>Ga0316224_1001106_pt1 | contig 32031 bp, 36 predicted proteins | sample TBH18013metaG_FD_206254 | JGI IMG/M metagenome (GOLD analysis project Ga0316224, IMG submission 206254) | Freshwater microbial communities from Trout Bog Lake, Wisconsin, USA - TBH18013 | ecosystem: Environmental > Aquatic > Freshwater > Lake > Hypolimnion/Profundal zone | place: USA: Wisconsin... | reverse complement strand
AGCCAATTTTCTTTGGGAATTTGAAGAAAAGGAGCCCGATAAACCAGAAACCTGGTACGCCCCGCCACGTGCCGAAATGCAAATGAAAGAACTCACCAATACAGGCATGATAGAGGTGTACAATCATCAGTACCTTTGGGATAACCGCCAGACCCAGCGTGTGTATGATGCCTTTACCGACATTTGGGGCACCGATAAACTTTGGGTAACCATTGACCGGGCAAATTTGAATTTCCCAATGCGACCCGGATTTGAATACAAAGGTTTTATCCATTGGGATTACAACCCGGAAACTAAGCCACAAAATGTGCAGGGCGTTTTGGCCCTTGCCGACCAGACTGATGAGAACATGGGTGGTTTTCAATGCATACCAGACCTGTTTCGTAATTATGATACCTGGAAACTGACACAACCCGCTGACCGGGATTATTTTAAACCCGATGTGACAGGCCTTGAATTGGTAAAAGTAAAGATGAAGGCGGGCGACCTGTTGATATTCAATAGCCTGGAACCGCATGGCATAAGGCCCAATAATAGTGTTGACAAGGTGCGTATTGCTCAATATATTGCGATGATGCCTGCCCAGGAGGAGGATGAACCGCTTCGGCAATGGCGCATCAATTCATGGAAGAACCGGATAGCCCCCGAAGGTTATGCCTTCCCCGGCGACCCGCGGAAATGGGAGGAAACTAAATACAAAACCGCAGAATTGAGCCAACTTGGCGAGAAGCTGCTCGGGCTAAAGGAGTGGTGACGAAAGAAAGTGATCAGCGATTAGTAATATTCAACTAATCGCTGATCTCTAAACTCTAACCTCCAACCCCAATCTCTCAAATTGAAAGTAATCCTTAAGCAATAAAACCTTTTAGCTTTCACCTTTCACCTTTTACCTAAAATAATGCGCCTTTTTATCCGTACCTTTGCTTAAATTTTAAAACATTGATGAAAGTATTTATTGCAGGCCTCCCATTAGAAGTGGACGAGGCTGAATTAACTGCTGTTTTTGGTGATTTTGGGCCTGTAAAATCGCTCAGGATCATAAAGGACCGCGAAACAAAAGAGAGTAAGGGTTTTGGTTTTGTTGAAATGGTAAATGAAAATGAAGCTAAAGAAGCGATCAGGTGTATGAATGGCGCAAGCTATTATGGCCGCAGGATCACCGTTAACGTAGCCGAGGACAAAGGCCCGGGTTTTAACGCAGGTGGTGGTAAAGGCGGTTTCAGGCGTAATTAATAACCGATAACAATATTCTTTTTGAGTTGAAAAGCTCTCCGGTAAGCCGGGGAGCTTTTTTTATAGACTTTATAGTCGCTATATAATTTCCAGTTACGTCATTTGGCAGGTCAGTTTTTCATTTTGGAGAGTCAGATTGAGCAGTTTTGCAGCCTTTAGGGCCTCAAGGATCAGTGTTGCAAGAATAAAGAAAACCATTTCGCCACAACATAGGTGTTCTTTAACTCCTTGCCTGTTATAAATTCCCTGATAAATAGTTCTATCATTACTGACAACAATCACTTTTTAGAATGTTGATAATCATGTCATTTAAATATTATATTTTGAAATTGAGATGTTAATTATTGAATATTTTTTTCCTCACTAAAATTATCATCTTATGAAAACATTTATTCACAAGCTTATTTTATTAAGCGTATTCTCGCTCTTCGGGTGTACCAAAGTAATTTATACGCAACAACAGGTATTGGAAAGGTACAAAACAAAACAAGATGTAACGAACAGGTTTGGATCACCAACAGAGAAACTAAGCGGTGATACTACAGAAACCTGGCTCTATAATTACGTTGGCAGAAATTCAGTAACCGGATATTCAAATACCAATACCAAAGTCAATGATTTTGGAAGGTATAATAAGTATGTTACTTTTTTATTCGACAGGCAGGGAAATGTGATTCGGTCTGAATCTACTGGAATGGATCTTTCTGAACGGGAAAGCGCCCCAGGAAAAACAATTGGTTTAATATTAGGTAGTTTGGGCTTGCTGGCAATAATCGGCGCCATAGCTGCCAGTTCTATGACCTACCATTTTGCGTGGTGAAATGATCATTATGCTATAGGGCGGTGTTTGTCTATAGATACATTGTTTAATTGTTAAGTTTAATTTCTGCTAAAATACTTGATTATGAAAAAGCAAATTGTAAAATTACTATCATTACTGATATTGCTATCCGTAACTATGTCGGGCTGCTGGTTGCTCGAACCCGAGAATCATCACGGGCACCATGAAGGTAGCCGTGAACACGACCATGGTGGTGAACGTCGCCATAAATAGGAGAAATAAATTATAAACTTATTAGGGTTGAATTGAAAAGCTCTCCGGTATGCCGGGGCGCTTTTTTTTACCCCCGTAACCCCTGAAGGGGTAACAAATGCGGGTATAGTAATCCTATCATTTGCATCATTAAAAACAAGCTATTATCTAAACCTCACCACCGGCAATCTATAAATTTTTCTAAGTTTTTTATATTCATCTACCGGCATTTGTACCAGGAGCGGATGTTTCCGGGCATTTATCCAGTGCAACACTTTTAAAATATTGACCTCCTTCATTGCGGTACAGCCGTCGGTGCCTTCATGGTCATTTCCCCAAATGTGCATAAATATGCAGGAACCATCCCCGGACACTACATTGCCCGAATTATGGTTAATGAACAGTCCCCATTTGTAATAGTCTTTCTTTAAGTGCATGTATTCAAAGCTGTTGTACGCTGCTTTTGCCGTATCTTTATCAACCAGTGTATTGTAATACGGAGACTGGATATCATCTACACAAATAAGTGTATCAAATGCGCGAACGTACCTGTTTTTAATCCACCGGGCATCCTTTTTATCCGCATAGCCAAAGGCAGTGCCAATTGTGAAGATCCCGGCAGGCGATTTTTTGTCGCCCTCCTTTTTTATAGGGGCGTCGGTTACGGTGAGCGGTATTATTCCGTCGCCAATGCCAAGTCCCTTTGTGCCTACTACAACCGGATTGCTAAACTGCAATTTCCATTTACCATTTAGCTTTTTAAAAGCATAAAGTTTACCCTGCAGCGTATCCCAACCGGATGTTAATACAATCATTAATTGCTCTGTATGGAGCCTTTTGAATACTCTGTCTTCCCGTTTATGGAGTGCCTGCCCATATCCGTGGATTATAAAAAACTGGACTATGGTCATTAATACGAATAGCCGGATCAAATTTTTCTTCATTTTTCAGTTGCATTGTAAACAAGCCCAATATACAGATAATCTGTTATGGTGGGAATAATTTATTATACCGATAACTGCTCATACGGTATCAGTTATTTCAGAGTGATCATAAATTTTCTGATGCAGGTCATTTTCAGCATTGTAGTGTTTGATAACAACGAGCATAAATGTTAGCAAAAGTGCCAGCAAGGCTATGATAAGCCAGAATTTAGGATGGTTGATAGTGTGCATTTTTTTTATTTTTATTTGAATTTGATTTGTTAAACAAAGGTACGGGCTCCGATGTTATTATGAAAAATATGCTAATTGGCATAATGGTTTAAAAAAAAACACTTTAAGTTACTGTTTTCAAGCTTTCGGACTTCCCCGACTTTTCCGACTTTCGGACTCTCCTCACCATTCTTCGTTCCCCCTTGCTTCGGTTTCCACCAGTTGGGTTAACAGCTGTTTCAAAATAGCTTCGCGGGCCCATTGTTGCTCGGTAAGGGTAGCATCGTCAAGGTACCAGGTAATGGGTTCACTGATCTCAATACGTGTTTTATACACAAAGTTTTTTGTAGGATGCATTTTACTGCCTTCATAGCTGTTCAGGTTTTCTGCCTTTATCAGTTTAGCAAATTGCTTTGCAGGCAGCTCAACAAGCAGGCATTCATCAAGTGGATTTTTAAAATCATGCTTGTCTTCGAGCCATAGATTTAACGTTTCACCGTTAAAATCATGGTCGGCAATGCTGATGCGGCTATAGTCGTAATCAACTGAGATCACGAGCCACCATAGCTTGTTTTTTAGTTTTTGATTGATCTTTATCATTTTATTGGTTAGCCCCCCGACCCCCTAAAGGGGGAGCATTGTTAGTTGGTAATCTTTTTAGGGAAAAGCGTTATAACTCCCCCTTCAGGGGGTTGGGGGGCTTGGCACCCATCCGGGCAGGTATTGCTGTATGGCGGCAATTTCGCGACTGTATTTATTGCAGACAGTTTGATAGGCCTGGTAGCGAAGCATCAATTCATAGTCGGATTGATCCTCATTTAACAAATTGTGTTGATGTGCGCAATTATTTATTGTGTTTATGGCTGAATAGGCAAGGTGCATTGGTTTGGGTTGTTATTTCTGCTTGGCTTTGGAAGTATTTATTTGGTTTTGGTTGGGAATTATCCGGCGGATGAGTCAGGTTAGCGGACTTTAAGTCGGCGCAAAACTTATAAATAAAAATTCTTTATATTCTTTACTTTGCATATTTGTTTTTGTGAAATAATGTAGTAGATTAGAGCGTTATTACAAAACAAAGATAAAGAAATATCTTTATTAAAAACAAGAAAAATCTTTAAATATATTTTAACGATGGAAGATGTTCGAAAACCCAATAAAATAAAAACAGTTCGACCGGAAACACTGGAGTTTATTATATTGTATAATCAGCTTAAGGGCAAGGCTTTTAGTGGCAACGCACAGCTTGCAGAAGCGCTGGGCTTTAATAATGCCAGTTCAATTACTGAGATTATTAAGAGCCGGCAAAATATTGATCCGGAAAAATTAAAGATATTTAAAGAGAAATACAGTGATTTCTTAATCGGAAAAAGAAATACAGTAAATTCCGATAATTCTGTGCTTGTTAGGGCAGCCGAAGGAATCCCAATGTACGAAATCATAGCAACAGCCACCGGCGTAGAGGTATATAATGATATAAATGATAAAGAGCCGGTAGGGCACATGAATTTTCCGGGTATAGAAGATTGTGACTTTGCCCTGCCTGTTTGGGGGCATTCCATGTACCCTTACCTGGAGAACGGCTGTTGGGTGGCGCTAAAGATTATCCACGATAAAAAAATACTGCCCGGTGAAGTTTATTATATTGAGTGGGGAGATTATCGCATGTACAAACGCCTGCTTGCAGGCGATAATGATGACGAAGTGATAGCACATTCGGATAATGTTACCGAAATGGTGGGTAACCGGCTTAAATACGGTCCATTTGTAGTGAAGATCGCCGATATCAAAAAACTTTGTCTTGTTAAGGATATTCATAAGAAGCATAATCATTAGGGGAAGTCCGAAAGTCGGTAAAGTCCGGAAGAAGCTGCAATCGATCATTGGAATGAAATCTTTAAATTAAACCGGTAAATTCCGGAAGAAGTGGCATTTAGGCTTAGGTCATTGAAATAGCTAAATCTTAGCTATTTCAATATTTTTATCTTCCGGACTTTACCGACTTTCGGACTTCCGGACTTTCTTCCGTACATTTATATCCATGTTTGAACCTACTCAATATCCATACAGCCTTAAGTTTAGCATAGGCGGCATTGCGCTGATGCTAATAATGATGCTTTTGCTGCTTTCAAACACAATAGCATCAAATACTATGGCAGCTTGGGTTGTGTTCTGTCTATTTTTATTTTTTTTTCTGTTTATGGTAACTATGCTGACCATTAAGCGATTGATCCCTGCCATTAATGGTGATATAGCCCTTCAGTTAGATGATGAGGGCATAAGCGATTATATCCGTGATGTAAGTATCAATTGGAAAGATATCAAAGAAATAAACCTGGTGCGGGGCCGGAGCGCTTCCACGATGCAAATAGAATTAAAATTTGAATCGGATTACGGCAGCTCTGTTGCAATTTCCCTTCGCTGGGTTAAAGGGAAAGATGATGAGATTTACGAAACGACGCTGGCCTATTTTGAACAGGCGCCAGGTTCTATTACAGAGTGATATTTTGCTTTTTCTTTACGCAAAAATTTAAATCCCGGGTTATATTAGTTGGACAGTTAATATAACATACTATTCAACAAAGTGTGTCTCCCTTAAAATACCGTGAAAACACGGTATTTTTTGTGTTAAAAACATTATATCATTGTATATTATTAAATTAGTGACGAAACTTTAAATTATTTATAACGTTAAACTGCGCTTGTCTTTTAAAAAATAATGATGTTAAGCCAATTTATCCGTTTTATTTCAGGTGAATTAAGTACAGGTAACGTTCTTCAAAACATAGGATTTTACACTTTGCTCATTCTGCTTGCGTGGGTAATCATAGTCCAGTTTAAGCAAAAGGCCGAAAGGTTTCACGTTAATTAGTTGACCTGAGCTCTTGAACAACCCTGATATTGTCTTAAAACAGCCGGTAAAATTGTTTTGAAAATACAAAAAAAAGCTGTTTCTTAATCAAATTAAATGACCTGATTAATTTTATGAGTTACCCCGACTGTCCAAATTGTAAAATACCTTTCAGTAAAAAACTGCACCGCAGTGTTTGGCGTAAAATATTTTTGCCATGGTCGCCTTTGCGGCGCTATTACTGCAAAATATGTAAAAAAAGTTATTACGTCCGTAATAAAAAATCCCATGACTAATGGACCCGAGCCAACGACTACTATTAACGACATACTCGCCCAATTAGAAATTATCATTGCCGATAGTGTCCGGACTGAAAGTCGGATGGGTTATTTTGCTGCCTTATATTATAAAGTAACGGCCGGTGTAAAGGATGGTATAACCAAAGGTCAGTTTGAAAACGGTCCCCGGATGGCGCAGTTTGATGTTGTTTTTGCTAAACGTTACCTTGATGCTTTAAACGCCTGGAAGAATAATGAACCGCTTTCGGCATCATGGCGTGCAGCATTTGAGGCAGTCAACAGCCGGTCTTTACTGGTTCTGCAGCACCTGCTGCTGGGCATAAACGCGCATATCAACCTCGACCTGGGAATAGCGGCAGTTGCCGTATCTGGTGGACGGCTGGATACGGTCCAGAAAGATTTTGTTGCTATTAATACTATTATCTCCTCATTAACCTACCAGGTACTTAATGATATTGACCGTGTTTCGCCGCTTTTATCTTTGTTAGGCTTGCATGCCGATAACCAAACATCCATATTGATACAGTTTAGTATCGATAACGCCCGTGATGGTGCCTGGTGTTTTGCGGAAGAACTGGTAACAAAACAAGGAGCAGCTTATGAGGCTTGCATTGCGCAACGCGACCAAACTATAAAAAAACTTGCCGCTGATCTGGCGCACCCCAAAGGTATTATGCGGTTTACCATCTGGTTGATTCATTTGTTTGAATGGAAAAACGTTGCTAAAGTAATAAAGGTGCTGCATGAGGTGGTAAAGCGGAAGATAGTGGTGCTTGAGTAGTTTGCGGTTTCCGACTTGACAATGCCTGAATCAGGTGACTTTTTGATAGAAGAATAAGGGCTCACGTTTCCTGTTTTCATCGAAATAAAATACTTTCGCCAATAAATTCTTCAAATGCTTATCCGCCGCGCCAAACTTACCGATATCCCGCCAATAATGCAGCTGATTGCTGAAGTAGTGCCACTAATGAATGCCGCAGGTAATTTTCAATGGGACAATACTTATCCTAATGTGGAAGTTTTTGAGAAGGATATCGCCCTAAAACAACTATGGGTTGCTGAAATTGATGGTGAAATAGCCGGAATTGCAGCCATAACTACCGACCAGGAGCCCGAATATGCCAACGTTGGCTGGGATATTTCGCAAACGGCTATAGTAACACATCGCCTTGCTGTAAGCGGGAAATACCGGGGCAGGGGAGTAGCGGTAGCCCTGCTTATGCAGGCCGAACAAGAAGCCGTTGATCGTGGTATTAAACTGCTTCGTATTGATACCAATACGGCAAATGAGGCCACACAAAAGCTTTTTCCTAAATTAGGCTACCATTTTGCCGGCGAAATCGGACTGGGTTTCAGACCTAACTTGCGGTTTTATTGTTACGAAAAAGTGATGATTGACAGGCCGTAGTCCAGAGATCATAGTTTTAGTAATTATGCCACAGAATAATCCATACAGGTTCTGGCCTGTGGACAATCTTGACGGTCTGAAAAAATAAATATCAAAATATCGCAACCCCTTAGTTAATAGTGACGTAAAAATACACCAGAGTCGAATTGATTGATTTTATTGAATTTTTACAATTATGGAATTATTATTTTTCTTTTCATTAGCAGGGGTGGTCATTGTAATCTTAATATTACAGTTTGATAAGAAACAAGCTATAAAGGTTAACACCGTTTTAAAAGAAACCAGGAGCGTACCGCCATTGTTCCTTTTAAAATCAACAGAGCAAAAGATCAGGATTTTAAAGGTGGCACTGCGTTATGATGATGCTCCGCAAAATATGGCGACTGCGGCTTCCATGGCAAATATTTACAATAATCAAAATGAAAATAACAGGCAATCCAAGGTTCAGGAGCTTAAACTGTTATCAGCAAAATATAACAACGGGCAAATATCGCTCGAGGCCTATAATGTAAAACTGGATGAACTGCTTGAGCAGGTACAAAGCCAGGGTGGATCATTCGAATTGGCCTGCTGAGTTTTTTAGGTTTAAAAACGTCGTTCGGTTGTAAGGGTTGTAAAAGTTAAAATGTTTACAGCCCTTTCTTTATTTATATTCCAACAAACCGTATAAGCTTTTCAAGAAAGCATTATTTCCAAAAAATAAAATAAAATAAAATAATTCCGAAATCACTATTATTGCAGCCAAATGTCGGATGAAGCAATAGTAAAACGGTTAAAGGTAATTGTAAAAGAACATGGCGGCCAGCTGGCTTTGGCCGGCGCTATAGGTGTTGATCAGGGCTTTATAAGCAAAGTGATCAACAAAAAACAGGATGTCAGTTATTACCTTATACGCAAACTTTGTTTTCAGCTAAAATATTCGCCAGAGTGGCTCATACTCGGTACCGGCGAAAAAAAAATCAATAAACCGGAATCAGCCAAATTAATTACGGAAATACAAATGATGCGTACAGAACTTGATATTCTGCATGCCCGTATGCGCGCCTACGAAATGGAAATTAAAGAACTTAAAGAACATGGGTTTGGCGAGCAGCAAAAAGCAGGATAATATTGATTTACGATTGTAGGTTTACGATTTACGATTTTTGGTTTTGCTAATTTGCTCTAATCTATTAAATTGTCTGCTTGTTTCTCCTGGATAATAAATCTAAAATCTAAAATCGTAATTCGTAAATTTCCCTATCCGTTTATCAAAATGGTATTTAAAACATCGGTTACATTTTTGCATTTGTTTACGGACGTTTCGAGGGAGAACAATATCTCGCGGTATTTTAAAAGTTTGATGGCATCTTTTTCGTTTTCAAAAAGGGCAGCTATAGCATGGTAATAAACCAGGTCCGATTGCCGTTCGTAATTTCTGATCTGCCGGCAAAGGCCAAAAATTTCATTGTTTTTTTGTGGTAACCTTAATAACCTGATCGCTTTTTCCAGTTCGAGGCTTGCCTTTAATATGATTGCGGCAATCTCCTTTATAGCAGGAGTAAAATCATCTATATTATATAGGTACATTCTGCCGCTTGCTTCCTGGATGGTATCAGCTACGTCATCAATAGCCGATGCTAAGGAATGTATATCATTACGATTTAAGGGAGCGAATATTACCTTGTCAAGACACAGGTAAATTTTATGGGTTATATCGTCGCCTGTGTTTTCCATCTTATCAATTTGTTTAAAAACAGGCATTGGGTCATCGAAACCTTTGCTATTGATAACGTTTACCAGTAAACCCGCCATTTCGACGGCGTTTTTTGCAGCCTGGTCAAATAAGTTGAAAAAAAGCGATCTGTTTGTGAGAAAATTGCGGAATATACTGTCCATTAGCTGTTCTTCTATGTTGCGTGATAAAAATAACGCAGCTAAATTAATGCAATGTTAAATTAAGGCTAAACTAAGTTGATTGTATATTATCAATTTGAATGTTGAATGTTAGACTATTAAACACTTGATATTAAGTTATTTATTGATTTTTATTTAAATAAGACCAATTATTTGATGATTTGGTAATATTGATTACAACAATTTAACAATTGCATAATATCATCAAAGGTTAATCATTTCTTAACATTGAGATAATGAAGGGTGCGCACCTTTGGAGCAAAATTTATTTAATCCTTTATTGATTATGAAAAAAATGTTTACGAAACTTTCAGGTGCGGCCATTATTATGGCATTAGCACTTACGAGCCTGGCTGTAAAAGCACAAACGACGTCATTAACAAACGTTGACGCGACAACCGTTACTGCATCAGCAGGTACAACTATAAACGCTGATGCGAAAGCTGAAGTAAAACCTGAAGCTAAAGCAAAAGCTGAAACAAAAACCGCTGTAAAAACAAAGGCAGCTGATGCTGATACTACCTGGAAACCACAGAGAAGATTATGGGGATATGCTTTTGGTGATGAGTATTATGATGCTCATGCTGATGCAGCTAATCGTGGCGCCGAAGGAATGTACAATGGCGTACCTACGTACAGGAATGCTTTCCAGTTCCGCCGTTTGTACTTAGGGTACGATTACGAGATCAGCAAAAAATTCAAGGCTGAAGTATTGTTAGCCTCTGAGCCAAATGCAAATACAGGTACAGTTAGTGCAACAAGTACAAGCACTACAACTTTAACTGGCGTAACAGGCGGAACAGCTACTACTAAAACTACAACAACAACTACAGTTTCAAACGGAGATAACCTGGTTGATGGCAAAATGGCCTTCTGGATCAAAAACTTTAACTTAAGGGTTCGAGACGTATGGAACGGAACAGATTTTGTTATCGGTGAAATGAGCACCCCTGGTTTCGCATTGAATGAGCCTGGTACCAATGGTCCTAATTCATTATCAGAAGCAACCTGGGCTTACCGTTCAATTGAAAAAACAATAACCGACTTCCACAAAAACAATTCATACGATGTAGGTGCTGCATTACAGGGAACATTTGATCCTGCAACTAAAAACTTTGGTTATATTGCCATGATTGGTAATAACAGCACTTCGAGCTTATTATCGGCTGCAAATGCAAATACCGGGTTCTACAAAATATTTTACGGAGACCTTTGGGCTAAATTTTTCAACCAGAAGTTGTTTATAGATATCTATGCTGACTATGCTAAAACTGGTACTGCCACCGCTTCTATCCCTGATCCAGGTCAGGAACACAATATGTTTAAAATATTTGTATCATATAATTCAAAACCAATTACAGTAGGTGTTGAAGCATATACTCAAAAAATTGCGAGCGGAGTTAACAATACAACGTCTGGAGCGGCTGAAGATGCAACCGTTCAAGGATTTTCAATTTGGGTGAGAGGTGCTATAGCTAAAAATTGGAATTACTTTGCCCGTTATGATGCATATAACCCTGATACGAAATTTAATACAAACGATGCGTATTCAACTACTTATAATACTAACTACGGTTCTTACAATCCATTTACAAAAGAGCAGTTTTATACCGCAGGTATTGATTATAACCCAATAAAGAATGTTCACTTTATGCCTAACTTTTGGTTAGTTGACTTTGCTAACCAAGGCCCAACTGCTGCAACGGTTTTAAATGACCATACTTTAGTTTACAGGTTTACTTTCTTCTACACTTTTGGTAAATAAGAAAAAAATCACCTTAGCCCTTCAACCTTTGGAAGGCTAAGGTGTTTATAATAAAATTAAACAATAAACAACAAAAACCATGAAAGTAATTAAGAGTTTAACTTTAGCAATTGTAGCCATCGCTGCAAGCTGCCTAACACAATCAGCTTCTGCCCAGGACAATACCTTGTTAGGCGCGGGCAGTACATTTGTATATCCTCTGTTTTCGAAGATATTTGCCGATTATGATGCTGCAAAGCACGTAAAGGTTAACTATCAGTCGATAGGATCAGGTGGCGGCATATTGCAGTTAACTAACAAAACTGTCGATTTTGGCGGATCAGATGCTCCGTTAAACGAAGAGCAGGATAAAAAAATCGGCGTACCCGTTTTACATATCCCTATGGCTTCAGGAGCTGTTGTAGTTTCTTATAATGTACCTGGTGTTGCCAGCGGTTTAAAATTAAGCGGCAAGGACCTTGCTGATATTTACCTGGGTAAAATAACCAACTGGAACAGCCCGCTTATTGCGGATGCTAATCATGGAGTTAAATTGCCCGATCTGCCTATCGTGGTTGTTCACCGTTCTGACGGTAGTGGTACTTCATACATCTTCACTGACTTTTTAACTAAAGTTAACGAAGACTGGGCGAAAAAAGTTGGTAAAGCAGGTGCTGTTAACTGGCCAACCGGTTTGGGTGGCAAAGGTAACGCTGGTGTTGAAGGTTTGGTTAAACAAACGCCGGGCGGTATTGGTTATGTTGAATTGGCTTATGCCCTACAAAACCACATGCCTTTTGCTTCGGTACAGAACAAATCAGGCAAGTATATTGTGCCAACGCTTGAAACAACTACTTTGTCAAGCAATGTAACTTTACCTGCCGATTCAAAAGTATCGTTAACCAACACTGATAACCCTAAGGGTTACCCTATCACCAGCTTTACCTGGGCGCTGATTTATAAAGAACAAAGCTACAGCGGCCGCTCAGCTGAAAGGGCAAAACAATTGTTAGAATTGTTGTGGTATAACATCCACGACGGACAGAAAGAATGTGCTCCGTTAAACTATGCACCGCTTTCAAAATCAGCTGTAAAAGTTGCTGAAAAGATTTTAAAATCTGCAACATACAACGGCAAAGCAATTTTATAATTCTTATTTTTGAATTGCTGATATACTAAAAAAGCATTCAATATCATAAGTGTCATTTATATACAATTACCAGTATCCGGAAAACGGAGCTGGTAATTGTCTTGAATAGGCGGCCCATAAATTCCCCTGATCGTCTGCGGGACTGCTGTTAAACATGGATCAGGAACACAAGAGTTAAGGCATTTGCCGGCAAAAAAACATTACCCGTAAATACTGATAAATTATGGATAAAAATAAAAGACTGGACCTCTCCTACACCCAAATGAAATGGGAAACCGTTTTTAAGCGTATTTTAAGTGTGATGAGTGTCATCATCGTCTTAGTGGTGGTGGGGGTTTTTATAACGTTAGTGGTAGAATCGTGGCCGTCTATCAAATCTTTGGGGATAGGGTACTTATGGGGGAAAGTATGGGACCCGGTTAACAATGTTTATGGTGCATACCCATTCTTGTTAGGTACATTGTTAACTTCTTTTACCGCCCTAATTATTTCGATACCATTCTCATACGCAATAGCCATATATCTTGGTGAATATAACCCAAAGGGCTGGTTATCTGATCTGCTAAAAAACACCATCGAACTGATTGCGGCAGTACCATCCATCATTTATGGTTTTTGGGCGCTGTTTGTACTTGTGCCTGTGGTGCGCACATTTGAAACAAAAATTGGAGTTGCCCCCTATGGTGTAGGTGTTTTTACCGCCTCGCTTGTATTAGCAGTGATGATTATTCCTTATGCTGCTGCATTAGGGACCTCCTTAATACGAATGGTGCCATCTCCATTAAAAGAAGGGGCATATGCGCTTGGCGCAACCCGTTTTGAAGTTATACGCAGTGTTATTTTACCTTATACCCGTTCGGGGCTATTTGCAGGGATCCTGTTGTCATTAGGCCGGGCACTGGGTGAAACAATGGCGGTAACTGTATTGATTGGTAATACGAGTGCGATTGCCGATACTTTCAAAAATATATTTTTCGGACCCGGAAATACCATGGCCAGCGTAATTGCTAACGAGTTCGCCGAAGCTGATCATACATTATATTTATCGGCGCTTATTGAACTTGGTTTGGTATTATTCTTTGTTACCGTGGTTATAAACCTTATCGGCAAAAGGATAATTACAAAATACACTAATAATTGATCACATGGATGCACGAATAGGAATAAGAAATACCAAGAGTATTTTATTTAAATCATTCATTATATTTTTAGCCTTTGTTGTAACCATCCCCTTGATTATAGTGTTGCTTTATATTATAAAGCAGGGTGTTATGCAGGTTAACTGGCACTTTTTAACCCATGTGCCGGCTCCTGAGGGGGAAAAAGGCGGTGGTATTGCCAATGCCTTAGTGGGCAGTTTATTAATTATTGGCATGTCATCAGTTGTTGCTATACCTGTTGGTATACTGGCAGGTATTTACCTGAGCGAAAACCCAGGCACCAAACTTGCTTACTACAGCGGTTTATGCGTCGATATATTGCAGGGGGTTCCTTCTATAGTAATGGGTATTGTGGTTTACTTCTGGATAGTGAAACCCTTTGGTTTCTCGGCTATTTCCGGTAGTATTGCCCTGGCAATTATGATGCTTCCGATTGTAATACGGTCAACCGAGCAGACGCTGCTTTTGTTGCCGCCTTCACTTAAAGAAGCAGCATTATCATTAGGCGTACCATACCACCGTGTAATTTTGAAAGTAATTGTCCCCTGCGGTTTTGCCGGGATCTTATCGGGTATTATTTTATCGATAGCTCGTATAATCGGCGAAACTGCACCTTTATTATTTACGGCATTGGGTAGTAATTATTTGTCGTTTAAAGTAACCGGGGCAATGGAGAGTTTGCCACACCTTATTTTCACTTACGCTACCAGCCCTTATGACGACCAGCACGACCTGGCATGGGGCGCATCATTTATATTACTAATGTTTGTGTTAATCTTAAATATATTTACAAAACTGATCACAAGAAAATGGAAAATACAGTTGTAAGCGCTACAAAATTTAACGCCTGGTTTGGCGATAACCATGTGGTGAAAGACGTGTCTATCAATATCGAGAAAAACCAGTGCGTAGCGGTAATGGGGCCGTCGGGCTGCGGTAAAACAACATTTTTGCGCTGTATTAATCGTATGCACGAATTAATACCCGGCGCAACAGCAAAAGGCTCGTTGAAATTGTATTCTGATGAAGTGTACACCATGAACCCTATATATGTACGGTATAAAATTGGCATGGTTTTTCAAAGGCCAAACCCGTTCCCTAACCTCAGTATTTATGATAATGTTATTGCGGGTTATAAATTAAACGGGTTGAAGGTAGCCAAGGCCGACCTTGACAACATCGTACAAAAATCATTAACATCCGCAGCTTTATGGAACGAGGTTAAAGATTCTTTGCATAAAAAAGGCACATTTTTGTCGGGCGGTCAGCAGCAACGCTTATGTATTGCACGTGCCATTGCTATGGAGCCGGAAGTGATTTTATTTGATGAGCCTACTTCGGCACTCGATCCTATATCTACCTCGAGCGTTGAACAGTTGTTTCACGAACTTAAAGAAAAATATACCCTTATTATTGTAACGCATAACATGCAGCAAGCCGCGCGCGTAAGTGATAAAACAGCATTTTTTTACGTTGGGGAATTGGTGGAGTTTGATGATACCAAGCAAATGTTTACCGCGCCAAAAGATGTACGTACACAAAATTATATAACAGGAAGGTTTAGTTAATCTTTGTTGGAAAGTTGAAATGTTGAAAGGTTGTAACGTTATTGAATGCGTTTTAAGAACTTTCCAACTTTTCAACCTTACAACCTTACAACAATTTTTAAAATAAAAACAATGACACCATTAGAAACCGAAATTGTATCGCTTAAAAAAGAGCTGATCAGCATGTGGATGTTGGTTCAGTCGCAAATGAACAAGGCTAAAGAAGCCATGGTTACGTTTGATAAGGACCTTGCCCGTGAGGTTTTGATAAAAGAGAAAAGAGTTAACTCGTTTGAGCTTAAAATTGACAGGGACTGTGAAAATATTTTTGCTTTGCATTGCCCCGTTGCAATTGACCTGCGGTTTTTGCTGGCGGCGCTTAAAATAAATACAAACCTTGAACGTATTGGCGATATTGCATCGGGTATTGCATTTTACGTTGTGGAGTCTACTGAAAACTTTGGAATGAAGTCGCTTGAGAGTACGTCGTTGTTACGTATGTACGATGAAGCGGTGAACATATTGATTGATACCCGCATTGCCTTTGAAAAAGAAGACACGGCTCTTGCCCGCAGCATATTTAAAAGAGATGAAGTTTTGGATGAGATCAATGAAAATGCCCCTATCGCTGTTGCCGAAATAATTAAGGAAGACATAAACAACATTCCGGAGGCGTTGTATATACTTTCAATTCTCCGCAAACTTGAACGGGTTGGCGATCAATCAAAAAACATCGCAGAAGAGATTATATTTTATGTTGAAGCTAAAATACTAAAGCATATGGATAGCGGTAAACGTAAAATTGAAGGAGAGTAATTTCGGAGGACTGATTCCCGGATATTGTCTTTAATTTATATTGGCGGGCTTAAAACCCGCCTTTTTTGTTTTTTTAACAAGGACGTGAGATAATCAAATTGTTACAAATGAATATTCAGGATTATCTAACTTTATAAAATGGATCATATAACCACAAACCGAATAATGGTAATTTTAAAATCAGTGCTGATTATTTTAGCGCTTGGGATGATAACCGCATGTAATAACCACGAAAAAAATATGGCGCTACAGGCAAAAGTTGACAGCCTGAACAAAAAGCTGGCACAAACCTATAGGCCGGGCCTTGGTGAGTTTATGATGGGCATACAAATCCATCATGCTAAAATTTGGTACGCCGGCAAAAATAAGAACTGGGCACTGGCAGACTTTGAGGTGGGGGAGATCAGAGAAACCTTGGTGGACGTAAAACAGTATTGCTATGACAGGCCCGAAGTAAAATCGTTGCCTATTATTTACCCTGCACTTGACAGTTTAAGCAGCGCCATAAAAGCTAAAGATCAGCAACGGTTTAACAAAAGTTTTGTGCTTTTAACTAATGCTTGCAACAACTGCCATACCGTAACAAACCACCAGTTTAACGTTATAAAAACACCAGAAACACCTCCGTTTACCAACCAGGAGTTTAAGGTGAAGTAAAAAGCGTTTATAGTTTGTTACTAAAGATACAAAAGGGGTTAAATTTTTAGCTTAATAAATATTTTTCTGCAAACTCTTTCGAATAAACTTTTATCATATCCCTAACCTTTCTAAACTCATTTAATACTTCATCCGGGCTGCCCTGGGCCTTCGCCGGGTCGGGGAAGTTTTGATGGAATCTTTCGGCCTTAGTCGGAAAATATGGGCAGTTCTCTTTGGCGTTATCGCATACAGTAATCACATAATCAAACGGAATTGCCACATATTCATCCACATTATTTGAGGTATGATGGCTGATATCTATGCCATCTTCGGACATCACTTGAATGGCTTTAGGGTTAACGCCGTGGGTTTCAATTCCGGCGCTGTAAATATTTGCTTTATTGCCTGCAAAATGCCTTAAATAGCCTTCCGCTATCTGGCTGCGGCAGCTATTGCCTGTGCAAAGCACCAGGATATTTTTCATATTGTATTGGTTTTAATTGTATAATATTTTTTACGCAGCCAAAAGGCTAAGTTAACCAGGCTGATCAATGCCGGTACTTCAACCAGCGGGCCGATCACACCTGCAAATGCTTCGCCACTGTTGATGCCGAATACCCCGATTGCAACTGCGATAGCGAGTTCAAAGTTATTGCCGGCGGCGGTAAAAGATAGCGCGGCATTTTGCGAATAGTCGGCGCCTAACCAGCGACCAGCGGTAAATGTTACCATAAACATGATGATGAAGTATATTACCAGCGGGATCGCAATGCGCACCACGTCAAAGGGGATTTGAACGATCAGGTTGCCTTTTAAACTAAACATCACCAGGATGGTAAATAATAAAGCGATCAACGTTATGGGACTGATCCTTGGGATAAAGATAGTGCTATACCATTCGTCGCCCTTGATTTTTCGTAAAATATACCGGGTTAAAAAACCGGCGAAAAAAGGAATGCCCAGATAAACAAAAACGCTTTGCGCTATCTGCCCTATGCTGATATTTACTTTTAAGCCCGTTAAGCCAAAATACGGGGGTAATACAGTAATGAAGATCCAGGCGAAGAGGCTGTAAAAAAGCACCTGGAAGATGCTGTTAAAAGCAACCAACCCGGCAGCATATTCACGATTACCTTCTGCAAGTTCGTTCCAAACGATAACCATGGCAATACAGCGGGCCAGACCGATCATAATTAAACCGATCATATAGGCCGGATGATCCCGCAGGAAAATAATGGCCAGGAAAAACATCAGAACCGGACCGATGATCCAATTCATCACGAGGGACAGAGAAAGGATTTTTACATTGCTGAATACCCTGCCCAGCTGTTCAAACTTAACTTTTGCAAAGGGCGGGTACATCATCAGTATCAAACCGATGGCAATTGGTACATTGGTAGTTCCTGATTGAAAGGAATTGATGACCGTTTTTGCACCCGGCAAAAAATAACCCAAAGCAACTCCTAAGCCCATGGCAAGGAAGATCCACAGGGTAAGGTATTGGTCTAAAAAAGATAGTTTTTTTCTTTCGGCCGCAGGGGCACAATTAGTAGCGCTCATTGTATTTGGAGTAATTAATTAAGATATCAAGATATGGGGCCAGACAGCGGTTATTTTGTCCAGTATTCCAAATGCTTTGCTTCTTCAATAAAAGCCAGCACTTTTTCTTTTATTTCATCCCTCACTTTACGGGTTTTTTCTAAGATTTCTTCTGACGTACCGGTAAACGAAGACGGATCGGCAAACGACCATCCAAGCCGTTTTACCATTCCGGGGAATATGGGGCATGTTTCAGCGCTGGCGGCGTCGCAAACTGTAACAACGGCCTGGTAAACCTTCCCCTGCCTGAAAAGATCAAATACATCTTTCGTAGGATTTTTACTGATGTCTATGCCAATTTCCTGCATCACCTTAACCACATTAGGGTTTAGTTTTCCGGGCTCTAATCCTGCGCTTTCGGCAATTAATGCTTCGCCGCCCAATTGATTTAAAAAGGCTTCGGCCATTTGGCTGCGTGCAGAATTATGGATGCACACAAATAAGATTTTACGCTGTATCATTTTGTTTTCGTTTTAATAATCAATTGGTTATAGTCCTACATTGTTGCTTCTTTTCTCCAATAGCACAGTATCCCGCCAAACACCGTTCAACATCCCGATCCGTTCGCGGCGGCCAATAATCCTGAACCCATTCTGTTCGTGTATTTTTATGCTCGCTATATTTTCAGCAAATATTCTTGATTCGACTGTCCAAAAATTATGCTTTTCACTTTCCTTCACTAATTCACCCAACAATTGCTTGCCGACACCTTTACCACGGGCTTTTTCGGTTACATAAACGCTAACTTCGGCTACACCCGCAAACACACATCTGTCGGATATGGCTGTTAAGGCCGCCCAACCCAAAACCTTCCCATCCGCTATAGCAACAAAGCGGCAACTTTTTACATGGGTATGATCCCATTCATCCCAACCGGGGACATTAAGCGAGAAATGTGCGTTGCCAGTGGCTATACCGCTCTCATAAATGGCCTTTACCTCGGGCCAGTGTTTTTCGGTCAGTGGTTCAATGTTCATCGTATTAAAATTAGCTGCAGCAATTTGGTCCGCAGCAGGCTTTTTCTGCTGGTTTTTCGGCGTATACGGTCACACTGAATATCCCTGTTTCACCATCTTTAAATGATACAAGTTCTGCTTCATCAAGGTATTTAGTCAGTATATCATCAGGTATTACAATCGCTTTTTCCTTTTGAACAATAATGTCTGCAAAACCATTTTGCTTAATTAACCCAAGGTAGTCATCTTTTTGAATGGCACCCGCAACACAACCGGCATACATTTCTGCCTGACTCCGCAAGCTTTCGGGAAGGTGCCCCACCAATACAATATCTGATATGCTGAAATGGCCCCCTGGCTTCAATACCCTGTAGATCTCTTTAATAACAGCATCCTTGTTTGGAACGAGGTTGAGCACGCAGTTGCTTACTACAACATCTGCAACATTAGCGGTAATGGGCATTTTTTCGATATCACCCAATCGGAACTCCACATTGTTATAACCCAACTTTTCGGCATTGAGACGGGCTTTGGCTACCATAGCTTCGGTAAAGTCGATGCCGATCACTTTGCCTGTTTCGCCTGTTTCTGCCCGGGCGACAAAGCAGTCATTCCCGGCTCCGGAGCCAAGATCTACCACAACATCTCCCTTTTTTATTTTTGCGAATTGAGTAGGCAACCCGCAGCCTAAACCAAGGTCAGCATCAGGGTTATAGCCGCCAAGCGCGCTGTAATCATCATTCATGATGTTGTAAACTTCGGTTGTACAGCAGCCAGACCCACAGCAGGAGGTCTGGTTGGTTTCTTTATCCTGTAAAGCTATCTCGCTGTACTTTTGCCTTACCAGTTCTTTGATTTCATTATCAGAAGTTTCCATAATTATTGAATTATTAATTTCATTCGCCATATAACATTGCTATATTACGATATATTATTTCAAATTTTTTTAACAGCAACTTCCCGGTTCTTTGTATAAGCGGAAGAAATCACCTAATTGGTCGCTTAACAGTTTCCATGCCGCCGGTTCAATGCAATAGCAAACGCTGACACCTTCAATGGTCCCTTTTATCAACCCGGCAGTTTTTAATTCTTTTAAATGCTGGGATATGGTAGGTTGTGCAAGGCCAAGTTCAGTAGAAAGGTCGCCGCAAATACATGCATTAGCCTGGATGATTTGCTGTAATATGGCAATGCGCGCCGGGTGCGCCAATGCTTTAAGCATAGTAGCCAGCCTGTTTTGCTCTTCGCTGAATATTTCGGTTTTTGTTAAGCCCATTATTATATCGCAATATTACGATTGATATTTGAGATTTCCAAATGAAAAATAAATTTTCTAATTCAATAATTTAAATTGGCTACTTGCAACATGAATTGCCAGCCTGCATCGGCGGGCATTTTACCGTACCATAGCTGCAAAAAACGCAGCAGTCGCCTGAACGCGGCTTTAAATGGGAACTGCAGATCTCACAGGTGTAGAAATAAAGACAGGAATCAACCGGCATGATTTCATCCTTCTGAAACCCGCAAGCAGGGCAGGTGATAGTAGAACTTAACTGAATTTCTTTTGCCATGTATTTTTATCAAATTAAGGTCAGCGATAAAAGGAAAGAATTGTATTAAACATCAAAGCGGCCTCAATTTATGAGAGCCGCTTTGATGTTTATCAGAAAATGATTATTTGCTATTGCTGTCTTGCTAGTACAGAGGCAAACTTAGCTTCGTAATCTTTAGCCTGTGACTGCAATTGTTTGCTTAAGGCAGTTTGATGATTTCCATCTGCAATTTCGGCCATACCGCTTATAAATGATACACAGTATTGTACTGTTTGTGCGTTAAAATCTCCCGAATTGTTTTGCATCAGGTAATAATTATAATCCAGCTGATCGGTTACATAATTATCAACGCTGGTTAAAAATTTATTCCCCAAGGGAATATCGTGCAATTCAAAAGCGGTTTTTGCGATAAATATTTTACGGTCTGCAACTTCTAAACCAGGACTCAGGTCAGGCAATACCTGATCGCATTTTTGCAGGGTTTTAAGTGCCAGGTCGGGGTGTCCGTCTTTTATCAAGCCCTGGGCCAGATCAAGGAAAGTGGACAGCATTACCGGGTAAAACATGTTGGTTGATTCATGGTCAAGGTATTTGGCCGTTTTGAAATTACCAAACTTAAACTTGGTCATCATGTTATTATACATCACCAGGCTATTTGTTTTACCTAACTGGTCCCTGGTGGTAGTATCCGGGGTAAATGGTATCAGGTGGTAAGTAAAACCTTCTTTATACAGATATTTTTGCAAGCCAATCAGGTTTTCCTGGCCAATAGTGGTGGTAAAGCATATCGGCCTTACCCAGTTATTATGCGCCAGTATATCGAGCATGGCAAGGTTTTCCTTGGTTACATAATTCGCTGTAAATTTCCACTCCATGGTAGTTGCCAGCCTGTCTTTCTGATCAGGTGTTATTACATGATTCTTTAAAACATCATCAGGATTAATGGTAAGCTTAAGGCTTTTTGTTGGCAAATAATTGCCATAATCGTTTTGGGTTGCTTTGTTGTCGGAAGTAATGAAATCAAAAATATCCTTAACTTCCACTGAGCCAGGTATTTTTTTGTCGTCAAAATAAATTACATCGCGTACGCCTTCCTTATACTTATCGTAAGGCATCGTTATCGGCAGCGGCGCTGACTGGTTCATTTTACCCTGCATCTGGCGGATGTACCAATCGCCGGTAAATAAGCTCAGGTTTACAATACGCACATCGGGCCTGATGCCTTCAACTTCCTGATCGTACCACAACGAATAAGTGTCATTATCACCATAGGTAAACAAAATAGCATTTGGGGGGCAGGATATCAGGTAATCATAAGCCATATCATGCGGCGTCATTTTGGTTGAGCGGTCATGGTCTTTCCATTCGGTACTGGCGAGCAACACAGGGGCTGCCACCAGACAAATACCCGTTGAAACCAAAGCCGCAGCTTTTGGGCTTGCCATAAGCCGTATCAGTTCAGCTATAGCAATTACGCCAAGCCCTATCCATATTGCAAAGGCATAAAACGAACCAACGTATGAGTAATCACGTTCGCGTGGTTGTATGCTGGGCTGGTTAACATAGAGCACAATGGCTATACCAGTGAAGAAGAACAGGAGGAGCACCACCAGTGCGTCCCGTTTTTTACGCTGAAAATGATATACACAACCAAATAAGCCTATGATGAGCGGTAAGGCATATAGAGGAGTATATGTACTACCAAGCTGGACTCCCTGGTTTGGTATTTTCGGCCCGCCAACAACTGACTTTGGCAAATGCTTAGTGCCGTCCAAAATACCGCTGGTCCAATTGCCGTCAACTGCTGTCATACTTTGCTGACCGTCTGAATCGTTGTAGCGGCCAACAAAATTCCACATGAAGTATCTAACATACATCTGGTAAATTTGCCAGCTGAACATCCATTTTAAGTTGTCAGCAAATGTAGGCGCCTGCTGATCGCCCATTTGCAACCATTGGCGGTAAAACTGCGGGTCCTGCCCTTCACTGCTATACATACGTGGCAAAAAGGTGGTATGGTCGTATTCGTAATTTGTTCTTTTACCGGCATCTTCATATTTGGTAAGGCCTTTGCGGTAAATTGTACTGCCTTCGCTTTGAACAACATTGCCGGCATCATCCCGCTTAGGCTGCGCATCAAAATACTGGCCGAACAGCAAAGGGTTTTCACCGTATTGAATACGATTTAAATAGCCGTAAAGCGTAAATGCATTATCAGGGTGTGAGTTATTCAGATCGGGGTTTGCCGACGCCCTTATCGGGATGTACGCAAAGGAACTGTAGCCAAAATAAACGAAGGTCACACATAAAAATGCAAGGTTCAGCAATGGTTTGTTATACTTAATGGTGAGCCATAAACCTGCTACCAGGATGGCGACAATAATGAGGAAGAAGAAAAATGCCCCACTCCAAAAGCCAAGCCCAAGTGTGTTCACAAAGAAAAGATCGAAATACGCAGCGATTTCTACTGTATAGCCCCTGATGCCGTATTGAACAAATACCAGGATCAGCACCCCTATCAGTGCGGCGCCTATGGCGCTACCCACATGGATATTTTTATGGCGGCGGAAATAATAAACAATGGCTATAGCAGGTATAGTTAACAAGTTTAACAGGTGGATACCTATAGAAAGACCTATAACATAAGCTATAAAAACAATCCAGCGGTCAGCGCCTGGTTCATCGGCATGGTTATCCCATTTCAATATCGCCCAAAAAACAATGGCGGTACACAGCGACGACAGCGCGAATACAATAGTTTCAACAGCCGAAAACCAAAAAGTATCAGTAAAAGTAAATGCCAGTGCACCAACCAAACCAGCGCCCATGATCAGGATCATACGAGGCTGGTCGATCTCTTCGTCGGCCTTGTTCAGCAGCATCTTTTTAGCAAACGCGGTAATCGTCCAAAAAAGGAACATAATAGTTGCGCCGCTGGCCAGTGCCGAACCCATATTGGTATAGTAGGGCACTTTTGCATTGTTGCCAAACGAGAGCAGCGAAAATGCCTTGCCCAGCATAGCAAATAAGGGGTATCCCGGCTGATGGGCCACCTGTAAACGGTAGGCACAAGAAATAAACTCGCCACAGTCCCAAAAACTGACGGAAGGCTCTAAAGTTAAAATATAGGTAATTGAAGCAATGACGAAGCAAAGCCAGCCTAAGAGATTATTTGTTTTTTTGTATTGCATGGATTAAAACTAATGGTTTATCGCAGGGTAAATATCAGGTTTTTTATAAGTAATTCTTTAAAAACAGCTATGGGTTAACAACTTTTAACAAATTTAGTATTATAAACCGTTTAAAAGGACGCAAATATGGGAAAATAGTATGAGAGTACGAAAGTCTCAAAAGTCCCCAAGGCCGTTATTCGTGGTTCTCGTGCTGGTGTGCTTCAAACTACCCGTTTTACGCAGTTTTCCCACCGTAATTTTTTTGGTTTGAGGAGCTAAATGCGTTTATCCCGCAATAAAAGACCTTTATATAATTTATTAAAATATTGTAAATAAGATAAATAGAAATTAAACAATAAAAAGCGCTGCGAAAAACAACGAATAAAATAAATGATTCTTTTTGTTAGTGCCTTGCAGTAGCAGACAATGCGTTTGAGATTGATTCAAATTCAGCAAATTTTCTTGAGATTTGCAAGAGAACAGGCAGGCATAGCAAACTAACCCCCACTGACAGGAGGCCTGGTGACTAGGGTAAGCTGCCGGATTATTCGGCGGTTGTCGGGTCGATAGTGGTAACCACTTCGCTTACTGAATTTGCCGGAAAGCCACCCAGTTGTGCATGTTCTCGCACTGTTGCCTCATCCGGCGCAATGTAAATGCAATAAATTTTGTCGGCGGTTACATAGCTGTTTAGCCATTGTATCTGCGGCCCCATTTTGTTTAATACGCTGCATGAAGTTTGTGAAATCGCCTTCAATTGGTCGGCAGTTAACTTTCCCGCTCCGGGAATCTCTCTTTCAATTACATACTTAGGCATAATGAATTGGTTGTTTAGTGAAAAATGTTAGATTAAAAATTAAATCAATGAACTAATCAACCGGTAAAATTAACAGGCAACCGGTTTAAGGTTCTCGTTTAGCGTTGAATGACAGCCTGCCGGGGTAGTTGCGGACTTTGGGTAAATGTACAATTTTTTTAATTATTTGATTGATCCGTGATTTTAATATTTTAGCCTTAATAATCAAAAAATCAGTTTGATGCGTTTAGAATATGACCACACTGAAGCAGGGTTTAATCTGGGAAATGAGATTGTTACCACGGTTGCCCACAGTTATAAATGTGACAAATCTGGAGACGAAGAGATGGCGGCGTTTTCACCGACAACAACGACTGATCACGTTCAACGTTGGTGAAAATCAGCCATATTAAAACAAAGCGCGTCAAGATGGGTTTTTATCATTTAGTAAATGAAATTTTTATTTGATGATAAATAATACTTATTTTGTTGCGATGCGAAAGATTAACCTTTTACCTATTGGAAAACTTACATTAGTTGCCGGGCTCATCTTGTTTTCGACAACTTTAGTTAGAGCGCAGGCTGTTTTACTGCCATATTCGTATCAGCTTGATCAAAAATTTAATTCGAGTATTTATTCAACAGAAAATTCATTTCATACTTCGCTCAAGCCATTTTTAGTCGACAGTCTTATCGCCCCCCGGTACAACCAGATATTGCAGGTGGGTGTAGATAGCAACAGAAAAGGCTGGATTTTACGAAAAATATTTAATGAACACCTGTTTGACGTAAAAACAAAAGAATTTACGTTTTATGGCGATTACCTCCCCGATTTGCAATTGGGGCACGACTTCGCCGGTAAAACCAACACGTATTTAAATACCCGCGCGTACCAGTTAGGCGGCACAGTGGGTAGTAAGTTTTTCTTTTATACCAGCGGGTACACTACCCAGGGTAAGTTCCCGAATTATTTGAACAGTTATATCGACAAAATTGATTTTGTACCGGGACAGGCATATAATTTTTATTCCGGCAAGACGCTAAAAGACTGGACCTATGTTACAGCAATAATTTCGTACACACCTATAAAACAACTGAATATTACGCTGGGCGAGGACAAGACATTTATAGGTGACGGTTATCGCTCCTTGCTTTTATCGGATTTTGCAGCGAATTATCCATTACTGCGTTTAACAGCCAACCTTGGCAAAGTGCAATACATGATGATGGCGGCCTATATGGAAGATCAGCAAGCTAAACAGTTTGATTCATATGGCAATTACCGTCGTAAATGGGCGGCCTTTCATTACCTCGACTGGAATATTACCAACAGGTTATCTTTGGGTTATTTCAACGCTCTGATAGCTTCCGAAGCTGATAATACCGGCAATTTCCATGGCTTCGATGCAAATTATATTAACCCGGTATACTTTTCTAATGCTTTAAACCCTACACCTTCACAACCTGATAATATTCTTACAGGGTTTACGGGCAAGTATAAGATCTTTGATAAAACAGCCATTTACGCCCAGTTGTTGATCAACCGGTTTAATGCCGGCGATTTCTTTTCGGGGGGCTCATCTGATAATACCAATGGTGTACAGTTAGGCATCCGTGGCGCTGATCTGTTTAAGGTGAGTAACTTTAATTATTTGTTTGAATATAACACGGTTAAGCCATATACTTATGCTAGCCAGCAGCCAATTACCAGTTATACTGAATTTAGCGAGCCACTGGGCGATCCTCTCGGCGCAAATTTCCGGGAGTTTATTGGGATCTTAAATTATACAGTTGGCAGGTTTGATTTTATGGGACAGTTAAATTATGCCAAATATGGTCTCGATCCAACAGCCGCGGCAAATTTCGGACAGGATATGACCAAAGCATTTAACTCTGCAACTGCCACAACTGCCAACGTAGGTCAGGGTTTGTCTACTACCTTGCGCTACGCCCAGGGAAGCATATCTTTTCTGATAAACCCGAAATATAATTTACGGCTTGAACTCGGCGGTTTGATTCGGGAGCAAATAAATACTAAAGGCGATACAAAAACAGCTCTCTTCACTTTTGGCCTGCGCAGTACCTTCAGGGATTTGTACAGCGATTTTTAATTGAACGTCATTGGGTCATTTGCTCCGCGTCATTGGTCATTGGTGCAAAGTTCAATTGTACCGGTTAAATTACATAATGTATTCTGGCTTTTTAGTTTCATTGTTATTTACTCCATCGGCTTAATAAAAATGCAAAAATACCCCAATGACTTAATGACCAATGACGCGAAGCAAATGACCAATTCAGAACTTTAAAAATGCACCGATTTCAAAAAAGAATACTGACGGTTGGTCCGATATTTTAGATTGAACTTCTTTTGGTAATTGGTTTTTTACGATAGCATAAATCGGTGTAAACTGAAAAATAAAAGGACCGTTTTTATATTCAAAAGGCGCTGATATTTCATAGTCCAATAAGGCATAGTGGCTCAATTGATTTGTATATGTATTTAAAAGCGCAGTTTGTTTGGCGTTAAGCTTAGCATTTTTAAGCTTTTTTTTGGTTAAATAAGCATCATAAAAATTTTGACTGCCTGTATTGAGGATGATCGTAGGTGAAACAAGTATAAGGTCCTTATCAGTAAATATACCTTCGGCTATAAAATCGTGTGTTAGTGCTACGTTCACAAATAAGTCGTTATTTATACCTTGCTTATTTATATTATAGTCAGCGCTAACAGAGGGGGAGATAATATTACCTATATCATAAGTTAAATTGGCATTAAAGGTGCTGCTGACTGCCGCCGATATCTGTGTGCTGGTTGAACTGTAAAATAATTTGGCATAAGATACGCTCCCTGAAAGGTCATCTGTAATATCAAAATCATAACCGGCGGTTAAATCGCCGCCATCTAACTTGTTCTTCTTTTTGTTGGGTAAGAAATCCATTGTGCCTGAAAAATAAATGCCGGATTTTAAGGTATATTTTGCGGTTGGCGCAATCGTCGGGGTTTGCACAGTATCGGTACGGCCCATAAAAACATTATTACTTAAATAGCTAAGTCCAAATCTAAATGATGATGTTTCGGTTTTAGCTTTGTCGTCAGGTTTCTTTGTTTCGTCGGTACCCGGCAAGGCGCCCGTTTGACTAAATGCCGTGTAATTGAAGAGTAGAAATATAGCCGTTAACAGTATTTGTTGTAGTGGTTTAATCATATAACAATTTAAACAGGGGTTACGTAGAAGCTTAAACGTGAAATACACGGGAAGGTTTAATATAAATAAATATTAAAAATATTTATTTATATTAAACCATAAGCCATTTATTTCGTCAAAAAAAACAAAAATGTATCTAATTAACCAAAACTATAAAGCAAATTAAAACACCCTCAAAAATTATGAAAAGATTAGGTTTAATGACCGTTGCAATTCTCTTCGCAGCTGCAGCATTCGCTCAAACAGCAACAAATGCCGCCACTGCCACAACAACCCCAACTGAAAAAGCACAAATGAAGGATTTGCGCAAAGATATTAGGGCTTATGACAATAAAAAGGCCGAAGCCAGGAAAGCAACAAAAAACGGCGACCTTGCGGCTGCTAAAACAGACCTTGCTGCAGCAAAGGCAGATAAACAGGAAATAAAAGCCGATGCAAAAACACTAAAAAGCGAAGGTGTAACTCATCCGGTTAAATTGGCCGATAAAGAAGTTAAAAAAATTGATGAAAAAGATATAAAGGCCGACATCAAAGACGTTAAGGCTGATAAAGCCGCAGAAAAAGCAGCAGTAAAAGGCGGTAATGCCGCTGCCATCGCCGCTGACAAAGCAGAGTTAAAGGCTGATAAAAAAGAATTGAAAAAAGATATCAAAGAAGCCCGTCGTAACGGTGTAAAACATCCGGTGCGCCGTGCATGATAATAATCCTTATAAAAGAATTCAGGGGGACGCCGGTTGGTATCCCCTTTTTTTATGGCAGGCAGTTTAAATTGTGAAAAACACTGCCAAAAGATTATCAAATCGCCAATAATAAAATCTGAAAGTGAATCACTTCATTTTTCCTTCTCAAGGATATTTTCGACCTAAATAAAAAATATTTTTTTTTGAATTAAACCCTTTGTTATTTATTTGGTCAGAGTATAGAATTAAGCAAATAATCAGGCTTGTTCTGTTGCCAAATAATACCCCATCATATATAACAACACAGGATGCCATCAGGCATCCTTTTTTTGTTGGTGAATTTTACGACCGTAGATCAAGGCATTCTGGATCATTAATAGAAAAATCGTGTTAGCTACCGACATCGGTGCCTGTGTAAAAAGCAGAAAAGTGTTTTTACCAGGTAAATGCTAAAAGCCTATTCTGTAAAAAAATGGCTACAAATTAAAAAGAACGCTTTTGGCCGGCAATTAAAATTAAACCAACAGCGTTGTTTACCTGTCAAAACAAGACCTGTATTAACATTGAAATTTATATACGGGTTTAACAGAACAGACAACACCTTAACGACCCTGTCAAAAAAAAATATGATAAAAAGGATATTAGTGCTTGACGATAACCAGGATATATTAGATATTGTAAAAGAAGCTTTGTCATATGAGAAATTTGAGGTGAATATTACCTCAGACGCCAAACAGATTATTGAAGCCATTGAAAATTTCGGGCCTGACCTGGTGATTATAGATCATAAATTGAATGGTTATAGTGGCGAGGAGATTTGCCGCAAAATAAAAACAAGCCCTCAAACCAATGAGCTCCCGGTAATTATCTGCTCAGCCTACCTCAACGGAGGCGAAGACCTGTGGAAATGCGGCTGCGATGCCATAATTGCCAAACCTTTCGGCCTCGAAGAATTAATTGATAAGGTAAATGGGCTGATTGTTGTGTGAGGGGGGCAGTCCGAAAGTCCGAAAGTCCGAAAGTCCGAAACCTGCAGGCAGGCAGGTTTCGGACTTTTATTTTTTTTCTTTCGGTCTTTGCCGACTTTCGGACTCCACCAAAAAAACTTATTTTTGCTCAAATTTTTAGCGGGATGAGCAAAGTAAAAGTGGGTCTGGTACAAATGACCTGTACTGCCGATAAACAGGAGAATTTAAGTAAAGCCATTACCAAAGTAAGGGAAGCTGCTGCAAAGGGGGCTGAGATAGTTTGTTTGCAGGAACTGTTTACCTCTCTTTATTTTTGCGATGTAGAGGATTATGAAAATTTTAAACTGGCTGAAGTCATTCCTGGTCCTTCAACAGATGCGCTTTCGGCCCTGGCTAAAGAATTAAATGTAGTGATCATAGCTTCCTTATTTGAAAAGCGCGCGCAGGGCCTTTACCACAATACCACGGCTGTTTTAGATGCCGATGGCGCCTACCTTGGCAAATACCGCAAGATGCATATCCCGGATGATCCGGGTTTTTATGAGAAATTTTACTTTACCCCTGGTGACCTTGGCTATAAAGTTTTCAAAACAAAATTTGCTACCATAGGCGTACTCATTTGCTGGGATCAATGGTACCCTGAAGCTGCCCGCATCACGGCATTAATGGGTGCCGAAATATTGTTTTACCCTACAGCTATCGGCTGGGCCACAACCCAGGATGAAGCTACTAATATTGAACAATACAATGCATGGCAAACCATTCAGCGTTCGCATGCGGTAGCAAACGGGGTGCATGTGGTAAGCGTGAACCGCGCCGGTGAAGAAGCAGGTTTAAAGTTTTGGGGCGGATCATTTTTTTCAAACCCCTTTGGCACAGTAATTTATCAATCGCCGCACGGCGAGGAAGATATTGCCGTGCAGGAACTTGATCTCGATAAAACAGACTATTACCGAAGCCATTGGCCTTTCATGAGAGATAGGCGCATTGACTCGTACCAGCCAATAACAAAAAGATTTTTAGACGAGGAGTAAATTAGCAACCTCAAAACCTAATTGTCATTGCGAGGAACGAAGCAATCGCGAACTGTGCATGACCGCTCTGTAAAGTCCGCGATTGCTTCGTTCCTCGCAATGACAAATGGGACAAAAGATTTCAACTATAAACCATCGACTATGGACTTAACTGACTTCCACTTCCCTGCCGAATGGCACAAACATACTGCTACCTGGCTAAGTTGGCCGCATAAAGAAGAATCGTGGCCCGGTAAGATCAATTTGATCTATCCTAAATATTGTGAATTTATAAAAATATTGACCGAAGGCGAGTTAGTGCGCATCAATGTGGCAGATGAGCAAATGGAAAACTTTGCCCAAAAACAACTGCTACTCGCAGGCGCCGACCTCAATCGCGTTGAGTTTTTTCATTTCCCAACCAACGATGCCTGGTGTCGTGACCATGGTCCTGCATTTTTGTTAAATTCTGAAACAAAACAAAAAGTTATTGTTGACTGGGGCTATAATGCCTGGGGTGGTAAATATCCCCCGTTTGATCTGGATGATGTGATCCCGACAAAAATAGGGGAGCGCCTGGGTTTACCGGTTTATTATCCGGGTATAGTAATGGAGGGAGGATCGGTTGATTTTAATGGGAAAGGCACGGTTTTAACTACCACAGCCTGTTTGTTAAATAAAAATCGCAATCCGCAATTAAACCAGCAACAAATAGAAGGTTACCTGCAAAACTATTATGGTGTTGAGCAGGTCTTATGGCTGGGGGATGGTATTGTCGGCGATGATACCGATGGTCATATTGATGATATTACCCGTTTTGTAAATGAAGATACCGTTGTTACTGTTGTTGAAGAGAATAGGAACGATGAGAATCACCATCTGTTGCAGGAAAATCTACAAACTTTAAAAACCATGCGTCTGTTAAATGGCAAACAATTAAATATTGTGGAGCTGCCCATGCCCGAGCCTGTGATCTACCAGGATCAGCGTTTGCCGGCTTCGTATGCTAACTTCTATATCGCTAACTCGGCGGTGGTTGTGCCAACCTTTCGTTCAAAAAATGATGATAGGGCGCTGGATATTTTGCAAACCTGTTTTCCTGACCGCAAGGTTGTTGGGGTAGATTCAACCGATATTATTTGGGGGCTGGGTAGTTTCCA
>Ga0316224_1001104_pt1 | contig 32037 bp, 25 predicted proteins | sample TBH18013metaG_FD_206254 | JGI IMG/M metagenome (GOLD analysis project Ga0316224, IMG submission 206254) | Freshwater microbial communities from Trout Bog Lake, Wisconsin, USA - TBH18013 | ecosystem: Environmental > Aquatic > Freshwater > Lake > Hypolimnion/Profundal zone | place: USA: Wisconsin... | reverse complement strand
GATAATAAATCGTTAGGCTAAACCAAACCTTCATTATTATCAATATATATTTATTGATATTTCTTTAAATTATTTTAATTATATTTTATATAAAAAACCGGCATTTAAAAAGCGCAATGCTCTAAATGAAATGTGTAGTATAGTAAATATTGATTCTCATTTTAGTGATTATGATTTGATTAAAAATGTATCTGATGAATTATATTTGAAATTGGAAAAAAAAGAATTATTAATTGGACAAATTTATGATAAATATATTGAGTTAAAAAATAATTTCATTATAAATAAATCAGATAAAATATTTACACCTAATACAGTATGTGTTGAATTAATTGATAAAGGAATTCAAAAAGAATTATATGATATAATTATAAAATATCAGTTATGTTCATTTAATAATTTAGGTATTGATTATGCATATATTTATTACGAATATTCAAATTTACATTTGATATCAAATATATTGAATATCAAATATCCAATTAGAGTTGATGATTTTACACAATTAGATAATTTTATTATTGAACAAATTAATTTAATTGATAAATATGTTAGTTTAGAAGCATTTAAAATATATAAAAATTTATAGCATAGTTATAAAATAAAAGTATAAAGTTGTATTTATTAGTTAAAATTTGATTTTTTTCTATTTTTGTATATGACTTTATTTATGGTATTCAATTATTTTAATATTAGGATTTGATTTTTGTATTGTCATTAAATTCGAATTTTTTATAGAAATTTTTATTTCTTTTAAATTTTTTGGTAAATTTTTTATTGGTTGAGAAAATTCCCAACCTAATATTAAACAGGTAAGAGAATTTGGCAAATTGTTTATAGGTTTATTAAATATTCCTTCTAATGATAAATGTATTATTGAATTTGGTAAATTGTCTAAAAGTTGATTAAATCCCCAACCTAATGATAACATTGTAAGAGAATTTGGCAAAAAGTCTAAAAGTTGATTAAATTCATCACCTAATGTTAAATGTGTTAGAGAATTTGGCAATGAATTAATTGGATGATTAAATTGTGAACCTAATATTAGATGTGTTAGAGAACTTGGCAACAAATTAATTGGTTGAGAAAAATAACGACCTAATATTAGATGTGTTAGAGAACTTGGTAACAAATTAATTGGTTGATTAAATTGTGAACCTAATGTTAAATGTATTAGAGTATTTGGTAAATTATCAATGGACCAATTAAATATATTATCTAATTTTAATCGAATAATAGTGTTTGGCAAATTATCAATTGGTTTATTAAATGCCAATCCTAATGTTAACTGAGTAATAGTGTTTGGCAAATTATTAATTGATTTATTAAATTTAGATTCTTTCCAATTTTTATGATATTTGCCATAATAATTGTTATTTGTTTCAATACATATATCAACACTTGAATAATTATTAAAATAAATAGTATCCATTTTACCAAGTATTTCCAAAATAAATTTGTTATTGGTAAAATCAATATTATATTCAGAATCAAATATTATTGTTTTATCTACTATTGTGTATTGAGAGTTCATATTATAACTAAATCTAATATAAATGATTATGTATTTTTGATTGTGTATTTTTGATTATGTATTTTTGATTATGTATTTTTGATTAGATTATATTAGATTTAAAATTCAATTTTTTAATATTAGAATAATTAACTAGAAATTAAAATTATAGTAATAAAACAATATTTTTGAAATGAAAATATTGTTTTTTTGTATTGGATAAAATAAGTTTTTTGGATATTTCATAAAATTCATGTTTTTATGACTAAAACATGAATTTTCAAATTTATAATTATTAAAAAGCTTCTTCACCTAATAATAAATCAATTTGATATGTATCTGCATTTGGATCTATTTTTAGTATATCTTTTTTTTGTTTTAAGAGTTTTTTTTTATCAGCTCTTGAAAGTTCTTTCTTTTCCTTAACAACTTCTATTTTATTACCAATGGAATCAAATTTTTCATCTTCACCGTTTAGTTTTAATTTTTTAGAATCTTCTTTTTCTTGTCTTTTTCTTTCTTTTTCTAAAGCTTCAATTAAGTTATCCTCAAATACTGTCATTGTGCCATTTTCTAATAACCATTTTTCTCTAGTTAGAGCATTATAAAAATCTTCATTATGTGAAATAACTAAAACACCTCCTTTAAAATTTTTAATAGCATCAGATAAAGCACTAACACTTTCCTTATCTAAAAAGTTGGTAGGTTCATCAAAAACTCCAACATGTGGATTAAACCAAAAAATAGCAGAAAGAATTACTTTATACTTTTGTCCGGAAGATAATGATCCTATTTTATTATGTTGAGAAATTTCAGGTTCTAATCCAAATCCATTCATATGGGTTTGAATTTCACCAGTAGTTAATTTTTTCATACCCATCATTGATTCCATAGCAATTCGTTGATCAATTTCATTAATCATTTTTTCATATCCCATTTCAACAAGTTCAGATTTAGTGAACCATTGTGATAATTCAACAATTCCTTCTGCAATTGCTTCATATTCATGTTCGCGTTTTCCAGTTCTTCTTGATTTAAGTTCTTTTATAATAAAAGTTTTATTTTGGATTGCCTTTTCTTTAATTGCAATAATTTCTTCTGGACTCAATGTGATTATTGATTTATCTGCTTGTTCCCTATCAAAACCTAATCTATATCTCCACATAATATATTCAACAGGTGTTTTATCATAATGTCCTTCTAATGCTGAAGTTACATTTTGTGGAATATATGCCATTCTTAAATTTGGATGTCTTTCAATTAAACCTTGATTTGGTTCTATTTCACCTACTAAAAGCTTAACTAATGTAGTTTTACCAGCTCCATTAACACCACAAATAACTACTCTAGAAGCCATTGATACTTGAATACTTACTCCTTTTAATTGAGGTTTTTCTGATGTTTTATATTGAAATGAACAATCTTTCATTTTTAATACTGCTTTTGTTAATGATTTTACTCCTTCTAATGGTCCAGGATCTGGAAAATTAAATGCAAGTACATCTTGAGATGAAGTTTCAAAATAAAATGCAGCTTCTGGTTTTTGTTTAACAAATTCAGTAATATTTCCTCTATATACCTTTAATTTTAAATTTTCATAATGTACAACATTCGAACATACTTCATCTAAAAATTTGATATCGTGAGAAATTACTAAAAATGTTACATCTTTGGTATTTTTAATATAATTTCTTAACCATAAATTTGTTGTTGCATCTACATGATTTGTAGGTTCATCAAGTAATATTAATTTAGCTCCACTTAATTTAATTTTTAATAACATTACTCTTGCACAATTACCTCCTGATAATGTATCCAATGGTGAATTTATCATATGTTCTGTTACATTTAATTCTTTTAATCCTTGAATAATTGTTTCTCTACTTATTTTTTGTTCTTTAATCATTGGATCAGATTCTAAAAAGTCTAATGTTATCATTTCCATTTTATCTTCTGGAACGTGATGTTCAAAATATGCAGTTGGAATATATGGGAAATTAGCTAATGTGTGTGTAACCATAGAACGCATTAATGTTGATTTACCAGATCCATTTGATCCAAGTATCGCATATACACGACCAACTTTTAATTTCAAAGGGGTTTGGTGTAATAAAACTCTTGTACCATATGCAAGTGAAAACATACAATCACATAGATTTTCCTCATTAGCTTCTGGATCATGTTCATATACTGTTATTGTATCAATTAATTTTTTTGATATCGCATCTATTATTTGATATCGTATTTCTTTATCAGTTATTATATGGATTAAATATGGTTCAATACACCGCCAATATGCTTGTTCATCTCTTATTTCATATCTTACTAATCCTAATACTAATGTTATTGTATGTGATAAAATATTATTATATGGTTCCAAATCCAATCTATAATATTTAGCAATTTCTTTTTCATATAATTCCATACATGATAATTTGGTAACTGAATCAACTAATTTTGTATTGGCTTGTTCATAAACTTTGATCAATGTATTTTTTGATCGTGAACAAACATTTCTTACTTCTTCAATAGCTATCTCATTAATACCTTTATCTAGGATGAATAAAAGTTTGTCATAAAATATTCTCGCATATATCGGATTTTTAATCAATTTACACAAAGTATCCATAATGACTGCTGCTTTTCTTTGTAATACTACTTTTTTTTCTCTCATTGCTCTAACTAACATTGGAATCAATAAAGCCAAAGTAGGAATATCAATATCATTAACAAATGGTGTGGAAGCAAGTTTTTCTAAAGCATGTTCTGTTTTTGTTGAAGGATATATATAACCTTCAATCATCGCAGGAATAATTGGTTTTATATCAACATTTTCTATAGTTTCACAAATTGCAATCCAACATTCTAAAACAGCATTTTTTACTTCTTTTTTAATATCAGATGACAATAGACCAATGGATTCAATTATTATAGGAAGATTTACAGAAACTATTTGAGGATGTATTTTAGCATATGAACAAATCATTCGTAAACCTTGAATTTTTGCTTGTGTGTTTACAGATGAAAAAACTTTTATTATTTCTCTAAAAATTAATTCAAATGCATAAGAATTTAATTTTTTAACAATATCATCACAAAGTAATTCAATTTCTAAATGTAATTTTTTTTCACAACCTAATTCTAAAATTCCCGATATAAAACCAATTATATCCAATTCATTTGCTGGATTAATATCAAAATGCTCTAATATTAATTTAATTTTTTCAATTCCTTCTTGTTGTTCTTTTAAATCTTTTGATGATAAATTTTTAATAATTTCAACTGATTCAGACTGATTATAAATTGATGTAAAAGTCATGTAATTAATATATCAAGATATATGTTTACAAAATTTTAAACCATTTTTATTGCAATATCATGTTTTTATAAATAAAAAAAAAATTGCTATAAAAAAATATTTTTTTATATTTTTAAATAATATATAAGTAAAAAAAGATAATCCCATAAAAAATAAAACCAATAATCCTATAAATATAACTGCAGTAAAAAAATTTTCAAATATATAAAAACTAGGAAAATCAAATGTAAAATCATCAGGATTAATTGAATAATATTGATTTGGATTATCATTAATTCTAAAACAAATACAACATTTATTATTAATTTTTTTTGCACAAGATTCACAATATTTTAATTTACAATTAACACAAAGTGATATTTGACCTTCTGAATCCCAACATACAATACATTTATTATCGTCATTCAATTTAATTTCTCCAATATAAATGGATCCATTATATATCTCAGACCCATAACAAATAATATTGGATAAATTTTTAATATTTTTACTATCATATTCCATATTTATTGTGATGTTAAATTATTATTATATATTAAAAAATATTTAGTATAAAAAAAATGGTGATAAAATTTTATTTTTTAATATAAAATTTTATCAATATAAAGTAATATTGATAAAAATGATATCTTTAGTATCGATTCCAGAACGCATAAAAGAAGGTGAAACATTAAAAGTTAAATTAGATATACAGGGAAAAAATAATTTAAAAATGTATAAAGGTGTTTATTTTAATTTGATATTAAGAAAAAATGGTGGAACATTGGGTCCAATAACATTATACCCATTAAAATTTAATGGATTTTCATTGGAATGGGAAGTAAACCCAAATTCATATGGTTCATCAGGAACATTTAATGTTAGTTGTATAATTCAAGATGGTAATCAAATTACCGGAACTACTTTTATAATTGAACCTGATTGTATTATTGGGAAAATAAATACTTGTAATAATATCACAAGTATTGAATGTACAAAAAATTTTAAAGAATCCCAAATAAAAAAACAAGAAATTCCCATTGATTTTACTGGAGGTTGTCAGATTCAAAAACCAGGTACACAAATAAAACAAGAAATTATTGATGATAAAATCATTAAAGAAAATTTAGCCAATATAAATTTAAAAGATTCATTGGTATCAGGTGCTAAAGTTCAAAAAATTATAAAAAATATTAATTCAAATTAGTTGGAAAGATAATATTCATAAGATTGAACATTATTTGCAATTTTATCATTGTAATGATCTATATATTTTTTATTTTCAATATCAATGTTATATTTGTCAAAAATAAACCATGACAACGTTATTTTTTCTTTTTCCTTTATATTTTTTAATAAAATATATTTAATGTCATCATTAGAAATATTATTTAATATATGTTTTTTTAATTGTTTAAAATAAAGTTTTTTAGCCATTTTTTTTTTATATTTATATTTTATTTTTATTTTATTTTTATTGTTTTTTTATTTTTATTAGTCAAAGTTATTTTAATAATAAAAATGTATCAATGTATTGATTTTTTCAATTTTTTTTTAATTTACTATACTAATTTACTATACTAATTTACTATACTAATTTTTATATCTGATATATTTGGTAAAAAAATTAGTATGGGCTGTTTGATTTCCAATTGAAACTTGAATTAATTCATTAAATTTATCAAAAATATCCAATAATATTTGAATAACACTATAGTAATTTTTACTGAAATTTTCGTCAAAAAATTTCTCATCAGTTTTATACACAAATAAATACTTGAAAAATTCAACGATATTGTGGTCAATATCTTCTGATCCAATTAACTCATATAATGAATTTTTATTTGCAGTTAGATCTTTATCCAATTCGTTAATATTATCATATTTTTTATCTAAAAAAATTAAATATTCACAAATATTTTCGGTAATTATTTTATAGTTTTGGATTGAAATTATAATATCAATTATAATAAAAAAGCACAGTCTATACAATCTTTTTTCGTATTTTTTATCTTCCCATATATATTTGTTATGTACACATAAATTTTCATATAAATCTTTGACAAAACCTTTTTCACTAAAAGTATAAAAATTATACTCACCATATAATTTATTGTCATAAATCATTTCGGTTATGTCTTCATTAAGAATTTCAACAAAATCATTAGATTTTTTTACACTCACGTCCAAAATTTCAACAGAATTCATAATATAACCATTAGTAAAACTATTGTCAGGTTCATCATTGTCATGTTCATCGTTGTCATGTTCATCGTTGTCATGTTCATCGTTGTCATGTTCATCATCGTCATGTTCATCGTCGTCATGTTCATCGTCGTCATGTTCATCATCATCAGGTTCTATATCTTTAACATCACTTGTTTTAATTTTAAAATATAATTTAATATTTAACTTTATTCTATGTAACATAAAGTTAGTTTTATATTCTTCCCAAGATTTATATAGATGTGTTTCATTCGCAGAATAATATAAACCATTTTTTTTTAAAGAATTTATTTCGTTTAATGTAGTAAAATATTCTTCTTTACCTTTATTTACATTAAAAGAATTATCTATTGTAACGAAAAAATCATTTCTATGGGTATCTGATGGATTTATTAATGATTTATTTATTTTTAATCCATGTTGTTTATTTATAGTAATAGTTGCTTTTGTCTCAAAATCAATATCCGATTCATTATTTTCAGCAAAGAATTTTTTTTTAAAAAATCTGATACCAATAAATTTATCAATATGTTTATAATTTATAGTATCAGATTTTTTCTCAGGCAAAAAATCATTGAGATTTTTTAAGATTTTTTTAAAACTATTATCATCTAATTCATTAAAATTATAATATTTGTCTGGGTGTTTATAAATAATATCTTTAATTTTTAATAAAGCAATTGTTAAACATTTATTAATATGCAAATAATATTCATCGTAAATTTTTTTTGTTTTTTCATTTGGATCATTAGGTTCATTTGGAACATTAGGTTCATTATTAATATTATTTAAAATAATTTTTTTATCAATAAACATAAAATAATCAGCATCAGATCGTTGAAAATTTTTATCAAATAAACTAAAAAATTCTAATAATAATTTACTGTTTGGGATTTTTAAGGATTCAAAAACATTAAAATATTTCTTATACATAATTTTCATTGATGAACCTCCTTTATAAACTAATTTATAAATTTTAGGATCTAATTGATAAGCAGTATAGTTTTTAATTGTATCGATTATAACATTTCTCACTATTAAATGAAAATTAAATATATTATCATTGTATTTGTCATCAAATAAATATTCATTCATTATATTTGTTGTCATATTTTGAATATTATATTTAAAATTATCATCATTATTCATTTTATCTGGTGAATTAATATTTTTGGGTTCTCTAAACAAACGATTTCTATTATTAAAATTTAATACTCTAATAATACCACCTGTTAGATCTACTCTTAATGGATTAAGATAAAAATCTTTAGATATATAATTATATTCATAATCACTGTGTATGTAACTGTTAAATTTAATATCTGCATTATATGTTCGGGTATTTGATTCAAACCAATTGTATAATTTAATACTTTCAACTTGTATTTTATTTAATATAATAAAATGAGGAATATAAAGTTCAAAATTTCTATTATCAATTTGAGTAGTTAAAACAATTCCAGTAGTTAAATCGTCATTTTTTGGTAAAGTAAAAATATCTTGAGAAATTGTTGGTATTGTAGTTTGTAAATTAAATCCATATTCATTTTTCCAATAATTAATATCAATTAATTCTGCAAGAACTTTATAATTATAAATATCAAATAATTTTTTAGGGGTTTGTTGGTTTGATTGCTGTAAAAATTCAACAAGCCAATCATAATTAAACACAATTTCCTTTAAATTTTTTTTATTCTGTGGTGTAAAATATTTATCTATTAATTCTTTTTTAAATTCATATGGGATAAACATTATTAAGAATAATTTTGATATAAAATTATCTTTTAATAAATCAAATAATTTTAAATAGTTTGATTCAGATACCAATCTATACGAAAATGAAAGTTTAAAAAAAGTTGCATTAATTAAAAATATAGAATCAATTATTATTTTTAATATTGAATCATCTAAATTTAAATTAATTGCATAAAATAATACTAATGGATAATTATCAAAATTTTTGAATGTTTCTCGGATATCTTCAACTGTTGTTGCATTAGTCAAATTAAGCACATATAAATAAATGAAGAAATCTTCATTATTAACAAATAAATTATATGTGCTTGATTTTGTTTTTGTTTTTGTTTTTATTTTTGTAATTATTTTTGTTTGAACTGTTCCCCATCTAAAATTATTTTTGTTTGAATTTGTTTTGGCTTTTATCAAAGTCAAATCTTGATAACTTAACCATATTTTTTTATTTTCCTCAGAAAAATTTGGATCAATTTTTAATATTTTATGTAGATTTTGTACCAAAAAATTACTACTTACTAAATTTTTATATTTTTTAATAATTGTAGAAATCAAATATAAAAATTCATATGTATCGTTCAAATTATATCCATCACAAAACTCAATAATTCCAGTTAAAAGTGGAAAAAGATCTTGTTCATCAGTTATATTATTTATAAAATATGAATTATTTAATGCTAATAAATTGTAAATATTTTCATCTTTAAAATTTGCATTTGCATTTTCAAATGAATTAATCATTGGTAAAACCATATTCAAATTATAAAATATGTAATGTTTTAAAATATAATTCATAATATCATTCGGATTTTCTTTACAAATAGAATTAATTATTAATGGTTCCGATTCATGATTATGAACCATTAGATATTCTTTGGTATTATTCGATAATTTGTTGATAATTCTTTCAATTTTTAAATTTGTATTTATATTTTTATATTCGAAACTTCCATGCTCTATCGCCAACCATGTTGAAATTCTATCATTGGAAATATTAATTCGATTTAAATCATAATTAATATTTGAACCATTCATTTTATCATTGTATGTGGGAAAAGTCTGAAAAATTTTTATCAATGTATCATTAGGATAATTATCTAAATTTATTGGATTTGTATTGGAAAAATCATAAAAATTTTTAAAATTTTCTTCTTTTAATAATTCAACAACTGAATATTTTCCTTCCATTTGAAAAATTTTAGATAAGATTATACATAATAATGAATATCTTCCTGGTAATTCAGTTCCGGATTCAACTTGTGATGTTAAATAATATTTAAAATATGAATCACGACCATATGACCAATTTGTGTTTATATCGTGATCTAAATAATTATTAATTAAATTATACTCCTTTTTAGTTAATATATTGTGTATAGAATCATAATATTTTTGAAATTTATTATCTGTTCTTGCAATAAAATTTTCAGTTGATATTTTTATTATGTCATTTATTTTATTGTATTGGGTAAAAAAAGATTTTAATTCAGGTATCATATTCACAGGTAATAAATTAGGATTAATTTCATTTTTTATTTTATTATCTAAATCATTATCACCCCATATAAAATAAATTATAAAATTTAAAAGCCATATTTCAACACATGGAAATGTATCTCCATTAATTTTTTGAACACTAGCATAATTAAAACATGGAATTGATAATGGAGGAAATGCTGATTTTAATTTCTTCCCTAAAAAATGTTCTTCAAAATTATAAATTTCTCTTTTTTTGGTGGTTGATAAATTATTATTAATTTGATATATATTGACAATATTACTAATACTCGATTCATAATGATCTTTAATATAATCAACAATAAATGAATACACAAGTCCTAAAATAAATTTTATATCAATATATTTTGTTAATAATTTTAAATATATACTTCCAATTGCTAATTTTAATGCTATATATTCTTTTATTTTATCAAATGAATATTCAAAAGAATTATTAGATTTTAAAAACATGTTTTTAAATGATTTTAACGAATTTGTGTTATCATTAATATTTTCTAAAATATGTTGTTGAAGAATATAATTAAAAAATACAACAGTTTCATCATCAATAAAAGTTTTTATTGAATCTATTAGCAATTGAATATAATTTTTTTTTTCATTATTATTTTCCCTAACCAACATAATCAAATCGTTCTGTTTTTTTATGAATTCATCACTACTATTAAAAAACAATTCATCTAATTGTTTATTATATGTTGATAATTTCATAGGCAAATCATTTTGAGCCTCAAAATTTTTTAATTTTTCATTAGAATCTAAAAAAATGTCTAATAAACTCTTTAAATTTGCAGAATATATGAATGGTAAAAATACTGATCTATTATCCTGATAATATGTTAAATTATTGGGAATTGGGTTTCCTAAAAAGGTTACAATGAAATTTGTATAATCTTTAAAATTCACATATAAATAATCTGAAATAGATTTTGATTTATTTCTAAAATTAATAATTATACCATAATATAACATTGTTTCAAAATCATTCATATTATTAATATGTGGAATTAAAGGATAATAAGAAACTTTCACATTTTTTCTTATACCATAACCTATAAATGTTGTAAACACATTGATTTGATCTAATGGTGATGATGGATCTTGTTGAATTAAATGAAATGTTTTTGGATCAAATAAATAATATTTCATATTGTTATCATATTCTGTGGTTGTACTGTATATTTCATAATACACAGGAGGTAAAATCACGTTGTCTTTTCTAAATATAACTATATCAGTGTTATCTGATCCAAAATTAAGTTTTTCTTTTAAATTATTAAAATCTTTTAAAATAATAGGAACCAAATAAGGATAAAAATTAATATATTTGTCTATTTGATAACTTTTAGCAGTTAATTCAATAAGATTTTCTAAAAAAGATTTTTTAATGGAATCTCGTGTTTCATCAGATAACTCAGATTTCTCCTCATTATAATTTTTGTATTCTTGTTTTTGATTCTTAATAATTTCAATTTGAGCCAAAATATCATTATAATTATATAATTCAGGAATATCTTTAATTAACTTCTCTAATTGTTTAAACATTGTTTTATTATTTTTTGCTTGTTCTCTAAAATTTTTAAAATAGTCATTTTTAATTGTAATATCAAATAATTTTAAAATCCCAATGATATTACAAATTAAATTATTTTGATCTTTATTTTTTAATTTGTTTATAGCATCAGTTTTAATTAATGTTAACAAATTATCTCGATTTTCCAACAATTGCTTAATATTATTAAAAATAAAATTTTTTTTATCATATTTATTACCAAAATAACTTAAAAAATTAATAATTGATGTTTCATTTTTCAATGCATTAATTTCTAAAACATTAATTTTATCTTCAAAATATTTAGTTATTGATTCAATAACTTGTGGATCATTCAATGGTAATAATTTAAATTGATTTGTTGCTGTATCCCATATATTTTCTTTTACAATTTTATCATTTATAATTGATGTATAATTATCTTTATATGGACCATCAAGTAACATTACATTTTCAACATCAATAAATCCTCCCTTAAACATATAATGTATATAAAATATATATTATATTTTAAATTAAAAATAAAAATAATTTAAATAAAATTTAAATAATATTATTTAAATTCATAAGATTTAAATAATATTATTATAATATATTATGGATTTTTTTGAATTTTTAGAAATAATGAAAAATATACCAGATTTAAATGAAACAGATATATTGTGTAAATCAAATGTTAATTTTAGTTATTTAGATAATTTAGCTTCTCAGGGATATTTTAAATTATTAAATCCAACACAAAAATATCATTTGTTCGTGACCGCTTGTGCTTATGGGTCAGTTGATATTGCAATTTTACTTTATAAAAATTCGATTGATATGGAAGGGTTAAAAGAATTTATGTTAAATTATTTAGTAGAAATTTCTGATAGTTCGGAATATTATATTTTTAGATGGATTTGGGAAAAAAAATCAATTGAATTTACACAAGAAGAAATCATTGAATGTTTTATTAAAATACTAAAGTCTGGTAATTTAGAATTTGCAGAATGGTTTTGTTCATTGGGTTTAGTTGATTTAACAGATCCTGATATTAAAAAAACAATTATTAATGATATATTAGAATTAGCTGATACAACCAACACATATACAATTGCCAAATTGATTTGTAAAGAATATTTGAAAAAAAATCTAATTGAATCTAACTAAATTTAATTAGATAGTTATAAAATAAGATTTTGAGAAAAATCCCAAAATATTATCTTATCTTATTTCATTTCCTTATATTACCTTATCTTACCTTACCTTATCTTTCCTTTCATTTCCTTTCATCCAATACAAAAAATATTGTTTTAACTATAAAAATATTGTTTTATTTCTATAGTTCCAAAATTCTTAATTCACAATTAGAAAAAAATGTTTTATTAGAAACATTCGTTAAAACATTATTAAACATTGGAAATAAAAAATTTCCGTGTGTTATTACTACAATATTTGATTCAGATCTTTTACCAATCCATTTTATAAACCATTCACATCTATCAGTAACTTCTGATTTTGATTCTGAACCATTTGTTTTCGCATACATAATATCATGTTCTGGTACATTTGAAAAATCAATAAATTTATATTTGTTATTGTTATTGTTATTGTTTTTAGTTTTATTTTTTGACAATATTTTTCTTTTATGACATGGTTTGTCCATTTGTTCTCTTATCTCATCCAAACAAATAAATTTCACCCGATAAATTAGATTTACAAATACATTTGAACAAGTTTCCAATGCTCTTGTTAAAGAAGATGTTATTACCAAGTCAATTGAATTGTCTATCTGCATAGATTCTATATATCTTTTTAGATTTTCACATTGAGAAATTCCATTAGCAGTCAGACCTGGATCAATAATTTGTGAATTCAATTCTGATGTATTTGATAACGATTCACCATGTCTTATCCAATATATAGTTTTTCTTGAAGTTCCATTATTATATTTCATTTTGAATAAAAAAACTTGTTCTAAATAAGTTGTATATTATTATTATTTATTGAACGAAAAATTATCACGAATATTTTTTTAATGTTAACACTATTCAAATCGTACTAATTACTGTTAAAGTAGTTAAATAAGAACATTAAAAAAGTTTTCTATTAAACAATTTAATCTCATATATTGGATTTTTATCAATTTGTAATCCAACACAATAAAATGTTATAATAACATATATTAAATTTATTTTAGTTTTATATTGGAATATAATATAAAATTTATAATTTAATTTTTTCCCAATTTATATGATAGTAAAAATGATAATCAAACCATCCGATTAATCTCGTTTCGTACTCGTTTTAAATCCTCATTTATTTCTCCCAATATTAATTCAAATTCACCTTTTGTTTTTTCTAATGTTTTTTTATATTCTTGATATGAAACAATAATTACAATTTGTTCTTCTTCTGAAAGATTTTTTAATTGATTAGAATTGGATTTTTCATCAAAAATAATTCTTTCATCTAGGTCTATTAATTGATCTTTAGTCAAATTTATATGTTGTTCTATATCATGAGAAATTTTTAATAAATTATTAAGAGTTTCAAATAATTCATCTAATTTTTTTTGTTGTGTTTGATCCAATTTATCTATTTTTGATGATTTTTTTCCTAAAATTAATTGTCTATCAGGAACAAATTTACCAGCTTTCTTATTTTTATCAAATTTACCCCTATATAATTTACGTTTTCCTATTTGAATAATTAGTTCAAAATGGTATCCATAACTAACAATCGCTACCACATTGTTTGATTCTATGTTTCCATAGATTAAGGGTTCATTACCAATTAAATAATTACTATTTCGTATTTGTGCTTGATAAAAATGAATTTGTAAATCATATGTTTCAACAACATTATTTAATGCTCTTTCATTAACATGAAAGTCATATTCCTCATTGATTCCATTAACAATGGAATCATTAGAAGATGCAATTTCTCTCAATTGTTCCAATGTCAAATTATTTTCTAATACAATATTTAAATAACTTAAAATACTTAACCATAAACATTGATTTGAAAATCGACCATTTTTATTAGTACCATCATTTTTAAGAGTTTCAAATGTATTTGAATTTGAAATAAAATTACTACCACCCAATAAAGTTAAATATTTCATCTTATATTTTAAATATTTTAGCCTATAATCAACCATATAATTTGATCTATATAAAAATTTATATAATATTTTTATAAATGAATTTGAGATCTTGATATGTTTGTTATCATATTATTTTGAATTAATGCATTTGGTATTGTTGTTAGTAAATTTGTTTTTGTTTCTAAAATTGTCGTATAGTAAAGATTAAAATTTACAATGGTCCCACTTATACTATTTATACTTCCTAACATTTTTAGATTTATTTGATCACCAATATCATATATATCAGTTAAACTGATATATATTCCAGAAATTATATTTTTAAATGTTTCCTGAAAAGCTAATCCCAATGCTAAACCTACAGTTCCTAATAATGTTATCACAGTTGCTACATTAAAACCCAAATTAACTAAAGCAAATATTATTCCTAAACAAAAAATTACATAATATATAATTAAAGATAACTGGTAATATATAATATTTTGATTAATTGTTTCTTGTTCATTTCCAATATCTACTTGACTATAACTTTTTTTTAATATCATACTTTTATAATATTCAGCAATCACATAAAAAATTATAAAAATAAAAATAGAAATTACAATTGTTGGAGCAAAATCAATTGCCTGTTTTTTTATCAATTCAAATTTATTATGCCAATAATTATTATCCATTATATTAAAATATAATATAACTCAATATAAAAAATACATAAAAAAATAATTTTTATTTAAATAATTTTATCATACAAAATTATTTTAATATTTGGATTTGTTTGTTGAATCAAATTTTAATTTTATATAATGTTTCATTATTATCCTTTCATACTTTTTAATGTTAACAATTTACATTATCAACTTTAAATTTTAATTTTTTTTAATAGTTGATGTTTTATTCAGAACAAAAACAAATTCTTTTTCATCATATCTAATATATTCAACAGCATTATATATTTTCATAAGTATAATGTTTAATAAAAAAACAACTTTCTATAGTTTTATCATCAATTATTAATTTTATTATAACACTAACTAAGTTTATGTTATATAATCTTGGTATTAAAATATCATTATAGTAAGTTTAAAATTGTGTTTATTTTCTTATTAACTTTTTATATTATATAGTCATCAACATAAATATTTAAAAAATTAAATATAATGACATATTTTATATATTGTTTATGAATTCTAAATTTAATTATAAAAATAAATATTTAAAATACAAAATTAAATATTTAAATTTAATATCTCTATATGGAGGTGGTATTCAAAGTGCTAAAAAAATGTTTTTTAGTAGGATAAAAAATAGTAGTAAGTATCAAAATACTTATGATATTTTTAATAATGATAGATATTTAAAATCAATTATTATTTGTGGTAAAAGTATTCCTACAGTGTCTGAAGTATCTGAATTTATTAAAAATGAAAGTATTGAAGACAATTTGATTTTTAAAAAAAATATTTGATTTTATTGAACATAGTATTAAATCGGATTATATTGATTTATTTTGCAAAATTTATTTAAATGGGAAATTAGGTAATGATAACAGTTTAGAAAATATTGGTTGTTTTTATGATAATATTGATAAATATAATATATTGATTAAAAATAAAAAATTTTTGTCGGAAAAATTATCAGACATACCTGATAAATTAGACGCTTATAATTTATTGCCAGAAATAAACAATATTAATTCTTTAACAGAGTTAGAAGATTTAGTTAACATTAATGAAAATAACTTAAATTTAATTGATTTAAAACATGGAAAAAAAGAACAAATAAAAGAAGAACATAAAAAAATCAAAGAAATTGGTGAAGATGATGTTTCCATTGAATTAGAAACTGATAATTTATTTGTTTATATACCAACAAGTGAAGCAGGTTCTAAATATTATGGTTCTGGAACTAGATGGTGTACTGCATCAAATACTCGTAATATGTACAAGTCTTATTCAAAAAAAGGACCTTTATATATAATACAATCAAAGAAAAATAAAGAAGACAAATATCAATTGCATTTTGTTACTGAACAATTTATGAATAATAAAGACAAACCTATTAACATATTTTTTTTATTAAAACATTTTAATGATATAAAACTAACAAATTTTATTAATTGTTTAAGAAAAAAAAAATTTATTGAAATAAAAAAAAATGGTGAAAATAAAGTTATTATTCGGTTAGAAACAGATAATTTATTTGTTTTTACACCATTTAACAAAGCTGGTTATAAATATTATGGTTATGACACTATGTGGGATGTTTCATATGAAAATATTCAATCTAAATTTTTATATATTGTACAATCAAAAAAAAATAAAGAAGACAAGTATTTATTGAACTTGAATTTTAAATCTTTAATAAATGCAAATAATGATATTTTAACAATTAGTGCATTATTAGAACATTTTAAAGATAAAAAACTCACATATTTTATTAAAAAAATAATATCTCAATTTATTGATGATAATGTAGTTGAATTTTATAATATTGATTTTTTTAATATTGATAATATTTTTTTGAATATGACAAAAATCCAAGTTAATTCAATAGAAGACATTAATAGTGAATTATTTTCAAAATTAACTAATTTACAGTGGTTAACTTTTGACAATGAATTCAATCAACCGATTGGAAACTCATTATCCAAATTTATTAATTTAGAACAAATAACTTTTGGTTATGAATTCAATCAACTGATTGGAAACTCATTATCCAAATTGATAAATTTAAAACAATTAAAATTTGGTTGTGAATTTAATCAACCGATTGGAAACTCATTATCCAAATTAATAAATTTAGAACAATTAACTTTTGGTTGTAATTTTAATAAACCAATTGGAGAATCATTGTATGGGTTGGTAAATTTACGACAATTAACTTTTGGGTATAGTTTAATATATAACTCGATTTTTGAAAATCAATTTAATCAACCTCTTGACAATTCATTATTCAAATTGATAAATTTAGAACAATTAACTTTTGGTAAGGCATTTAATCAACCTCTTGAAAATTCATTATCCAAATTGATAAATTTGAAACAATTACAATTTGGTTGTGATTTTAATCAACCGATTGGGAACTCATTATATGGGTTGATAAAATTAGAACAATTAACTTTTGGTAATAAATTTAATCAACCGATTGGAAACTCATTATCTGAATTAATAAATTTAAAACAATTAACTTTTGATGATGAATTTAATCAACCGATTGGGAACTCATTATCCAAATTAATAAATTTAAAACAATTAAAATTTGGTTATCGTTTTAAGCAACCTCTTGTGGAATCATTGTTAAAATTGACTAAAAATGATGATAATGACGATGATGATCGTATTTCTAATTCAGATGATGATGATTATTATTTGCGTAAAAATGGTTGAGATCAATTGGATTAATTGTATGTATGGTTTTTATATTAAATAGTATGGTTTTGTATTAAATTTTTAAATAATAAATTTTTACTTACAATAATATTAGTTTTTTTTAATTTTATATTGGAATAACAATATTGTATATTCTTATTTACATACATAAAAATATAAATTAAAACAATTTTAAACTTGACTTACTATAAATTATTTATTTGTACAAAAAGCATTACCCTTTAAATCAAGCATTATAGTACATTTTCCACTATCATAACATTGTGGATAATTATTCACATATTGAGAACAATCTTCAAAATATTCTTTGTTTACAAATAATTCAATTACAACTAATATAATGATTAAAACTAATACAAAACTAAAAGTATCCATTAAAATTATATTATATAATTTTTTATAATTATTAAATTTAATATTATTATCTCAATAATATTAAATTTTTTCTGAAATCAAATTAGTAATTTGATTTTTGTTTTGGTTTTGGCTGTGGTTTTTGCTCTAAAGGTTTTACTGTATCATTATTAAAAAATTTACTCATCGGATATTCGTAAGGATTCATTGGTTTTCCATAAAAATAATTATATACTCCTGTATTTTGATCTGTATTTTGATCTGTATTTGAATTTGAATGTGAATTTTGACTTTCAAAATTTTCACCAAAGTTAAATAAATTAATTACTATTAAAATTACTACTAAAACAATTATAAAAACAAATTTATCCATAATATAATTAATTGTATATTAAAAATTTTTATTTAATTATTTGTTGTAAATTACAGAATGTCCAGTAATAAACTTATTTTCAAATAACTCGGAATCTTTAAAATATAATTCAGTTAATGCCCATTCATAAGCAAAACCATCAATAATTAGATCTAAATAAGTAGTTGAGATAATTATTGGATATAGTTTGTTATTTCCAATATATTTTGTATATTCGACTTCAGGTCTTGATACTGATCTTAAAATGTCATCCATTGTTTTAAAATTTGTATTTGAATTAATTTCTTCAACTCGAATAGAAATATTTTTATTTTTATTTGAGAATTTTGTTCCTAACAAATTTAAACTTTCTTGAGGTGTTAAAATATCAAAATCCATATTAAAAAATCCATTAAAAAATTTAATAATATTTGTAACACTTGTAAATAATTCTGCTTTATCATTTCTATAATAATCCAAAAAATCTCTATCAGATACAAATTCTGCCCAATCAGCACGTTGTTTTTTACCTTCATCAGTTAATCTGTAAAATTCAGCTTCAGGATAAATTATTGGATTAGTTTTAATAAAGTTGGTTAATTCTGATTTGGATTCATTTTTAATATATTCATTATATCCAGAAAATTTATTAGTTTGTATTTGATCGCAATTATAAGCACACAATTGTAAAAATCTTAATAATGAAAATTCCATACAATCAGTATAATTTCTTCCTTTATTTGAAATTTGAATACATTCGTCTGTTTCTAGCATTTTAAATTTAATTACTGATGTTGATTTAGTAATGGATATTGATTATAACAAATATTTCAAGTATTTAAATATTTCAATTTTTTTTGTAATAATATAAATTAATTATCAAATTAATTCAAATATAAATTAAATAAATTAATTCAAATATAAATAATTTATTTAATTTAATTTATATTATTAATTGATATATGTCTACGGATATTTATAAAATCAAGTATATAAAGTATAAAAAAAAATATTATGAGCTTAAAAAATTAAAATCAAGTACTGATGATATTGTTAATAAAATAATAATTGTTCCAAAAGAATATAATGTGTTATCTTCAGAACAACAAAATTTATTTAAAATATATGAGATAACCAATATTAATAATCCAATCTCATACATAAAATTGGATTATATAAATTGTATTGGTATTGGTAAAAATGGAAATGGAAATGGGAATGGAGAATTTGAAAAAATATTTGATTCAATTTCTGATGAACAAGAAATAATTTTAAAAAAAAATGTAATATTACCAAATGAATACTTTTTATTGTCAGATTCATCAAAGGCAAAATACGAAATATATGAATCAGATTATGATAAATTTCCAAATAGAGTTGTACCTAAAAATTATAAAAAATTTAAATAATAAAATCATAATATAACAATAAAACAAATCTTAAACCAGTTTAAAACTTTTTGTATTAAATTATTAGAATCATTTGAAATTTTTCTAATTGATTCTTTTTCATTTATCACCTAAATTTGTTTAATATAATTATAAATCAATTAACTTTTTTATAATTAAATTTTATTATCGTAGTAAAATTTAATTATATGACTAGAATATAATATTTTTGATCTAAAAATAAAAATATAAAAAATTGATATATTTATATAACATTTACAATATTATATTATTACATAACATGAAAAAAATATCAGAGTTTATAGATTTAGTTGATTTTATTGGTTTCACATCACAATAAAATCAAACATAAATGAAATATTAAATGAATTTTACTTCACAAATTGAAAAAGGATTTATATTTGAAAGATTATGGGATTTAATGGTTAAATTTGGTTATTGTCCTTTATTTCAAAATTCCCAATACAAACATATCATTTTTAACGTTAATTGGAAAAACAAATTAAAAAAAATAATATTTAACTTAAAAATATAAAAAAATATTGATTAAAACTTTTTGTTTAGAACAATTCTAAATAATAAATTTTAATCCTGTAATTAAAACTTTTTGTTTAGAACAATTCTAAATAATAAATTTTAATCCTGTAATTAAAACTTTTTGTTTAGAACAATTCTAAATAATAAATTTTAATCCTGTAATTAAAACTTTTTGTATTGAATCATTTGAAATTTTACCAATTGATTCTTTTTCATTTAAATTTGCTTTTTTTATAAAATTTCCTAATATCCCAGGCAATATTTTTTTAATTTTTTGGTTTCCCGGAATAACTTTTACCTTAAATTTATTTTTTATGCATGCTGAATAAGTGGAAAGAACAGGAATAGCATATTCAATTTGTTCATCGGATATTCCTGTATCTGAACCAACAAATTTATTTGATCCAATAATTTTAAACAATATTCCAAATCCCATTTCCATCCGATCTATAGGAATAAAATTTTTATGACCTCTAATAATAAAACTTCCCTTAGTTAAATATTCTCCTGATTCTGGAGTTTTTGATACTTGAATGGGTTTTACCCAATATGCTTTATCAGGAACTCCTGTAACCCAAGCTTTAGTATGAGCAATCAGAAAAATACCTGCTTCTATTAAACTTTTTGGATATAATTCTGGGTTATTTGGAATATTTGTTTTATCAGGGATATTTGTTTTATCAGGAATATTTGTTTTATCAAGGTTATCCAAAATATCTGGGATAATTTTTAATACTCCTGAACCAGAACCAAATATTTCAGAATGAATATAAATATCTTTAGGATCCATATATTTTTTCACAATCAATTCATTTTGATCTGCAGTTTTACCTGAAATAAAAAGTAATCCATCAGATGTAAAAAACCAATTAAATTGTTCAAACCAATTTGGTTTAGATTGTCCTATAATTTTATATTTTTTACCCAGATTATCCGGTACAATATTATCCGGTACAATATTATCCGATACAATATCATTTGTAATTTGTTCAATTTTAATGAATTTGCTTTTTAATTCTTGTTTTAGTTGTTTTTCCAATATATTTGTAGCATTTGTTTTTTTTTCTTTCATTTTTTTTATTTTCCCATATAAAATTTCTATATTTTCCCATATTGTTTTTGAATAATTTAATTCAAAAATAACACTATCAGATTCAAACTTAATTAGTTTCTTATGGAAAATAATTTCTATTAGGTTCAATTCCCCATAAGAATTAATCCAAATCCAATCTATTTGTTTATTTTGATTAAGAAGATTAAATATTGTTTGTATTGGATCAATTTTTCCAGTCAATATATCAGTTTGATTTGTCATGGAATCAATATTTGTTTCCATTAATTTAATTTGTTGTTTAATATTGAATATTACTTTTTCTTGTTTTCCTAATTTTAATTCAGTTTCTTTCTTTTTTACCAATTCTTTTGTTTCAATTGGTTGGGTTTCTTGAAAATAAGAACTGGTTCCCTCAATAAAACTATCATATTTAATAGCATTTGACAGATTTAAATGAGCATAGGGATATGGATAAATATTATCGGGAGTTTTGTATCCGTTAAATTTATCAATAGTAAATAATTCATCAATATGGGCGATAAACCGAATTACTTGTTCTTCAGATTCAAAAATATCTTCAAATTTAGTTTGGGATGAAATTTTTTTTGATGTATCAATTGAAACAGATTTAAATGAATGTTCTATCACATTTGAACTATATTTGATCAATGGTAATTTTGAAACAAATTGTTTTAATTTGATTTTTTTTTCAATCCCAATTAAATTATTTTCTATCATTGTTTTGATCGTTAAATATGTTAAATCAATTGAACTGGTTGCAAATTCAAAAGGATAATTTTTACCAACACAAACCCTAATTTTTTCTATAGGATTAGGATTTTCTATAGGATTAGGATTTTCTATAGGATTGGGATTTTCTATAGAATTGAGATTGGGATCTGTTTTATTTGTAGTGTCATAAGTATATTGGTGAACTAAAGTAAGTATTTTATATTGGTAATCAGTGAATATAATATTTCCAGAAGCATAAAATTCCCCAATAATATGAGATGCCAATTCACCAGTACCAAATTTCAAATCAATGACTCTATCCAAATTCACTTGACAAACGGAATCTAATCTTTTATTATTCAAATGTTTTCTTAATTTTGAAGAAAATGAAGATGGAAAATCTTTTGTTGCTGTAAAATTATCCAAAGAATAAAATTTTAAACCAGATTCTATTAAAAGATATTTTTTATTTGATTCTTGAGTATTAAATTTAATACAAATTGTTTGAGAATTAATATCATATACATTTAATACCCTAAATCCAGTCCATTTGTTTAGTTCTGTAACCATTGTATAGATATCATGAGTATTTAAAGATTGTTTCATTTTTAACTAATATTTATTTATAAAACTTTATTTTATTATTGAACAAGTATTAAATAGTTAAAAAAATCAATTTTTTTCAATATTTACAATATAGTAATAAAATAAGATTTTTATATTATAGAATCTGTTTTTTATAAATGTTTTTAATAAATAATTAATTTATTCTATTATTTATTATATTGGGGTATGCAAAAACAAATAATTTTTGAGAATTTTTACGAAATAATTGATTATTATTTGAATAATTATGTGATTTTTAAATTGGGAAAAGTTAGTATTGATTGTGTATATGGGAGTATTGAATTTGTAAAGACATTGAAAAAATCAATAATCGTACATGAAATATTTATAGGAGAACAATATAGAAATCAAGGATTATGTAGAGAATTTATTAAATATTTAATTGATAACACTGAAGGAAAAAAAATAATTATTCAATCAGTATTATCAAAAATATTGTATGATTATTTAATAAGATTTGAATATACGGGTAAGAAATTTATTTTAAAAAAAGAAGGTTTTGTATTTGGATAATAATATTGGATCATAATATTAGATTATAACATTATCCATAGATAAATTTTTATTGTAAAAATCTTATTTTATGACTTTATGACTTTATGACTTTATGACTTTATGACTTGGTTTAATAAAAATAAAAATGTTTAATATTATCAATAAAAACGCTTTCTCTATAACATTTAATATTTTTGTTGGTAATATTAATATTATTTATATCCAATTCAATATCATCATTTATTTTTATCTGCAAACAAATAATTGATTTTGGTAATTTCATTATGGTTGTATGATCGTATGAAATATTATGTAAAAATAAAATTTTCAAATTATCTGGAAGATTATTTATTGGTTTATTAAAATTTTGACCTAAAACTATTTTTTCTAAACTATTTGGTAAATTATCAACTGGGTTATTAAAACTATTACCAAAATCAATATATTTAAAATTATTACCTAGATTATCAACATTATTATTAAAACCTTTATTTATTATTATATTTTCTACACTAGTTGGTAGATCTTCAAGTAAATAATAATATTCATAAAATTCTATTTCTTTTATAAATTTTGGAATTTCATTTGGCTTATTTATAAATTTATAATGAAATATTAATTTTTTAGTGGAATTAGGTATAAAATTTAAATCAATATATTTTGGTGTTGTGAATGATAATATATCAATTGATTTTATTTGTTTATCAATATCTATTAATCTATATTTGGATTCTACAGTAATATGTTTAATAGATTTTTTTATAATTATACTCATTATTATTGTAAGTCCAATTTAAAATTGTGTTTATTTGCTATTGTATTTTTTTTTAATTTTCAACTTTTATTACTATAAATTATCCATTCGGACTTATCAGTTTTGTTCCCAAAAAACAAATGTTTTAGGTTTTGTATTATTCTTTATATAAGATGATACTATTTTTATTATATTTTTTACTGCATCTACATATCAATTTACATATCAATTTACATATCAATTTACATATCAATTTACATCTCAATTTACATCTCAATTTACATCTCAATTTACATATTTTATTATAGTAAGTCCAGTTTAAAATTGTGTTTATCGACTGTTGTATTTTTTATAATTTTAAACTTTTATTACTATAAATGGTCCATTCGGACTTATCAGTTTTATATGACGTGTTGAACATCATTACTGATTTTTGTTCCCAAAACAAATGTTTTAGGTTTTATATTATTTTTTATATAAGATGAGACTATTTTTATCATGTTTTTTACTGCATTTACATCTCTTTATATATTTCATTGACTTTACGCTTGTTTTGCAAGTTAAAATTTTATGAACTTTTTTATTTAATATTTCTTTTTTTATATTTTATTACATTTTTTTCTTTTAATTTTTCTAATGAATATACACTTTTTATATTCATTTTATCATAATTTATTTCTTTTATTAAGTTATCACATATTAATTATGTTTTACTTTCTATTATTGATGTTCTAAATTCATCCATTTTTAACATCATTTCCATATTTTTTCTTTATATTATTTACTAATTTACTTTCACTTCTTTTTTCATTTATGAATGTAAACCATTTTAATTTATTTAATCTTACATCATTATATAAATTTACTATTTCATTTTGCATTTTCATTTTTAAATTTAAATACTTATTAAAATTTTTATATATATTAGAAACTCTTAATCTTAATTCTAATTTATCTTTTGTTAATTCGTTTTCTAAATTTATTATTTTCTCTTTTTTAATTCTTTCTATTTTTTTTAATATTTCTTTCCTCTTTGTTTTATCTCTGGGAATAAAAAAATTGAATATATCCAATAATCATAATGTATTTAGTCAATTCTTAAAATCCAATTTGTTTTTTTAATCTGACCATTAATCCAATATCATCTTTAGTAACTTCTTTTTTAAAATACTCTTTTAATATATCTGTGGATTTTCTTGAGATATTTGAATATAATATATCAGTATGGGAAAACTGCCGCCCATACATTATATTTGGATTTGTATCATTATCAATTTTCACACATACACTTTGACCTTGTTTTCCTATTGGAACATCTTTTTTATTTACTTGAATTCCAACGACTTTTCCAATATAAGTTTTTGATGGAAGAGTTATTAATGGGGTTCCTAAATGAAGATTTCCTTCTTGAATATCAATACCCATAATTAAAGGATTTTTTTTATTAAATATATTTGATTCAATTATTTTAAGTACACATGGAAATACTACATCAGAACTTGCTTTTTCTTTTCGTTCATTATATTTTTTGGTTGCAAATTCTTTGTATTGGTTGCACAAACGATAAATTGTCCCATCTTTTAATATAGTAATTTTATTGGATTTTGCATAAGATTCTGCATCTTCATCTATTTTGACTTCAAATGCCAACACACATAAATTTTCTTCTTTATCTCCATTTGTTAAAACTAATTTAATCAAATCTTTTTTTCTAACAGTTCCTATATTTGCTTGTGATATCTTAATTGAATTTGAGTTTGGAATTTCTGTATCAGTTCTTATAAATTGAACTAAAGCTTCAAGAGAACCATATGATTCAGTATATATTGATAATCCTTCAGGGTCTAATTTTATTGTGTTGAAAATTTGTTCTGATTCTCCTTGTTTTATATTTGAATTATTTTGTTGATCTAATTCTTCTTGCGTTCCTAATGTGATCTGAGTCCCTGATAATGTTTTTTCTAATCCATTAGCATGAATTTTCATTACACTTGAACCCTTAATTTTTTCATGTTGAATATATTGGGTTGAACTTTTAGAATCTTTATTATCAGGAACAGTTAAAATATTTTTTATTCTAGTTATTACTTGTCCAGATGAAGTTTGAACACTAATTATATCTCCTTTATTTAATATACCATTTTTTATTACACAATCTATTGTATACCCATATCCTTCTACATTATTAATTTCCATCACATCACATTGTAATTCTGGTTTCCAAGTTATTTGATCTGGTATTATAGTTTGAGAATAATTTATAATATATTCTAATAAATCTCCAATACCTTCTCCACTAATTCCGGATATTGGAACAATTGATATAGTATCTTTGAGTGAATTGTTTTTCCAATATAATTCACAATTTAATCCTTGTTCCATTATTTGAGTTTGAATTTGTTTAAATCTAGTTTCAAATTCACTTTGAGTATTGGGATCTTGACTTGAAATTATTTCTTGGATTGATAAATGATTATTTCCATTTTTTACCCACCCATATAAACGATCAATTTTATTTAACCCAATTATAAAATTAATTTCTGATTCTATTAATATTTTTATTGATTCAATTGTTTGGGGTTCTAACCCATGTAATATATCTACTATTAAAATTGCTATATCTGCTAATTTTGCTCCTTTTTTTCTTAAATTACTAAAAACTTCATGTCCTGGAGTATCAACTAATAATAATCCTGGAACTTTTATATCGGATACACCTGATATATTTGATATTCCTGTTTTACCAATTCTTTTTAAAATAACTTCACGAGTTAAAAATGTTGCTCCAATTTGTTGAGTAATTCCACCAATTTCATGTTTTTGTACTGTGGATTGTCTTAAATTATCAAGTAATGTTGTTTTACCTGTATCAACATGTCCTAAAATTGTAAATATTGGACTTTTAAAATTAATTGGATCTAATTCTAATTCTAATTCTAATTCTAATTCTGGTTTAGGTTTAGGTCTAGGTCTAGATTCCAGTCCGTATTCTGAATCAGTATCAATATCAATATCAATATCAATATCCGGTTCGTTAGTTGTTTTTTGAATAAAATTTCCTTGTCCCATAATAATTTTTCCATCAGTTATACACACACACATACCTAACAATTTCATTTGTTCCAATCTTTCTTGATTTTTTTTTGCTTTTTGTTTTTCTGATTTTGTCATATAAGTATGTTCTTGTTTTTGTTTGTTTATTTTGTCTTGTTTTGCTTTTCTTCTTTGTTCTTTTTCTTCTTCTAATTTTTGTTTTTCCTGAATTATTTTATGTTCTTCTTCTAATTCTTTTATTATTGCTTCTTCTTCTAATGTTTTTATTCTTGCATCTTCTTCTGCTTGTAATCTTTTCCTTTCAAAAATAATTTTAGCCATTGCAGATAATGGTTTTGATTGAATATCTGATTCTAAAACATTTTTTGGTTTTGATTTTAATTTATTTCTTTTTTTTTTATCTTTTTTAATTTGGGTTGGATTTTGATTTGGATTTGGATTTGGATTTGGATTTGGATTTGGATTTGGATTTGGATTTGGATTTGGATTTTGTTCTCCTTCTAAATCTGACTCTGACTCTGACCCTGATTTATTACCAAATGAATTATTTTTATCTAATTGTGTCATTCTTATTGTTATTATTGTAAGTTATTATTATAAGTAATTTTCAAATTTTATTTACTTATTATAATTAAAAAAATAATTACAGTAAAAATTTTATAAAAAGTTATTTTTTTTTTGTGGTAATTATGATTGAAATCGATATAAATAACTAAGAACTTTAATTAATTAAAATGATAAAAATATTTATTTAATTATTATATAGCAATAAAAATCTTATTTTTTAACTATACTTTCATTTTTTTTATCTTTCATTTTTTTACAATACATGTTAAATAATGCTTATCCAATAATTAAATATCTGTATTTTTCAAATAGTATAAAATAAACATTATAAATATAAATAAGCCCAAAGTTATTTTATATTAAATTATATTAAAATTATTAATAAAATTATATTGGTTTATTAAAAAAATGCATATTTTGCATATTATAATTAGTTTACTATAATACTTTCCTTATTTAACTTGTATTATTTTTTTTAATATATATATGACATTAAATAATAAAAAAAATAATATTTTTTACTATAAAATAATAGTAAAATTCTTATAAATATTAAAATTTACTTAATAAATTAGAAACTAAAAATGCTATTTCTAATGATTGATCATTATTTAATCTAGGATCACATTTAGATTTAAACATTAAATCCAAATCTTCTTCACATATAGAATTTACATTACCACCAATACATTCTGTTACATTTGAACTAGTTAATTCTAAATGAATACCTCCTGGAATAGTTGACATTAACTTATGAACATTAAAATATTCAATAATTTCTTCTTTAATTGAATTAAAATTTCTAGTTTTAATGTTGGTTTTAGTTTTGATTGTGTTTGCGTGCATTGGATCACAAGACCAAGTTACAAATAAATCATTAAGTTTAATTTCTCTTATTAAACTTGGTAAATGATTTTTAATATTAGTTGCTCCCATTCTAGTAATTAATAGTATCCGTCCAGGTGTATTGAATGGATTTAAAATTTTAATTAATTCTACCAATTCAGATGGATTTATTTTATGGGATATTTTAATTCCAATTGGGTTTGATATTCCTCTTAAAAATTCAACATGTGCAGAATCTAATTGTCTTGTTCTATCACCTAACCATAAAAAATGTGATGAACAATCATAATATTTTAATGTTCTAGAGTCTTGTCTTACTAATGATTGTTCGTAAGGTAATAATAAACATTCATGACCAGTGTATGTGTTTGTTTGAGTAAAAGTATTAGAATTTATATCAATACCTAAACCTTTAACAAAATTTAAACTTTTAGTTACTTTATTGGCAAATTCTTTATATTCAATATTATTACTGGAAGAAATAAAATCAAGATTCCATGAGTGAACTCTATTAACATCTGCATATCCTCCTGTTCCAAATGCTCTTAATATGTTTAATGTTTGAACTGATTGAAAATATGCTTGAAACATTCTTTTTGGATCTGGTTCTCTTAAATTAATATTTGAATCATTAATTATATCTCCACGATAAGTTAATACTTTGGTCAATCTATCAGATCTATTTGATTTATTTGATCTATTTGATCCATCAGTTAATTCATCAGTTAATTCATCAGTTAATTCATCAGTTAATTCATCAGTTAATTCATCAGTTAATTCATCAGTTAATTCATATTCTTCAGATCTAGGTTTTGCAAATTGACCTGCTATTCTTCCAATTTTTACAGTGGGTAGTCCAGAACCAAAAGTTAATATCATTCCAATTTGTAGTAAAATTCTATAATCATCTCTTATTTTATTTACATCAAAATCTTCAAATGTTTCCACACAATCTCCTCCTGTCAAAATAAAGGCTTTACCTATTCCTCCCATTGCTACCAAATCAATTAAATTATCACATTCACCTGCAAATACTATTGGAGAATACTTTTCTAAAGTAGATGTGACATGTTCTAATTCTGTTTGATCGGAATATTGTGGAATCTGACTGATTTTTTTATTTTTCCATGATTCTTTGTGCCATTTATTATTTTGATAACTTAAACAATTAACAATCACAAATAAATTTAAAAATACTAATATCAAATAATAAATACTCATTTGGATGGGATTTATTTTAATAAATATTTTATTTTTTATATTGAATTTTATTTAATTTAGATAACTTGGTAAAATAATAATTATATAAATTTTATTTAAATTCCATTAAAAAATCAATTTTTTTAATTATCTCGCTATAATTTCAATATAAAAAATATTTATAAATCAAATATATAATAAAATATGGATGATATTTATTTAAAAAAATACTTAAAATATAAAACAAAATATTTAACCTTAAAAAAAAAATTCACAAACAATAATGGGAATGGAAATGGGAATGGGAATGGGAATGGGAATGGGAATGGGAATGAAGTTGAGACAGGTGGTTTTGGATGGTCATCAATTTATAATATGGCTAATGATTATGGAATGAATTTAATGATGATGAATATGCCTCCAAAATATAGAAAAATGTATAGTGATTTAGTTAACAGTGGTTTATTGAATGAACAAAATAAAAGCATATTTGGACAAATAATGAAAAATTCATTGTATCATTTGGCAGATCCAAATTTTTATCCAATAATGTTAACAATATTTGAATATACAGCATTATTAGTTGGATCAGCTGAAACATTAACAATCCCTATAGTATTAGAAGCTTTACAGGGATTATATGGGGCATTAATTCAAATGAAACAATTATATCCAAATGATTTTATATTGATCAAACAATTTTTACTCTTAAATAAGGATAAAATATTAAATATAACAAACAAATATGGACCAATGAACCCAATGATTAATCAATTTAATTATGAGATATTTGTGAGATTAATGTCTGTGTAGGAAAAAATAATGAATCCATTTCAATAAAAAAATTATCAAAAATTTACATTTTACATCATTAAAATATATTCCAATAGATATGTTCAAAATACTTGTTCGTATTTCAAATACGAACAAATGTCAATAGAAGATTTTGAATTAGAAGGTGTAAATTCATGATTGGTTTTGGTTTTGGTTTTGGTTTTGGTTTTAAGATATGAATTTGTACAGCAATAAAACGAGATTTATTTTTAGTTAAATTTATAAATTAAAGAGGAATTGATACAAATATCTCATGTACTAATTTTACTAAAAATAAATTAAAAATAAAACTCATAAATTGCATAAATATAAAAGTTTCAAATCCAATATCAATATGAGGTTGTTTAATTTTTCCAATGTGTAAATCAAATAAATAATAAGCAGATATATTAGTATCTTTGATTAAAATGGATTTATCATATAATGTTATATTTAATTTTTTACTTTCTATATAATTTTTTTGTTCTGATTGATATTCTGGTATTTCGATACCAAGTAAAGAATATGAATATTTATTGAAATGAGAATATTTTATATCTAATAAATAATTATTATAATAATTATCTAAATTAGATATATTTGATATTATACCAGTTCTGGATTTTTTAGTTCCAAAAAATCCTTCTTGATTTAATGTTCTTAACTTTATAGTTTCATCATTTTTTATAATTAAATAAGTTAATCCATTTGATAATGAATCATCATTTGTTGATCTTAAAACCCATGTTCCTAAAAAAAGAGGATATACAGTAATAATTGTATTATAGTAAGTCCAGTTTAAAATTGTGTTTATCGACTGTTGTATTTTTTCTAATTTTAAACTTTTATTACTATAAATGGTCCATTTGGACTTATCAGTTTTATATGACGTGTTAAACATCATTAC
>Ga0316224_1001102_pt1 | contig 32064 bp, 27 predicted proteins | sample TBH18013metaG_FD_206254 | JGI IMG/M metagenome (GOLD analysis project Ga0316224, IMG submission 206254) | Freshwater microbial communities from Trout Bog Lake, Wisconsin, USA - TBH18013 | ecosystem: Environmental > Aquatic > Freshwater > Lake > Hypolimnion/Profundal zone | place: USA: Wisconsin... | reverse complement strand
ATCCACGATATTCAGCGCTACAATTTTACCGATAACGCCCGATGGCATTCCAGTGCGCGGCGGTGCAGGAGTGATCAGCGTACCGTTGGGACTTTTCATCGGTTTGGAAATCTGGTGTGGCGGTGCGAAAGCGATGCCTGTAGCGAAGATGTTCGAGAATGTCGGATTCTGATAAACCGATGGCCAGTCCTCAACAGACCAGTCATCAAATCCTTTGCCCGAATAATCGGCATCAACCTTCATAAAGCCGCTGGGTGCAAAGAGTTTTGCGGTGATATCTTCACCCGCCTTATCGTATGCTTTTAACCCGACACCTGAAAAAGCAGGTATCAGCATTGAAAAATCGAATGGCTGGGTATGCATTTGACCATCAAGTGTTTCATAATGAACCAGCCCCTCTTCAACCTTTGTAACCCCTGCACGTTTGATCCAGCGGATGCCATATTCTGCAAAAATAGACTCACTGAAAACTTTGGTTGGGGTGACATAACCGCCTCGTTTTATAAAAGCCCCGCCCATTCCAAAATCGCCCAGTTCATATTCATTGGATATCCAGGTAATTTCAGCCATATGCAATAAACCTCGTGATTTAATCTCGTAAGCCACATTGAGGGCATATTCGAAGGCTGCCCCCTGACAGGTAGCGGTTGGATGACCGGTTCCAATCAGGAAACGAAGCTTTTCCCCATTCTGCATGCGCGAAAGACATTTTTGAAGGGCGTCCCAGGTTGCAACGGCATGATCACAAGAGCAAACCGAGTGGGTATATTTGGCCGGGCCTAGGCCTTCAGTGGCTTCAAAATTGAGTTTTGGCCCGGTAGCGTTGACAAGGTAATCGTAATCAATCTGATCAGCTTCTCCATTGTGGTGTTCTCCTGTGTATTCAATGGCGATATAAGGCCGTTTGATCTGCTGATCCCCTTCGGGGAAAAGAGCCGTAGCTTTGGCCTGACGGAAATCAATTTTCCACCGGTCATAAACCGGCTTTAACTTAAACCGCACCTGGTCGATCTTCATTTTTCCGACACCCACCCATATATTGGAAGGGATCCATTGATAATACGCACCGGGGCTAACCACTACGACCTGGTGGGATTTACCCAGCTTTTTCCGGATAAAGGCTGCTGCAGTATGTCCGGAGATACCAGCACCTAAAACTACAATTTTTGCCATAAGAATTATTTAAAGGAGGATTTTCCTGAATTTTTAAAAATAATGCTCTGATTGGTGAAAATTACTGATTTAAAACATATCAGCACAATAATGCCCCGGAAATAATTAAATATTGATTTAAAAACAGGGGAGTGCCGGTTTTTGAAATCCGGCACTCCCCTTTAACCATCATGAATTAATCATGACAACCGACAACTGTTCTTGAGGTTTTTGCACAACACTGAGCAATTTTCACAGCTTTAGGCTCCTCTTTTTTCTTAATCAGACTCTTCATAAAAATTAATTTTTGTGTTATTGTTATAGCCTAACTCTCAACAAACAGAGGAAGGTTTATCTTTAACCGCAGCATCCGGAGGGTCTTTTCCCTGCAATTGTAAGGCTTGCCACTTCTGCTTTCCCTTTTAAGTAAGGTTTTGATTCTTCAATAATCTCCACACCTGTAAAACCCAGTTTATTTAAAGTGTACAGATATTCGTCACGGGTTGTTGCACCAGCCCAGCACTCAGCCACCGCAACGGGATCGTTCCGATACTCCTCCGGGATAGGCGATGTTGCATAAATATCACTCACCACAAACCGTCCTCCTTTCTTAAGTATCCGGTATACTTCACTCCAGACAGCCTCTTTATTGGTAGCGTGATTAATGGTACAATTTGAGATCACAAGGTCTGCAATGCCGTCAGCAAGTTCAATCTTTTCGAGCTCGCTTTGAATGAACCGGACATTTTGCACCTCCAGCTTTGCCGCATTTTGTCTGGCTTTTTCAAGCATCCCTTCTGAAATATCGATTCCGTATACGAAACCGGCTTCACCCACTTCGTCAGCCATCCGAAGCACATCGGTACCCCGGCCGCTTCCCAGATCAACACACACTTCGCCGGTTTTTGCTTTGGCGTAGTTGATGGCGCCACCACATGAGAGACAACAATCAGAACTGGCTAACTTGCCATATCTGATATTTATTGCCGAGTAATCCATGGATTAAAAGTTTTAAATTTGATTTAGCAAAACTATAGAAAGTTTTTAAACAAATCGCATAAGTAACACTTAAATCTTTTTAATAACACTGATTTTTCTTATATTTGCAAAACAAGAACTTGATTATGAGTGAAATTTTCAGTGAAAGCCTAAGTCCGGAGCAGCTTGACGAAATGTTTCGAAGCGACGAAAAATGTCTCGGATTTCTGGCTCAGATAAAATGGGCCAATGGTTTTACATGCAAGAAATGTGGCAATACCAATTCCTGTGCAGGGAAGGAGCCTTTTTCGCGCCGTTGTACCAAATGTAAATCGAAAGAAACGGCCACAAACGGAACGATTTTCCATGGCGTTAAATTTCCGATCAGCAAGGCTTTTTATATCGCCTACAATATTTGCAAGGGTAATGAGAACATTTCATCCTACGAATTTGGCCGTCGTCTTTCGCTGCGTCAAATGACCTGCTGGAACTTCAAAACCAAAATAGAGCATGCACTTTCTGACATGGACACCCTTTCAGAAAAAGAAAGAACTTCCATTGATAAAATTCTGACAAGCTAATTTTGAAACTATACCTTTAATTTTGCCATATACATGGCTAATGAGCGGTACATAAAATGGGTCCATTTGCCAAACGGAACAATAATCAGGGCCCATTGTACCAATACCATTAAGTGAATCAGGTAGATCCAGCTGTTTTGCTCAAGGATTTTTAAGTCAATGAACAAACGGACCAGAAATCCTGTGAAGCCTAAAAGTACCAGTCCGACCACAAAGAACCAATCGGAAGGCTGTGAATTTTTACTTACTTCCTTCGTCTTTTTGATCCGGTCAAGCACAAAATCAATAGTGACAATGAAGATGATCAGGCTTTCTAAATACCCCAGAATGATAATGAATATATTTGTGGCCGAGAACCAATCGAGAAAAACCGTGGTAAATAGCAGGGTCAAATAGCCAATCACCAGCATAAAATGTTCAAACCATCTGAATTGGTTGTCATCACAGCCCAGGTACCTTTTCTGGGTAAACATATGGACAAAAAGTTCTCCCAGTGCCAGAAAATAGGATTTGAACGATACTTTGACCTTTGGCTTGCCAATTACGAACCACCACATCCGGATAATATTGGGGAGCAGGATAAAAAGCGAGACAGATCCAATGGCGACCATCTCAAAATAATGTCCGATATGAACCATTTTCTCCAGCTCAAAACCAACCGAAGAGGCAAATGCGATTACTCCGGCCAAAACCAGGACAAATGCAGTCAGGCTTAAGGTAAGCGATTTGTACAACAGTCCTGACAATCCGGTCCAGTCGTACTGTGCAGTCAACCAGCGGCGCAGCGACATCATCAGCTCACCCGGCTTGGCCTGCCTCGGACACTGAGCGGAACATTCGCCGCAATAATAACATTCCCAAGGTTTTAACGAAGCTTTCAGATGGTCTTCCAATCCAAGTGTGCTGTACCGGATCATTTCGCGGGGAAATGAGTTTTCGGTGGTCGAAAGGGAACAGGTGGCCGTGCAGTTGCCGCAATTGAAGCATGCTTTATAATCTCCGGCGCCATATTTCGTGATCTCAGTTGCAAATTCAGGATTTACAATTGCCATTTTACTGATTTTTAATTTTGTAATAGTAATATTCTTCTTTATCGTCCATTCCGGCAGCCATCACCACGCTGTATTTATTCATGGTCATCATGTTGTAGGTGACCACATCCTTATCTGCACCTAATTCTTCGGCAACCTCCGGAATCGATTTTTTTGTTCCGTTCATGGTTTGGAGAATATTTTTCCAAAGCTGGGGGTACTCTTTCATCGTGACGACATTCTTATCCTCAGCCGCCTCCGTTGAAACTTCACGTTCCTTAATCTCCACATCTTCCATGAATCCATCAATCATTGACTCAATTTCAAGATCGGTGTACTGGGCGATCTCGATCGCGTTAACCGGGCAAACCGGGGCACAGATTCCACAACCGGTACAGATTGCCTTGTTCACCATCGCAATCCGTTTCCCGTCCGATTCAATCTCTTTGATCGCGGTATAATCGCAAACTTCGGCGCACTTCCCGCACCAGGTACAGGCATCCGCATTCACACGGGCAATAACCGGATCAACCGAAACAGTCCCACTTTTCAGCAGGGCGTTTATCTTAGCGGCCGCAGAAAGCGAGGACTGAACTGATTCGCTGATGTTCTTTGGTCCCTGGCAGGAGCCGCCGATATAAACCCCTTTGATCACTGTCTCAACGGGTTTAAGCTTCGGATGTATTTCGTTAAAGAATTTGTCGTTTCCGATCGGTATTTTGAAGTGTTCGGAGATCCTCACCGAATCTTCGCGGGCCACCATTCCGGTAACCAAAACCACCATATCCGCTTCAACCTCCAGCGGCATTTTGGCAGTGAGGTAATCCTTGAATTTTAACATGAGTGTTTTCCCTTTTTGCTCAACAACCGGCGCCTCTTTTTCATCAAATTTGAAGTAGAAATCGCCTTGTTTTGAGGACTGATCGTATAAAATCTCCTGCTTGCCATAAGTCCGGATATCGCGATAAAGGTGGAAGGCGGTGATATCGCTGTACTTTTCCCTGAGCTGAAGGGAGGTGTAAATTGTTGAAGTACAGCATTGGCGGCTGCAATATTTGTTTGCTCCCTTGGTTTGACGGTTCCCTACGCAATAGATAAAGGCGATCTTTTTGATCTGTTGATCGTTATAAATCAGTTTCTCAGGACTTAGCTCCATGAGCCGTTTAAATTCCGGCAGGGTAAGCACATTGGGCAAAGTTTTATAGCCGTATTCACCCTCATTGGGTTGATACGAATCATAACCCGTTGTGATCAGCACCGAGCCGACGATCAGGGAAAGTATCTCCTCCTGCTCGTTAAAATTAAGGACAGTGGCATATTTTGCCTTAAAATCAGATTCATCCTTCAATGCTTCAGCATCAATTACAGGCACATCGGGTAATGCTTCGGGATAATTCTTGTAAATGGCCTTTCGCCTGGCGAGACCCAGATTAAATTCATCGTAGACATATACCGGACACTCTTCCATCGCCAGCTTAACAGCCTGCTTATCGGCTTTCCCATTGATAAAACGCGGTTTCACCTTCACATCCACATGAAAATTACCAAGACTACCCGAAACTTTATCAATTGCAGCTCCGGTAAAAAGGGTGATGTTTTTAAGGGTTTTCATCTCCCTATACAAGGCGGCAACTACCTCTTTCCCATTTTGTCCCGACATGAAAAGTTTTTCGTTCTGGGCAATCCGCCCCCCGACAAAATAGTCCTTCTCAACCAGGAAAACTTCATTTCCTAGGCGGGCAAGATCGATTGCAGCTTTCATTCCGGCGACTCCTGCACCCACAACCAGCACCGCTTTGGTGACCGATATTTCAATATTGTCGAGTGATTCGGAATGGGAAACCCGGTGAATTCCTGCGCGGATCAGTCCGGCAGCTTTGACAGTAGCTTCCCTTGGTTTGTCGGAATGTGGCCAGGAACACTGTTCCCGGATATTTACCTGAACATAGTTGGTTGGGTTCAATCCCGCGCGGCTTGCCACATTTTTAAAGGTGTGGAGGTGCAATTTGGGGGAACATGAAGCAACGACAATTGCATCGAGATGATGCTCTTCAATATCCTTCACCATCGCTTTCTGGTTCGAATCTGCACAGGCAAACATCACATCCTTGGATATGATCACACCGTCCTGTTCATGAAACATTTTACCCAGCTCCTCAACATCGACGTAATCTGAAATATTTCCGCCGCAGTGACAAATATAGACTCCTATTCTTTCCTTCATGTTTACATGTTTTTGACGAGGGTGAAATTTTCGCTTGCATAAATCGCCTTGCTTTCGAGATATCCGGCAACTTCTGTCGCCGCACAGCCGGCTGACAAGATCGAATCGGGGATATCCTTGGGACCTGATGCGGCTCCTGCCACAAACACCCCTTTGATACTCGTCAGGGCTGGACTTACCAGTTCATCGGTCTGCTTTACAAAGTTGAAAGTATCGAGTTCCAAAACCTGATTTTTAAAGATTTGGGGAATCTCCTTGTTGGGCAAAACCCCTACCGAAAGAACCACCAGGTCATGTTTGGCTTCCTTTACGACCCCTTTGGTTACATCTTCATAGCGCAGGATCAGATCACCCTTTTTGCTTTCGTTTTCAGTGATTTTGGCCACCTTACCCTTGACAAAGTTTACCCCCATTGACTTCGACTGCATGAAAAACTCTTCATACCCTTTCCCAAATGCCCTGATATCCATGTAATAAATGGTGATATCGGCCATTGGCAGAGCCCCCATCAGCAGCTGGGCCTGTTTGATCGAATACATGCAGCAAATTTGCGAGCAGATCGGATTGTTGGCACAGTCGGCGCCGCATCCCGAATTTTCAATAGCTGAATCGCGTGATCCGGTACATAAAACGTAGGCTATATTATCCGGAACCTTGCCGTCTCCGGGTCTGAGCACATTATTAAAAGGACGGGTGGGTGCAATTAAGCGGTCCATTTGCATCGAATCGATCACATTGGCATATTTCGAATAACCGTAATCGGGCTTGCCGGTTGGAGGAAAAAGCTTGTAACCGGTAGTTACGATGACCGATTTAACCTTTTTCCGGACTGTTTGCTTCTTCTGGGAGAAGTCAATCGCGTTGGCCGGACAGATTGAAACGCACTGATGGCATTCGCGACAGTTGCTGCAATCCATACACCGGTCAGTGCTGGCTTTTAACTCAGCTTCGGTATACGCAAATTCAACTTCATCGAAACTATTAATCCGCTGATTAACAGGAATACACCCGTTTTCGATTGCGGCTATTTTATGGTTCCCATATTTCTTATATACCTGTGTTTTATCCACCGCAGGTAGTTTGTCGCCCGACTCATACTCTTCAAGCGTCAGATTGCTGAGATATTTGTCCATATAGAATGCGGCCTTTTTCCCTTGTCCGGCAGCCTCAATCAGCGTAGTTGCCCCGGTTACCGTGTCGCCCCCCGCAAAAATATAGGGAGTTGAAGTCTGCAAGGTTTTCTCATTTACCCTGATCGTTCCGTTTTTATTGAGCTCAATATCTTTGGCAAAGAACGATGTTTCTGCTTTGAGGCCGATCGCTTCGATCATATAATCAACATCTTCGAGGTATTCTGAACCAGGGATAGGGACCGATTTCCGTCTTCCGCTCTCGTCAGGATCTTCGAGTTTCATTTTAATCAGCTGCACCTTTTTCAGCTCCCCCATTACTCCGATGAGTTTCACCGGATTGCGGAGCAGCAGGATTTCAACACCCTCCTCTTCGGCCTCTTTGATCTCAGGGGCAAAGCAGGGCATTTCGGCACGGCTCCGCCGGTAAACAACGGTCACCTTTTCGGCTCCGAGGCGCATCGAAGTGCGTGCCGCATCAATAGCGGTATTCCCGCCACCGACGATCATTACTTTTTTACCGGTCAGGTTTTCCTTCTTGCCGATATTCGATTTCCGCAGAAAGTCGAGACAAGAGACAAGCCCTTTCAGATCTGACCCTTCAACCCCCATCTCCACGGTTTTGTGAGTTCCTACCGAGACAAAGATCAGGTCTAACCCCTGTTTTTTAAGTTCGGTTAAGTCTTCTATTTTCCGGTTGCATTCAATTTCAACACCAAGAACGGTAACATTCTGAACATCCCGGTCAACCACATCCTTGGGAGCACGGTATTCAGGAAGTGCCAGTTTGAGCATACCCCCTGCCTGGGGAGCCGCTTCAAATATCTTTACCGTATGTCCCTTGAGTGCAAGATGATAGGCTGCCGTCAAACCGGCAGGACCTGAACCGATCACCGCTATTTTTTTCCCGGACTTGTTTTTAATCTCGACTGCGGGAGCTTCCGGGTATTTTTCGTAATAGTAATCGGCGAAATAGCGCTTGATCTTACGGATATCTACCGCGGTATCGAGTCCGGCCCTGGTGCAGGCGTTCTGACATGGTGAATAACAGGCCCGACCCAGGCTTCCGGGGAACGGGATATCTTCCAGGTGAAGCTTCATTGCCTCTTCGTATTGTCCGTTTCGGGCCAGGGTTATGTATCCGTAGGCTTTAACACCACCCGGACATTCATTGATACAGGGTGCCGAGTGATCCTGACGGTCGATGGTGGCAATTCTCGGATTGGCCAGGCTGAACGGAATGTAGGCCACTTTTCGTCCGGCCAGGTTGCAGTTATATTCGTCCGGTCTTACTTCCGGGCAAACCACTTCACATTCCTGGCAACCGGTACAATTCTCCTGGATCACATAACGTGGCTTTTTGGAAATGTCCACTTCAAAATCATTTCCCACTTTATTGATGCTTTCGATCTCACTATTCAGCATCAGGGTGATATTGGGATGACGAGCTGTCTCCGACATTTTCGGAGTTGTGATACAGGCTGCACAATCGAGTGTCGGGAAAACCTTGCTCAGCTGAATCATCTTTCCTCCGATAGAGAGTCCTTTTTCAACCAGCAGTACTTTGTGATTCATATCGGCAAGGCTTAAGGCCGCTTCCTGGCCGGCAATTCCTCCTCCAATAATTACAGCATCAAAATCACTATTCATTGGATCCATTTTTTCTGTTTTTGATTGCATGGTCATTAATCCTTTGTATTTTCCAGGGTAGCCAGAATCTTGCTGAAATTCTCCATATGACTTGCGAACGGTTCGGCACAGACCGAACAGAGTGCCGCCATTCTGATCCGCTTCGGACTAATCCCTTTATCAGTCATCAGGGCTTGGGTGTCGAGGATAATCTGGTTGGTATGGTCAGCGCATTTTGAACTATAGGAACATTCGTGTCCATCGGCTGCAATAAAAACGCCATCGAAACCTTTTTCCAGGGCATGCATGATCCATTTTGGTTTCACCCCTGATGAACATGGTAAACTGATTACATAAACCGATGGAGTATAATGGATCTTCCGAAGACCCGCCTGATCGATACCCGGGTCGGAGATCTTGTCGGTCGAAAAAACCAGGATTTTGGGCTTTATTGGTTCTTGTGTCATTTTCTTTAGATTTTTTGGTGCATAGATTCCAGAAAGTATCTATGTTTCTTATATTCTTCGACTTACAAACTATTGCCTGTTTTGTTCAGGACATAGAACATCCACTACCCTAATTTGTCCTTCAAATTCCGGGCTTCAAAAGAGGTATCAGGATGGTACTTTAAGCTTTTTTCAGAAAGAGCCTGGTGTAACTGTCCAGATCGGTGAAACCAAGATATTCATGTCCAATCTTGTCGCACCAACGAGGGATATCGTGCTTGGTCCCTTCATCAGCAGAGAGGATTTCCATTATTTCACCCGATTCGATTTCCCCGATGGCTTTTTTTGCTGCCAAAAGTGGGCCGGGGCATGCTGTTCCTCTGGCATCAATCACCAAATCTGCTGTTAATTTGTTTAATTCTTCTGTTGTCATGATATTTTCTAATTGGAGTTATTAAAATTGGCTGATTTGAAATTTAAATAAAGAGCTGGATGCGGCTTTCGTCGGCATCAGCAAGGTAACTGCCAACACCAACATATTTGAGGTTCGGGTAATCGATCATCTCCTCACGTTTAAAGCCCATCAGATCCATGCTCATCTCGCAAACATTGATTTCAACTCCTAACTCGCCGGCAACTTTCATCAACTCCTCAAGTGATGGGACCCCCTTTTTCTTCATTAAACCTTTCAGCATGGCGGTACCCATACCACACATGTTCAATTTCGAAAGCTTGAGTTTGGTACTTCCTTTGGGGAGCATACACCCGAACATTTTAGACATGAAGTTTTTTCCTTTCCCGCTCTTTTTGGGATCACGAAGCATAGTGGTTCCCCAAAAAGTGAAAAACATTTTCACCTCTGTATCCATCGCCCTGGCACCTGTTGCAATGATCATTGCTGCCAGCATCTTATCCAGATCACCGGAGAACGCAATAATTGATATCTGGTCTTTAGCCTCGCGCTTTTGCAGTTGCTTTATTTTTTTCTCCAGTTCTTCGACCTGTTTTTCAATTTCGTTAGCCATGATTTTAAGTTTTTAAAATATTTGCATCGATGGTTCCAAAAGTAGAAAGGAATTTAAATTTTATCCAGAAATTTGGTGTGAGGATTTGCAATGGTGGATGTGATATAGCGCACATTTTTCTATACCTTTACGGTTTAATATACATAGCATGGAGAAAACTTCCTGTAAATTTTGTAACCTGAAATCAGCTGCGGCCCATACACTTAAAAACAGTGAGATTGGTGTTCTGGAGAATAACTGTGCACAGGTGGATTTTATGCCGGGAGACAATATTGTAAGGCAGGATTCCTTATCAACAAATGTTGTTTATATTAAATCCGGCCTGGTAAAAATTCATATCCGGGGGCCGATTAAAGAGCGGATCATGAAAATTGTGAAGGCTCCCAGCTACCTGTGTCTCCCCAGTACATTCGGAGACAAGGTGAATCATTTTTCAGCAACCGCAATTGAACGCACTTCGGTGTGTTTTATAGATGTGACTGTTTTTAAGCAGTTTATTTACAGTAACGGAGATTTTGCCCTGCAAATTATCCTCGATCTGAGTAAAGGTGAGCTTCAGAGCCTTCACCACTGTCTGAACAATGCCCAAAAGCAAAACATCGGACGGGTTGCCGATGCCATTCTTTTCTTTGCCCACGAAATTTACCATTCAGCCACCTTTGTGCTCCCTATCTCAAGGCAGGATTTAGCAGACCTGACCGGGATTACCCGCGAAAGCGCAAGCCGCATCCTAACCGATTTTCACAACGAAAAGATCGTTGAAATTGAAGGTAAAAAATTGTCAATTACCAATGAAGCCTTGTTAAAACAAATCAGTGATAAGGGTTGATTTTGTGGAATTTCCACTGATCTTTCCGAATAAGCTCAATTTCTATCAAGTAAAACGGAATAATGGAAGCTAATATGCTTACATTTTCAAATTATCCGATTTTAAATCAGGGGTGTCCGTTTAGGCATTAACAAAGGTTTCTTAAATTAATTTACAAGGTTATTATGACTTAATTTACATTTTGCTGGATATCAAGCTTTAGCAAAAGATATTGCGGAACAATAGTTTTACTACAATTAAGATGTTTATACCAGAGTTTGAATCTCAACGACCAACACAAATTGGGCAAAGAACCGAAAGTTGTTTACAACAAGTAGCGCCTTGGATATCAGTCAACAAAAAAGACTATTTTTATATGCAATAAATATTTCCCAAATTATAAGATTTAAACCGGGGTCAAACTAAGAATAGGAAATTAAGGAAATTGGAAGATTGATGTTTTCGGTTGGTTAATAAGGCCATTTTAAAAATTAAAATAAGAATTTTAAGTGAGCTAAAATTGATTGATATGATAAAAATAATATTATTGCTACTTACATTTTCGTTTACCTGTGTTGCATTTGGACAGTCTGTTGCACCGGCAGTTCCGGCAGATTTTACACAGTATGTTGACCCAATGATCGGAACAGCCGCTGCAACCACCGGATCAGAGGTAAAACTTGGAGGAATCGAAGACAATGCGATGGTCCAACCCTCAGTTACCTTTCCTTTTGGGATGACCAATTGGTCGCCTCAAACGACCAATACTGAAAAAAAGTGTATTGCATCCTATTTTTATCAGGATTCCCTGATGACCGGATTCCGGGGTTCGCACTGGTTAAGTGGTTCATGTACGCAGGAATATGGTTCTATGGCGATCATGCCAGAGTCAGGCCAGTTGGTATGTAGTCCATTAAAAAGGGGATCGCATTTTTCGCATTCCTCAGAAGTTTCAAGTCCTCAGTATTATAAAGTTGATCTCAATACCAGTCAGATCACGGTTGAAATGACCGCCAGCAAGCGGTGCGGAATTCTACGTTTTACTTTTAACAGGGCAGGGAAAGCACATCTTGTTGTCAATCCCAACAATGATATAGGTGAAAGTTTCGTCGAGGTTGTTCCGGGAAAGAATGAGATAGTTGGCTATAACCCGGTCAGGCGAATTTATCAGGGTAATGGGGAAAGAGCCGGATTTTCGGGATATTTCGTAATGCAGACCGAAAACATCCCTGATTCTTTTGGCGTATACTCCAGAGACCAAATATTAAAGGGACAACTCCAACTTCGAAACCTGCCCGATTTAGGGGCTTATTTCACTTTTAACGTCAAAAAGGGGGCTCATGTTTACGTGAAAATTGGAACCTCTTTTGTAAGTATCGAAGAGGCCCGTAAAAATCTGGAAGCCGAAATCCCCGACTTCGATTTCCTGAAGATTGAGCAGAAACTAAAAAACAAATGGAACGATATACTTTCCAGGATTGAAGTGGAAAGCAGTAAGCGTAGTGAATTAGTGAAATTTTATACTGCCATGTACCATTCTTTTCAGCAACCACGTACCTACAACGATATTGACGGATCTTACCCCCGGTTCGATGGGAATGATCAAACCGATACTATCCGTAATGGAAATTACTATTGTGATTTTTCGGCATGGGATACATTCAGGGCTTTACATCCCCTATATAACCTGATTGCCCAGAAATACAATGCTGATATGGTCAAATCGTTGCTGGCCATGGGAAGGGTCAGGGGCTGGCTTCCTATTTTCCCGCAATGGAATAGCTATACTTCGGCAATGATCGGTGACCATGTGGTTGCCATCATTGCTGAGGCCTATGTAAAAGGGGTAATCAGCCTCACCGAAAAAGATTACCAGTTAATGAGACATAATGCCACTGAGTCGCCGGCAACGTATGAGGAATACATTGAGGGAAAAGGGAGAAGGGCACTTAAATCCTACCTGAAATACGGGTACATTCCACTTGAAGACTCCGTGAAAGAGGCCTACCACAACAGGGAACAGGTTTCACGAACCCTTGAATATGCTTACGACGATTTTGCCATCGCACAGGTTGCCAAAAAGATGGGTAAGAACGACGACTATAATTACTTTATTAAGCGTGCTCAGAACTACCGCAATGTATTCGATTCTAAGGTAAACAATATGAATGGCCGTTTCGCCAACGGTGAATTTTTTAAAGATTTCGACAGGAACAAAATGTTGTCTTTCTTTACGGAGGGAACTCCCTGGCAATACAACTGGTTTGTACCCCAGGATCCGGAGGGACTGATTAATCTGATGGGCGGAAATTCAAAATTTAACGATACGCTTGATGAATTTTTCGCACAGGGGCAATACTGGCATGGCAATGAACCCGGACAACAAATTCCATTTATGTACATCTATTCGGGTCAACCCTGGGAATCGACCAGAAAAGTCCGGCATATACTTAAAACCGAATACGATACTGGTCCGGGAGGTTTAAGCGGTAACGACGATTCGGGTCAGATATCAGCCTGGTACATTCTTGGAGCGATCGGATTCTACCCCGTATGCCCTGTCTTACCTGAATATGCGGTAACAGGCCCCATCTTCCCGAAAGTAACAATCAAACTTGGAAATGGTAAAACGCTGGTCATCTCTGCACCGGGTGCCTCAGAAACAAACTGCTTCATCCAATCGGCGAGACTGAATAACAGGCCATTTAACCAATGTCGGATTACCCATGAACAAATTGTAAATGGAGGTACACTGGTCTATGAAATGGGCCCTGAACCGAATAAAAAATGGGGAGTTGTCACAGAAACCCAACCTTAGGACTGCAACAGGTAAATTTCTTTGAATATTTATGGTCTCATTGACGATTTAAAACTCAACTTAAGAAGTAATCAACTCACAACAAATCTGAAATATATGACTTTGAGTTATGCGTGATTTTCTGAAAACCTACGGCCAATAATAAATAATATCAATATATCTATGATATAAGGACTTTAAATTTAGAACATAACCGTAAGTTTTTATCAACTTTGCTGAATCCAATCAGGAAAGTATTTTATTAATTAATGTTGCTGACAATGAAAATTTTTTTCAATTCATTTTGTAAAGCCTTCATATTTATTACACTTTGGTCTGTTACATCACTTTATGCAGCAAAAGTGCAGGCTATAAGAAATATTCCAACAAAAGAATCTGTATCAACCGGGAATTGTGATTACTATGTCATATTTTTAACCGGGGATTTGGGATTCCTGAATTTTGACAAAGCAATCGTACACTATCTGAATGTTAAAAATGTGTCGGTTGTGGTGATAAACTCTAAAAATTACTTTAGGTCGGAAAAGAGTCCGGGACAGATGGGGCGCGATCTTGGATATGTTATAAATCAATACAATAGAAAATGGAATCAGCATAAAGTTATATTGATGGGCTATTCCATGGGAGCAGAAGTAATCCCATTTGCAGTAAACCGGATGGATGAAAAATCCAGGCTTGAGCTAATGGATATTTTATTAATTGCTCCGGGTCAGAAAGCAATATTCAGATTGAAACCGACTGATTATCTTTTTGAAGAAAAAAAGGGAACTGATATATATACGGAATTAGTAAAAATGAAAGCCCAGAAATCTTATATCATTTGCGATGACAGTCCATATTCGATCCGCAAGAAAAATCTGGATGGAGTAACCGACCATGATTTCCTGGGAGGAGGTCACCATTTTGGCCATAATTACAAACTTCTCTCAAAGTTAATCGGGAAAAGATTAAATCTGGAGTGAGTCAAAAACAAAATAATCCGATTTATTTTATTGCATTCACCCATAGAATACATATATCAGATTACACTGAACTAAATGAAAACCTCAATCGGATTGCAATAAATCCGCTAATCCATTCAACTATATTGCCTATTTTGATAAAGTCAACCTATAATTTTAAATAAGTCACGCGGCGCTACTTTAAAAGAATGGTTAAAAAAATAGATGGACAATATGATAAAGGCAATAAACCCAATGACAATGAGCAATTGTATCCAGTTGGTCTTTTGAATTTCATGACGGGCGTTTACTTCACAAACTTCCCCCGGGCAATATTTGGCTTTCTTCCCAAAATACCAGCCATAAAACAGGCAACCCAGACAAATACCAAATGCGGACTCGAATAACAGGAATATCAGGCAGATAAGGCATATCAGGCCTGAAATAGGGCTGTATGAATTCACAAATACCACCAATACCAACATGATTAATACCAAAATCAAGCCGAATACCCATGCAAATTTTTTCTGAGCAGCACCCACATATTCCGGAACCTGTCTTCTGACAATCAGTCGGCCAATAATTAAAGTTGGGGAATATCTGGGATTAATAAATACCCGGATAATAAAATCGACAAGGAACGCCAGAATAAAATATTTTAAAACCACAAAGTTCTTATTCAAAACGGCCAGCAATACAGACAGAAATGCAAAGACAAAGAATATTCCTGCCGCAGCCCTTATTTCCCGTTCGTTCAATACCGGGATTTCATAACCCTCCACATCTTCTCCAAATTTGATCAGTTTGCTCATAGATTAAAGTTTTAAAGTATTCATTTTTAAAGAGTACATAAGAGTAACAGATTTGAGTTGAAACGATGAACAAATTGAATGGTTAGTTCATCCATTTGATTGTATTTTCACTCAATAAGCAGTTTTTGAAATACTTCAGCACTTCGCCATGCCCTAATATTGGCCATATCACCCCCCTCAGGGCCATAATTGGTTAAAAATAGAGGCGCGTTTTAAATAGCAGTATAGCCCCCGAAAAATAATATAGTATCTGCAATTCTGCTGAGAATATTATACCCTTATTATGAAGTGCAATTTTATTTCTAATTTTTATTTTGCCGGTTCTGCAACTTTTTTTGCTCTCTTTTTACCTTTTTCCGGGATCTTTGCAACTGGTGTTGCTTTATCAGCCGCCTTTGGCGCAACTTTTTCTGTTTTTGCAGGGGCGCTTTTAATTTTTTTCTTTGGAGTATTCTGAGCACTTAAAGAAACCAAACCCAAAACAAATACAAAACTTAATAAAAGAACTAACTTTTTCATAACTGTAATTTTTTAAAATGTTTTCAGCTCAAATATATTCGGCCTATTATGAAGAGACCATGAAGATTTAACAACCAACGTGTTATTTCCCGATTTATAAAAGTCCAGGATCGGGATATGATTGATATCATTCCTTAAAATGATTGATCTTACCTGGAATTAACTTCTTCTCTGTTGCTCCAACCGGTATATTCATTTAAATCTTATTCGAAAAGTTCTCAGCTTTCCGGTTATCGAATGAATTCTCCCATTTAGCCATTACGACTGTTGCCGTGCAATTCCCAATTACGTTAACTGTTGTACGTGCCATATCCAGCAATACGTCAATTCCAAGAATAAGAAAGACAGGTGTTGCCGGTAAACCAAAACTGGAAAGAGTCCCCAGCAATACGACAAGGGCAGCACGGGATACTCCCGCGACACCTTTACTGGTAAGAATTAAGACAAAACACATGGCAAGTTGTTGTCCAACCGAAAGATGAATGCCTGCGACCTGGGCAACAAAAACAGAAGCCAGGGATAAATATAAAGAAGTTCCATCCAAATTAAAGCTATATCCTGCCGGAATAACAAATGCCACGATTTCACGGGGTACCCCAAACCTTTCCATTGATTCGAGTGCTGACGGGAGCGCTGATTCGGAATTTGCAGTAGCAAAGGCAATCGATGCCGGTTCACTCAAGGCAAGAAGGTATTTCCGAAAAGGTATTTTCAATATCAATACCATTGGAAATATTACCAGCAGAAGAAATGCCAGCAGAGCCAGATATAGCGTTGCCAGTAATTTCAACAAACTTGTGAGTACATCGAGCCCGAGATGTCCGATAGTAAATGCAATAGCGGCAAAAACAGCAACGGGCGCGTAGTACATAATAATTTTGGTGAATCGAAACATGACTTCCGCCAAACTCCCTGTAAACCGCAGCATGGGTGCACGAAATCTATCTCCTGTTTTTGCCACAGCAATTCCAAAAATGATGCTAAAAACAACCACCTGAAGGATATTCCCATCAAAAACTGCCTTGGCAATATTCTCCGGAAACATATTTAAAAGAAAATCTGACCAGGAATGAAGTTTTGCCGTTGTTTCCGGTATATTCGAAATGGCTGGCAGGATCAGTCCCTCACCCGCTTTACTGATATTTATGGCAATAAGCCCGATAAACAAAGCGATAGTTGAAACGACCTCAAAATAAAGAATTGATTTCCAACCTAGTCGTCCAATCAGTTTTAAATCATTATGCCCAGCGATGCCGTTTACTAACGTTGCAAATATCAGTGGTGCGATTATGGTCTTAATCAGCCGTAGAAATATATCGCTCAGGAATTGCATGTTTTTGGCAATTTCAGGGAAATCAAAGCCAAATTCGGCACCAACTACAATACTTATCAATATCCAAACAGTCAATGATCTGCTTCTCAAGGCAAAAAGCATCAGCAGGATCACATTGAGAATGCGGAAGAGGGTGAAAAATGAAGAATTTAAAAGATGGATATTAAATGAGATAAGGGCGAAAAGCAGGAGCGTAATACTTGTCACTAATATGCAGGAAATATTGAGTAAACGGCCTGTCTTTTTTAACATTTTGAATGAAATGATAGGAACTCAAAATTAGAAAATATTATTGGAACATCCTGTTCCCTCGCTGCGGTGTAGTAAAAAGTATATTCGGGTGAAAAAAGGGCTGATATTTATATCGACACTGCAGAACCTCCATGAATCAGGGGCTATTTTAATTCCCACAAATATAATGTCCCCGGGAACTGTGCCTCCGGGGCAATATAATGAATGAAGGGCCGATGAAAATTAATCAAAACCTCAGGAATTTTTGCTCAACTTAATGACATTACCCATACGTGGCATATTTTAACTGACATTGGGATATTCTTTGGTAAAATCACATTATCACTCGCGTGCGAGCATAGCCAATGAGGTTTTTTCGAGTTTACTAAAGGTATAATCACGTATATCTTTAAAGGTTCCTCGGATAGAGCAGGTCAATTCATCTTTGCAATGCTCGCAAGGTTCATAATACTTTACCGAAGTGCATCGAAGCAAGGAAATGCTACCTTCCGTAAGACGGACTATTTCAAGCAGATTTATCTCCTCGGGTTTCTTAATAAGGTAGTAACCACCGTGTTTACCCAGTTTACTCGCCAGATAGCCGTTCTTTTTTAGGTCGAGAAGGATCGATTCCAGAAATCGCTTGGGAATTTTCTCACTCTCTGCAATCTCATTGATCATTAAAGTGCCCTTGCCAAATTCCCTGGCCAGTTTGACCAGGGCAAGCATTGAATATCTGGTTTTCTGTGTCAGCATAATTATCCTATTCTACAGATATATTGCAACTTCTCAGGATTAAGAATCTCAAATTTTTTCCCTTCAATAGCGATAATCTTTTCGGTTTGCCACCTTGACAATGTCATAATTACGTTTTCGGTTGAACACCCCGCAAATTCTGCCAACTCTTTTCTCGTCAACGAAAGAACGAAGGAATTGTCATAATAAACCTCTTCAGCAAGATAAAGGATGATGTCGGCAATTCTCCCCTCTTTTTGCTTGTGGGCCAGGCTGATGAAGTTCATGACTGCTTTTTTAAACATTTCGGATGCCACCTGAAACATCATCATGGCAAATTTGGAATTCTCCATCAGGATATTCTCCAAAACTTTGGCATCAATCAGAATTGCCTCACAATCCTCGACAGCAACAAATGAAAACAGGTTATTGTCCTTATAAAAAAGATTAGCCCCTCCCAAAATCTTAGGCGCTGCTACGATTGTAATAATCAGATTTTTACTGATCTCGTTTTCATAATTGAACTTGACAATTCCCTTTTCAAGGTACACGATATGGGTGGGAATTCCCCCTTGTTTAAGGATCGTTTCCCCTTTTCTGAAATTTAGTTTAACAGAAGATTTCTCTACCTTTTCAAAATCCTTTTCACTGATAAACTGAAGTGAAATCCTTTTTAACCATGAGAACTCCTGTTTATTGCCGATAAGATTCATCCCTCTATAATTTGTTCGTTAAAACCTATTTAAAACCTCTGGATATCTCCATTTGACATTGGCTTGTCGGGTAGTTGACCCTAAAGAGAACCAGACTATCTGAATGAAATGGGTCATGCAAAAATAATTATCAATTGATTAAATATTCAATCCAATCAGGTGAAAATACTCATACAAATATACATTAAATCAATTGACATTACTGATACTTTTGAAAAATCATGTACCAGAATTATGAAGCGAATTACAAATCATCACCTAATTATTGCTGATTCCCAGTTTCTGTTAGTCGAAGCGCTAAAATTGCTCATTGAATCGGATGAACGGTATACACTGGCCGGAGTTGCCTGGAACCAGCAGGAGCTGCATATGCTTCTTAATAAATTCCGAAGTGGTCTATTAATCACGGACTTCGCTAATATAGATTTTCAGGGCATTGATGATCTGAAATGGATCAGGCAAAAATATCCCCTGATTTCGGTACTTGTACTTACCAATTCACTCACCAATGTTGAAAAAGCGGCACTCACCAAGGTGGGAATAAGGAATGTTATTTACAAAACCGCGGCAAAGGAGGAGGTAATTGAGGCATTTGATTCCACACTTAAAGGTGTGAACTTTTATTCCAATGAGATTTCAGATCTCCCTACCGATCTTCTCAGGAATAATTATCAAATAGATTTTCAGCAGCTTACATCCACTGAATATGAGATTGTTAAGTTGATTGCCAATGGATTTACCTCTAAAAAAATTGCCGCAAAAAAGAATATCAGCCATCATACCGTCAATACTCACCGCAGGAACATATTTAAAAGGTTGAAGTTTCGAATGCCCGTGAATTGATTCTTCATGCCATCAAATCGGGATGGATCTAGAATGTTGAGTATCTTATATGATTATAATTTTTCACTAATGGATTGTATCTGAATTTATCGATTTTATCAGAAAGCAACAGAATGCTGAAACTGATGTAATTCACTCCTTCCACTTCTTGTATTCGTAAACCGCCGAACAATATCAGCGGAACATTATCCACAGAATTCAAATCACTGTCTAAAGATTAAATGATAATTTATTCCGCGAAAGTTTGGAAAAAGAGTCACAAAATGATCGGTGATTCATCGCTTAGTTGTACATTTGGACATTAGGTGAGCAGGAAGTTAGATCTTGAACCAATAAGGACATTTAAGTCCTGTTGTCTGGTAAAAAGAAAAAATTTCCCAAATGTTAAGACGAACAAAAATTTCATGCCATGAATCCGAATACGATCAGGGAATTTGCGGCTTCTTTTCAGAAGAGTAGAATTCTATTAAGCGGTTTTGAGCTTGATCTGTTTACAAATATTGATGAATCCGGATCAACAAACAACCAGGTTGCAGCCGGTTTGCATTTAGATGAACATGCGTGCGAACGTTTGCTTAACGCATTGGTATCCCTGGGTTTTCTTACCAAGCAAAACCTATTGTTCTTTAATACCCCTGAGAGTTTTACATTTTTATCGAAAAAAAGCTCCGGTTATCTGGGCGGGCTAATGCATTCCAACCATCTATGGAATACCTGGAGTAACCTCACTCAGGTTGTAAAAACCGGTAAATCGGCTCACCCAACCGAGATCAATGAAAGAGGAGAGGTTTGGCTTTTCCCATTTATTAGCGCCATGCACGACCGGGCCATAAAACAAGCTCCATTGCAATTGTCCAATCTCGATTTAACGGGCATTAAATCGGTGCTGGATATTGGTGGAGGGTCCGGTGCCTATTCCATGGAATTCATAACTAAAAAACCGGAAATTGAAGCAACCGTTTTTGACCTACCCAATGTGGTGCCTATTACAAAAAAATTCATCGACCTGGAAGGTTTTTCAGGCAGAATAAAAACATACACCGGTGATTACATAACAGATGAGTTACCCGAAGGATTCGATTTGATATTTTTGTCCGCAATTATTCACAGTAACTCACTGGAAATCAATCATATGTTAATCAGAAAATGTTATAATTCCTTGAATAGGGATGGAAAAATTGTCATTCAGGACTGGATCATGAACAATGAAAGAACTCAGCCAACTGCAGGAGCTATTTTTGCCATAAATATGCTGGTTGGGACAGAAGCCGGTGATTGCTTTACCGACCAGGAAGTTACCGAGATGTTAAGCAACGCCGGATTTAGGAATATTTCAAGATTCGAATTTGAGTCAGGTTTAAGCCAGGTAATTGCCCAAAAAATTTAAATCAACAAAATAAAATTGGTCAGATCATTGATTGATTAGAAAACGTAAATGACATGTATCGTTTAATAGAGTATTTTTTAAAAAATATTGATTATAAGGTATTTACTAATTAATTTTTAAATTTTATTATGAATAAATTTAAATTTGTACTAATTATTCTGGGTTTTGTAATTTTGAATCAAACGAGTTTTGCGAACGACAATAAGAATGTCACTGGCACATGGAAAGTTGAAGTGACCGATGCTCCTAACCAATATGTCAATAGCTCTTTTATCGTTTCGGAAGTAAATGGGGGACTTACCGGCAAGGTAGTTTTTGAAGATGGACAGGAACTTAAGGTCCCAGATATCCAATTCTCCAAGGATATAATTCAATTCGTAGTCAACATCGAAGGGAGTGATATCAAGGTCTCAGGCAAAGTGGAAAACGCGAAAATCACCGGTAAAGTTGAAGCCCCTGACGGGGTTTTGGAAATGACCGCTGTCAGGAAACAATAAATAACTTTTAATTTCTATTCATTGGGGAGCTGTCCGCAAACCTAAACAACGCTGAAATATTTAGCTCTGTAATTCAGTGTTTTACTTGTTATTTTTATGGATTATTCCAGGAAATACTCCGCTATTGCAATGAAAAACAAATAAGATTCCCATGAACTATGAAGAAATCTTAAAAGATCAACGTAACTATTTCAATTCCAATCAGACGAAGGCAATTGAATTTAGGATAGAACAGTTAAGAAAGCTTAAGAATCTTATCAAAAATCAGGAATCGGTCTTTTGTGAGGCGATATATAAAGATTTTAAGAAATCGGAATTTGATACCTGGACCACAGAATTGAATCTTATTTACCACGAAATTGAGGAGTCTGTTCAGAAATTGCCCAAATGGTCTCGGCGAAAAAGGGCCAGGTCCAATCTTTTAAATCTGCCGGCACGAAGCTATATTATTCCCGAACCACTGGGGACCTGTCTGATTATCGGAGCGTGGAATTATCCCTTGCAACTCACTTTTGTCCCGATTGTGGCAGCCATTGCGGCCGGCAATACCGTTATTCTAAAGCCTAGCGAGATTTCATCGGCCACCAGTGTAGCGATTGCACAACTAATAAATGAAAATTTCCCGTCTGAGTTTATGTTTGTGGTCGAAGGAGGAATCCCTGAAACCACTTTACTCCTTGAGCTGAAATTTGACAAAATATTCTTTACCGGCAGCACCCGGGTTGGAAAAATCGTCTATCAGGCCGCAGCAAAAAACCTGACCCCTGTCACGCTGGAATTGGGTGGCAAAAGTCCGGCTATAGTAACCAGGAACAGCAATCTAAAGGATACAGCAAAGCGCCTGGTTTGGGCAAAATTTCTAAATTCAGGTCAGACCTGCATTGCTCCTGATTATGTACTTGTTGATGAGTCTATTAAAAATGAGTTGCTTGAGCAACTCAGGAAGTATATTGAAAAATTCAGGTACTCATTTGAAAACGATAATTATGTCCAGATTATTGATGAAAAAAACTTTCATCGGTTAGCAGGATATATAGATCCGGCTAAAACCTATTTTGGTGGTGAAACTAATCTTCAAAAAAGATTTATTGCCCCGACTCTTTTATCCGACGTAACTTTTGATGACATGGTTATGGAGAATGAAATATTTGGTCCAATCCTTCCTGTGATCTCCTATTCTGATCTGGAAGATGCCATAGGAAAGATTAAATCGAGACCAAAACCTTTAGCCTGCTACATATTTACATCCGATAAAGCAATTCGAAGCAGACTGTTGGGAGAAATTTCATTTGGCGGAGGGGCTGTAAACGATGCCGTGATGCAAATATCGAACAGCAACCTTCCGTTTGGTGGTGTTGGCAGCAGCGGAACAGGGAGTTATCATGGAGAAGCCGGATTCGTAACCTTTTCACATTTTAAGAGCATCCTTGACAAACCATTCTGGCTGGAACCTAACCTGAAATACCCGCCATACTCGGACCTGAAATTGTCCTGGATAAAAAAGCTATTTGGCAGATAATACCCCAAAAATTTATACCAATTCGTGGGTTCGATTCCTCTTTTCGCCAGGAAAAGTTTCTTGATCCCAGACCTTTTATTGAAGATGATCTTAGTGTTTTCTCCTTATTCCATTATGCAATCCCACAAATAAACATCCGTTTTTAGATCACTCTTTCTAACCTGATCTAATTACAAGGAATAAAAAAGTGCGGGAAAACCCGGCTTCTAAACCACTCTTTCAGTATCCGGGTCAGGTATAGCTACAGTCTGCCAATATTCAGGAACCCATTTCCGATATAAAACCGCGATATTTTCAGGTAGATGAATCCAAAACAAATTGGTTCATTGGACGCTATGAACTTTGTAGCTGGTAATTTGTTGATCTGTAAAAACCAATAAGAGACCTTATTGTCTCATTCTTCTAAAAATTTATTGGTCTTGCGGTTATTATCGAACCGGAGGATCACCTAACCAGCTAAGAATAGATTGTAAAAGGCAACAACAATGAGAAAAATAAAAATGAAAAGGTCAACCTCGGAAAACAAAAGCAGGGATGAGCACGTAGATACTAGTTCCGTCAGGCCATCAAAAACAATTTATAATCAGACCAAATTTCACCTTAAAACAAAGCCAATGAAAAACCAATCATTCTTTGCAAATGAATTAATAGCCTTGCTTATTTCAATTACTTTAATCTTAGCTGCCTGCTCTTCCCCCAAACGAGAAAAAACTGACCCGGTGGAGGCCAACATTAAAATGTATACCCATACCTGGGATCAGATCATCAACAGAGGTAAATTGAACCTGTTCAATGATTCCAATTTTACTAAAGATGTGGTGATGCACACCAACCCGGACATCAGAGGAATTGCCAAAGCCCGCGAATATTATGCCAACTACCTTGACGAGTTTTCCAAAATCACATTCACGATAAAAGATGTCTTTGGACAGGGAGATAAACTGGTAAAACACTGGAATTTTTCAGGTGTGCATACCGGAGTTTTCTTTGGTATCCCGGCAACGGGCAAAACGGTAAGCATCGACGGAGTTACCCTTGTACGGATGTCAAACGGGAAAATTGCCGAGGAGCGGGATTTTTTCGACAACCTTGATTTTATGGCCCAGCTGGGGTTGATGCCGGCCCCTGGTAAATAATTTATCCTCAGGAGAATAAAAAAAAAAAAGGAATGCTGAAAACCGGTCAGGCAGGCAATTATCAGGAAGCAAATATGGAAGTCCATAAATTCAAATAGATATCATGAGAAATACAATTTTAATCACCTTATTATTTTGTTTTGAATTAGTTGCAGCACAGAATAATAGTCATAATATTGCTATTAAAGCATCCGCCGATAGAATAGAACAACAAGTAATCGGATGGCGTCACGACATTCATCAAAACCCTGAACTGGGAAACCATGAAACGCGGACTTCAGCAATCATTGCCAAACATCTGCAATCATTGGGTATCGAAGTCAAAACAGGTGTCGCGGTCACTGGGGTGGTTGGCATTTTAAAAGGCGACAAACCCGGCCCCGTAATCGCGCTTCGGGCCGATATGGATGCCTTGCCAGTCACCGAAAAAAATGATCTGACCTTTGCTTCAAAAGCAATAGCTGTTTATGGCGGAAAGGAAACCGGCCTAATGCATGCCTGCGGACATGATGCGCACGTTGCCATACTGATGGGTGTTGCAGAAATTCTATCAGGGATGAAGAAAGAGCTGAAAGGAACGGTGAAATTTATTTTTCAGCCTGCCGAAGAAGGCGGGCCAAAAGGGGAGGAATTTGGAGCTGAACGGATGGTGAAGGAGGGCGTTCTTGAAAATCCCAAGGTGGATGTGATTTTTGGACTCCACATAGACGCGCTGTTGGAAACCGGTAAAATATCCTATCACCCGGGGGCTGCAATGGCTGGGACCGGCGATTTGAAAATTATTGTAAAAGGCAAACCATCACATGGTTCTCAACCTTGGTTATCCGTCGATCCGATAGTTGTATCTGCAGAAATCATCAATAGTCTGCAAACCATTGTAAGCCGGAATATGAATTTAACCGAAAATCCTGCCGTTGTAACAATTGGGAAAATTGATGGCGGAACCCGGTTCAATATCATTCCGGAACAGACTGAAATGCTGGGAACCGTTAGAACATTTAGTGCTGATGACGAAAAGCTCATGTTCAACCGCGTCAGACAGATTTCTGAGAAAACAGCTGAAGCGGCTGGTGCAACTGCATTGGTTGAAATTCCTTATTCTGTGCACTATCCGGCCGTGTTTAATAACGAAGCACTCACGGCAGCTATGATTCCTTCTTTGCAAAAATCGGCAGGCTTCGCTAATGTTGTCCTTAAGCCAGCCAAAACCGGCTCAGAAGATTTTTCATTTTATGCACAAAAAGTCCCCGGTTTTTTCTTTTTTATTGGTGGATTACCACAGGGGAAAGACCCCAAAACAGCAGGACCACACCATACTCCTGATTTTATGATCGATGAAAGCTCATTTAAAACCGGAGTGACTGCCTACTGCAACCTGGTGTTCGATTATCCGGAGTTGAATAAAAAATAAGACCTATGCTGGCAATATCAATCAAAGGAAATTCTCCCGAAGAAATTAAAGCAGCCTTGCAGGAAAGGATTGGCCGCCGTCTGGGATGTTCCGATGGCCGGTTTTTATACCTACGGTGAATTTGGCCGGGCAATCAATGGCAAGCACGAATTTCATTCAACCACCTGCTGCTGGGTGGCATTAAAAGAAAGATGATTCTTTAACGATTGTTGGGGTATTATAAATTTTACACTAAAGCGGCTTGCAATTGGCAACCGGCTGCCGGCAGGTTCAGCTGATAAAAAGTAGCTTTTTACAGCTTCACGTACGTAATTTAAATCGTTCATTTACAATAATAGGCATAGCTGTAAGAAGCCAACAGCAAGCTGCTCGTCATTCAAAGTCAGAAAAGTTTCTTTGCCAAACAGATCGTCACAGAACCAGAAAAATATACCAGGCATGAACCAGAACCTCAAAAAGATTACCGATTTTCTTCAGCAAAACGAGTATATATCGGCTCAAGAAAAAACTACACTTGCCAAAGCGGTAATGAATACTGAAAGCGAAATGGCCATTACTGCCTTTAAGCTCGACAGGACAGAGAAAGTCAAACGAACTACGGCCACTCTTCTGGAAGAAACCATTGAAGAACTCGAACATAAACGAAAAGCGGTTGAGGCCCAGAACAGGGAACTCGAAATCGAATCTTCGCTGGAACGGGTTAGAACGGTTGCCATGGGTATGCGAAAACCGGATGACTTGCTGAGTATTTGCGGAATACTGTTTGGAGAACTTCGGAATATGGGTTTGGATGAACTCCGGAATACCATGATCAACATCCATAACGATGAAAAAGGTTCGTTTCTCAATTACGATTTTTCGGAAATGGCAGGTGCAACTGTTACTAATATTTTATACAGCAGCCATCCCGCCACCGAAAGCCTGGTAATGCAGATCAGAAAATCAGAGGATGCTTTTGCAGAAATTGTGATAGACGGTAGTGAGTTGGATGAGTGGAGGGAATATCGTAAAAGTATGGGGGAACAGGATGATCCCAAATTGAATAATATCCCGCAACTCTCCTATTATTTCTTTTCCATCGGCACCGGAGCCATCGGGATCTCGACTTACCGTTCAATTACAGAAGAAAAACGAAACGTTCTCAAGCGATTCCGCAATGTCTTTGAACTGGCTTACCGGAGGTACATTGATGTGATTCAGGCTGAAGCCCAGGCAAGGGAAGCCCGGATCGAACTGGCTCTCGAGCGCGTTCGCGCACGAACCATGGCGATGCAGAAAAGTGATGAATTGCGTGAAGCAGTTCTCGTTCTTTATGAACAACTTCAACAGTTGAATTTTGAAGCGCATGCCTGCAACATCATCATCTTTAATAAGGAAACCGGAGATATGCAGTTTTGGGTGTCAGGATTTTCCCAGGACATATACCCGGAGAGTTATCATATCCCCCGATTGAATCATCCCTACCATGAGGACCAGCTTACAGCATGGCGTGAAGGGGAAAAATATGTGCTTTATGAATACTCGGGACAGGAAAAGCTTGACTTCGATAAAATATTCTTTACGCAAACCGATTTCAGGAATGTGCCGGACCAACCTAAAGCGTTTATGATGGGATTGAAATCGGTGAAGCTGTCAACCGCATTTTTCAGTTATGGCTCTCTACAAGTGCTGGGACAGGAAGCGCTGGCTGAGGATAAAGCCATGATACTGCAACGATTCGCGACAGTGTTTGATCAAACCTACACCCGATTTCTTGATCTTCAAAAGGCAGAAGCACAGGCACGAGAGGCAATTATTGAATCGGCACTTGAGCGCGTCCGCAGCAAAACCATGGCCATGCACAATAGCCAGGATGTAGGGGATACGGTTTCAACCATGATTGATGAGCTGGATAAGCTGGGTGTCGAAACAAACCGCTGCGGCATATTGATTTATAGCGATATGATGACCGCCGAAGTCTGGACGGCAAAGTCAAATCCGGAAGGAAAGGCTACTTTTACAATGGGTCAACTGGATCTGGCAGTTCATCCCCTTCTCTCCGGAATCTACCAGGCATGGAAAAACAAAGAACCATTATTTACCTACACAATGGTTAGTGAGGATTTAATAGCCTATTACAAAGCTATCAACGAAACTAAATACTATCCGACTAGTTTTGATCTGAATACTTTGCCTTCAAAAGAATTTCACAGTGATTTCTATTTTGCGGAAGGCTCAATTTTCGCGTTTACAGCTGAGCCTATACCTGCGGTGGCTACAATTATCTTTAAACGGTTTGCAGGTGTTTTCGGCCAAACCTACAGGCGTTACCTTGATTTGCAAAAGTCAGAAGCAAATGCCATTGAAGCAATAAGACGTTCTTCTCTTGATCGGGTACGGGCAGAAACTGCCTCCATGCGCACTACCGATGATCTGGAACGGATCACCCCTTTAATCTGGAACGAACTTACCACGCTGGGCGTTCCGTTTATCCGATGTGGCGTTTTTATTATGGATCAACAGCTTGAGCAGATACATACTTTTTTATCCACACCTGACGGGAGGGCTATAGCTGCATTTCATCTGACTTATGATACTGCTCAAACCACATTCCAGAATCTGGTTGAATATTGGCAAAAAAAACAAATATATAAAGAGCACTGGGATGAAGCTGCATTTATAAACTGGACCAGAAACCTGGTAAAATCGGGCGCTTTAGCACCAACTGAAAAATATGTCACTGGAGATCATCCAACAAACCTGGATTTGCACTTTATCCCTTTTTTACAGGGTATGTTGTATGTAGGCAATGATAAACCATTGAATGACGATGAATTGCACCTTGTGCAAAACCTTGCCGACGCATTCTCAACAGCCTATGCCCGTTATGAAGATTTCAACAAGCTGGAGTCGGCCAAAGCACAAATCGAAAAAACGCTGGTTGATCTGAAGCAGGCGCAGGCACAATTGGTTCAGTCCGAAAAAATGGCCTCCCTCGGAGAACTTACTGCCGGCATTGCCCATGAAATTCAAAATCCACTCAATTTCGTGAATAATTTCAGCGAAGTAAGCAATGAATTGATTGATGAGATGAAAGATGAACTGGCAGCCGGCAATTTGCAACTTGCAATTGAAATTGCAGACGATGTAAAACAAAACCTTGAGAAAATCCTTAGTCACGGCAAACGTGCCGATGCCATTGTTAAAGGGATGTTGCAGCATAGCCGGAGCAGCAGTGGAATTAAGGAACCGACAGATATCAATGCTTTGGCAGATGAATATTTACGTTTGGCCTACCATGGCCTTCGTGCAAAAGACAAGTCATTCAATGCAACGATGAAAACCGATTTTGATCAAACAATCGGAACTATCAATATAATCCCTCAGGATATTGGACGGGTGATTCTTAATTTGATGACTAATGCATTTTATGCCGTATCCCAAAAGATGAAAGTTTCAGATCTTGACAGTTCCAAAAGCCTTCGAGGACACTCCAATTATGATCCAACTGTTTCTGTAACTACCAAAAGAACAAATAATCAGGTTGAGGTGTTAATTAAAGATAATGGGAATGGCATACCTCAAAATGTTCTGGGTAAGATCTTCCAACCCTTCTTCACGACGAAACCAACAGGGCAGGGAACAGGATTGGGACTCAGCATGAGTTATGACATTATTAAAGCACATGGCGGCGAATTAAAGGTTGAGACAATCGAAGGAGTACAGACGGAATTCACCATCAAGTTAAACAGGTTTTAAATAAATTGCAAGGAGTTACAAGTGATTGACATAATTAACTATTCAAGAAAATGGGAAAAAAAGCGCAACAATTTATCTGGAATGGAATCGATCTGGACTTGCTTCGGCAAGTGATGGACAAACCTGTTGATGATGCTGTATCAGCTCTTTTGGAATCCGGGTCAATGGATCATTTACGCACTTTACTGATCGAGATGGCACAAAATGACAGTATCGTTTCTGATCAGCTTCCAAAGCCGATGTATGATTTTATCAGGGGAGAATTAGCCTACTCTTTTTCTCCCGAGGATATCGGGTTCTTTAATCAAACGCATGAAATCTGGAAAGAGAAAGGAATGAAATTTATTTTCATTTTGATGTTCCGATCCCTACCTTATACCTACATGGCCGAAAAACCTGCCAATGTACTCAAAATGACTAAGCTGCTCATAGAACATCCGGAACGCCGGATTTTTGAAACCGCTCAGTTTGTATTTGATGTAATGGATAAAAACTGGTGGGAACCCGATAAGAGGGGAATTCTCACGGCGCTTAAAGTCCGGATTATGCACGCGGCAATGCGCCATATTATTTTAGATCATAAAGAAGGTGAAAAATGGAATGAAGCCTGGGGTAAACCGATAAATCAGGAAGATATTGTAGCCACAAATCAGGTCTTTTCACTCGAGTTTTTTAAAGGAATGTCGATGTTGGGAGACACGCTCAACCCGCAGGAACAACAGGCATGGTTTCATACCTGGAAAACAATTGGCCGGATTATGGGAGTTCAGGATGAGCTCATTTGTAAAGATTTAAATGAGGCCTGGACCCTGCAACAAACTGTTTACAACCACCTGTTCAAGGATAAAACGGAGGCAGGAATCCCTTTGACCAAGGCATTGGTGCAGACCATGGAACATTTCCATCTGCCACTGGAATTAACTCTGTTGATCATGAAGAGAATGCTGGCTGATGATCAGTTCCCCGACTGTTTCGACCGTATGCTGGGACCTTCCTATCGGGAGTTGTATCCTGAATTCTTTGCAAAACATGAAACTACCAGTGAAAAAGAAAAACATGAAAAACTCCTGCGTTCTCAGTTTCATCATCACCTTAAAAACTACTACGTTACAATACTGGATAAAAAAACAGATTATCAAAAGGTTAAACCTAAACAAGGAATCATTGAACGGATCATTGCCTGGGTGATGAAAATGATTGGTCGGATTGAGAACCGGAAACTTTTAATTGACCTTCACATTGATATCCTTCATGAAATCCTCCATCATGAAGGAACCGATGAACTGATTGATGAACTGGATGAGAAATTGATCGTGGATTCCATGTCTGCATTGGGTGGCATCATGATTGGAATCTTATCGCTCCATTTCAGAGAAGGGAAGCAATCGGGGTTCAGAATTCCTGCAGATTTACAAGAATATTGGTCATTGACTTGAAATATATTAAATAATGGATGCTGAATACCGGAAATCGATTATAAGCTATTATGATAATACCCGGCTGGATTACCGGGTGCTCTGGTTTAGCAAAAAAACGAGGGCTGTACACTTTGGCTATTATGATCATAACGTGAAATCTCACGGCGAAGCACTTTTAAATTTAAATAAGGTAATGGCCCTGAAAGTTGGAGTGAAAGACGGAGACATCATTCTTGATGCCGGATGTGGTCGTGGTGGAAGTTCTGTCTGGCTTGCTGAAAACTTTAATGTCCAGGTGACTGGCATTACCCTTGTTCCGCATCAGGTGGAAAAGGCCCGAAAAGCAGCACGGAAGAGCCAACTGGGCAGCAGGATATCGTTTTCTGAACAAGACTATTCCAATACCAATTTTAAAGACAACACTTTTTCGTTAATCTGGGCTTGCGAAAGTATGTGCCATGCCAGCGAAAAACTGAATTTTTATAAAGAGGCGTTCCGGTTACTTAAACCTGGCGGCAGACTGATCTGTGCGGACTATTTCAGAGTAAAAAGGCCATTGCCTCCACAGGGGGAAAAACTGCTGCATGACTGGCTGGATGGCTGGTCCATAAAAGACCTGGATGTATCGTCAGAGCATCAAAAGTATGCTGAACAATGCGGTTTTACTGAATTTGAATTCGAGAATATCACTGAATATACAAAGCCATCCCTGAAACACCTTCATTCCATGGCAAGCAAACTTTGGAATTTAGGGATATTTCTCAGAGGAATTGGCCTTCGGAATAAGGTAAATCATGGAAATCATTTCAGTTCGATCAAACAGTTTGAGGCTCTTGAGAATAAACTGTGGTATTATGGTTTGCTCTCCTTAAAAAAAGTCTAGAAATGAAATAGCAAGGGTTGAAATATCGCCAACAATGAGGAATAGGTCACCAACCATCAGATGACGGATTCCATATGACTTTTAAAAAACAAACACTATACGCATGAATTCATCCGAATTTAAACA
>Ga0316224_1001101_pt1 | contig 32118 bp, 33 predicted proteins | sample TBH18013metaG_FD_206254 | JGI IMG/M metagenome (GOLD analysis project Ga0316224, IMG submission 206254) | Freshwater microbial communities from Trout Bog Lake, Wisconsin, USA - TBH18013 | ecosystem: Environmental > Aquatic > Freshwater > Lake > Hypolimnion/Profundal zone | place: USA: Wisconsin... | reverse complement strand
GGAACTTCGTTTACTTTCTTCAGCTTTTCTACTTCGTTCAAAAAGTTACGGTAGTTCTTATCATCCGTGTTTTCGTTGTGGATAGGGGTGGGCAACAGCTTTACGGCGCTAATGATGGGTCCCATTCTTCTTCCTTTGTACACCGAACCCTGGCCGCCGGTACGCAGTGCCCCCATGTTTTCCAGACCCTTGGTTATCGTAAATATTTTCCCCATTTTTTTCTAACCCCGATGTCTTTTGTTTATACATCAATTAATTAACGCCAATAAATCTATTATGTTTATATCGTTTTATTATAAATTTTTATAAATAAAAAGGAAAGTTTACCCGGTTTAGAAATAAGCAAAATTGAAATGGATACCTATCAACCTTTTATTCTGCCGCCTTCTGCCTGAAACTGTTAAACATTGGTTTTATTGCTTTTATATTGCGTTTTGAATAGTCGATACTGGCGTTGAGCTCAAAACCAATTAGCAGGATCAGCGTATTTAAGTACAGCCAGAGCATCAGGATAACCAGGGTACCGATGGAGCCGTAGAGTTTGTTGTAGGATGCAAAGTTATTGATATAGTAGCTAAAGCCCATTGATGTAAGCATGGCCAGGGCCGTTGCCAATATGGAACCGGTGCTTAAAAACTTCCATTTCTCTTTATGGGCAGGGCCGTAGCGATACAATAAGGATATGGTGAAAAAAAATATGGCAATTACGATGATCCACCTCGATACCTGGATGACGTAGAACCAAAAATGCGCCCTGCTGTCGATATGCGATTTAAGGTAGCTGATCACACCCTCCCCGGCAGTTAATACCGATATGGCTACAAGCAGCGCGAAGCTGATCACAACAGTCAGCACCATAGCGATGCCTTTTCGTTTTATCCAGCTACGTTTTTCTGTAATTAGCGACGATTTGTTAAAGGCTTGCATTAAATTGCTGATACCGCTGGTAGCGAAATATAAAGCGGTAACAAAACCTATAGACAATAACTTGCCGTTATGGTGCCTTACAATGTCTTCAATAGTGGCCTGGAACGCCATATAGGCGTTGTAAGGCAATATAGTGGACAGCAGGTTGAGCAATGTTCCCTGGAAATTTTTGACCGGTATATAGGGTATCAGGGTGAAAAGGAAGATAGTTGCCGGGAAAAATGCCAGCATAAAGTTAAACGCCAGCGACGATGCTCTGTTTATCAGTGTACGCTCATTGACCTCGTTTGAAAAAAAAGCAGCCACATCGTACAAAGGCAAGGGATAAAAGCCTGGTAAAATATATGTTTTTGACCATTTACTAAGGTTCCGATAAAACTTTAGCCGGAGTAAAATACGGTGCGCCCACTTCATTTAGACCAAATTTATACAAAAAAAGGTTTCAATTTGTCCAAAAAATCCTGTGATGGCAGGCAGGGGCGATTGTTCTGCATGTTTACAAATACCAGTAGTGTTTCGCCGATGTTAATAAGCTCCTGCTTTTCGTTAAAAAGCTCGTACCTGAAATGAATCCGGATCCCGGGCATTTTATCCATAATAACATTGACAGTAATTTCCTCGTCATACAAAGCAGGTTTAAGGTATTTGCATTTTAGCTCAAGCACCGGCATTTTTATACCCGATTCTTCCATGCCGCTATAGGTGAGGCCCAGGCTGCGCAGCATTTCCACGCGGCCAACCTCGTAAAATTGGGCATAATTGCCATAGTACATATAGCCCATCTGGTCGGTTTCGCCGTACCTAACCCTTATTTTGGTGGCATGCTCAAACATTACCTTTTTATATTTCTTTGGTTGAGGGCCTCCTGGTATTTATGTGCATTTATTCGATGGTCGGCCAGGTTGGTGGCAAAATTATGGCGGCCCGAAAAATCTTCTTTGGCACACATATAAATATAATCGTTTTTCTGGTAATCCAGGACTGCGTTCACCGCGTTAACAGAAGGCATCATGATAGGCCCCGGTGGCAAGCCTGTATGCAGGTAGGTATTATAAGGCGAATTGATAGAAAGATACCGGTTAAGTACCCGGTGAATGGTAAAATCATTTTCAGCAAAGATGATCGTCGGATCTGATTCCAGCTTCATGCCTTTTTTAAGGCGGTTTAAATAAAGACCGGCAATAATTGGCATTTCATCGTCATGCAGGGCCTCGCCATCAACTATTGACGCTAAAATAGATACCTGTGCCGGGCTTAAGTTGATGTCGGCTGCTTTTTGCCTGCGTTCGGGCGTCCAGAATTTTTCGTAATTAGCATACATCCGCTTAAAAAACTTTTCCGGTGATGTATTCCAGTAAAGCTGGTAAGTGTTTGGCAAAAACATGGTGTAAACGTCATCAGTTGTAAAGCCAAATTGTTTTACATAAGCCGCTGAATCCAGCAGGCGGAGAATGGCCGTTGAATCAGGTTCTATCTTTTTTGAAACGAAACCTGCAAATTGTTCTTTCAGCCTTAAATTATGGAAAGACAGGGTTACCGGTTCCTGGTTACCCGAGGCCAGCATATTTATTAATTTACGGTTACTCATGCCCTCATGCAGGCGGTATCGGCCCGGTTTTACCCGGTTTACATAGTTCATGTTTTTGGCCGACCAATAAAATGTGGTGCTATCCTTTACAATGCCATCTTTTTTAATGGTATCGAAAACATCGTTAAAGGTGGCGCCGGTATGTATGTACAGGTATTCCCGCTGGCCGGTAACGTTGGCGCCGAAATATTTCAGGTAATAATTAAGGCCTGTAAATCCAAGCGCTATGATCAATATAATCACCATAGCCACAATAAACTTTCTGAAAGTGCCGCCCGATGATGCCTTTTTTTTGGTCATTTTGAAAATGTATTTTTAATGTTTTAATTTTTGCAGCGCCAATAATCCGCCGGTTAAATTGCGGACTTGCTGATATCCCTTTTCTATAAGCAGGGTGCTTGCTGTTTTACTTCTTAATCCTACCTTACAAATAACAATGATCTCATCGCTTTTTTGGTAGCCTGCCTGGTCAATTTTTTCTGTAAATTTTGATAATGGAATGTTTATACCACCGATATTGTAGGTGTGATATTCAATTTCTTCCCTTACATCCAGCAAATTTAGTTTTTCTCCTTCGCTTAAACGTGTAAAAAGTTCAATTCCATCAATTGGGGACATCTGATTTTTTACCTTGAATTACTGTCAGATTAATACGTGTACCATTGCTGGTTTTACTTAACGAATCGGTTTTCATCGGTGATTGCGCCACAACCACCAAATTTGCTGAATCAGTAATAGCACCCTGGTAAGTAATTATTCCTAAAGTTAAGCCGCCATTTTTTATTACAAATTTTGCTGCGTCAAGGTCCTGCTTTACCAGGTCCGGAATGTCAACCTCGCTGGCCCCGCCGCCATTTCCCAGTACAAGATCAATTTTTGAACCCTTTGGGATCTTTGTACCAGGTTTTATAGGTTGCCCTGCAAAACGCACTTCCAGCACACGGTCGCGGGCAATGTCGGGTTTATAGATCGTGTCACCTACCTTCAGGCCGTAATTGGTTATCGTTGCCACTGCTTCCCGGTAAGTATAGGGTTCCAGGTCGGGTAATGCTACAGGTGGGGCCTGGCGGGTAACAACAGTCAGGTAAATCGTCCGGTTTTCTTTAACATTAGTTCCGGGATCCGGGTCCTGTTCAACAACGGCGCCGGGGGCGCCGTCGAGTACATACACGGAATCAATTTTGTACTGAAAGCCCTGCTGTGTCAATATGTCCATGGCTTTTTCCACAGAAAGACCTTTTAATTGGGGAACCGGAATGCCCTCCCCGTGCCTGGTATAAATGCCTAAACCAAAAAAAACAGCCAGGAGGACAAGGAATACCGATCCTATAGCCATCAACAGGTTATTGCGGAACTGTTTTGTTTTTAAATAAGCCCAAAATTTATTCATTTCAATTATTTAGGATCTTTGTAGTTGAATAACGTTCAAACATAGGGGAAAATTTTGGAATTCGGATTTTCGAATTCGGATTTATGTTTTTGTTTATACTCAATATCCTTTTTGTCTGAATAAGAATTAAGAATTCCCGGATTAAGAAGTAAGCATCTTGTGAATCCCGCAAATTCTGTAAATTCTGATTCAGACAATAAAAAATCCAAAATCAAACTTATCTTTGAAAACTATGACAGCTAAAAACATTGCCCTTTTAGCCGGTGGCTTTTCCGGCGAATATGAAGTATCTTTAAACAGCGCAAAAAACATCGCAGCTAATTTAGATACCGATAAGTATAAGGTTTACATCATTTTAATTAATCGCGACAGCTGGTTTTATGAAAATGACGGCAATCGCATTTTGATTGATAAAAACGACTTTAGCCTCACTTTAAATGGTGGAAAAATAAAATTTGATTTTGCTTTTATTACTATCCATGGTACCCCCGGCGAAGACGGCAAGATGCAGGGCTATTTTGATATGCTGGGAATTCCCTATAACACCTGCGATGCTACTACATCGGCCATAACGATGAATAAAACTTTTACAAAGACCCTTGTGGAAGGTATCCCAGGGCTTCATATTGCCCGATCCATAATATTGTTTGAGAGAGATATGCATGATGTGGCTATTGTGGCCGCCACGCTAAAGTTCCCGTTGTTCATCAAGCCAAATAACGGCGGAAGCAGCGTAGGGATGAGCAAGGTTTATAATGCGGCAGCTCTACCCGATGCGGTAAAAAGGGCTTTTGACGAAGGTGATCAGGTTATTGTTGAGGAGTTTATAAAGGGGCGCGAGTTTAGCATTGGCATTGCCAGGTTAAATGGTCACATCAAAGTTTTGCCTGCTACGGAGATCATCAGTTCTAAAGATTTTTTTGATTACGAGGCCAAGTATACTGCGGGGATCTCCGAAGAGATTACGCCCGCTGATCTGTCCCCGGAAAAAAATGAAGAAATTGCAGCCATTGTAACCGAAATATACATGCGTTTGAATTGTAAAGGCATGGTGCGGATTGATTTTATTTTATTGGAAAGCAACCTTGATTTTTATTTTATTGAGGTGAATACCACGCCCGGCCAATCTGCAGCCAGTCTGATCCCGCAGCAGGTAAGGGCCGCCGGAATGGATTTAATGGAATTTTATGGGGATTTGATTGAAGGGGGAATTGGTCATTAGTCATTGGTCATTAGTCATTGGGCTGTGGTGATTGCTATAGGATGACCGCCAGATCTGACGCTACGTAACAATTTGACAGTTCTTCGCTTTTTTTGCCTGCTTGGTTTATTTTCTTATAAATTTATCCCTGTTATTATAAACTGTCCCTTTTCTAAAAAAAAATATGAAAACTTCAATTTTGGGCATGCTGTTCGCTTGCCTTTTTTTTACGGCGAACGCACAACTCACCTGTGCTAAATTATTTGGCGACCACATGGTTTTACAACGCAACCAGGATGTGCCTGTTTGGGGTTGGCAAACAAAAAAAGCAAAAGTTACCGTAAATTTTAACGGGCAGATTGTGGAGGCAAGGGCCGATGACCAGGGCTATTGGAAGGCGGTTTTAAAACCTATGACTGCAGGCGGGCCATTTATCATGAGAGTGAGTTCGGGCAAAGAAACGCTGGTTTATAGTGATGTGATGATAGGGGAGGTCTGGATCTGTTCGGGGCAGTCGAATATGGAATTCCAGTTAAAAAATGCCAATGGGTATAAAGGCGAACAGGCTGGTGCCGCGCAATTGTCCATTCGACAGTTTCACGTGCCGGACAAAATAAGCCTGACACCTGAAAAGGATATTAGCGGCGGGCAATGGCTGAAGGCTGATACCAATACCGTTGGTGATTTTACAGCTGTCGGGTATTTTTTCGCAAAAAAGCTAAGTCAAACTTTGCATGTGACCGTTGGGTTGATCCACAGCAGTTGGGGTGGCACACAGGTGGAGGACTGGATCAGCAAAGACGCGATGCTGGCCTCGCCCGAATTAGGCGCGGCGGCAAAAAAACTGCCGCTTACCTGGGATGAAGTAAAGACCAGGCTCGACAATCAGTTAAAACAATATGCTTACCGCGGTCAGCCTGCGGTTAATTATACGCCCGAAACTTTAGCAGCACAGCCGGCGTCATTTTTTGCTGCATGGCAAAACGGCAATGTACCGGGCTCATGGGAATGGATGGGTAAATTATATTCGTACCGGGGCCAGGGCTTTATGCAGAGAACTATCAAACTTGACAGTTCCTCTACGAAACATAGTTCCGTTTTGCGCCTGGGAACTACAGACGCAGACATGGATGTTTATATCAATGGGAAACAGGTGCAAAAAGGTCCGCTGTCCGGCAACTTTCAGGTTGACCTGCCCGCCGGTACATGGAAAAGTGGGGATAATAGCCTGCTCGTTGATCTAAAATCGGCACAAAAAAATCCCGCATGGGCTGGAATGGGTATTACCGGTGCCGGTAATGATCTTTTTGTGCGGTTTTCGGATACAACGGTGAACCTGGCGGATGCAAACTGGCGCACCATGCCCGACATCAGCAAACCCTACCATTTCGATTTTTTGCCTAACAATACTGCCTTTATGCTTTATAATAGTATGATCAATCCATTGATTCCCTATGCTATAGCTGGGGCTACCTGGTACCAGGGTGAATCTAACGTTGACAGGGCGTACCAGTATAAAGTTGCCTTTCCGTTGATGATCAGCGATTGGCGCAACAGATGGAAGCAGGATTTTCCGTTCCTGTTTGTGCAAATATCAGCTTTCGGTGGTATGCAAAACAGTAATGCCGGCAGTGGCTGGGCCGAATTGAGGGAGGCGCAAAACAATGCACTCCAGCTGCCTAATACGGGCATGGTGGTTACTACCGATATTGGGGAAGCGTTAAATATTCACCCCAAAGATAAGCTTGATGTTGGTTACAGGCTGGCAAATAAAGCATTGTTGCTGGCTTATCATTTGCCCGGTTTTCCTGAAAGTCCCTTATACAGTGCCGCTGATTTTAGTGGTGGAGTTGCCATCGTCAGCTTTACCCATGCTCAAAATGGCCTGATGGCTAAAGATAAATACGGCTACATAAAAGGCTTTGAAGTAGCTGGTGCCGATCATAAGTTCTACTACGCCCAGGCTGTAATTACCGACGACAACAAAGTAAAAGTATGGTGCTCCCAGGTTCCCCAGCCCATCGCCGTGCGCTACGCTTGGACGGACGCGCCTGTAGAAGCCAATCTTTTTAATAAAGAAGGTTTCCCTGTTAGCGCGTTTCGCTCGGATAGCTGGAAAGGTATAACTGAAGGGAAAGGGTTTGAGTAGGCTGTGACAATAAATAAGGGCAAAGGGGGGGGAGGTAATTAAATAAATTAATCCAGTTCACGACTTTAAATGAAAAACGATCATGCTATTGTTTTTTGCATTCCTGAACAAATCGAAATACGGATAAGTTTATCGGTTGAATTTTATGTTTTGTGAAAAATTATCTCTCAAACTTTTTGACCTGTAAATTGTCTGATAGATTAGATTTACATTAATTCAAATGATTAACATTATCCCAGTTCACATGAAAAAGATTTTCATTTTAAGCCTGCTTGTTTTTTTATCTTACTCGGCTTTTTGTCAGCAACCTCTTTATAGGTACTATAACGGCAAGCAACAAAAACATTACTACACCGTAAATTTTAATGAATTTGGTAACGGCACACGTGACTGGATGCTGGAAGGGCAAGCTTGCCTTGTTTTTAGCGACGGTGACAGGGATAGGGGTATAGTGCCTTTATTAAGGTATTTTAATTCTCGAACCGGCGACCATTATTATACTATCCACCGGCACATATTGGGCAACGGTGCACAAGGCTACAACCTGGAAGGTCCGGCATGTTACATTTATAAGTTCAGGGTCGATGGCACAGTTCCATTGTTCGAATACTATAACCAGCGCACCGGCGACCATTTTTATACTGCCGACCGGACTGAACTTGGCCGGGGTTATGATGGTTATGTGTTCGATGCCATTGTTGGTTTTGTTTTCTTGCAGTAGAGTTTGTGGTGATCTTTCTCGTGTATACACGAAAAGCTACCCTTTTGAGGTAGCTTTTCGTTAAGTTCTATTTTTTGTTGAAATTACATTCCGCTATTCCTCGGATCTGTTTTTGTTTTCAACTGGTATTCTTTGGGTGTTTCACCGCCAGCTAAATTCTTCACAAAATAGTCCCAGCGACGGCGCATCATATAGGGCGAATAAGCCCCGTAACCATGGGCGCTGTTAGGGAAAATGACCAGGTCATAATCCTTATTTGCGCGTTCCAGCGCTTCTACAACCAGCAGGGTGTTTTCTGGCGGTACGTTATTGTCCATTAAACCATGGGCGAGCATCAGTTTACCTTTAAGGTTCTTCGCGATGTTTTCATTCGCCTGTGCGTCATAATTTGAATTGGCAACAAGACCATCATACCGTTCGCCCCAATCGTCCTCATAATTACGGTTATCGTGGTTGCCCGATTCGGAAATACCCACTTTAAAGAAATCAGGGAAACGGAACATGGCACATGCTGTAGCAAAGCCGCCGCCCGAATGTCCCCAGATACCAATACGGGTAGTATCAATATAAGCATACTTTTGGGCGAGCTGACGGATACCTGATACCTGATCGGGCAGGGTATTGTCGCCCATATTGCCGTAGTTCATATCATGATAGCTTTTTGAACGCAGTGGATTGCTGGTGCCTTCTATCTGCACAACAATAAAGCCTAACTCGGCCAGGGCCTGGTTATCGCCTCTCGAAGCCACAAATGACCAACTACCTACGCTGCCGCCCTGCGGACCCGGGTAGATATAGTCAATGATCGGGTATTTTTTATTGGGATCGAGGTTGGTTGGGGTGTAAAGCAATCCGTAAATATCAGTTGTGCCGTCATGCGCTTTTACCGAGAATGGGGTAACAGGTTTCCAACCCGAAGCCACAAGCCTCGAAATATCTGTCTTTTCCAGTTCAGTGATCAGCTTGCCATCCATATTGCGGAATACGGTAACAGGCGGTACATCCGGTTTGGAGTAACTGTCGATAAAGTAATCTTTTGAGGGTGATAAAGTAATAACATGGTTACCATCTTCGGGTGTAAGCAAGGTAAGGTGTTTCCCGTCAAAGCCAATTTTATAAAACTGACTGAAATAAGGGTTTTCTGCCTCGTGTCCATCGACAATAAAATAGAGTTCACGTTTTTTTTCATCTACCTTTAGCAGTTTTGTAACCACCCAATCGCCTTTGGTGATCTGGTTTTTCAGTTTGCCGGTTAAAGCATCGTACAGGTACAGGTGTCCCCAGTTGTCGCGCTCCGAAAACCAGATGATCTCGTTTGTTTTGGCCAAATACCGCCAGTTGGCACTTCCTCCCCATCCTGCTTCATATTGGGTAGGTACCGTTTCCTCAAAAACTTCGCGAACGGCGCCTGTAGCAGCGTCAGCAATGCGTACTTTTTCATTTTTATGATCGCGGGTGGTCGAAATAAAGGCAAGTTGAGAAGCGTTGTCGTTCCAGTTCAGATCTTCCATCGAAACGTCATCGCTGATGGTTGATCTGTGTGCATCAGCCGGAATTTGCAACACGATAACTTTAGGCGTATCTACATTAATAATAACACGCTGAATCATCGGGATCTCTTTATCGCCGGGCAATGGGTATTTCCATGCTCTTAGCGTTGGTTTGCCCACATTGGTAGTAACCAGGTACATATCGCTTACATTGCGCTGGTCCTGTTTAAATGTGGCAATTTTCCGTGAGTCCGGTGACCAGAGCATGATGGGTGCATCGCTGCTCTTCCAGCCGGCATTATCTGTTGCATAGCCATAATCCTTGATGCCATCAGTAGTAAGCTGGGTTTGCTGTTTTGTTTTAATATCGCGTACCCATAGATTATTGTCTTTTATAAATGCCTCTTTTTTCCCGTCAGGAGATAAAACAGCAGGATTGCCGCCGCCACCGCGGGTACCCCTTGAACCCCGTCTGCCTGAAGCACTTGCCCTGGAGGTATCCGCAGAAAGCTGATAGCTGGCCAGGTCACAGATCCAGTTTTTTTCATTAGCCTGGAAGGTAATGGATTTGCCATCGGCCGTAAAATTAAAGGTTTGAAAAGGCAGCATCAGGGCTGCATATTGTTTACCTGTCGCCGTTGAAAGCGCCGCCGCCAGTTTCGACTGGTCAAAAGCCGCCGAACGTGTTTTTTTAAGCGGGTTTACGAGAATAAACTCACTGCCCTGCGAATTCAGGTCGCGGTACCAGAAGCTATCACCCGGCAGCCAGTTTGGGCGCACAGCGCCGTGGTCAACAAAAGGCTCGGTGTTATAGCTCATAAAGCTTTCTGCATGTTCATAATCTTTTGCAGTTAAAGTGCCGCCCTGCTGTGCGTTTGCAGATAAGGCCAGGGCAAACGGGATGGCTGTGAATAGAAATTTATTCATGTTTGGTTTAATAAATAATGATGGTCTTTACAAGTCCAAATTAATGCAAATTAACGGCGTATTACAAGAGCGGCGAAGTAACGGGGTTGTGACAAATCAAGGTGCCACTCATCCAGAAAAATATGTGTACAACAATCATTTTTTTAGGTGACCCGGATCATTTTCGACTGTTATAATTGATCGAAATTTGATTAATCTATTCACTTTTATTAATACTTAAAGTTATGAGAACCAAATCCATTTTTGGGATCACCGCAGCATTGTTAATGTTGTTGATGGTACGCAGTTCGTTTGCTCAGCAGGTCATTAAGGTTGATACATTGCGCGAAGTTATTATCCGAAGCACTACCCTCGTGAATGAAAATGTAACAAAGGCGTTTACAAAACAATTTAAAGATGCAGTGAGTGCAAGGTGGTTTAAGCTTGATAAGAACTACCTGGTTAAATTTATTTCTAATGATCAAAAAAACAACGCCCTGTACAATAAAAAAGGGTACCTGGTCTATCACATTTCTTACATGAATGGTAACGGATTGCCAAAGGATATCGAAGGATTGATCAATGCTAAATATGTCGATTTTACAGTTTTGACTGCAATTCACGTTGAACAGGACACAAGGAGTATCTGGATGGTAAATTTAAAAGCAGGACAAGAGTTTATTTTGGCCCGTGTTGAAGAAGGCGAGGTTGAAGAAATTGATCGTTTTGGTGAAGTTTCCAAATAACACTTGTCATTAAGGTCATTGGGGCATTAGGTCATTGGTCATTGGGGTATTGGTTGTTAAAATATGCTATGACCAGTGACTAATGCCTAAATGCAGTAATGCTTTATAACATTCTCCGGTGCCTTGGCACCCTGCCGGTGTTCAGGTCAATCATTACAAAATCAAACCAGCCATCAGCGCAAAATATTTTGCTTGTTTAGATGGTGATACGATTGTGACAAATTAAATACTATGGACTCATTGTGCCTATGTGTATAAGGATCAGATTTTTAGGTGATTTTGGTCATTTACTTCCGTTTAATTACAGACTAAATTTATTCATCTATTTACAGTATTTAAAAATTGAAACCATGAAAACACATTATTTTTTAAGGGTCACCGTAGCACTGTTTATATTGTTTACGGTCCGCAGTTCATTTGCCCAGGAAGTGATTAAGATTGACACATTGCCAACTATTTACATTTTCAGCACTTCCCTCGTGAATAAAAAAGTTCATGCTGCTTTTAAAAGGGATTTTAAAGACGCTGTTCAACCCAGGTGGTACACAATGGACCAGAATTACCTGGTGAAATTCATCTCAAAGGATCAAAAGAATCGTGCGTTGTATAATGTTAAGGGATCTCTTATCTACCACATCACTTATATGAATGGAGATAATTTACCTAAAAACGTTAGCGGTGAAATAAATTCCAAGTATACTAACGATAAAATTCTGACAGCAATTCACGTAGAGCAGAATAACAGGAATATTTGGGTAGTAAATTTAAAAAGTGAAGGGTCGATTGTTGTGGCCCGTGTAGAGGAAGACGAGGTTGAAGAGGTAGAGCGATATACAGATACTTCCATCTGATCCGGGTCAAAATACACCTTCCCGACGAATAGTTAACTCAGTTTAATCAATACCATTGGCTCCTGGTATTGATTAAACTGAGTTTTGTTATGCCAACTCCAAAACAGATTATTAATCAAAATATCGGTGGTCATGATTTTAATGTGGTCGCTGTTAGACTGATGGCCGAGTGATCATTGGCTAAATACAGTACTGCTTTATGACATCTTCCGGCACTTTCGCGCTCCTGCCAGTTCCTATATCTATCATCACATAATCAAACCAGCCATCGCAGCAAATTTTATGAGAAGCTTTGTTGGTGATGGTAAATTTTACCCTACAGCCTTTTTCATCGATAGATTCAATCCCGGTTTTAACAATAAAATAATCGCTCAGGGTAAGGGCGCGTTTGTAATCTACATGGGCGGTGCGCACCACCCAGCCAAAACCGCGCTCTAAAAACTTTTCCATGGCCATGCCGTAGCAGCGTTCCATTTGGTCGTAACGGGCAGCAAGTACGTAATCAAAGTATTTGCTGTTATGCACATGCTGGAACATATCAATATCATCGGGCCGTACGCGGAATTCAGTTTCGAAGGTGGAGTAAGTTGGAGTATTCATAGGGCAAATATTATGATTATCCGCTGTCTACCATCATTAAATGTCAAAAATTGTTAAAAAAAAGGTGTTCGAATATTTGTTTTTAAAAATGTACGTTTAGCCTTCAAACTTAAATCAATGAAACCTAAATTCTTTTTCTTTTTTCTTTTGATAATCGGTCCTGCTTGCATTTGCATCGCACAGGCCCAGGTTGTACTTAATGGCGGCCTGGAAAAAATTGATCCGGTATCTAAATTGCCTGTAGCATGGCAAAATTTCATGGGCGATAAAGATAATTATGACTTTAAAACCGATAGCGGCATTGTTCAGCAGGGGAAATACAGCATGTCTATCAGCTCAAAAAATAACGATGGCAATTTTGGGGCGGTGAGCTGCGTTATTCCATACACTTTTAAAGGCCGGCAAGTGCAGCTCAAGGGCTTTTTAAAAACCGAAAATGTTACCGGTTATGCTGGGTTTTGGGTGCGCATTGATGGCACTGCGGCTTTTGATAATATGCAAAAGCAAAATATACATGGTACCAATGATTGGCAGGAATACACAATCACTCTACCGTATGATAATAAAAACGCTATTAACATAAACGCCGGTGCATTGCTGTCAGGGAAAGGGAAAATATGGTTTGATAATATCCGGTTGTTTATTGATGGTAAATCCATTGAAAAGGCAAGCCTTTCGACCTCTGAACTATTTAACGCACAAAAAGACACTGCTTTTTCAAAGGCCTCCGGTATTGGCAGCATCGCGGGCACTGAACAGGAGCTGAAAAACTTGACGCTGCTGGGCCAGGTTTGGGGTTTCGTAAAATACCATTTGCCAGCTGTAGCTAAAGGTGACATAAATATGGATGCCGAACTTTTCAGGGTGATGCCCGCAGTGATCAAAGCTCAAAATTATGCGGAAGCCTGCGCTGCAATTGAGCAATGGGTTGATAAACTGGGTGTACCTGCGGATTGTTCGGACTTTCACACTTTTAAGGATAGGGATATTGCTCAAAAGCCCGATTACGGTGAGATTTTCGACAGGTCGATTGTCAGTGCTTCACTGGCAGACAAACTTGCCGCTATACTGAAGAACCGTGATTTTGGCAAAAATTATTATGTAGCGATGACGGGCGTTGGTAACCCCGACTTTACCCACGAACTTCCTTATAAAAATATGGACTATCCCGACAACGGGTTTCGCCTGCTCTGTTTGTTTCGCTATTGGAACATGATCCAGTATTTTTATCCTTACAAGCATTTGATCGGGCAGGATTGGGATAAAACGCTGCCCGATTTTATTCCCCGGTTTATTGAAGCGAAAGACGCCGAAGCATACGACCTTGCAGCAATGGCGCTTATCAGCAGTATTCATGATACGCACGCCAATATTTGGAGCAACTTAAAAGGACTAAGTGATTACCGGGGTAAATACGCGCCGCCTTTCCAGGCAAAATTTATCGAAAACAAACTGGTTATCACCGCCTATTATAATGATACCCTTGGTGTGAAGGATAAAATAAAAACCGGTGACATCATAACCGCTATAAACGGCGTTGGCGTGGAAGAATTAATAAAAAAGTACCTGCCAATTACTGCAGCCTCTAACTACGAAACTCAATTGCGTGACATGCCACGTAATTATTTATTGCGAAGCAATAACCCGGATTTTACTTTTGAATTATTAAGGGGTGGCAACATAATAACTGTAAACCAGGGTGGCATCGCATACACAAAATTGAATTATTTGTCTGTTTACAATCCAAACCCAAATGACCCGGGCTATCGTTTGATAGATAAGCAGATCGGTTACTTATATCCCGGTAAATATTTTAATAAGGACCTGCCTGCCATTAAAGAACTGTTTAAAAATACCAAAGGGATTGTTATAGATATGCGCTGCTATCCATCGGAATTTATGCCTTTTACGTTCGTGCCTTATATTAAAACAGGTGATGCCAAATTTGTAAAATTCACCTTCGGCAGTGTTTTTTATCCGGGTTTATTCCAATCGGCCAAGTCGCCTTTGGGAATTAAGGCTGCCAATGAATACAAAGGCAAAGTGGTAGTTATTGTTAACGAGGAGTCGCAAAGTCAGGCTGAATATACAACAATGGCATTCCAAAGCTCACCCAATGTCATTGTTATAGGGAGCACCACTGCAGGTGCGGATGGCAATGTGTCAACCATTATTTTGCCGGGTGGCATTACCACCCTGATTTCCGGAATTGGCATACTTTACCCCGATGGTACCGAAACCCAGCGCAAAGGGGTAAAAATTGATGAGGTGGTAAAGCCTACCATAGCCGGTATAAAAGCTGGCCTCGATGAGCCGCTGGAAAGGGCGAAGACAATAATTGGTGAGTAGTTGTGAGGGAGTTCATGGTTGATGGTTCATAGTTCATGGCCGCTGCAGAATTATTGTGTTTTGGTTTGAAGTGGATACCGGCCCGGTTATACCAGATAAGTAAGCCGATATTCTACAATTTTAGGACCCTTGCTATGAACAATGAACTATCAACCATGAACCAAAAAAACACTTGCATAAACGCAATAATAAACATACCTTTGCACCCAGAATTAACAAATTTTATAAACACTTTAGTATTATTCAAGTAATGTATTTAAGTTCAGAAGCAAAGGCAGAGATCTTTGCAAAACATGGTAAAAGTGCTGCTGATACAGGCACCGCCGAAGGTCAGGTAGCATTATTCACTTACCGTATTGCACATTTAACAGGGCACCTGAAAAAAAACAAACATGATTTTTCAACCCAATTATCACTGCAAAAATTAGTAGGTAAACGCCGCGCATTGTTGGCTTACCTGTTCAAAAAAGATATTGAAAGATACCGTGCCATCATCAAAGCTTTACAGCTAAGGGATATCATTAAGTAACACTTTCGCATATTTTGAAAAAAGCCATCCCAAATTTAGGGGGTGGCTTTTTACATTTGAAAACAATATACACAAACATAAAACCGGTGCGCTCCGAAAGATGAAAAGGGCACCACAACGCAAAAAAGATGAGTTTAAATGTAATTAAAAAGGTTATTGATTTAGGTGACGGCCGCACCATTGAGATCGAAACCGGGAAACTGGCCAAACAGGCTGATGGCTCTGTAGTAATAAAAATGGGTGATACCATGTTATTGGCTACCGTAGTATCAAGCCCTGATGCAAAAGAAGGCGTGGATTTTTTACCGCTTTCTGTAGATTACCAGGAAAAATACGCGGCTACAGGCCGTATTCCGGGTGGGTTTTTACGCCGCGAGGCACGTTTATCGGATTATGAAGTTTTAATTTCACGTTTGGTTGACCGCGCTTTACGTCCGATGTTCCCTGAAGATTATCACGCTGATACACAAGTGATGATCTCTCTTATTTCTGCCGATAAAGATATTATGCCTGATTGCCTTGCAGGTTTGGCGGCATCAGCAGCTTTAGCGGTTTCTGATATTCCTTTCAATGGTCCTATTTCAGAAGTTCGCGTAGCTAAAGTTGATGGTAAATTAATTATCAACCCAACGTTAACCCAGTTACAGACCGCTACTTTAGAATTTATTGTAGCAGGTTCGGAACATGACGTAAACATGGTTGAAGGCGAATCGAAAGAAATTCAGGAAGAAGAGCTGGTTGAGGCAATTAAATTTGCTCACGCAGCAATTAAACACCAGTGCTTTGTACAAAAAGAATTAGCTGCTGAAGTTGGTAAAACCGTAAAACGTGTTTACTGTCATGAAAACAGCAACGAGGAATTAAAGAAAGCCATATACGCCGCTACTTATGAGCAGGTTTATGCAATAGCTGGATCGGCATCAGCGAAAGATGAGCGTGCGGTTAAGTTTAAAGAGGTTCGTGATGCTTATATCGAAACTTTAGGTGAGATTGATGATGTTACCAAATTCTTAGCTAAAAAATATTATCATGATGTTGAGTATGATGCAATCCGTAACCTTGTAATTGATGAAGGCAAACGTTTGGACGGTCGTACCACCACCCAGATCCGCCCTATATGGAGCGAAGTAGGTTATTTGCCTGCTGCTCACGGTTCAGCGGTATTTACCCGTGGCGAAACTCAATCATTAACCAGCGTTACTTTAGGCGCTAAGGATGATGAGCAAATGATCGACGGTGCGTTTATCAATGGCTACTCGAAATTCCTTTTACACTATAATTTCCCTGGTTTTTCAACCGGCGAAGTTCGCCCGAACAGGGGAGCTGGCCGCCGCGAAATTGGCCACGGTAATTTGGCTATGCGTTCGTTAAAACAGGTATTGCCTTCTGATGAAGAAAATCCATATACTATCCGTATCGTTTCTGATATTTTAGAATCAAACGGATCATCATCAATGGCTACGGTTTGCGCCGGTACATTGGCTTTGATGGATGCAGGTATTAAAATTAAATCGCCGGTATCAGGTATCGCGATGGGTTTGATCACCAATGAAATGGGAACCAAATACGCTATCTTATCCGATATTTTGGGTGATGAAGATCATTTGGGCGATATGGACTTTAAAGTAACAGGTACCGAAAAAGGTATTGTTGCCTGCCAGATGGACTTAAAGATCAATGGCTTATCTTACGAAGTATTAGGAAAAGCATTAGATCAGGCTAAAGAAGGCCGTCTTCATATCCTTGGGGAAATGAAGAAGACCATCGAAAAGCCGCGTGAGGATTACAAACCACATGCACCGCGTATTATTACCATCCGTATCGATAAAGAATTTATCGGCGCGGTAATCGGACCCGGGGGCAAGATCATTCAGGAAATGCAACGTGAAACCGGCGCTACTATCTCTATCGAGGAAGTTGGCAACCAGGGTGTAGTTCAGATATTTGCTGATAACAAGGAATCAATTGATAAAGCTGTTACACGCATAAAAAATATTGCTGCAAGGCCTGAAGTTGGCGAAATTTACGAAGGTAAAGTAAGGTCGATTATGCCATTTGGTGCATTTGTTGAAATTATGCCTGGCAAAGACGGTTTATTGCATATCTCGGAAATTGACCACCGTCGTATTGAAACCATGGATGGTATCTTTGAGATTGGCGATGAAGTACGTGTAAAATTGCTTGATGTTGATAAGCAAGGTAAATTAAAGCTTTCAAGAAAAGCCCTTTTACCTCGTCCTGAGAAAAATTAGTGATTGCTGAGATGCAAATGGTGAGTTGTCATTACAAAAACACGTTTGCTATCTTTCAATTATTAAACAAATAGAAACAATAATGCCTTCTTTATGAAGGCATTATTGTTTCTTCGGGATTTTTTTTATTTTTATTTCAAATATTTAAAACATAATCGGTTTTTTCTGGTTGTTAATTGTTAACAGTTGTTGCATTAAACTATTTAAACCCCGCCTATTTACAAAATGATCCCCGAAAGAAATGATGATCCGTTAGGTTTTATCAATAGTGGAGCTGAAGGTATGCGTTTGGGCTCGCAGGAGGATTTAGTGCAGCTATTGCTCTACCAGATCATCAGGGTTAAAGAATTAATAAAATATTATGACGCCATCCCCGACGGCGCCGGTCAATTGGGCTCATCCATATTAAATGAGCTTGTAAATGAAGCTTATACCTCATTGGTCAATTACGATATCGTATTAATGCAAAAGTATTACGATCTGCTGCTGAATTGTGACTGATTGGAGTCCGAAAGACCGAAAGTCGGAAAGTCCGAAAGTCCGGAAGACAGAAGAAGGAATTCAATATTCAAAAGCCCAGCACTACCGGGGGTAGCAAGGAGCTCATCTACAGTGAAAAATACCCTTTGAGCTTTCATAACCAGGAAATCCAAATAAAAAATATTTTTCTTTCAGACTTTACTGACCTCCCGACTTTCGGACTAAAAAAACTACCTTTGCCACATGAACCACCTCATAGCACCATCAATTTTAGCCGCTGATTTTGCCAACCTGCAACGCGATATCGAACTGATAAACAACAGTAAAGCCGATTGGGTACATGTGGATATTATGGACGGCGTATTTGTGCCAAATATATCTTTTGGTTTCCCCGTTGTTAAGGCGGTAAACAAGCATGCTAAAAAGCCATTGGATGTGCATTTAATGATTGTAGAACCTGACCGTTATTTAAAAAACTTTAAAGAAGCCGGCGCAGCAGGCATAACGGTACACTACGAAGTATGCCCTAATTTGCACCGCACCATTCAGTATATAAAAGAACTTGGCTGCCGTGCCGGGGTTGCGCTTAATCCGCATACCCCGGTAGCTTTGCTGGAGGATATCATCGCCGACCTTGATATGGTATTGATAATGTCGGTTAACCCAGGCTTTGGGGGACAACGTTTTATAGAACATACCTACAAAAAGCTAAAAGATATTAAGGAGCTAAGCGCCAGGCTTAACCCCGGCCTGTTGATAGAGGTTGACGGCGGCGTTGATGAAAAAAATATTGCAAAGCTTGTTGAGGCCGGCGCTAATGTTTTAGTTGCCGGGAACTCGGTTTTTTCGGCGCCCGATCCGACGGCTGCTATAGCCTATCTAAAAAAAACCGGTGCATCGTCGGGTTTATAATATAAGCCTGTCAATAAAAGCGCCTGATTTTTTTAATATTTAAAATTATAAGGTGCAATTGTCTGTTATTTGTATAAAATTTCAAAAAGAGCAAATAAACTTAATATTTATTATCAAATTAGTTAACTTCGACCCGTCTTAATGCAGATTTGTTAATTTGATAGACTATACATACCAATTATATAACCAATAAGAAACCATCATGGGCTATTGCTCAAATTTAATATTAGTTCATGGTAGCTTTATTATCATTCGAAACAATTAAATAAAATGAAACATAATTTTGGCGCCGGACCAGGCATTTTACCCCACGAAGTTTTAAAACAAGCGGCAGCTGCTGTTGTTGATTTTAACGGTATCGGACTATCTATCCTTGAGATCTCGCATCGCTCGGCTGAGTTTGAATCTGTTTTGGACGAGGCGGTAAAGCTGGTTAAAGAATTATTCAGCGTACCTGAAGGTTATTCTGTGCTTTTTTTACAAGGCGGTGCAAGCACCCAGTTTGCTTTGGCCCCCTATAATTTATTGCCAGAAGGCGGGAAGGCCGCTTACCTTGAAACAGGTGTTTGGGCAAATAAAGCGCTAAAAGAAGCAAAGTTCTTTGGCGAAACTGTTGTTGTGGCTACATCGAAAGAAGCTAATTTTACTTATATCCCTAAGGATTTCACTATTCCTGCGGATGCCGCTTATTTTCACATTACTTCAAACAATACCATTTACGGAACGCAATCACAAAGCTTCCCTGAATCACCGGTACCTGTAGTATGTGATATGTCTTCAGATATTTTCAGCCGCAAAATTAATGTTGCTGATTTTGGTCTGATTTATGCTGGTGCACAAAAAAATATGGGCCCTGCCGGGGTTACGCTGGTAATTGTTAAGAATGATATTTTAGGAAAAACAGGTCGCAAAATACCGGCTATGTTTAACTATCAAACACAAATTGAAGGCGGCTCCATGTATAACACGCCACCTGTGTTTGCCATATACGTTTCTATGCTTACGCTGAACTGGTTAAAATCAAAAGGCGGTGTTGAAGCCATTGAAAAAGAAAACATTGCCAAAGCAAGGGTATTGTACGGAGAAATTGACCGCAACCCTTTGTTTAAAGGCGTATGCGCGGTTGAAGACCGCTCGCACATGAACGTTTGTTTCGTAACAGAAAATCCGGAACACGAAAAACCATTCCTTAAACTATGCGATGAAAAAGGCATAATTGGCATAAAGGGCCACAGGAGCGTTGGCGGTTTCAGGGCTTCAATTTATAACGCATTGCCAATCACCAGTGTTTACGTACTGATTGACGCCATGCAGGAATTTGCAGAGAAGAATAAATAAATTTAATGTCATTAGTAATTGGTCATTAGTCATTTTTAAAGTGGCAATGACCAATGACCAATGACCAATGACAAAAATCATGATCAAAATATTAGCTAACGACGGAATTGACCCGGCAGGTAAACAACTTTTAGAAGAGGCCGGTTTTATAATTGATACCAATAACATACCACAGGAAGAGTTGCTGGTTAAACTGCAAAACTATGATGGTATTACAGTGCGCAGCGCCACTAAAGTGCGCAAGGCTTTGATTGATGCCTGCCCTAATCTTAAACTGATTGGCCGCGGCGGTGTAGGTGTCGATAATATCGATGTAGAATACGCAAAAGAAAAAGGCATAGGCGTTTATAACACGCCTGCTTCATCATCTTTATCAGTTGCTGAACTGGTATTTGCACATTTATTTACTGGTGTAAGGTTTTTACAGGACAGTAACCGCAAAATGCCGGTTGAAGGCGCTACAAAATTTAACGACCTTAAAAAAGCTTATGCCAAAGGGATCGAGCTTCGTGGAAAAACGCTTGGCATCTTAGGATTTGGCCGTATCGGTCGCGAAGTAGCAAAAATTGCTATCGGCGTTGGTATGGATGTATTAGCCTACGATCTTTATCCATTTAATCCTGAAGTTGAAGTGGTTTTAGGCGGTGGCACCACCGTTAAAGTAACCGTGAAAACTGTAAGTCAGGATGAAATTATCAGGCAATCAGATTTTATTACCTTACATACACCATTTGTTGATAAACCGATCATCGGATCGAGTGAGTTTGAACATATGAAAAAAGGCGCAGGTGTAGTGAATTGCTCACGCGGTGGCCTGATAGACGAAGAAGCTTTGATTACTGCCTTAGATAGCGGTAAAATATCATTTGCCGCCCTGGATGTTTTTGAAAACGAGCCGTCACCAAGAGTTGATATATTGACACATCCAAAAATTTCATTAACGCCGCATATCGGCGCTGCAACCAACGAAGCCCAGGAAAGAATAGGGCTGGAGCTTGCAAACTTGATCATAGATCATTTTAAAAAAGCTTAATCCTTTTGTCATTGCGAGGCACGAAGCAATCGCGAACCATGCAGAACAGTTATGCAAAGTTCGCGATTGCCTCCGCCTTTAAGCGGATCGCAATGACATGCTTTTTTAGATATCGTATCTCACCCCTTTTTCCGGTATCGTAACCTTATACCCATCTTCTGTTAAAGCATCGGCGAAAGCCTGCATACTGCCCGTTTCACCGTGTACCAGGAAAACGTTTTTTAGCTTTGCTTTATCCAGTTCCCGTACCGTATTAACCAGATCGGCATGGTCACCGTGGGCGCTCAGGACATCGGTTTGTTTGATGGTGGCATAAACAGAAAGGTCGCGGTCTTTGATATGCACAATCGGATCGCCGCGCAATAAGCGGTGGCCCAGTGTGCCTTTGGCGCAATAGCCTATAAACAGGATGGTGCAGTAATAATTCTGGATATTATAAAACAGGTGATCCTGAATGCGGCCGCCATCCAGCATCCCGGCTGATGAAATAATAATACATGGCTCAAAGTAATTGGATACCTGCCGGCTGTCTTTCAGGTTTTCAACATAAGTGAGGTTGTCAAACTCAAATTCATCGCCCCGCCGGTTATAAAAGTCCTGCGCCTCTTGATTTACCAGGTAATGGTATTTGCGGAATACTTCCGTTGAGCGCGTAGCCAGCGGACTATCAACAAATACCTTTACAGCCGGCAATAAACCGCTTGTGAAGATCTTGTTGAGCGAGTAAACCAATGATTGCGTGCGCCCTATACTGAAGGCCGGGATGATTAGCCGCCCCTGCTCTTTTATGCAGCACTTTTCGATGGTTTCTACCAGCGTTTGTTCAACTGATTTATCGTTGGTATGGTAGCGTCCGCCGTAGGTAGATTCACATACGAGGTAATCAACGGGCGGCAGGGCCTGCGGATCATCGAGAACCGGGTAATTTTTACGGCCCAGGTCACCACTGAAAGCAATGGATTTTTCAACACCGTTGTCATTTATCTTCAATACTGCAGCAGCAGCGCCCAACAGGTGACCCACCGGGATAAAAGTTAATTCAATATCGCCGTTGATGCGGAATGGCCTGTTAAAGCCGATGGTTACAAAACGCTCCACCGTATCCATTACATGTTTTTGCAGGTATAAGGGCTGCGCGCCCATGTTGAATTTTCCTTTGCGGTTCTTGCGCCCGCTTGTTGCCTTCCGCATAAACAGACTGACAGAATCGAGCAGTAACAGCTCGCTGAGATCGGCAGTAGGAGGGGTGCATAAGATCTGCCCATCAAAACCCAAACGGACGAGCGTAGGCAGGTTTCCCGAATGATCGATATGCGCATGAGTTAGTATTACCACATCAATCGATGCCGGATCAAAAGGAAAATTTTCGTTCGACTGTACATTGCGTTCTTTTTCGTAATCCAGTCCGCAATCCACTAATATTTTATATTGGCCAACCTCCAGCAAATGCATGCTGCCGGTAACCTGTCGGGCCGCCCCGTGTATGGTTAATTTCATCTTGTTAGTTCATTGGTCATTGGTCATTTGTCATTAGTCATTCAATATCGTTTACTTAAGGATTCCCTCGCAATTTTGCCTCACCTAAATCCTCTCCAAAGGAGAGGACTTTAACTTCACTCTTCGCTAAAACCCTCTCCTTTGGAGAGGGCAGGGTGAGGCGTGGAACGTTTATGGGAAAAACTAATTATTTGTCTCTCCTAAGTAAACGACATTGATTAGTCATTGGGCATTAGTCATTGGGTCACTGTAATTATTGGGTAGCCGGTTAAAAGTAATAGAACAACCCAATGACTAATGACGCGCAGCAAATGACCAATGACGCAACGCAAATGAACCAACCACAAACATATTATAATTGTGGCAGATTTTTTGCGGAAATAGGGGATGTGAAAAAGTTTTTTGGGTTTATAAATCGATAGGTATTTAAACTTAATTTAACTTATTTTTATACCAAAATATATAGCTATGATAAATCAAACCAGTTATGATATTGAAACGACCGAAGGGCCGCGCCATTTGACCATTACCCCAATTAATCAGCTTTTACCTACTGGCGATTATTTCGCCACAGGGGTTTACAAGCTAAGCGACGGCGTGGTAGGCATGGGCGATATTACTTTTGATGAAGATATGAACGAGTGGACCTACGATGGCATTGGCGACCTCACCTACGACGAAGCTGCCGAAGTAGCCAATTTTATAAAAAACTACAAAGACCCCACCGGCGCAGACCCGGATTTGTTGCAGTAGTTGGTTGAATTGGTTGATTGGGTTGAATAGGTTGATTAAGTTGAATAAGTTGATTGAGTGAGTGGTTTGCCTTGATTATCTTTGTGAAGATTTTATGAGTTATTTAGTAAATTTACAACCATTACAACCATTACAACCATTACAACCATTACAACTTTTACAACCATTACAACCACTACAACCATTACAACTTTTACAACGAATCACTAATTCACTAAATCACTAATTCAAAATTACCCCCCGTGAGCGAAATAGAAAACTACTCAGAAAATATCCACGAGCAAAGCAATGAGCATGCGCACCACATCCTTTCGGAAGGTAAAGAGAAATGGGTGCTGTATGTAGCTTTAACAACTGCTGTTATAGCAGTTTTAGCCGCCATAACCGGACTTTTAGCCGGCGATCATTCCGATGAGGCTATGCTGGCCCAAATGAAATCATCCGACCAATGGGCATTTTACCAGGCCAAGGGGATTAAAAGCGATGTGCTTGCCGGATCGAACAAAATATTGATCTCCCTGGGTAAAGCGCCTCTTGCCGAAGACGTAGAAAAGATCAAATCGAACAAAAAAGAACAGGCAAAAATTATGGCTGATGCAAAGGATTTTAAAAAAGAATCTGATGAGCATGTGGCCCTGCATAAAATATTAGCCAGGGGAGTAACCCTGTTCCAGGTGGCTATTGCTATCGGCGCCATTTCCATTATTACCAAACGGAAAATATTATGGTTTGCCAGCATGGGCTTCGCCGCTATTGGCATCTTTTTTTTGCTGCAGGGGACGGTGTTTTAGCCTCACCCAACCCTCTCCAAAGGAGGTTTTTAAAACCTGAACGCTGTTCGTAGATTTCATCTACGAATGGGCTATGCCTGGAGTCTGAGACTCCAGACATACTGTATCCGAAGTTTATAAACTTCGGACAGCGGGAATTGCCGGTATTAAAGCGGCTGATTCTTTATATAACCTGACAAAGTTCAAACAATCTTCAAAGCTTTATTTCTATTGTTTTAAACAAAATGCTTTAAGCAAAACCAACGCAAATTTATTTAATGCGGCGAAGGCTTGCTCAAAAGCCCATTATGCCGATAGCGCCTATAAGTTTCTGTTCGCTATAGTTAAGAACCGGGGCAATACTTTCGTTGATCGAATTGCTAATGAACCCGATTTTAAAAAATTGCATGCCGACAATCGGTGGCTGCTGTTAATGACAACCATCGACAAACAGCAAAACAATGCTAACGTTTACAGGGTTGTTGGCAAGGAATTCGTTGCATTACGAATGGATCGCCTGGCCCTGGAAGAAAAAAAATTAAACCGAATAAAGCAATATGGCATTCATTCAAAAAAAGCTGTAATATTTATAGATTCGGTTAATAAGATTGATTCTGTTAATTGCTACAAATGGAAGTCGATAATTAACACTTATGGATGGCTGGGCTATAATGCAATCGGCGGGGAAGGGGTGCAATCAGAAATCTATCTCTATCAAAACACGAATATTGCTTTCCGGAAACTACATTTCCCGGTAATTGCCGAAGCTTTTAAAAACGGAGATCTCGACGCTTATGACTATGCTGTAATTGCCGACAGGATCTCCCTATATGATACCGGTCAGCAAATTTATGGTACGCAGGTAAGGCAAGTAAACCTGTCTTCAATCTATCTGTTTCCGGTTGAAAATAAAGATAGCGTGAATTTAAGAAGACATTTAATTGGGTTGGAACCGATACGGTGAAAGTGCTTTACCCGTTAAAACCATTATTGCAACTAAAGTTTAGTTGCAAATTCAATTTGTTTATTTATATTTGTACTATACGTTCAAGTTAATTGAACTTCTTACTCTTCCCAATAGAATTAGTTGTTATTACATAAATTAAAAGTTACCGGGGGAAATTGTTTATGAAAAATTTCATTGAAAAACTAAGGACACACAAAAATGTCACGTCAGGAAAAATCAATCAGCCGACTACTATCTGTTCCCAAAGATTTTACCTGGGAAGAATTAATTAAAGTATCAGCTTTATTTGGGTATCTGGAAATAAAAGGCGGAAAAACCGGCGGATCAAGAAGGAGATTTGCAGATGACAAAAAGAATATCATCACACTTCACAAACCACATCCGGCCAATATTGTTAAAAGTTACGCCATCCGCGAGGTGATTGTAGAATTAAAAGCGAAAGGACACATTAAAGATGAATGACATCCTGCAATATAAAGATTATTACGCGTCGGTGCATTTTAGCGCCGGCGATGAGGTGTTTTATGGTAAAATACTTGGTATAAATGATTTGGTTAGTTTTGAAGGCTCATCAGTAAAAGAGCTTAAAAAAGCATTTAAAGAAGCGGTTGAAGATTACCTGGATACTTGTATTCAAGTGGGGAAAGCGCCCGAAAAAACCTATAAAGGAACGTTTAATGTACGGGTTCCTTCTGCATTGCATAAGGAAGCTTCGCTATTTGCAGCTATTCATAATATTACCTTAAACGAATTTGTTAAAACAGCCCTTGCCTTTACCCTTCAGCGAACTGATGAAGTTAACCGGCTTATTAATAGCGACAGCCAACTGACGGAAAGTGTTTAAGGGACGTACACAAGGTGGAGCAGCCGGGTAATTTGTCTAACGCTGTGTGTATGCTTCGTCTACGAATTGGCTATGCAAGGAGTCTGAGACTCCATCCATATTGTATCCGAAGTTAATAAACTTCGGACAGCGGGGTTCGACAGGTATAATAAATTTGTGACTTACTGCCTTCGATATTCCACTCTGTAAAAAACTTGTACCTTTACCATAGGAAACAACTGTTTACCATTTGATTAAAAAAGTTAAAAAAAATATTTTAGATATCTATCATAATGAAAATATACGACTCCGAAGAAGAAAAAATTGGTGAAGAAAATGAAGATGACTTAACTGGGCTCGGTAAAGATAGCTTTTCTGCCGCAGTTTTATGGGCAACTGATTGGACGACTGAAACGATTATATCACAACTAAAAAAAGGCAACATTGAGTTGTCGCCTAGTTTTCAAAGAAGAGATGCTTGGGGAAGTGACCGAAAAAGTCGGTTTATTGAGTCTATTTTTTTAGGCCTACCAATACCTCAAATTATTTTAGCAGAACGTAAAGACAAAAGAGGTTCTTACGTTGTTATTGATGGTAAGCAAAGATTATTAAGTATAAGGCAATTTTGCGTCAATGAAAACGAAGACACCTTTGACTCACTTTATCTTAAGGGCTTAGTGGTTCTCAATGACTTGAATAATAAAAACTTTAATGACATAAAGCATGAACTCGATTTTTCGAATTATATCTCAGCGTTTGAAAATCAATCAATCAGAACAGTAATTATTAGAAATTGGCCTAATCAAAACTTTTTGTATACTGTTTTTTTACGTCTTAACACAGGGAGTTTACCTCTTTCCCCGCAGGAATTACGGCAAGCATTAAATCCCGGGCCATTTACAGGATTTGCAGATTCTTTTTCTGTCGACAGTAATCAAATTAAAAATGCACTTAGAATTAAAAAGCCAGATTACAGAATGAGGGATGTTGAAATTGTCGTAAGATATTTTGCGTTTAGAAACTTTTTCGAAAACTACACGGGTAATTTAAAAGATTTTCTAGATAAAACGTGTGAATTATTAAACACACAATGGAAAACAGACAATGTCAATATTCTTGCACAAGGAGAAGAATTAAACGAAGCAATCATAACAACCTTTGAGATTTTTAGCGAAAACGCATTTAATAAGTTTTCAAAAAGTGGTTATACAGGAATTTTTAATAGGCCAGTCTATGATATTATGACATACTATTTTTCCTTCCCCCAAATAAAAGAGGCCGCTTTAAATAATAAGAATGGTGTCGTCGAAATATTTGAACAATTATGCACGAATGACGGGGACTTCTTAAAAAGTCTAGAAACCTCTACTAAAAACATCGAACCTACTATTAAAAGATTTAGCACTTGGGGACTTGCGTTGAAAAATCTGTTTAATATTGACATTAAAGTTCCATTCAAAACCAATGAAGGGATTAAATTTCAATAACGATGGCACTATCATCTCGCTATGCTAGACTAAAAACCCGTGTCGAGCAATTGGGAAATCATTTGTTGCCACAAATTGATCCAACTGGTTCATATTCTGATAAGGATTTAGACCTGACACGAAGTTATTGTTTGCTTTGTCATGCTGAGATCGAAGCGTATATTGAAGATATTATATTAGAAATTACCTCAAATGCCGTAACTAATTGGCATAATGATAAATCAATAATAACCCCTATAGTTTTCCACCTGGCCTACACCTATCGAAGTGAAAAAAGAGAACCTCCTTATTCGATGGTTGTACTTTCTTTTAATCTATTAAAGAAATATATTGAGAAAAATAATGGTATTAAAGAAGATAATTTAAACGGTTTTTGCAAACCAATAGGTTTTCAAATGGATGAAGTATTAAAAACTACTTTAAGTGATTTTGGGAAAACAAGAGGTGAAATTGCTCATACGTCTTTCCAGACACAGCAACCTATAGATCCACAAACAGAAAAAAACAGAGTATTACAGATCCTTTCTGGGCTAGCTTTATTCGATTATGAATTATTTGCATATTCTCAAACCGGCGTTCTAAAAAGAACGCCGATTGTGACGCAATGGAAAAAGTTTAGTTTTGTTGAAAGAATTAAAATCCTTTTTACAGGAAAGCATATATCTTGAAATAATAACTTATTTGATTATGATAAGTTTGATTGACACTTAGCTGTTAGTAGACACCGTCTGCGAAATAACTATATATCCGAAATTAAACCTCAAATAATGAACCGGAAAATAAATACACTAAAGTAAATGACCAATGCCACCTAAAAAAAACACAACGCGGAAGATTGTATTTATTTCATCCACTTTTCTTGATTTAAAAGAAGAGCGAAAAAAAATCTGGGACTGTCTTGAAAAGTTTGATGTGGTTGTAAAAGGAATGGAACAATTTGGAGCAAGAAAATCTAATCCTTTGGCAACTTGCATATCTGAAGTAGAACAGTCTGATATTTATGTTGGAATAATAGGAATGAGGTATGGAAGCGAAGAACCCAATACCGGGAAATCGTATTCACAACTCGAATATGAAAAAGCTATCGAACAAGATAAAGAAATTTTGATTTACCTAATTGACGAAGAAAATTCCGCCGTCACACCAAACCTTATTCAATATGACAAAATTCAAAAGTTAAATAATTTCAAAGCCATTCTGAAAGATAAGCATACAATCGACACATTTTCAAATTCGCAAGATTTGATTTTAAAACTAAAAAGGAAGTTTAATGAGTTGTTAACACCTAAAATAACAACACCTGTCGTAGATGAATATGATAACACAAAAAAGACTCTTGACTTGTTTTTTTTAGTGCCTGCGGCGTACACAGGACGGGAGATAAAATTGAAAGTAAGATTTATTGGACAGCCTCAACCTGTTTCGAAGGCCATTTGCGAAAGCTTCAATTTTATATACGGTAAAACCGTTGTTAGTAAAATAGAGGTTATTCAACCGATATTTAAATTTAAGAATTTCAGACATATTTTTATTGAATTTGACCAATTCAATAAATTTATTTCTTTGACCACCGGAACAGAATATGAAATCTTCGCAAAGGTTTTGTTTAAAGACGAAAAGGTAAAAACACTTACTGCCAATTTTAAAGATAAAGTAGAGCGTATATATAATTACGAAGGTGACGATCCAAATTACGATGACGACCCTGGTGATTATGAGCCTTACTACGACGTCCTAAAGGAAGGTGAAGGGCAGATTGCATTAAATCTAACCGCTATCACGATTTAAGTAATTATTTTTTTATCTCCCGCTGTTCGTAGACTTTGTCTACGAATTGGCTATGTATGGAGTCTGAGACTCCATACATATTTTATAAACTTTAGGCAGCGGGTTGGCTGAAACGTCAGGGCAAATGCTTAAATGTTGAAAAATGACTAATAACGAATTTTTGAAACGAAACATTTATTGAGAAAGTTTTATCATATTTGATTATCAGAAAGCAAAAAAAGCCCCGGAGCGGTAACTCCAGGGCTCTAAAACCAGTCCATAGCTTTTGCCGAGCGATGTTCCGTTTTAACCATATCAGGAGTTGCTTGCCTGACATTCGACAATACAAGGGAGCATTTGCTCCCTTTGCTTTTATACCCAAATATAGGCTATGCATTTTTACGGTGTTGGTTTAAGTTTTGCACATCAATGATAAGTTATACACAATCAATATAATATCCTTATTATAAGATAGTTGATATGTTGTTAAGTTTTTAGATATTAACAATCCAAAAATAAACGCGTCCGCTGTTCGTAGACTTTGTCTACGAATTGGCTATGCATGGAGTCTAAGACTCCAAACATATTGCATCCAAAGGTTATAAACTTCAGACAGCTGGTTAAGGTGCAATAAACGGGATAACTGCAAGGCGCATAATGCATTGCGTCTACTTAGCATACGAGCCACAAGTGAGGACACTTGCGGCAGCGATAGAAAACTTGTCTGAACCGAATTTATCGAAATAATGAATTTTTAGAATTCTGGTAATTCCTAAACTCCAAAAATTCGGGTTCAGACAGTTAACAGTTTGCCGGCTGGTAAATATGAACAATAGGTAGGGGCGAACCCTTGTGGTCGCCCCTGATGTTCGGGTCTCCGTCAACGAATTTGCTGTGCCCATATTCTATCAACCATCTAAAAATGAAATAAATTCTTCATTTTCGTGAAAAAGTACTGACAGGCTTTTGTCACTGACAAAATTTTGTCAGTATCTAAATAATTAATAATCAGATTGGTAGCACTTTGTAGCAGGTTGTAGCCCGTGTAGCGCTACGCTACAAATTTCCATTCCCGTTACCCATATTTCCCGTATCTTTGCCCGCACGCCAAGTTCCCCATGTTCAAACAATCCCTTTCTAACTTAAAAATTGCCGCCCTTAACGAAATGCAAAATGCAGCTTTAGCCGCTGCCAAAAAAGGGGATGTGATCCTGCTCTCGCCGACAGGCTCGGGTAAAACGCTTGGCTTTTTGCTGCCACTTTTAGGTTTGCTGGATGCTGCCATACCCACCGTTCAGGTACTGATTTTAGTGCCATCGAGGGAGCTGGCTTTGCAGATAGAGCAGGTTTTTAAAACTATGGGCACCGGCTTTAAGGTAAACTGCTGTTATGGCGGTCACCCGGTAAAAATAGAGCGGAATAACCTTTCGCAGCCGCCTGCGGTGTTGATTGGTACCCCCGGTCGTATTGGCCATCACCTGCGCCGCGACAGCTTTAGCACCGATACCATACATACCCTGATACTCGACGAATTTGATAAGTCGCTTGAGTTTGGTTTCCAGGAGGACATGACTTATATCATCAGGCAATTGCCAAACCTAAAAAAACGGATCCTGACCTCGGCCACAAAAATGCAGGAGATCCCATCTTTTACGGGTATAAACAAACCCACTGAAGTGGATTTCCTCGATAATAAAACCAATGTTCCCGACCTTAAACTAAAGGCGGTGATCTCCCCGGCAGCGGATAAGTTGGATACTTTATTTTCACTGATCTGTAAAATAGGGGACAAGGCTACCCTTGTTTTCTGCAACCACCGCGAGGCTGTTGACCGCATCAGCGACCTGCTGTTTGACCGGGGCCTGGTACATGATATTTTCCATGGCGGCATGGAGCAGGAGGACAGGGAACGCGCCCTGCTAAAATTCAGAAATGGTAGTCACCGCCTGCTCATCACTACTGACCTGGCTTCACGCGGGCTTGATATCCCCGAGATTGAGTACGTGGTGCATTACCAGCTGCCGCATAACGAAGAGGCTTTTTTGCACCGCAATGGTCGGACCGCACGCATGCATGCCAAAGGGACATCGTACCTGATACTTACAGAAGACGAAAAACTGGCCTACGTGAAGCAGGACCCCGAAATTGAGGTGTTGCCGGAAAAGCTGGTACTGCCAAAACCAACGCCATGGGCAACTTTGTACATAGCCGCAGGTAAAAAAGATAAGATCAACAAAATGGATATTGTGGGTTTATTGCTTCAAAAAGGGGAATTAGCAAAAGACGATTTGGGTTTGATTGAAGTACTTGACCATTCGGCCTACGCCGCTGTAAAACGTAACAGGATTGAGCGCACCGTGGAACTGATTAGAGGCGAAAAGATAAAGAATAAAAAGGTTAAGATTGAGGTTTCGAGGTAACCTCGTTTGTCATTGCGAGCGAAGCGCGGCAATCGCGGACTATGGTGAAATAGTCAAAACTTAATCTGACAGTTACGAAAAATTAAAACACGTAACTGAGATTAGTATTATGACAACACAAGCAAAGATCATCAAAAACAAGTTGGGCATATTGGAGCTTGCCCAACATTTA
>Ga0316224_1001093_pt1 | contig 32293 bp, 26 predicted proteins | sample TBH18013metaG_FD_206254 | JGI IMG/M metagenome (GOLD analysis project Ga0316224, IMG submission 206254) | Freshwater microbial communities from Trout Bog Lake, Wisconsin, USA - TBH18013 | ecosystem: Environmental > Aquatic > Freshwater > Lake > Hypolimnion/Profundal zone | place: USA: Wisconsin... | reverse complement strand
GCGCAGCGGCAGTCCGTGAAGTACCAGCGGATCGCCAGCTCGATCCGGGAATGCGGCATCATCGAGCCGCCGGTCGTGGCACGGCCAAAAGAGCCGGGTGGCCGCCATCTGCTGCTCGATGGGCACATCCGCCTCGCCGTTTTGGTCGACATGGGCGAGACCGAGGTCGTCTGCCTCGTTTCCGACGACGACGAGGCCTTCACCTACAACAAGCGGGTCGCCCGCCTCGCCACCGTCCAGGAGCACTACATGATCGTCCGCGCCCTGGAACGAGGCGTTCCCGAGGAGAAGCTCGCCAAGGCGCTCAACGTCGATGTCAAGCTCCTCTGGCGCCGCCGCGCCTTGCTGGACGGAATCTGTCCCGAGGTCGTGGATCTGCTGAAGGACAAGTCGGTCAATCCCATCACCTTCGAGGTGCTGAGGAAGATGAAACCCCCGCGCCAGATCGAGGCGGCCGAGCTGATGGCCGCCGCCGGCAATTTTTCGTCCTCCTACGCCAAGGCGCTGCTCGCCGCGACGCGCCAACATGATCTTGTCCATGCAGATCGCCCGAAGAAGGTCGGCGGAATCTCGCCCGAGCAGATGGCTCGGATGGAGCGCGAGATGGAGACGCTGCAGCGCGATTTCAAAGCCGTCGAGGCATCCTACGGAGATGACGTGCTCAATCTCGTCATCGCCACTGGATACCTGTCCAAGCTGGTGGCCAATCCCGAGATCGCCCGGTATCTCGAAAGCCGGCACCCGGAATACATCGACGAGTTCAGGGTCATCATCTCCGCCGCATCGCTGGACGACCCCAATCCACCCGCCCATTCCGACTGACCTGGCGCCGCCAAACCACGGCTTGTAGGCGTCCGGCAAAAGCGGGCATCATTGACGGCACGACCTCACATCCACTCGACGTCGATGCACCAAAGGAGCTTCGCCATGACATCGCGCGCGGCCCACTCGACCACGAAGGCCGCACCCTCTTCGGAGACCACCTGGCAGCGCTTGGAGCTGTTGCGCCGCGCCGTGGCCTCCGCCTCCATCGAGGGCGTTCAAATCGACGAGGCAACCAAGGGATGGGTCAAAGATTTCGCTCATGGCCGCCTCACCGAGGAAGAGGTGATCGCTCGCATCAAGGCCGATGTCTGATTTCGCAGTTCCTTATGAAACTCCAAGGGAGCAACCATGATCCTCGATATCCTCGTTCCTCGCCCTGGCTCCACTCTCGAACAGGTGATTCTGCCGGCCAGCGGCATCGTCGGCAGCGTGACGGGCGATGGCCGCTACATCGTAGACTTCGAGGGGAACCAGATTGCCGAAAACCTGCGCACGTTCGCGCGGCGCCTTCTTAGGTTCTGTTGACAATTACGCCATCCAAATGACGGTCGCGGCGATATAGAGGAATGCCTTGAAGTTTCTGGCGCGTTTGGCGTAACGGGTTGCGATATCGCCGTAGCGATTTCGTTCAATCACTTATTGTCAACAGGACCTAGTGCTGCAGACCGCCAACGGTCACAATATCCGACCGCTGGACGCCGAATCCTGTCGTTCGACGAAGCGCGCGAGCAGACGATCGTCGTCGGCCGCTACGATGCCGCCCGCCTCGCCGTCGTGCGGATCGATAATTCCGAGGCACTCTCGGCTTGGGCGGGAGAAGATGTCGATGCCATCACCGGTGTCCGCTTGCCGCCGGGGCCAATCGCTTTCGATGAGGCCATGGACCTCACAAAGGGAAACTTCCCCTTCTGGCGGGATGCCACGGCCATTTTGGTCAAGACGCTCGTCGGCCAGGTCGTCTGGATCGAAAACCAACAGGCGTGGGTCTTCGACCATGACGACCGGGAGCTCCGGATGCGGCTGCACGGACAGCTCACGGCCGACCGCGTACAGCTTCTATTTGGCAGTTCGCCGATCCTCGACAAGCCGAAAGGCTGACAAGCAGCGAGAATTCTCGGCGCCGCCCGTCACTGCCGGATCTTGGTCCTCGCATCGCCCGGCTGTCCAGCGAGCTGGTGAAGCTCGATCGCGGCCAGGATCTCATCGAGGGGCCGGGGAACGGTGATGGCCCGGCCGGCGACCACGAGGATGGTGGTGTCACGGACCTCGTCGCAATCGGCCAGCATCTGGATGGCCCCGAGCCGAACGAGGTTGCGCCGACCGGCGTCATCGACGAGCAGCACGAACCCTCCGGCTCGGTTGACCATGTCATCTCCTCCGGCAATCAGGATGGTTTGAGGGTAGATCATCCACACGGAAAGATCGAGTACAAAGGAAGAACGATGGGCGCGGCCACGATCTTGTTCGGCGCAGCGTCGTCCCCTTTTTTGAACCCATCTTCTCCTCATTCCCGAGGTGTTCCGGAATCGTGGGCATTGACCCGCATTTCCGCCCCCTGGAATGCCGGGTGGAAGGTCGGCATTAGCGCCCTGCCTTGATCCTCCGGCGCCATCGTCCGGGGAGATCGAAGGTGCCCAGTTCCATCATGCAGCTTGAGCTGCCACTCATTGCCAATGTTGTCCTGGCATCTGCGAACCAGATCCCCCCAGCCCGGTCATCAGACATCAATCCGTGTTCAGCGGACCCTACCAATCGGCCCGAGCGCCTTGAGCTGACTGGGTCTGGGAATAGAGATCTTCCCGAGAGCGAGATTGGCGGCGGGCGCAGAACAAAGCCCTCCAACAGCAGGAGAAGAGCCGCAGCAAATGCTGGCGAAGGCTCGGCAACGCCTCCATCTCGCTCACGGCCAGATTTGCTGGCCGTTAGGTCCGGGGTCCAGCACGACGGCGCAGAGCCAAGTGCTTCCTCGCTCATTGTGGAGGATGCCGTGATGCCCAAGGACGCGTCGGTCGAATTCTGCTTCGCAGACGTCAAGCGAAACCGCGTAGAGACAAACGACGCGTCGTTCCACAACTGGTATCGCTTCGTTCTGTCCTATCCGCCGCACATCGTGAGGGACTACATCACGAAGTTCGGCCTGACGTCCGGCGCCGTTCTGCTCGACCCGTTCAGTGGGACTGGAACCACAGCCCTTGAAGCGAAGATCTGCGGGTTGTCCGGGATCGGCATCGAAGCCAACGACATGGCCCACTTCGCCTCGACGGTGAAAATCGACTGGGACATTGAGCCCGAGAAGGTGCTGTTGGCCGGCTCGAACATCTTTGACCTTGCCAAGGACGGGATCGACCGTCGGGGCGATGATTACCTCACGCTGCCGGAAGACTCCGCGGCGCTGCTCATCACCGGCTCGATATCCCCCAAACCCCTTAACGACGTTCTCATCCTGCGCAATGCCATCTCCACCTTGCCCAACGGCAAGATCAAGAACCTTCTCTTGCTTGCTTTGGCCCGCACGGCGGTGGCTGACGCCAGCAACTTGCGTTTCTCGCCTGAGGTCAGCGCCCGCGGCTCCAAGGATGAAACGCTCGTCGTCGAGAAGTGGTTTGACTACGTCTCTGCGATGGTCGGGGATCTGCGAAATGCGCCCGCAGGCGCCGGCACCGCCCGGATCATCCGCGGCGACTCCCGCCAGCCCGGCATTCTCGGCGAGGAGGGATACATCGACGCCGTTTTCACCTCGCCGCCGTATCCGAACGAGAAAGACTACACCCGGGCCACGCGGCTCGAGTCCGTCCTGCTCGGGTTCATGACCACCCGCGACGAGCTGCGGGCGATCAAGAAGACGCTTCTGCGTTCGAACAGTCGCGGGATCTACACCGGCGACACCGACGACGGGCTCATCACTGACATCCCCTCGGTGATGAAGATCGCCAAGGAAATCGAGGACAAACGGATCGCCTTGTGCAAGGACTCGGGGTTTGAGAAGCGCTACGCGCATGTCGTCCGCCACTACTTCGGCGGCATGGCTAAACATCTCATGTCGATCAAGCCGCATCTCAAGGACGGCGCCATGCTCGGCTACGTCGTAGGAGATCAGGCGTCGTTCTTCCAGGTGCTGATCCGCACCGGCGAACTGCTGGCCGACGTTGCCAAGGCTGTCGGATACGAGGTTGTTGGGATCGACCTTTTCCGACTACGCGCAGCGACGGGGACAAAACAGGCGATCCGCGAAGAGGTCGTTCTCCTCCGCAAGATCCGGAACTAGGAGACACCTCATGTCCAAGCCGAAAGATGCCGCTAGGTCCCGCAGCAAGAAGACCATTATCGTCGAATCCCTGTTCAGGGATCCGTCCCGATGGGACGATCTCGGCAATCTTGTGCGCCCGGTCGTCTCCGTCGATGAGATTCGAGCGGCCATCGATGAGAACAACCAGACCCCCGAAGCCGTCCACGTCAAGCCGGGGAACGTATACGCCTTCTTCAAGGATCTCGTCCGCAGGACATCATCTGCGAACCTGAACTGGCCGGAGAGCGTCTTGAAGGCCGGGTTCACCGGAGTGCAGAACAAGGGCGAGGGGAATAGCTTCGAGTTTATTCCCCTTCCGTCCGGGCAGACGACAGCCTTCAACGAGAACATGGCCACCTATCCAAGGGAGCCGACCCGAGCCAAGGTTTCCGTCATTCAAACGCTGAGTCTTCCGACCTTCAACAAGGTCCTGTCGCGGGCGGATGAGAACTGGCTTCAGAGCATAGCGATCGAACTCCATCTGCCACAGTCGCACCTGGCCTTTCATCATCAGGGTGGGCTCGCCTTGACCGAAGTCCGGCACATGCAGTCGAATCTCAAGCAGAACCGCGCCGAGATCGACGGCCTGCTTTGCGGAACACTGAGCGATGGCAATCTCGTTCTCATCACGATGGAGGCTAAGGGAGACAAAGACGACGTCCTCGACAGCCAGGTCCTGGACCAGATCGAGGCCGTGCAGAAGATGCCTGCGGTTCGCAAAGCCCTTGCTGCCACGGGGCGAGACTCGGCCAAGACGCAGATTCTGCCGATGGCAATGAAGCTCGTCCCCATGGCTTCGGTCGATCCCACCTGCGCGACGCATCTCTCGCAGGGGACGACAGCTGTCATCTACATGGCCGACTACCAGTGCGTCCCCTTGGACGGAACGCGGCCATCGGTCTTGCAGATCAACGGCGAAACGCTTTTCGATCTCTTGCCGCCGATCCCAGGGATTAATGCCTGATCTCGTTCTTTTCTCCACATGGGCTTGGCGTATGAATCTGTAGGCATAGGTGTACGGCCTTCACCACCAGGAGGCCGGAATGCCCACCGCCAGAATCAGAAGCGCACGAGTCATCCTCGAAAACGGCAATGAACAGCGCCGCATCCTGATGGATGGCTCTTTCACCGAGACTGATCGACTTGGCCGAGGTGGAAAGTCAGTGTCCATCCGAGTCGAATTGTGGGCTGACAACATCGATCCTTCCAGTCCTGCAGCCACCTGGGACAAAACCGGCGCTGGAGATGCTCTGCTTGTATTGACCGTCTCGGAGTCCAACGAGCGCTTCAATGAAATCAGAGACACGATCCTGGCTATCGCCACGACGCCGCTACGCGCGGTCGATGTCGATTTCACATTTGGGTTCGGACCTGTCGATGAGATTCCGGTGTTCTCTGGGCGAGAGCCTGTTGCGGAGGTCGTCTTCTCCCTCGGCTTCGAACAGAGCAATCTCTTCTGACGAAGGGCGGACATGATTGAAGGGGCGCTTATCTTAAATCCAGGTGGGCTCGACGAAGATGCGCTTCGTCGAGAGTCCGAGGAGTATCCTGCATTCGCATCCGAAATCCGCCGGAAGCTTGAGCTTCGCCCAGAGAAGGAACGGCGACGGAGGCGGCGAACAAGAGGGACTGACCCACTTCTCGCGATTGCCCTGTCCATCGATCCATCTGCGGCCATCCGCGGACTTGTCGCGCAAAACGACACGCTTCCTTCATATGCGCTGAGGTTCCTTGCGCGTGATCCGTCGCCTTTTGTTCTCTGCCAGCTCTTGGCCAGGATGGATCTCCCCATCGACGCGTATGACATCATCATTTCTCGTATCGCCGACAATCGCGTGCTTATGGCGTTGGCTGGGCACGAAGGTATCCCTTTTTGGAAATTGGAGACGATGATTGAGGTGGGGTTCCCGCTTAGCCTCTTGGCGATCATGAATAAATCCGTTCCTAACAAGACTCGCTGGGAGCGCATTCGTATCGCGGACGATCCCGAGAACCATCCACACTGCGTAGTCATTCCGACGGACTTTATCGAGAGAGGGAAAGAGACCTTTGATGCAAACAAACAGGCCGTACAATATTACGCAGATATCCAAGCCCGCGCGAAAGCGATGTCCCCCACTGAACTATTGCATTTTCTCATCTCGATGGATGAAGATAGATGCTTGGCGGAACTGGCGGTCTCAGATGATGAGAAGGGTCGAGCCAAAGCTGCGGAATTTTCGAGATCTCACGGTATTGTCGGTCGTCTTTCGCATGACGCAAGCGAATTCGTGAGATGCGCGGTCGCCCGCAATCGCAGCGCCCCGCGCTCGGTGCTGACGCGGCTTGCCTTCGATCCTTCAAAGCAGGTCGTCAAAACGGTGGCGAAGAATGATCGGCTGGAGAAATGGGCACTGATGGTTCTCGCTTGGCAAGCCGACAAAGGTATTCGTCAAGCTGTCTCTCGCAATTTTGCGACGACCGAGGATGTCAGGAAGATGATTGGTGCGTGCTCGCTTCTGCCACGATGCAATGCACCTGTGCCACCTTGGCTTCTGTGAAGGTCCTGTCGGCCATGAAGGAGCATGATTATAGAATCGACATTGCCAGATCAGGGGAAAACCCGGGTCTGCGCGAAGCCATCGGTTCTAGGGAGACCACGTCTGGCCGGCACTCGTGTTGACGATCTGGCGCTCAAGGATTGCGGAAGTGCGGACACATGATTCAAGAACGGCTTGGAAAATAGAGGGTTGATGTTGGTCTGACCCATCTGACGATTATGGGACAAACTGCAGGATATCTTCGTAATCGCATAGGGCGTCGGCGATGCCGATGCGCATGGCCGGCGTCTTCTTGTCCTTCCCGCTTACCCAAATGAAATTGTGGCAAACGCGGATGATCTCCGTCATCCGGGCCGTCTGGGCCGGATCGTAGGCGGCATAGGCCGTCCAGATGCGGTTGCCTGAGCTGGCGGTGGTGATGGGGCGATCCAGCATCGCGGATCGTCGGCGCATCCGGTTGAACAAGGAGTCGACGCCGTGCATCGACACCTTGGCGTAGAGCGCGGCGGCATGGTCGGGAGTGAAGCCGACACGCTCGGTGAGCCAAGACACCGCCTTCTCGGGCTCGCCCATGTTCGGACGAGGATGATCGAGCCATCGGTCATTCCAGTTCCCGTGCGGGGTCATTGCCGCCATCCGTTTCTTGATCATCTCGAGGATCACCTGCCGATCCGAAAGGCCAGGATGGAGGAGCTTCTCGGCTTTGAACGCCTCCTTGGCGGCCGCTCGGGCCTTACGCTTCCTGTCGATGGTCATGCCCTTCGAGATGCGGACGAACCATGCATCGCACCGTTCGGCCTTGACCTCTTCAACGAAGGCAGCCAGCACCGCGGCGCGGATGCCGGGATCCTGGTCGAGGCAGAAACGCCACTTGCCGACCCTCGGGCACAGCGACCTCAGGTAGGTAAAGTGCGCGTAGAGCAGATAGTCGCGCCGAGTCTGGATTCCCTTGTCAGGCAGCATGCGCCTGGCCTCGGCCGCATCACCATCCTCAATGTCCTCGCGCTCCTGCTGGGCATCGTATAAGTCGTCGATGGCGCCAGGAAGCCCGACGCGGTAAGCAGGAGACGCGGCGGCCAGCGCCCGCGTGCGCCGCTTGACGGCCTGGCGGGCGGAGATGGCGGCGTAGTCGGCCTCAAGCCACACCCGGCTGTACTTGCGGAACACGTAGGGCTTGTTCAGGTCGCCACAGGTCCTGGCATCCGTCTCGATCTCCTCGCGGTTGGCATCCGGGTCGTAGTTCATGTGCATGCCGAAGCAGTAGCCGGTGGGGTTGTCGACGCTCGCCGTCGAGACGATGACGACATTCCGGCGATCTTCCTTGTCGCGCCAGTTGATCGTGTGCTCCTGCGCGTCCGTCGAGATCCACAGCCGCGGGATCTCGATGTCTGCGAACTGGAGTTCTTGTGCGGCAGCGAAGGCGACGCACTGGGCGTGGATGAACTTGATGCGCCGCTCGACGAGGGATGGGCTGACGCCAATTGCGTCGGCGATCCGGCGGATCGGCATGTGCCCCACCAACATCTTGAACAACATTAGATTCTTGTCTGACTTCTTCTGCTTCCCGGTCGAGCGCGAAGGGCGCGAAAACGTCCTGCCGCATACCTTGCACCTCCACCGAAGGCTTCCAGCGGCCGAAAGACCGATGGATTTGAAGGCGGCCTTGTCGGGAACGAAGCGGACATGGTTCGGGCAGGCGGCGTCAGGGCAACGCAGGCGGTGCGCATCCAAAGGAGCCCGCAGCCGTCGAAGTTCCTCGGTGATGCCGCCGTTGTTTTTCAGGGGGAACTTCTCGCCGCAAAGCCCGCATCGCGCGTGGAGCGTACCGATCTGCGTGCCGCCGCCGATGAGCCGGTAGGTCTCAGGTATGCCCGGCGTCTTCTGCATAGGAAACGGCGCGCCGTAATTCGCGCATTGCAGGTTCTTGCAAAAGTTCACTTCAACGCGGAACGGTCTCGCAGCCGGTTGGGTGATCCCTGCCGTTGTCGCCCCGTTGAGGCCGGACGACGGCGCCACCGTCGCCTGTGATTTCCCCAGGGGCATCGCGTTTCCCCGACATCGGTATCTCAGTAGAACCTATAGGCCCGCGCCGAGGGTTCGACAACCCGATAAGGGGAGGCTGGAAAAATGGAGGGGATATCCTGCACAAGCCCATCGACGCGGCCGCGCCGAAGTACAGGATATCCACCTTCCAAATAGAGGCTTTCCATGCTCAAGCTCGGAAAGCCAACCCTCTCCACACTTATCCTGAACGGCTGGGTTGCTCAGGCAGGTGACTGTGGTTTCGGGCAGATCGGTCGCCATGGCTGTGAGCAGTCGGATCAGGCCGTCGCCGAGCATGGTCGGTTCGCCCCCGGTGATTCCGAGACGTGTCGGCGGCGCGGACTTGAGCAGGGCGACCGTTCGCATGGCCACGGCCAGCGGGCCACCATCGTCGCGTTCGTGCGGCGGTTGGGAACACATGATACAGCGGTTGTCACAGAGGTCGGTGACGTAGAGCGAATTGTGAAAAGAGTTCGCCCTATAGAGCGTTCTGGTCCTGCCCGACTTGCCGTCTATCAGGACAATGTCGCCGTCCTTCAGGTGGTCGAGGTTGTCGAAGCGGCCCACCGTTCCTCTCGGCGGAGCAATTGATTCGCGGCCGATCAGGATGGCAGCGAACCGTGTCGGGTCGGCTACGGGGCCGTCCGTAATCAGGACGGTTTCGTTCGGCGCGGCAACTTCGTTCGTCAGGGAGATACGACCGACAACCGGAGGGAACGCCGATCCGAAGTCACCGTATGTGGTCATCACGGTAGCCATGGCGCACTCGGCAGGGTGGCGTGGGATGGCTGGAGCCATGACAGGAAGATACGTTCGATTTCCGGGTCGCCCTTGTCGAGCAGAAAAGCTAGGTGTCGGAACGCACCCATGTACTTCCGGCAAAATGGGTCTGTCGGTCTGAATCCGATGGGGTCTCCCTGCGTCCTGTACCGGCGCACCGGATCGGCTCCGCACCACGGCACGAACGCGCAATCAGCGCACATCGGCAGGCATTCTGCGACCCCGGTCGCAGCGATGGTTTGCATCGTCTCGCCAAAGAACAGTTCCGCGTAACTGTTATCGACCGATCCCATTCGAAATGTCTGATCACCCATTTCGCCCAGCATGCGCGATTCGTCGGAGGCGTAGACGGAGCCATCGTGATTGTACAGGACAACGCCGAATCCCTCTCCTGTTGGGGATTGCAGATCAACGTAGCCCACGCCCCATGGCGTCAGCATCTTGCGCAACAGCGTCGTTGTGAACGCCTCGGAAAACCATGTTCCATGCCTGTTGATGTCGAGGATGTAGTCCAATGCCTGCTTGTAGAAGTCGAGGAACGCCTCCGTCTCGTAGCCGATGGCGATGTCCTTCCGCGCGGCGAATCCATAGGGATTTAGATCGCGCAGGAAGATGGAGCGTTGTCCGGCCGCGATGTATTCGTCCACGATGGCCTTGGCGTGCGGCATACTGTGCGCCGTCGTCGTCATCAGGGCTGACGGCGGGTCGCATCCCTGCGTTTCCGCGCATTTCGCCAGATTCGCCCTAACGGTCGCGTGTGCGCCACCTCCGGTGATCGGCCTGTTGCGGTCGTGCAGGAACGCGGGGCCGTCGAGCGATGTCGAGATGTGGATTCCGTGCGCGACGATGAAGGCCAAGTGTTCGTCGGTCAGCATGGTCAGGTTGGTGCAGATGACGTACCGCAGGCGTTTTTCCGCCTTGACTGCCCTATAGGCCGCTGTCTCGACCATCCACCTGATCATGTCGAAGGCGAGGAGCGGTTCTCCCCCCTGGAACTCCATCGTCAGATTGTCGGCGGGGCATTCCAGCATCAGGTCGATTGCCCTCGATGCTGTCTCGCGGGTCATATCGACACCCTGTCGGTCGATGGGCGCCCTCGACACCTGGCAATATCCGCAAGCCTGGTTGCATCGGAGGGTCGGGACGAATATCTGGAGCCTCGGTCCGCCGAATGACCCGGACTTCTTCGTTCTGAACTGTGAGGCGGCGACCATCAGCTCTGTCTCGTCAGGTCCGTGAGTCAGGAACCCCTTCGACTTCAGGTCAAGATATGTGTCGCCCCCAACCGATCCCGCCACGAAGGCGTCGAAGTCGGCGGTGTCCAGGATGATGAACTCGCCCGTATCTGACGAGAGCAGCACCCGCTCCATCGATAGGCGGTGGAAACGGAACGGCATTGGTCGCCACGGTCCCGTTTCAGCGAATGCGGACTTGGGTGCGAAGCTAACCCTTGCCATGTTTCTGGGCCATGTCGGCGAATGCCCTTGTCAGCAAGGCCTGCCGGATGTCGGCAGTAGATGTGGCCACGCGTACACGGAGAGAGGCGTCGATCAGCGCGGCGTCGAAGTCCCTGCGGAGAGAGGCGACTGACACCTGACCGTCGCTAGGCCTAAACGCTACTACCAAGCGACCGCTGCTGTGCCGCGCGAGTTGCGCATAAAAGCGATCACCTAGCAAGTACGCCGCGTTGAGCGCGTCGTCCTCGGTGTATAGCGATTCATCTATCTCGATCACTTCGACGGCGTCGGAATCGGTACCGTCAGCCCCCATGCTCAGTTTCCCGACGCGTGAGATGCGTGAGAGGCGTGAGATGCGTGAGAGGCATGCGAGTCGTGATACTGCGCCGTCTGCACACCGTCCGCACCCTGACGTAAAACCATCGACTTCGGTTGAGTCGTGCGCGTGTCAGGAGTTGCCACCCCGGCAGGCTCAATGGCCGCCTCGGCGTTCGACGGAACGACCGCCATCCCAGCACCCGTCGTTAGCAGCGCACCCAATGCGCAGCGTTCTACTGTTTGCATGATGTTGGCGGGAAGTCCGAATCTTGGCTTGCTCATGATATTAACCCCCGGTCGGCTCGCAGTTTATACCCTTGATATATCCTTATACGCGTACTGCTGGGGAAATCAATTTATCAAATCGGGACGGGTGATATGCTTCGCCGTCATCATTTCGGGAGCAGCAGCATGATCGGGGGGCGAAGAACGGTGAATGAAGGTGGCGAGTCCGGGTTTGTGGTCCGTTGTCTCCGAACAGTTTCGCCCAACCCCGGATTCCCAGCCTTGGATATTCCTTGCGGTCGAGGGAGGCATTCCAGGCTCTTGTCGGGTATGGGGTATCGCGTGGTCTGCGCGGATATCGACCCTGAGTGTCTTGATGCGGTTCGTCCGCTTTCCGCTGTAAGGCTTGATGCAAGGGTTGGATTGCCTTTCGCGCCCTGCACATTCGGTCTGGTGATGGTTGTTGATTTCGTCGCCGGGCCATCCATTTCGGAGATTTTCGCCCTGACTGCTCCGGGGGGATTTGTCATCTATGAGACGTTCGGATTGAGGGGCCGAAACTGGATCGAATTGCATCGTCCGGGCGAGATGCGTGAGATGCTAGAACGCAATTTCGACATTCTTGAATACCGCGAGACGCCATCTCGCAATCCGGAAATCGAATCCGTTTCCGTCAAGGCGTTGGCGCGTCGAATGCGCCGCCAGAGGTAGGGCGACGACTGCGTCGATACGGTAGAGATAGAATGAAATGGCTCTGTGGCCGACGCGTAAACCTCGTCCCGATGTGGTAGGCGCAAAACTTCCTGACCATGGCGGGGTTGTCGTTGCCGACCGACTTCGCCGACGTGCCCGTGGCGCTGGTGGAATTGAACCACCGAGACTACGACTTTCAGTTTTCTGTTTTCGGCACCGATCCGAGGCGTTGCACGAAGATCGGTTCATCATAGTCGCCCATTTCGGGGTCGGCGGTCTGGCAGACAACATCCACACCGACCACGCTGCCGCCATCCATCATACGGCCCGCGCGTTGGGTTGCTTGAGCTTCGGTCTTGCAGACAATAGGAGGCTGGGGCTTCAGGCCGCCTCTTTTGCCCTCAATGTAGGGCTGGCAAATGAAGAAGGTTTCCAGGGCCATGGGTGATCCTGCGTGAGCGGCAACAAACACACGATGATCCGCTTTTGTTCTCAGGTCAACGAAGATTGATACGGCGAGCATCAGGCCCAAACGTACTGCCGGCGAAGCACCTTTTGTTCGTCCCCGTTCGCCTTAATCCGGCGGAAATGGATGGTGCAATGGATGGATCAGATCTCGTAATTGCCCTAAGAGGCGCTATTTTACTAGGGGAATGGCGGAGGGAAAAGGGCGGGAGTCCAACCTTCTCCGCAATGAAATCAATCGCTTGCTGGCGGTGCCGCCTCATCCGGGAGGTCGCCGGTAGCGGTTGGTCCACGTCGTCCACGTTGTCTTCGGCGTTGCCCCCCCCTTGCCGGACGCCATTTACGTCGCGTAATATACGGCAGCATGGCACGCGAACGCAATCCTGGCGACCTTAAGACCATCGGAGCCCGTCTCCGAGCTGCGCGGCTGGCCCTTGGCTTGACCCAGAAGGACCTCTATGAGCCGCTGGGAGTCAAGCCGGCGACGTGGAATCATTGGGAAAGTGGCAAACGGCTACCCGACCCGCTTGTGATGACCAAGCTGAAGGAAATGCATGGCATCACCATGGATTGGATCTATGCAGGTGATGCTTCAGCACTCCCCTTCTCACTAGCAAGGGTCGTACTGAGAGCCGTGTCGTGATTCTCAAGCCGCGCCGGCCCCAATGACTACCCCATCGGATATGCCAAACGGCTCTTGATGTTATACGCCACGTAAAATACTGTAGGAGCAGCGTTCCCGAGTCCAGGCCGGATCTTATGCCCCAATTGCCGTCCGAACACGCAGCCTCCCTGCCTCCCCGTCCGATACGGGCTGCCGAGTACGTGCGGATGTCTACCGAGCATCAGCAGTATTCGACGGAGAACCAGGAAGACGCCATCCGCCAGTATGCCGCACGGCGCGGCATCGAGATCGTCCGCACCTACGCCGACGAGGGCAAAAGCGGATTGCGCCTCGATGGCCGAGACGCACTGAAGCAGCTGCTCGCTGATGTCCAGAAAGGGAATACCGGGTTTTCCTTGATCCTCGTTTATGATGTGAGCCGCTGGGGTCGGTTCCAGGATGCCGATGAAGCCGCGCACAATGAATTCATCTGCAGGCGTGCCGGGATCGATGTTCAGTATTGCGCCGAACCGTTCGAGAACGATGGAAGCTTCGGCTCTGACATCCAGAAAATGCTCAAGCGCAAGATGGCCGGCGAATACAGCCGCGAGCTTTCGGTCAAGGTGTTTGCCGGGCAATGTCGCCTGATAGAGCACGGTTACCGCCAGGGCGGCCCGCCCGGCTATGGTCTTCGCCGGCAACTGATCGACCAGTCCGGTGCCGCCAAAGGCGAGCTTGCGCGTGGCGAGCACAAGAGCATCCAGACGGACCGTGTGGTGCTGGCCCTGGGGCCGGACGAAGAGGTGGAGATCGTCCGGTGGATGTATCGAGCCTTCGTCGAGGAAGGGAAGCCGGAGCGTGAAATCGCCGCACTCCTCAACAGCCGCGGCGTCACCACCGATCTCGGTCGTCCGTGGACACGCGGCACGGTTCATCAGGTGCTGATCAACGAGAAGTACATCGGCAACAACGTCTGGAACCGGATCTCCTTCAAGTTAAAGAAGAAAAGGGTCCGGAATAGTGCGGACATGTTGGTCAGGTCGGACGGCGTTTTCGAGTCCATCGTCGATCAACACCTGTTCGATGCTGCGCAGACGATCATCCGGCAGCGCTCACTCCGGTACTCCGATGAGGAGATGCTGGACGGGTTACGGCGATTGTTCCAGGAGCGCGGGTATCTCTCGGGTCTGATCATTGACGAGTCCGAGCAATCCCCGTCAAGCTCCGCCTATCGAAGCCGGTTCGGCAGCCTGCTGCGGGCCTATCAGCTCGTTGGCTACTCACCGGACCGGGACTACCGCTACATCGAGATCAACCGCGTCCTCCGGCGGATGTACCCTGACATCTTGGCCGAGGTCATAACGAACATCGAGCGCCTCAGTGGCACTGTCCAGTGTGATCCGGCGACCGACCTCCTCACCGTGAACGGCGAGTTCACCGCCTCCATCGTGATCGTTCGCTGCCTGACGATGCCGACCGGATCGTTGCGCTGGAAGGTCCGCTTCGACACCGGCCTCCGACCCGACATCACCGTCGCCATCCGCATGGACGCTGAAAACGTGCACCCCCTCGACTATTACCTGCTGCCGCGCGTCGATGTTGCGGCGGGGGCCGTGCGGCTGAAGGAAGACAACGGCATCTATTGGGATGCCGACCGATTCGATTCCATCGACCACTTCGTCTGGTTGTCCTCGCGCGCAAGCATCAGGAGCGCTGCATGACCGAAGATGCCCAGCAAATTCACATGATCCCGGTCGACTCGATCAAGGTGTTGAACCCGCGGGTTCGCAACAAGCGAGTCTTCCAGGAGTTGGTCACCAGCATCGGACACCTCGGGCTGAAGAAGCCGATCACGGTCAGCCTGCGGGGGGACGGGGCCGGCTATGACCTGGTGTGCGGCCAGGGTCGGCTGGAGGCATTCATCGCCCTCGGCCAGAATAAGATCCCCGCCGTGGTCATCCAGGCATCCAGGGACGACTGCTTCGTCATGTCGTTGGTGGAGAATCTGGCTCGCCGTCACCATACCCCTCTTGAATTGCTGCGGGAGATCGGCTCCCTCAAGGAGCGGGGCTACTTGATCGGCGAGATCGCCGCCAAGACCGATTTCAGCCATGAGTACATCTCCGCGCTCTGCTATCTCCTGGAACACGGTGAGAAGCGGCTCCTGGCCGCCATCGAACGCGGGGTGATGCCCTACAGCATCGCCATGGAGATTGCCAAGGCGAAGGATGCAGACGTTCAGCAGGCGCTGGCCGAGGCCTACGAATCCAAAGCGCTTCCGGGCAACCAGCTGGTGGCCATCCGGCGGATCATCGAGCAGCGCAACCTCAGCGGCAAGCGCATGCAGATGACCGGCGGCAACCGACCGAGGACACAAGTCACCACCGACGCGCTGGTCCGCGCCTATCGGAAGGAAACCGAACGCCAGAAATTGCTGGTCAAGAAGGCGGCGCTGACCCAGAGCCGCTTGATCTTCGTGGTAAACGCCCTGCGTCGCCTGCTGGCCGACGATCACTTCGTCACCCTGCTGCGAGCCGAATCGATGCACACCATGCCGCGCCCCTTGCTGGAGCGGCTGGGTGGAACCGGAGGCTGACATGCCGCAACCGGTGAAAGCCGCATTCGAATCTTCCCTCGTCACCTTGCCGGTGGAGGCAATCCTGCCGCTGCATCAGGTGACGGCGGCGCAAAAGCAATCCACCAAGTACAAGCTGATCGCCACATCCATCGCGGAGATCGGTGTCATCGAGCCCCTCGTCGTCGCGCGCCCCAAGGGTGGCGACAGCCGCTACCTGCTGCTGGATGGCCATCTTCGCTTGGCCGTGCTCATGGACACGGGTGCGCGGGAGATCTGCTGCCTCGTTTCCGACGACGACGAGTCATATACGTACAACAAGCGGATCAACCGGCTGGCGACCATCCAGGAGCACTACATGATTGTGCGCGCCATTGAGCGGGGCGTTCCGGAGGAAAAGATTGCCAAGGCCCTCGACGTCGACGTCAAGCAGATCAAGCGCCGCCGCGGCCTGCTCGAGGGAATTTGCCCGGAGGTCATCGATCTGCTTAAGGACAAGTCGATCAATCCCAAGAGCGTGGAGACCCTGAAACGAATGAAGCCCGCCCGCCAAATCGAGGCGGTGGAACTCATGATGGTGGCCGGGAATTTCTCCTCGACCTACGCCAAGGCCCTGCTTGCCGCAACCCGCCAGCACGATCTCGTCCACCCCGAGCGCCCGAAGCGGGTAGGCGGGATCACTCCAGAGCAGATGGCTCGGATGGAACGGGAAATGGAATCATTGCAACGCGACTTCAAAGCCGTGGAGGCATCGTATGGCGACGACGTCCTCCAGCTGGTGATCGCCACCGGCTATCTGTCGAAGCTGGTCGGCAACCCTGAGATCGAGCGATATCTGTCAACGTACCACCCGGAATTCCTGGAGGAGTTCCGGGCAATCATCGCCGTAGCCTCCCTTGACCAAGCAGTGCCGGCGGCCTGACGCGGCGAGAGAATGGTGCGTATTGGGGACCCGGACCCTTGAAGCGCGGGGACCGCTGGAGACGCCGTCGTAAGGGACGGATCAATGGCGGGGGTGGGGATGGCGGCGAACCCGCTCGGAGCCCACCGGGCCGGCCAGCGACATGCATTCTTCAACCGCTTCCGTTCTGCCGCATCGCGCAGGATTTCGATTGAATACCTCATCCCACTGAGCTACCGTTTTCCAACAACCCAGAAACTGGTCGTACACAGTTTCGCTATGGGTCACGTCACCGGGAGTGCGTTGTGGAGACGGAGAGGGCAGTCCTTCGCTGGGGCGTCGAGCGACGGCTCGAATTCATCGAGTTCCGCCTGTTCTGGGAGGGGTATGTGAATCGGGGCGATCTGATGGAGGCGTTCGGAGTATCGGTGAACCAAGCGTCCACCGACCTGAACCGCTATATCGGCATGGCCCCCACCAACATGGCCTATGACAAGAGCGCCCGCGCCTACGTGCGAGGGCCGGATTTCGCCCCTCTCTTCCTCAAGCTGGACGCCAGCCGCTACCTCTCCCAGCTCCGCTCCGTGGCTGATGGAATACTCGACAAAGCTGACGCCTGGATTGGCCGACTTCCTGAATTCGATGCGGCCCCGGCGCCCGTTCGGGGCGTAGACGCCAAAACGCTGCGCATGGTGGTCGCCGGCATCCGTAGGGCAGAGGCTATCGAAATCAAATACCAGTCCCTATCCCGGCCGGACCCAAAGTGGCGATGGATTGGCCCGCATGCCATTGGCTTCGACGGCTTCCGATGGCATGCCCGTGCCTTTTGCGAAATTGACCAAGCCTTCAAGGACTTCGTACTATCGCGGATTCTGGAGACACGGGGAACGCGGCCAAGAACTTCCGATCCGGCCGCCGATGCGGATTGGCATAAGCATGTGCTTCTGGAGATTGGCCCCCACCCCGAGCTTTCCGAGACCCAGCAGAAGGTGATTGCGCTCGACTATGGCATGAAGGCCAACAAGGTGGCGATCAGGGTGCGGCGCGCCCTTCTCTACTACACCCTGAAGCGGCTTGGCCTCGATACCGATCCTGCGGCACGACGCCCCCAGGACCAGCAAATAGTCTTGCTGAACCGGGCAGCAGTCATCCCCTCGTTGGCCGATGAGGGCTCGCCCCGATGATGATCATCGACAACATCAACCATCTGCTTGCTGCCGATCTGAAGCAGACCATACGGGCCGGGGCGCGCATCAAGATCGCGGCGGCGACCTTCTCAATCTACGCTTATGAGGCGTTGAAGAAGGAGTTGGAAAAGATCCACTCCCTCGAATTCATCTTCACCGCTCCCACCTTCCTGCCCGAGCAGGCCACCGACCACTTCCGCAAAGAGCATCGAGAATTCCAAATTCCAAAGAACGAGCGGGAACGTACCCTTTGTGGCGGCACCTTCGAGCTTCAACTGAAAAACCGCCTTACCCAGAGGGCAATCGCCCGCGAATGCGCCGACTGGATCAGCCGCAAAGCGAAGTTCCGCTCCAACCGGGGCAAGGCGCCGATGCAGCAATTCGCCTCGGTGACGACCGGAGGCGAGACGGCGGTCTATCTGCCCCTGCACGGGTTCACGGCGGTTGATCTGGGGATTCAAAAGGGCGACGCGGTTTCCAACATCGTCCACAAGATGACCGATGCGCCGGTCGCCGCCACGTATCTCAACCTGTTCGACCAAATCTGGCACGACACCGAGCGGCTGGAAGACGTCACCGCCCATATCTGCAACCACATTGCCTCTGTCTATCAAGAAAACTCGCCGGAACGCATATACTTCCTGATTTTATTCAATATTTTCAACGAGTTTCTGGAAGACCTAAGCGAAGACGTTCTACCCAACGACCTGACCGGCTACAAGAACACCCTCGTCTGGCAGAAGCTCTACCCGTTCCAGCGCGACGCCGTGACCGGGATCATCAACAAGCTGGAAACCTATAACGGCTGCATCCTGGCCGACAGCGTCGGCCTGGGAAAGACCTTCACGGCCCTGGCCGCCATCAAATACTACGAGTTGCGCAACCGCTCTGTTCTCGTCCTTTGCCCCAAACGACTGGCGCAAAACTGGCTGAACTACAACAGAAACCTCAAGACCAACATTTTCGCCAAAGACCGCTTCAACTACGATGTGCTCAGCCACACAGATCTGTTGCGCGACTCGGGCGAGTCATTCGGCACTCCACTGGATCGCGTCAACTGGGGCAACTACGATCTGGTCGTCATCGACGAATCCCACAACTTCCGCAACAACGACGCCTTCAAGGACAGAGAGACACGCTATCAACGCCTGATGAACGCCGTCATCAAGGAGGGGGTGAAAACCAAGGTGCTGATGCTGTCGGCAACGCCGGTCAACAACCGCTTCGCCGATCTGCGTAACCAGTTGGCCCTAGCCTACGAAGGGGATTCAGGCTCCCTGGACCAAAAGCTCAAGACAGGCCGCAGCGTCGAAGAGATTTTCCGCCGCGCCCAAGGCGCCTTTAATGCGTGGTCGAAGCTGCCGCTGGAACAGCGCACCCCCGCCGCCATCCTGAACGCGCTCGATTTCGACTTCTTCGAACTGCTGGACAGCGTGACCATCGCCCGCTCGCGCAAGCAAATCCAGACCTTCTATGGCACCGAGGAGGTGGGGCACTTTCCGACCCGGCTGAAACCCAAGTCTTTCCTCTGCCCGCTGACCCATCGGACGGACGTGATCAGCCTGAACGGGATTTACGAGCAATTGACCCTGCTGCGGCTGTCGGTCTATGCCCCGGTCAGCTACATCTTCGCCAGTCGGCTGCCAAAGTACGAGGATCGTTACGATACTGAAGTAAAGGGCGGCCGACTGCGTCAGGCGGATCGGGAACGCAGCCTCCAGGCATTGATGACCGTCAATCTATTGAAGCGACTGGAAAGCTCGGTGGAGGCGTTCCGCATCACCTTGGGGCGTTTGATCGATCTGCACACCAGAACCCTAGCCAAGATCGACGACTGGAAGCTGACCGGCAAGGGCGGGGATTTCGAGCAACCATCCTGGCAGGAGGATGACGGCCTCGACCCTGAAGAGATGATGCCCGGCGAAATGATGATTGGCGGCAAGATCAAGATCAGCTTGGCCGACATGGATGTGCAGTCATGGGAGCGCGACCTTCGCGGCGATGTCGCCATCATCGAGGCGCTTCTGGCCGAAATGGCGAAGATCACACCCGAGAACGACGCCAAGCTTCAGCACCTGAAGGCCGAGATCGAGAAGAAGCTGACCAACCCGATCAATCCGGGGAACTGCAAGCTGCTCATCTTCAGCGCCTTCGCCGACACCGCCGATTACCTCTATGCCCAAATCGCGACCGATATCCTGGAGCGCCACGGCCTTCACAGCGCCAAGGTCATCGGCGGCACCAACGCGCCCAAATCCACCTTGGGCAAGTTTTACGATTTCCCCTCCGTGTTGACGCTGTTTTCGCCCCTCTCGAAGGAAAAGGCCATCGTCATCCCGCAGGAGACGCGCGACATCGACATCCTGATCGGCACCGACTGTATTTCGGAAGGCCAGAACCTTCAGGACTGCGACACGGTCATCAACTACGACATCCATTGGAACCCGGTTTCCATCATTCAACGGTTTGGACGCATCGACCGTATCGGCTCGAAGAACGCCGTCATCCAGTTGGTCAATTACTGGCCGGATATCACGCTCGACGAATACATCAATCTGCGCGAGCGGGTCGAAAGCCGCATGGTCATCGCCGACGTGACCGCCACTGGCGATGATAACGTACTGAGCGCCGAGGCCAACGACGTGTCCTACCGCAAGGAACAGCTCCGGCGTTTGCAGGATGAAGTGATCGAGCTGGAAGACGTGCGCACCGGCATCTCCATCACCGATCTGGGGCTGAACGAGTTCCGCATGGACTTGCTGAACTACGTCAAAGTCAACCCGGACATCGCCAAAGCTCCGAACGGAATGCACGCCGTGGTCCCAAGCTGCCCGACATTGCCGCCGGGTGTGATCTTCGCCCTGCGTAACCGTAATCACGCGGTCAACGTCAACCAGCAAAACCGCCTCCATCCCTACTACCTCGTCTATGTCGGCGAGGGCGGCCAAGTGGTCGCCAACCACATGGAGGCCAAGAAACTGCTCGACCTGCTCCGGGGCGCCTGCCACGGACAGTCTGAACCTCTGGCCGAAATCTGCCGACTGTTCAACGAGGAAACCCAGGACGGCCGAGATATGGGACGGTATTCCGATCTCCTGACCAAGGCCATCGGCTCGATGATCGAACTGAAGGAAGAAAAGGACATCGACAGCCTGTTCAGCGGCGGGCGCACCACCGCCCTGGTGGACACCATCGCCGGACTCGACGATTTCGAGTTGGTCGCCTTCCTGGTGGTGCGGGGGCCTGCGCGCGCAGGCGCACAAAGCGGAGACGATTCATGACCCTCTTCGCCTATCCACCGCAGGCGACCGTCAACCGCGTTCTGCCCAAGAACAAGGTCTATGCCAACGCCACCATCTCCACCAGACTTCGCCAAGCGTTCGTGGCCGACCTTCACCAGATCGTCTGGCGGGCCAAGCTGGCGCCGGAAACCATCCGGCTTGCCGCAACGAAGGACGTGCCGGAAATCCAGGTCTTCGAGCTGGCGCTGAAAGGCACCGACTTCAACGAGGACATCGCCCGGACCATCGACGCTGCCATTCCCTTCCCCATCGTCTTCGAGTTGGGCTTCGAAGGAAAAATCAGGATTCTTGCCGCTTGGAAGCGACCAACAGCCGCCGATCCGACCAAATGGGTAACGGGTCACTATCTGGAAACCCCGTGGCAACCAGCCGACACCCCGCGCGAAGCCCTGCCCGTCGCCCTGAACATGGGCGGCCTTTACGAACAGATGTTACGCGCCCTATCGCCCGAACCGCCCCGGCGGGGGGAGACTTTGCCTGAGCACATGGAGCGGCTTGGCCACATCCGTGACTTAAAGGGCGAATCCGACAAGCTGGAGCGAAAGCTCGCCCAAGAGAAGCAATTCAACCGTAAGGTCGAAATTAACGAAAAAATTCGACGATTGCAGACTGATCTCTCGGCTCTTGTCGTACATTCGGTGGAGAGATAGGGATGTCCCATTTCAATGTCATCATCGGATTTTTCGACGGTAGTGGAGCTTCAACCGTATCGGGAAGTCGATTCTATCTTCCAAAGGACATCCTCCCAGACTATCAGGGGCAATCTCCCATCAGCGGCACACTCAAGTCTTTTTGCATGAACATCCCGACCGTGTTTACGGAGGAAATTAGCTTCAACCAGGTGCCGATGGCTCGGATCGGCTGGATCACGAATATTGCCCAACATGGCCGAGATATAAGACTGACCTATCGGTTGCCGTCTGGGATCATAGCTTTACAAGCGGACCGAATGGCCGACGCCCTCGGATTGACCAACCTCCCTCCACGAGGGATTGGCCACATGCAGCATAGTCATTGGACGATCAAGGAAGGGGATATCTTTCAGATCCTATGTCAAGCGGGGTTGCTTGAGAATACCCAGCCATCCGTTTTTGCAACACCAACTGATCCCGTTCAGAGTAACCTCGTATCCGTCATGATGCCGTTTGGCGCGGCGTTCACGGCAGTGTCTGAAGCTGTGAAGGTGGCCTGCGAAAATTTGCAACTCGAATGCAAGAGAGCCGACGATATCTGGGAGCATAGCACCGTCATACAAGACATCTATTCCCTGATATACCGCTCGAAAATCGTTGTCTGCGATTTCAGCGACAAGAACCCAAACGTTTTTTATGAGGCCGGGATTGCGCATTCCTTGGGCCGCGAAGTGATCCCGATCGTCCAGCATCCAGACGACATCCCATTCGATCTAACACCCCATCGCTATATTCAATATCTGAATAACGCGGAGGGACTTCAAAAATTGGTCACGGACATTACGCCGAGGCTCGCAACACTCATGAGCAGGTAACAGGGACATCATGGAAAAACTGAAATTGCACTCGCCGGACCTGAGCAAGGCCAACATCGACAAGGTGGCCGAGTTGTTCCCCCAGTGCGTCAGCGAAGCCAGGGATGAGAACGGGGCCATTGTCCGGCAGATCGATTTCGACCTGCTTCGGCAGGAACTTTCCGGTGGCATCGTTGAAGGGCCGGCCGAACGCTACCAACTGACCTGGCCCGGCAAGCGCGAGGCTCTCCTTACCGCCAACGCCCCCATCGCCAAGACCTTGCGCCCCTGCCGCGAGGAGAGTGTCGATTTCGACACCACCCGCAACCTCTTCATTGAGGGCGACAATCTCGATGTGCTGAAGCTGCTTCAGGAGACTTACCTGGGCAAGGTCAAGATGATTTACATCGACCCGCCGTATAACACGGGGAACGATTTTCTCTACAACGACAAGTTCTCTGTCGAACAATCTGAAAATGATCTTCTTTCATCTGTTCGTAACGATGAAGGAAAACAGACATTCACAACCGATAGATTGACCCAGAATTCAATTTCCAGCGGACGTTTTCATTCCGACTGGCTCAGCATGATGTATCCGCGTCTGCGGCTCGCCAAGAATGTTCTCCGGAACGATGGAGTCATGCTGATCAGCATCGACGATGCCGAGGTCCACAACCTCCGCCGCCTTTGCGACGAGGTATTTGGGAAAGACAACTTCATCGCCTCCATGGTGTGGGAGAAAGGCCGCAAGAACGACGCCAAGCTGGTGTCTGTTGGCCATGAATACGTCCTCGTATACGCCAAATCTTTGGCCCGCCTCAAGGAACTGAAAGTCATTTGGCGGGAGGAAAAGCCTGGTGCGCGTGAAATCTGGGAGCAATATCTTCAGCTTCGGGCCGAGCACAGTGAAGGGGTACAGGCAGATCGGGCAATCGAAATTGGCCTTCAGGCTTGGTATGCATCGCTTCCCAAGTCTCACCCCTCGAAGAAATGGAGCCGCTATAAACGTATCGACCGGCATGGCCCCTGGCGAGATCGCGACATTTCATGGCCTGGCAGCGGAGGTCCGCGCTACGATGTTCTCCATCCAGATACAAAATTACCATGTATTGTACCAGAAGCCGGGTGGCGTTTTTCTAGCTCGCTGGAAATGCAACGGCAGATCAAGCTCGGATTGGTGGAGTTCCGGGCAGATCACACCGAACCGCCGTTTCGCAAGGCCCACATTCGTCCGATCCAGGATGAAATCGACGAACCTGATACGGATGGGGCTGAAGAAAGCGAATCCGAGGAGAGCGGCGATGAGGAACTAGCGACCCAAGTGCGCGGTTCCTACTTCTACAAACAATCTCAGGTGTCAGTGAAGGCTCTACGCAAGCTGATGGGCGCCAAGATCTTCGACAATCCCAAGGATTTAGACGAAATTGCACGCCTAGTCGAGTACGTGTCTTCGGGTGATCCTGAAGCGATCGTGATGGATTTCTTTGCCGGTAGCGGAACCACCGGTCACTCGGTTTGGAAACTGAACGCCAATGACGGTGGGCGGCGACAGTTCATCCTTGTTCAACTTCCCGAGGAGCTTGACCCCAGCAAGAAGGATCAGAAGGCCCCCGCGAATTTCTGCGACAAGATCGGCAAACCCCGCACCATTGCTGAACTCACCAAGGAGCGCCTGCGGCGTGCTGGCGCTCAGATAAAGGAAAACCTCGCCAACCGTCATTGCGAGGAGGCGACCAGCCGACGAAGCAATCCAGAACAGGCGGCGCTTCCGGGCAGCGGTGAGTGGATTGCTTCGCCTTCGGCTCGCAATGACGAAGGAGGGACGGCTCACAACGACGGAAAGGATGCTTCATCCCTCGACATCGGCTTCCGCGTTCTCAAGGTCGATAGCTCTAACATGCGCGACGTGTTTTACCTGCCAGACGAAGCTCGGCAGGCAACGCTCTTGGATACCATCGACAATATCAAGCCCGACCGGACCCCAGAGGATTTGCTGTTTCACGTCCTGCTTGATTGGGGTGTGCCGCTAGACCTGCCGATCTTTGTAGAGACCATCGAAGGCAAGACGGTCTACTTCGTCCACAAGGATCGTCCCGACCTTGCCGCCTGCTTCGAGCGGGGCGTGACGGAGGAACTGGTCAAGGCGATTGCCGCCCGCGCCCCCCAAAGGGCGGTGTTCCGCGATGCCGGGTTTGCCAGCGACAGCGTCAAGATCAATGTCGAGCAAATTTTCAAGCTGCTCTCGCCCGCCACCGAGGTGAAGGTGATATGAGCGGGGAGATTCTAATCTATGAGACCGAAGGCGGGGGTGTCCGGCTGGATGTGCGGCTGGAAGAGGAAACGCTGTGGCTGACCCAGGCGGATATGGCTACGCTGTTCCAATGCTCGGTCGATAACATCGCGCTGCACCTGAAAAATATCTATGAGGACGGCGAACTGGCACCGGAGGCAACTACCGAGGAATTCTCGGTAGTTCGACAGGAAGGCTCGCGCCAGGTCACGCGCCGGATGGCCTGCTACAATCTGGATGCCATCATCGCCGTCGGCTACCGGGTCAAGAGCCGCGTCGCCACCCGCTTTCGCATCTGGGCCACGGAACGTCTCAAGGAATACATCATCAAGGGCTTTACCCTCGACGATCAGCGGCTGAAAGAGGCGGGGAATGACCGCTATTTCGAGGAATTGCTGGCGCGTATCCGCGACATCCGCTCCTCGGAAAAGGTGTTCTGGCGCAAGGTGCTGGATATTTACGCCACCAGTATCGATTACGACCCACACAGCGACGAGGCGCACCTGTTTTTTCAACAGGTTCAGAACCAAATGCATTGGGCCGCGCACGGTCAGACGGCGGCGGAAGTGATTTTTGCCCGCGCCTCCGCCCATAAGCCTGATATGGGCGTCACCAATTATCCTGGCAACCGTCTGCTCAAGCGGGACACGGAAATCGCCAAGAACTACCTGTCCGAGGACGAACTGGGGATTCTGAACCGGATTGTCACCGCTTATTTGGAATTGGCGGAATTGCAGGCATTGAACCGTATTTCCATGACCATGAAGGACTGGATTGAGCGCCTTCGCCAATTCCTGGCCATGACCGGGCGTCCCGTGTTGGATCATGCGGGAACCATCAGCCATCAAGCCGCTCTACAAAAAGCTCATAGCGAATACGACACGTTCCGGGAGCAGCAACGTCTTCAGCCAACTGCGGTGGAGCAGCATTTCATTGAAGCGGAAAAGACGTTGAAGCAGGTTGAGAACGCGGCAAAAAAACCGGGGCGTAAACCATGAAACTGAAATTCAAGAAGCAGCCCTATCAGACCGACGCGGTCGAAGCGGTGGCCGATTGCCTGGCCGGACAGCCGTTCGACGCTGGCCTCAAATATCGTGTTGATCCCGGTCGCATGGCCGAGGCCAGCGGGCAGGCCCGCGCCGCCCTGGAGGTGGAAGGCTTTCGCAACCCGGATATCGTCCTGCCGCCCACCCGGTTGCTGGAGAACCTCCACGCGGTGCAGCACCGCCAAAACTTGCCATTGTCGTCGGAATTGGTTAAAAGCCGCGCCTGCCCGCTCAATCTCGATATCGAGATGGAAACCGGAACCGGCAAAACCTACTGCTACATCAAGACGATGTTCGAGTTGAACCGGCAATACGGCTTCTCCAAGTTCATCGTCGTCGTGCCCTCCATCGCCATTCGCGAGGGCGTGTACAAGTCCTTCGAGATCACCGCCGAGCATTTCCTGGAGGAATACGGCAAACGCGCGCGCTTCTTCATCTACAGTTCGCGTGAGCTGCACAACCTGGAAAGCTTCTCGACTGATGCCAGCCTGAACGTGATGATCATCAACGTCCAAGCCTTCAACGCCACCGGCAAGGACGCGCGACGCATTTACGAGGAATTGGACGATTTCCAGTCGCGCAAGCCCATCGACGTGATTGCCGCCAACCGACCGATCCTCATTCTGGATGAACCGCAGAAGATGGAAGGGGCCAAGACCCTCGACGCGATGGCCAAGTTCAGGCCATCGCTGATACTGCGCTATTCGGCCACCCATAAGACCGAGCACAACAAGGTTTACCGGCTCGACGCCATCGACGCCTACAACCAAAGGCTCGTGAAAAAGATCGCCGTGCGCGGCATCACCGTGCGCGGCCTGTCCGGCACCAATGCCTATCTGTACATGGACTCCATCGAGGTTTCGAAGACCAAGCCGCCGATAGCGCGGGTAGAGATGGAAATCCGCACCCAATCGGGCATCAAGCGCGAGATACGCAAGCTCACAGTGCGCGATAACCTCTACGACCTGTCCGGCAAGTTGGATGAATACAAGGACTTCGTCGTCAGCGAGGTCGACGCGGTCAGGAACACGGTCAGCTTCCTCAATGGCGTGGAGATCGAAGGCGGCCAAGCCATCGGCGACGTCAATGAAGCGTCGCTGCGCCGCATCCAGATCCGCGAGGCCATCAAGGCTCATTTCGAGAAGGAACGGACGCTGTTCGGCCAGGGCATCAAGGTTCTATCTCTGTTCTTCATCGACGAGGTGGCGAAGTACCGGGATTATTCCCAGGCTGGCGACAAAGGCGAGTACGCCAGGGTGTTCGAGGAAGAATACGAAGCGATTAAGGCCGAGGTCTTGGGCGAACTGCCGCTTGGTGGCGAAGCGTGGCGGAAGCACCTGGACCGGATCGAGGTGGGCAAGACCCACAACGGCTACTTCGCCATCGATAAAAAGTCCAAGCGCCTCATCGACCCCGATATCATCGCACGGGGAGACGACAAGGGGCTGTCCGACGACGTGGACGCCTACGACCTGATCCTCAAGGACAAGGAACGCCTGCTGTCCTTCGAGGAGCCGGTGCGCTTCATCTTCTCGCACTCGGCCCTTCGCGAAGGCTGGGACAACCCCAACGTCTTCGTCATCTGTGCCCTGAAGTACAGCGACAACACCGTTTCGCGGCGCCAGGAAGTGGGCCGGGGGTTGCGGCTGTCCGTCAACCAGGACGGCGACCGCATGGACAATCCCGTAACGGTCCATCATGTCAACGTGCTGACCGTGGTGGCGAGCGAGAGCTACAAGGATTTCGTCAGCGCCTTGCAGGCTGATATCGGCAAGACCTTGTCGGCTCGTCCCCGGCAGGCTGACGAAGCCTATTTCACCGGAAAGGTTCTGAAGACCGACCAGGGCGACGTGGCTGTCACCGGGCAATTGGCGAAGCTGATCCACCGATATCTGATCAAGAACGACTACACCGACGAGGGCGACCGGATCACCCAGACGTATCATGACGCGGTGAAAGACGGCACCATGGCCCCGCTGCCCCCGGAATTGGCCCCCCATGCCGCTGCCGTCCACCAACTCATCGGCACGGTGTTCAGCGACGCGCAGTTGCCGCAGATCGACGACGACCGGAAGGCTAAACCCAACCCTCTCAATGCCAACTTCCACAAGAAAGAATTTCAGGAGCTATGGGGGCGGATCAATCACAAGGCCATCTACGCGGTCCAGTTCGACACGGAGGAGCTTGTCGGCAAATGCGTCCGGACGCTGGAGTGCGACCTTAAGGTCAGCCCGCTCCAGTACCACATCGTTGCCGGGGAACAGGAAGACCAAGCCACCTACGATTCGATCCGGAGCGGCGAAGCCTTCCGCGTGCGGGAAACCAGCACCCAGACGCACAACGCCTCGATCCATTCCGCCGTCACCTATGACCTTGTCGGCAAGCTGGCGGAGGCGACGACCCTGACGCGGGCCACCATCGCGGCCATCCTTCAGGGGATTTCGCCAGTGATCTTCGCCCAATACCGAACCAACCCCGAGGACTTCATCCAGCAGGCCGGGCGCTTGATCAACGAGCAGAAGGCCACGGTGATCGTCGAACATCTGACCTATGATCCGACCGGCGACACCTACGGCACCGACATCTTCACCCAGGACAAGAACCGCGACGATTTCGCGAAGGCGATCAAGACGGACAGGCACGTCTTCGACTACGTATTCACCGATTCCAAGATCGAACGCGATTTCGTCGCCGACCTTGATGCCAGCCAGGAGGTGGTCGTCTACGCCAAGCTCCCGCGTGGATTCTTCATCCCCACTCCGGTCGGCAACTACAACCCGGATTGGGCGATTGCCTTCAAGCAGGGCGCGGTCAAGCACATCTACTTCGTCGCCGAGACCAAAGGGTCCATGTCATCATTGGAACTGAAGGTTATCGAGAACAGCAAAATCGCCTGCGCCCGGAAGTTCTTCGCCAAGATCACATCGGATCAGGTGAAGTACGACGTGGTTAACAGCTACGGGAAGTTGATGGACGTCGTGCAGGGGTAACGGGAATGGTCAAACAAAGAGCCACACAGGAGCCGCCATGCACGTCGCTCGCCTGAAAATCAAGGGGTTCCGGGGGGTTCTGTCGGCGGATATAGCGCTTGGCCGCCATGCCGTTCTGGTTGGCCCGAACAACAGCGGCAAGACGACGGTTATTGAAGCGTTGGCGTTGCTCTTTGGGCGCGATCGACTGGTGCACCGCCTGACCGAGCATGATTTCCACGGTAGCGCGCCAGACGAAACGTCTCGAATCCAATGCATCGCCACGGTAACGGGCTTTGCGCCTAATCGAGCCACGGCCCGCCGGGGCCGGTGTCGCTGCTGCTGATGGTGACCGACCAGGACGGGCTGCCGGCCAGCGCCACGGTGGTGGGGGTGACGGTGACGTTGGTGGCGGCAAGGGTGGCGCCGTAATCGACGATCTCCTCGTAATACCCTGATGGCAGCGCCGGCTGGGCGAAGATCGGAAGCCCCGCCATGATCTGATCGTTGGGACCGCCCCAGCCATGCAAGGTAAAGTGCTGCGCCCAGGTGGCGCTGGTGTTGACCGGCATCACCACCCTGCCCTCATCGACCAGGGCGTTGACCAGGGTGCCGCCGAAGCCGCTGAACTGGTCCGAATGCAGGACGTAATCGGGGGGCGGATTGACGCTGGCGCGGATGCCGCCGGGGGCGCCGATGGTGCCGGCGCTGTCGATGCCGGCGACCCAGTAATCGTAGGTGCCGGCCGCCGTCTCGAACACGGTGGTGAACAACCCGGCCTTGGTGCCGATCACCAGAGCGGTGGCGAAATCCGCTCCCTTGCGGAGCTGATAGGTGGTGATGGGCAGCGAGCGGGTGGCGTCGGTCCAGGACAGCAGGACGTTGTTGTCGATCACCTGGGTGGTCACAGCGGGCGCGGCCGGCGGGGTGACGGTGATCTGCGCCAGGGCGGCGGGGCCGGTATTGCCGGCGATATCGACGGCGGTCACCCAGAACGAGACGGTGCCGGAGAAATCGACCCGGCTCTGGTACTGGGTGGTGTAGGCGAGAGCGATCTGGGCCGCGTTCGCAGCGCTCTGCCCCCTGGCGATGACGTAGTGGTCGATCGGGAACATCGCTGTCGGCGTGTTCCAGGTCAGCACGTAGTTCTGGCCATTGATCCCGGCGGTGAGCAGCGGCTGGCTCGGCGCCGTCACCCCCAGCGTGGCGATGCAGGCGTCGGCGGATTCGTCGAGCAGCTTGTTGCGGGCCTTGATCATCCAGCGATAGCCGGCGGCCAGCAGCGGCGGCACCATCGCCGAGGTGCCGGCGAAGAACCCCAGCGAGGTGGCGCTCGCCCAGTCGGTGCCTTCCCTGATTTCGTAGTCGTAGAGCATGGGATCGGCGATGTCGGTCCACGACAATTGGACGCCGTTGGCGGTGACGGTAGCCGTGAGTCCGGCAACATCGGCCGGCGGCATCATCGGCGGCGGCGCCACCGTCACGGTGAGGCTGGCCGCAGCCGAGGCGAAGCCCATGGACGCCACGGCAACCACCGTCAGCGTGTAGACCGCGCCCGGATCGACGTTGTCGATGTCGAGGCTGGTCTGGCTCTGGGTGACGGTGGTGGTTCCGCCGTTGGCCCGGCTCCAGGTGATGGTGAAGCGATTGGCCGAGCCGCTCCACGAGAAGGTGAGGCGCAGGCCGGCGATTCCGATGTCGATGACATAGCGGGACACCAGCGCCGACAGGTTGGCGGGCGTGGCCGGCGCCGCCGAAAGGGTGCTGACGGGGCGCGGCAGCAGGGCCAAGCCCTCTTCGATCGCCCCGTATTTGGAGGGGTCGTGGGAGATCGCCGAGATCTCGACCTGGCCGGTCTCCACCTCGTTGATGGTGACCACCCGCCACAACTCGGGCTCGAGATCGGTCTCGGCGATCAGGTAAATAGCATTGGGCTGCGGCATCTGCGGCAACGGAGCGCCCAGAATGACCGTGGCGCCCGTGATGGCGATGATCGGCTGGGCAGCGAGCGTCCCGTCCGGCATCGCTACCTGGAGCGAGACCCCAGACCCCACCACCGGCGCGGCATCAAGGGTGATCGTGGTGCGATCGGCTGACACCGCTACCAGCCGCCCGCCCATCCGCCGGCCGGCGCGGTTGGGGTCCGAGGTGGCGATGACGGCGCCGGGAAAGACGTAGGCGCCGTCCATGCCGCAGCGGAAGGTGACGGCCTCGGTTTCGTGCTGCTCGGAATAGAGCAGCCATTTGCCGACACGATGGGCCTGCCCGCGCGAGGTGCAGCCCATGGCGGTGACGTCGGCCTTGACGATGCCGTAGCGGGCGACGGCCGCGTCATTCTGGACGTACTCGACCTTCTGGCGGTACCAGTCGGCGGGGTCGTTCCAGGTCACCAGCGCCACGGTGTGGCGGGATTTCAGGCTGGTCCCCTGGTACTTGAAGGCGCCGCTGATGACGTTGGCCGGGGTGAACATCTGCACCGGGTCGGCCGGCGCATCCTGCATCACGGCGATACCGCCGGCACTCCAGTAGACGATGCCGCGGAAGATGCTGGCGAGGTTCTGCACCACCGTGTAGGCCTCGGCCTCGCTCTGGAGGTAGAGGTTGCAGGTGAAGCGCGGCTCGCTTCCGCCGAAACCATCGGGCACCAACTCGTCGCAATAGCGGCCGATGGCGTAGAGCTGCCACTTGTCGATCTGGGCGACATCGATCTGGTCGCCAAGACCGTAGCGGCCGTTGGTCAGCAGGTCGTAGAAGCACCAGGCGGGATTGTCGCTCCACGCCAGCTTGAAAGTGCCGTCCCAGGAGCCGGCATAGGTGCGGGCGATGGGGTCGTAATTGGCCGGCACGTTGACGACCAGGCCTTTGACGTCATAGGCCCGCTGGGGAATAGTCGAGAATTGCTGGGCGTCGATGGCGATGCCGGCCAAGGCGGTATGGCGGTACTCCAGCCTGGCCGAGACGATGGCGGTGAAGTCGTCGAACCACAGTTGGTTCTGCAAGAGCGACGTGCCGGAATCGGCGGTGACGCGGCACACCCGCACGTCGAACGGCCCGGCTCCGGCCAAGGGGATCAGATAGGAGCGGGCATACTTGCTGGTGGTCTTGCCGGAGATGGTGTCGGAAATCGCGGTGACGAAGCCGGCCTCGTTGCACTGGATGTCGATGGTGAAGGCGACCGAGGTGCCGGAAATGTTGCCGCTCCCATCCTCGTTGGTCAGGTAGGGCGTGCTGACGGTGACGCGGACCGCATTGACGCCCGAGGTGGTGATCGACCGCACCACCGGCTGGGCCTGCCAGACCT
>Ga0316224_1001090_pt1 | contig 32329 bp, 29 predicted proteins | sample TBH18013metaG_FD_206254 | JGI IMG/M metagenome (GOLD analysis project Ga0316224, IMG submission 206254) | Freshwater microbial communities from Trout Bog Lake, Wisconsin, USA - TBH18013 | ecosystem: Environmental > Aquatic > Freshwater > Lake > Hypolimnion/Profundal zone | place: USA: Wisconsin... | reverse complement strand
GCACAACCTCTGGATCAACAACCAGAGCCGCAATCCCAAGGCCAAGGGGAAAATTCAATACGTCAATAATGTCGTTTATAATTGGGGCGTCTGCGGCCTCGTCGGCGGCCATTCGGCGGGCGACCATTTTCAGGATGTCGTCGGCAATTATTTCATCGCCGGGCCGGATTCCAGTTCGCATTTCGTCGGCGAATTCACGGCCACCGACCACGTTTTTCAAAAAGGAAATTTGGCCGCCACTAGCAAAGACGGGAAGCTGGACGGACGCGAAGTTGTCCCCGCCGATTTCGGCAAGGGCGAAGATGCACCGACCTTTGTGTCCGCCCCGTCCGTCGGGCCGCTGACGGATATGACGGTCGAATCCGCGCCGGCTGCGGTTTCCAACGTCCTTGCCCAAGCCGGCTGCTCGCGGCACCGCGATGCCGTGGACGCGCGACTGGTTGACGCCGTGCGGTCGTTCGGCACGCGCGGCAAAATCATCCGCAGCGAGGTGGAAGCCGGCGGCCTCTGACTTGGCCGCGTCTCGGCAGAACACCGCAATTTTTGGATGGCGGCTTTCTGCCGAAAGGCGCTACTTTGTCCGCCTGTGAAATCCGCCGCGCCCGAACTGCTCCCGCTGCTGAAGCAATACTTCGGTTTCACTTCCTTCCGCCCGTTGCAGGAAGAAATCATCCGCGATTCGCTGGCGGGCAAAGATGTCTTCGCGCTACTGCCGACCGGCGGCGGCAAATCGCTGTGCTTCCAGCTTCCCGCGCTCGCGCGCGACGGCCTCACCGTCGTCGTTTCACCCTTGATAGCGTTGATGAAAGATCAGGTGGACGCGCTGCAAGCCAGCGGCATCGCGGCAACATTTTTGAACTCCTCGCTCGCCGCCGAGGAATCACGGAAGCGCTTGCGCGGCCTGCACAACGGCGAATTCCGCCTGCTCTACGTCGCGCCGGAGCGGCTGATGCTTTCGGGATTCTTGTCCGATTTGCAGCGCTGGAACGTCCGGCTCATCGCCATTGACGAGGCGCATTGCATCAGCGAATGGGGCCACGATTTCCGCCCGGAATACCGCCAGATTTCCGAACTGCGAAAACATTTTCCGGATGTCCCGTTCATGGCGCTCACCGCCACCGCCACCGGCCGCGTGCGCGAGGACATCGTCACGCACCTGAAATTGCGCGAGCCGAAATGCTACGTCGCCAGCTTCAACCGGCCAAACCTGACCTACCGCGTCATCGCCAAGAACAAGCCGTTCGACCAGCTCTTTGAATTTTTGCGCGCCCGCCCGAAAGAAAGCGGGATTGTGTATTGCCTGTCGCGCAAGGCGACCGAGAGCGTCGCCGAACGCCTGAATGAAAATGGCATCAAGGCCAGGCCGTATCACGCCGGCCTCACGCCAAAGGAACGCAGCGAGCATCAGGAGCTTTTTCTGCGCGACAACATCCGCGTGGTCTGTGCGACCATCGCTTTCGGCATGGGCATCAACAAGCCGAACGTGCGCTTCGTCGTCCACTACGATCTGCCGAAAAACATCGAGGGCTATTATCAGGAGACCGGCCGCGCGGGCCGCGACGGCCTGCCGGGCGAATGCGTCTTGCTGTTCAGCCCCGGCGACGCGGTCAAACAGACGACGTTCATTGACGAGAAACCGAATCCGCAGGAACGGCAGATTGCGCGCGAGCAGTTGCAGCAGATGGTGCATTACGCCGAATGTTCCGCGTGCCGGCGCAGCGAACTGCTCGCATATTTTGGCGAGGAATCTTCCGCCGACGACTGCGGCGCGTGCGACAACTGCCTTTCGCCGCGCGCCACTTTCGACGGCACGCTGGCCGCGCAAAAATTTCTCTCGTGTGTCTATCGCATCCGTGAGAAAAACGGTTTTGGCGTCGGACTGAACCATGTCGTCGAAGTCCTCACCGGCGCGGACACGGAAAAAATTCGCAAGTGGAGCCATGCGGAGCTTTCGACTTACGGTATCGGCAAGGAACACAATCGCTCCGAATGGGCGGCGATTGGCCGCGAACTGGTGCGGCTCGATTTTCTCCGGCAGACCACGGAAAAGTTTAGCGTGCTGGAATTAACCAATACTGGCGCGGCGATGCTCAAATCACGCACCAAAGTCACGCTCACCAAGCCCGTCACTGCGCCGGAAACAAAAGTCCGCCACGTCGGTGAAATCACCTGCGACGAAGGGTTGTTCGAGCGGTTGCGCGAACTGCGCAAGCGGCTGGCCGACGAGCGCGACGTGCCGGCCTATATCGTTTTCTCCGACGTGGCGCTGCGGCAGATGGCGCGGAATTATCCCGAAAACGAACGCGACTTCGCCCGCATCAGCGGCGTGGGCGAAAAGAAATTGCGCGAATACGGCGAGGTTTTTCTGAATGAAATCACCCGGCATCTGGCCACGAACCCGCGCCAGATTTTTGCGGAAGATTCCTTCGTCGTGCCGGTGGCACAGCGTTCAAGCCTGGGCGACACCGCGCGCGAAACGCTCCGCCGTTTTCGCACAGGCGATTCACCGGCGCATATCGCCGAGACTCGCGGGTTGGTGGTCGGCACAATCTACGGCCACCTCGGCACCGCGATTGAAGCGGGCGAGGCAATTGACTTGGCGCAGCTTCTCACCGCCGAGGCGCAGGCGGAAATCGCCGCCGCGTTCAAGCGCACCGGCTGGGGCAACATTGTGGGCGCGCGCGAACTGCTTGGCGAAAAATACGATTACGGCCTGCTGCGGATTTTCCGCGCGGCGGCGAATGCCCGGCGCGTCTAGGGGAAATTATTTCTTTTCGCCGGTTTTCCACGCCGGCGTGTTGGTGTCGCCAAAGTCAATCGAGGCGGAATTGATGCAGTAGCGCAGGCCGGTCGGCGCGGGGCCGTCGTCAAAAACGTGGCCAAGATGGCTGCCGCAATTGGCGCACAGAACTTCCGTGCGATGCATCCCGAGGCTGTCGTCCTCGCGCTCCACCACCGTGCCCTTCGCCGCGAGATCGGAAAAGCTTGGCCAGCCGCAGCCGGAATCAAACTTGTCGTTGGAGGTGAACAGCACCGCGCCGCAAGCCGCGCAGCGATAGACGCCCGGTTCCTTGGTGTTCCAGTATTTGCCGGTGAACGGAGCCTCCGTGCCGGCCTCGCGGAGGACATGATATTGTTCGGGCGTCAGAAGTTTGCGCCATTCGGCCTCGGTGTGTTGGAGCGGGAATTTCATGGTGGTATTGGTTGAATTGTTCATGGCCGCCGGGCTGTTGGTCGGCGCGGCGTTGCAGCCGGTGGCGAACAGCATTGCGCCCAGCGCGAGCAGAATTAAAGTCGGTTTCATGTTCATGTTTGCCGCGTCCAACCTATCTCACCGAAGCGCCCGTCCGTCAAATGCGCGGAACAAATTTCAGCGGCTTCGGCAAAAATTATTTCTTCGGGTTTGGAGATGCGCTAACCTCATTCCGTTCAACTTAAAACCGCATGAAAATCTCCATCCAAGAATTAATGACCAAGAGCGGCGTGGCCTTCGGCACCAGCGGCGCGCGCGGGCTGGCCACGGCAATGACCGACCAAGTTTGTTACGCCTACGCCAGAGGTTTTCTCCAATACCTTGAATCCATTGGCGAAATCAAGCGCGCCGGCGAACGCGTCGCGGTCGGCGGCGATTTTCGCCCCAGCACCAGCCGCGTGATGGAGGCGGTCTGCCGCGCCGCCGAAGACATGGGTTATCGCGCTGTGAACTGCGGCAAAGTGCCGTCGCCCGCCGTCGCGCTCTTCGGGTTTGAAAACAAGATTCCGTCCATCATGGTCACCGGTAGCCACATTCCCGACGACCGCAACGGCATCAAGTTCAATAAGTGTGCCGGCGAAGTTTTGAAGTCCGACGAAAAAGGCATGAGCAGCCAGATCGTCGAGCTGGATGACACGCTGTTTGGTGCGGATGGAAATTTTGCAAAGGCAAAGCCACCGCATGAGGTCTCACCCGAAGCCGGGGAAAATTACGCGATGCGCTATCTGAATTGTTTTAGTCACGATGCGCTGCGCGGTTTGCGCGTGGGCGTCTATCAACATTCCGCTGTCGGACGCGATGTGCTGGTGAAAATCCTTTCGCACCTTGGCGCGGAGGTGAAGCCATTGGGCCGCTCCGACAAATTCATTCCCGTGGACACCGAGGCCATCCGCCCCGAAGACGTGCAACTCGCGCACGACTGGGCGGCGACCGGAAAATTTGACGCGCTCGTCTCCGCCGACGGCGACAGTGATCGTCCGCTGGTCAGCGATGAACACGGCAATTGGCTGCGCGGCGACGTGGCGGGAATCCTCTGCGCGAAATATCTGGCGGCCGATTCCGTCAGCACGCCGGTGAGCTGCAACACCGCCGTGGAAAAATGCGGTTGGTTCCGTGAAATCCTCCGCACGCGCATCGGCTCGCCGTTCGTGGTGACTTCGATGATGGAAGCCACGGCTGGCGGTGCGAAACGCGTGGTCGGCTATGAAGCCAACGGCGGTTTCCTGCTCAATTCTGAAATCGAAGCCGGCGGCAAATTTCTGCGCGCGCTGCCGACGCGCGACGCCGTGATTGTGATGCTCGGCATTTTGCTGCTGGCCAAGGCGCAGGGCAAAACTATTTCGCAACTCGCGGCGAGTTTGCCCGCACGGTTCACGGCGAGCGACCGACTGAAGAATTTCGCAACCGAGAAAAGCACGGCGATTCTGGCGAAGTTCAATTCCGGATCCGAAGCCGCCGACCAAGTAGCGATTGAAAAGATGTTCGGAGAAATTTGCGGAAAGGTTGTTTCATCGAACCGCACGGATGGTTTGCGCATCACGTTTGCCAACGAGGAGATCATCCACCTGCGTCCGTCCGGCAACGCGCCGGAGTTCCGCTGCTATACGGAAGCCGCCACCGACGAACGCGCCCGCGAAATAACCTCACTCGCATTGGCTCGAATTGCCGGCTGAATTTTTAATGCGCCGCGGCGGCCGGCCTTTTGGCGTATTGCACGCGCTTGAACAGAAAAATCAAGGGGATGCCGGCGAGCGCGAGCAGGCTGAACAAAAAGAAATTGTCCACGAACGCCCACAGGTGCGCCTGCTGGTCGAGCAGCGAATAAACGGCGGCGTAGGCCTGCTGGGTCGCGGTCGCGGGATCGGCGTGATGCGACAGCAGATTTTTGGCGGCGGCAAAACGCTGGGCAAAGGCCGGGTCGGTGGGCGTGAGGTGGCCGACCATCAGCGCCTGATGCGCCTGCGCGCCGCGCGCGAGCATCGTGGTGACGAACGCGATGCCGATGCTGCCGCCGAGGTTGCGCATGAGATTGTAGAGGCCGCTGGCATTGCCGATCTGCGCCTGGCCGAGCTGGCTCATGGTGGTGGTGGTGAGCGGCACAAAGATGAAGCTGATGGCGATGCCGTTGACGACGCTCGGCCAGATGACGCTGCTCATGCCGACCTGGAGGTTGATGCTCGCGAGCAGCCAGGACGAATACGCCAGCGTCGAAAAGCCAAACAGCAGCATCCAGCGCATCCGGAGTTTTCCGACCAGCCGCCCGACCACGAAGGTGGTGAAGAACGCCGCCACGCCGCGCGGCGCCAGCGCGTAACCGGCTTGCAACGCCGGATAGCCCATCAAGGTTTGCAGGAACAGCGGCAACTGCGCCGTCGTGCCGTAAAGAATCGCCGCCAGCGACGTCATTAAAATCAAACCGATGGTGAAATTGCGGTTCTTGAACACGCGCAAATCCACGAGCGGGTGCTCCGCCTTGAATTCCCACCAGATGAAGCTGATGAACGAAACGACGGACGCCGCCACGAACCAGCGCACCCATTCCGCCCCGAACCAGTCCGCTTCCTGGCCTTTGTCTAGGACGATTTGCATCGTCGCCAGCCACACAGCCAGCAGGCCGAAACCGATGTAGTCAATCGTCGCCTCGACATTGCGCTTGATATACGGCGGATCTTCGACCACCCATTTCGCCATCAGCACCGCAAAAATTCCGACCGGCACGTTGATGTAAAAAATCCAGCGCCACGAATAGCTGTCCGTGATCCAACCGCCGATCACCGGACCGAGAATCGGCGCGACCACGACACCCTGCGCGAACGCCGCCATCGCCAGGCCGCGTTTTTGCGGCGGAAAACTTTCAAGCATGATGGATTGGGCGATTGGCACCATCGCGCCGCCGCCGACGCCCTGAAAAATCCGCGCCACAATCAGCGCCGGCAGGCTCCACGCCAGGCCGCAAAGCACCGACGCGAAGGTGAACAACACGATGCAGGTCAGCAACACGCGTTTGCGGCCGAAATAATTTCCCAGCCAGCCGGTCATCGGCAGCACGATGGCGTTGGCCACAAGATAGCTCGTCAGCACCCACGTCGCCTCCTCCGGCGTGGCCGACAAACTGCCCGCGATGTGCGGCAGCGCGATGTTGGCGATGGACGTGTCCAGCACCTCCATGAACACCGCCATCATCACCGTGAGCGTGATGAGCCACGGATTGTGGCGCGGCTGCCATTCGTGTTTTGGCGCGTCGGACATTAGGTGGAAAAGTTAAGATTGCCAAATGCCGGCAACAACGAACTGACTATGCCGCGGTGGCTTTTACCGATTCCTTCGAAAAGAATTTAAAAATTAAGACGCCGGCCACCGCCAATAAAATCGCGGCCAGAATCTCGATCCATTGGGGAATGTGAAACTCGCTGACCTGCACGTCCGGTGTCACGGACAGGCCGGGGCCGATGACGTGGTCGGCGGGCAGCGCCTCGTCGAAAACGATTTTCACCGGCACGCGCTGGACGACTTTCACAAAATTGCCGGTCGCATTTTCCGGCGGCAGCAAACTGAACGCCGCGCCGCTGCCGGCCTGCACGCTGTCCACATGCGCGCGAAATTCGCGTCCGCCGAGCGCGTCAATTTCCACCAGCACCGGCTGGCCAGGCGCCATTTTTTTCAACTGCGATTCCTTGAAGTTCGCGACGACCCAAACTTCGTCCGGCACAATCGAGAGCAACTGCTGGCCGGCTTCCACGTAATCGCCGGTCTCCACGGCCTTGCGCGTGACGCGGCCGTCGGCGGTCGCAAAAATATTCGCGTAGGACAAATTGATTTTGGCGGCGGCGATGTTGGTCTGCGCCTCGCGCCATTGCGCCTCCACGGTGCCGACCTGCGCCCACGCGGCGGCGAGTGTGCGTTTGGCCTCATCCACTTTGGAGATGGCCGAGGCCACGTTGTCCTGGGCGGACTTGAAATCCGCCTGCGCCTTGATGTTCGCGGCCTGCATGGCGTCAAATTCCTGCTGCGAGACGGTATTTTGTTTCAGCAAATCCTGGGCGCGCGCGAAATCGGCCTGCGCCTTTTTGGCGGTGGATTCGGCGGCATCCGCGTCGGCCTGCGCCTTCCGCGCGTCCGCTTCGGCGGTGGTCACTTTCGCCTGCATCAATTGCCAGCCGGCCAGCATGGTTTGGTAGCTGGCCTGCTGCGCGTCCGCCGCCGACTGCTTTTGCGCGACGGTCATGGCGTAATCCGCCGGGTCAATTTCGACGAGCAAATCGTTTGAGTGAACCAGTTGGTTGTCGAGCACATGAACCGACGCAACTTGTCCGGCGATGCGCGGCGCAACGGAAACGACGTGGCCGGCGATGAACGCGTCGTCGGTGGATTCGTGCGTGAAAATCTCGACGAGCGCCGCGATGCCGAAATATAAGAGCACCGCGAGCGCAAGGGCGGCGGGCCAGAGAAATTTTGGCTGGTTGAATTTTGACGGCGAGCCGTTCCCGTTTTTTACGGGCGGCGGGGCAGGGTTTTCATTCATGGCTCAATTCCATTTCTCCCGTGCTTTTTGGTGTTTCCCCGCCGTGATCCTTCGCGATTAAAATATAAATAGACGGCACGACGAGCAGCGTGAAAAACGTGCCGATGGTCATGCCGCTGACCAGCACGATGCCGATGGAATTCCGCGCTGCCGCGCCCGCGCCGGTGACGAGCGTGAGCGGGAAATTGCCGGCGATGGTCGCCACGGTGGTCATAAGCACCGGGCGCAACCGCAGCATCGCGGACTCGCGAATGGCCTGCGGTTTCGTGCGGCCGCGACGCTGGAGCTGGTTGGCAAACTCGACGATGAGAATGCCGTTTTTCGCAATGAGGCCGACGAGTGTGATCAAACCGACCTCGGAATAAATGTTCATCGAAGTCGTCCAACCGTCCGTCCAGAAATGCATGTTCGGGTTGGGCATTTTCAGGAAACAAAAAATCGTCGCGCCGAAAATCGCCAGCGGCACCGAGCCGAGAATGATGATGAACGGATCGCGGAAGCTGTTGAACTGCGCGGCCAGCACCAAAATGATCAGCACGACGGCAAGCGTGAAGGCCGGCAGAAATTTGTCGCCTTCCGTGCGCTGGAACCGCGAGTCGCCGGTGTAATCCAGCTTGTAGCCGGTCGGCAGAATCCGCGCGCATTCGCCTTCCAAAAATTTCAGCGCGGTCTCCAGCGGCACGATGGCGACGCCGCTGAGCTTGACGGAGTTCAACTGCTGGAACCGGTTCAGCGCGCGCGGCGTCGTGTGTTTTTCCAGCCGCGCGAAGGTGCTGACGGGAATGAGCTGCGCGCCCGGGCCTTTGACATAGGTGTTTTGCAACTGCTCGGCGTTCATCCGCGCACCGCGTTCGAGCTGCGGAATGACCTTGTAGCTGCGGCCGGCGAGATCGAAGCGGTTCACGTAATTGCCGCCGACCAGCGCGCCCAGGTCCGAACCGACGGTCTGCATGTCGAGGCCGAGCGCGGCGACCTTGTCGCGGTCAATCACCAGCTCGACTTCCGGCTGGTCCACCTTCGTGTCAATCATCGGCGGGAAGGCGAACATGCCGTTGGTCGCGCATTCCTGCTGCAACTGCTGGGCGTATTTCAAAATTTCCTCCGGCTCGCCGGTGCCGGACAGCACGAGGTTCACCGGAAAATTTTCCCCGCCGGTCGGCAGCGGCGGCGGCGTGACCATAAACATACGGATGCCCGGCAGCCCGTTCACCATCGCCTGCACTTGCGGCGTGATCTGGAAAACAGTGCGCTTCCGTTCGCCCCACGGCTTGAGCACCAGCCCGCCAAAACCTCCGTCCGGCTGCGTCAGTTGAAACACCTGTTCCTTCTCCGGCACCTTGGCAAATGAGCTGCCGGCCAGGTCGGCGTAGAACGAAGTTTGGTCAATGGTCGAATCCGGCGGCGTTTCGACGACGCCGAAAATGACGCCCTGATCTTCCGCCGGCGCAGGTTCCTTCGCCTGCCAGGCCATCATGAACATCGGCAGCGTCAGCAACGACAGCCCAATCCACACGGTGTAAACCAATGGCCGCCGCGCCAGCGTCCAATCCAGCACACGACCGTAGAAATTTTTCAGACGGTCAAAATCGCGGTTGATGCGGCCGACCAGGCCGTGATCCTCACGGTCATGACTCAACAGCCGCGACGCCATCACCGGTGACAGCGTCAATGCGACAATGCCGGAAATAAACACCGCGCCCGCCAGCGTCAGGGCGAATTCACGGAACAGCGATCCGGTCAAGCCGCCCTGGAACGCGATGGGCGCATAGACCGCCGCGAGCGTGATGGTCATGGCGATGACCGGCCCGACGAGTTCGCGCGCGCCGAGCAGCGCCGAGTCAACGGGCGTCTTGCCCTCGCGGATATGGCGCTCCACATTTTCGACGATGACGATGGCGTCGTCCACCACGAGGCCGACGGCGAGCACGATGGCCAGCAACGTGAGCAGGTTCAGCGTGAAACCGAACACCTGCATCAAAAACACCGCGCCGATGAGCGAGAGCGGAATTGCCACCAGCGGAATCAGCACCGAGCGAAACGAGCCGAGAAACAGAAAAATCACGACCGACACGATGATGAGCGTGATGATCAGCGTTTTCACCACTTCGTGCAGCGCGTCGGAAATATACTGTGTCGCGTCATATGCCACGCGCGCCGTGAGGCCGGTGGGCAGGTCTTTTTGGATGAGCGCCAGTTCGGCGCGCACCCGCTTGACGACGTCGAGCGAGTTCGCGTTCGGCAGCGCCCAGATGCCCATGAACACGGCGCGCTCGCTGCTGAAGCGCACTTCGGAATTGTAATCCTCCGCGCCCAGCTCCACGTCGGCCACGTCGCTCAACCGCACGAGCTGGTCGCCATTCCGGCGGACGACCAGGTTTTTGAATTCATCCACGGAGCGCAAATCCGTGTTCGCCGTCAAATTGACTTGGACGAGCGAGCCTTTGGTCTGGCCGACGGCGGAAAGAAAATTATTCGCCGCCAGCGCCGTGCGGACTTCGTTCGGGCTGATGTTGAACGCCGCGAGCCGCTCGGGTTTCAGCCAGATGCGCATCGCGAAGGTGCGGCCACCAAGAATGTCCGCCTTCTGCACGCCTTCGATCGCGGTCAGGCGCGGCTGCACTACGCGCATGAGATAATCCGTAATCTGGTTCGCCTGCAAAATGTCCGACGAAAAACTCAGGTAGGCCGACGCAAACTGCGAGTCGGCGGTGACGATGGTGAGCGTGGGAATTTCCGCCTCCGGCGGCAGGTCGTTGCGCACCTGATCCACCTTGGAGCTGATTTCGCCGAGCGCCTTTTTGGAATCGTAATTCAACCGCAGGTGCACGGTGATGGCGGACACGCCGAGCTTGCTGGCCGATTCCATGTAGTCAATCCCATCCGCCGCCGCGATGGCGCGTTCGAGCGGCTGGGTGACGAAACCGCGCACGAGGTTCGCGCTCGCACCGACATAAACGGTCGTCACCGTGATCGCCGCGTTTTCGCTGCGCGGGTATTGCCGGAGGTTCAGCGAACGGATGGCCTGCAAGCCCGCGATCAAAATGATCAGACTGACGACGGTTGCCAGCACCGGCCGGCGGATGAATAAATCAGTGAAGGATTTCATTTCTGAATGGAAAACATTCAACAACCAACTTTGAACGCCCAACACTCAATGGACTTCCATCCACGAAACATTGGATGTTCGAGGTTGAATGTTGAATGTTGAATATTCACAAAATTAGCTGTTCGGCGGCGTGGGTGTCAGCGACGGCTGGGGCGACTCGGAGGCGCCATTGTTTTCCTGCACGGTTGAACCGTTGTGCAATTTGAACAGCCCCGAGGTCACCACGCGGTCACCGGCCTTCAAGCCGGATTCCACGCTAACAAAATCGCCATGCATCCGGCCGGTGCGAATGAATTTTTGCTGCGCAACCAGGTTCGTCACCCCGCCGGTCACCTGCGGTTCAATCAAGTAAACCGCATCACCAAACGGTGCGCGTAAAATTGCCGTCGCCGGCACCGCCAGCACCGCTTCCGCCTGCGGTAAAACCACCGCCACGTGCACGAACATTCCCGGCCGCAACATTTGATCCGCATTTTCCAGCTTCGCCCGCAGTTGGACGCTGCGCGTCATCGCGTTCAAGTCGGGATTGATGGCCGTCAGCTCGCCGGTGAAGTTGGTGCCCGGATAGCTGTCGCTGGTCACCTGCACCACCAACCCGGTCTGAAGCTGGGACAAATTTTGCTGCGGCATGGAAAAATCCACGAACACCGGCGTCAGCGCCTGCAAGGAGACGATGCCCTTGCCGACGTCCAGTTGCTCACCGAGATTCACGAGCCGGATGCCAAGCCGGCCGGCGAACGGCGCACGGATATTTTTCTTTTCAATCGTCGCCCGGATCGCGTCGGCGTTCGCTTGGTTTTGTTTCAGCGTGGCGTCGGCCTGGTCGAGCTCAGATTGGGAAACGGTGCTGTCCGCGCGCAATTTTTGCGTGCGCTCCAGATTCAGTTTCGCCAGTTGCACCTGCGCCTCGGCGGCGCGCAACTGCGCCTCCTCGGACGAGGTATCGAGCTTGATGAGCAAATCGCCCTGATTCACCGTCGCCCCGGATTCAAAGGCGATTTCGGTGACCGTCCCGGCGATTTCTGGCGAGACGATGACGCCCTGCGCCGCGTTGACCGAGCCGACGGCGGAGAGCGTGTCCTGCCATTTTTCCTCGTGCGCCACGGCGGATGAAATGGTTTCCGGGGGCGGCACAAAGGCTTTGCCGGCGGCAATCATCGTGCCGATTTGCAGCCCCTTGACCAACCCCAGCGCGCCGGCGACGCCGACGACGATGACCAGTCCAATAATAATCTTCTTCATGTTTTCCCTTGGTTTGAAATTATTTTTTCCGGCGGTTTGGTTTCGGCGCGGCGCCGGCCAGAAACAGTTCCACAACTTTCTTCGCCGTCAACCGGTCCGGCTCGCAGTCCGGCATGACGAGGTGCGACACGAGATGAAAGTTGGCGAGGCCATAAAAGCCGAACGCCAGCTCGCGGCTCTTGAAACTTTTGTCCAGCTCGCCGTTTTTGAGCGCCCGCTTGATGAGCGAGTGGACGAACTCGAAATTGCGCTCGCATTTCTCCGTGCAGGAAAGGTCTTTCGGCACCTCGCCCGGCGCGGCGAACATGGTCGCAAAGGAAATCCGCATCAGCTCGCGGTTCTCACGGAAATATTCGAACAGCGCGGCGAGGATGTTTTCCAGTTGTTCCCGGATGCCCACGCTGGTCGCTGCCGCCTCGCCCAAAATGCGGTAGCGCTGGTCGTGCGCCTCATGCACCAGCGCCTGAAACAGCCCCGCCTTGTCGGCGAAATGATAATAGAGCGCAGGCTTGGAGACCTGCGCGTCGTCCACGATATGCTGGACGGAAGTGGCGGCATAGCCGCCGTCCGCGAAGCGCTTGAGCGCCGCGTGGAGAATCAACTGGCGGGTGTCGGTGACGTCTTTACCCATAACCTACCGAACGGTAGGTAGAAGACGGCCATTTGTCAAACGGGAATTTGCCGGCCGCCAGCTTAAAGGGTTTTGCCAGCCTTGCCGCCGAGTCCTTGATGCAGCTTGGAATGGCGGTGTCCGTAGGTGAAATAAATGACCAAGCCGATGACCATCCAGATGATGAGCCGCAGCCAGGTGTCGCCCGGCAGTGCGGACATCAGCCAGCCGCAGAAAAGAATGCCGAGCGGCGCGACCAGCCAGACGGCAGGCGTGCGGAACGGGCGGTGAATGCCCGGATTGATTTTGCGCAGCACCAGCACGCCGGCACAGACGATGGCGAACGCCAGCAGCGTGCCGATGGAAACGAGTTCGCCAAGCAGGCCGATAGGGAACAGCCCGGCCACGAGCATCGCGACGCCGCCGGTAAAAATTTGCGCGACCCACGGCGTCTTAAATTTCGGATGCACGGAGCTGAAGATTTGCGGCAGCAAGCCGTCTTTCGCCATGCAGTAAAAAATTCTCGGCTGGCCGAGCAGCATGACGAGGATCACCGACGACAGCCCGGCGATGGCACCGATTTTTACGAGCGTGCGCAGCCACGCGAGATTTTTGCCGAAGGCGTCCACGGCGACGGCAATCGGCGCAGGAACGTTGAGCGTTTGATAATTCACCACGCCGGTGAGCACGAGCGCGACGGCGATGTAAAGCACGGTGCAGATGCCGAGTGAGGCGAGCATCCCGATGGGCATGTCGCGCTGTGGATTTTTCGCCTCCTGCGCGGCGGTGGACACGGCATCGAATCCGATGTAGGCGAAGAAAATCACCGCCGCGCCGTGCAGCACGCCGCCCCAGCCGAATTCGCCCGGCCCGGTGGCCGGCGGGATGAACGGATGCCAGTTATGCCGGTTGATGAAGGCGAGGCCGACGGCGATGAACGTGAGGATGACCACCATTTTGACGGCGACAATGACGTTGTTGAACGAGGCGGATTCCTTGATGCCGAGCACGAGCAGCAGGGTGACGGCCAAAATAATCAGCATGGCCGGCACGTTAAAAATGGCCGTGACTTGTGCGAGCGTGGCCGGGTCAGCACCCGCCAGTTTGATTTGGTTCAACAAATCCGGATTGATGGAAGTCCAGCCGTCGTTGATTTTCAAGGCGGTCGCCAAGGTGCTGGGAATTTGAATCAGATGCGTGTTAATTGCGGCGGAAAATTGCGGCGGAATGACAATGCCAAAATCTTTCAAAAACGAAACGACGTAGCCCGACCAGCCGACGGCCACGGTCGAGGCGGCGAACAAATATTCCAAGATCAAATCCCAGCCGATGATCCACGCGATGAATTCGCCGAGCGTGGCGTAGGCGTAGGTGTAGGCCGAGCCGGACATCGGAATCATCGCCGCAAATTCCGCGTAGCACAGGCCGGCGAACGCGCACGCCAGCCCCGCCAGCACGAAGGAAATCGCAATGGCCGGCCCGGCATATTTTGCGGCGGCGTGGCCGGTGAGGACGAAAATGCCCGCGCCGATGATCGCGCCGATGCCGAGCGCGGTGAGATTGACCGGGCCGAGCGCGCGTTTGAGACTTTGGTCGGTCTTGGCCTCGGCCTGCAAATCGGCGGCGTGTTTGCGTCGGAAAAGTTTCATGGGAAAATAACCGCTACCGTTGGCGCGGTTAAATGCCGCTTTCCGCCGCCGCCGTCAAGCAAATGCGGCACTATTACGCCGCCGCCGTTTTTCCGCCAAACAAACTTTTCAGCCACGACCACGCGGCGCGCAGGCCGACATCTTGGACGCCGGTGAAATGGTAAATCCTCGCAATCTCTTCCTCGTGGCCGCGATAGCGCGGCGGCAGGAGCATGACGGTCTTGGCGGAATCGCCTTCGACGCGCAGGATTTCAGAATAGAAAACGCCGCGACCGGCTTCGTAATTTCCGGCAGGCAGAACGAGCGTGCGGCGCGGCAGCACGAGCCACGGATGATAGTTAAAGATGAGTTCGCCCTTTTCATTGCGCGAAAGTTTGCCGTAGGTGCGCGTGGGAACTTTTTCGCATTTGCGGCCGAGGAACATTTTGTTCTCCTTCGCGTCGGGGTGAAAACGGTTTTTGCGGCCGGTGACAAAATCCCAGACGAAGGACATTCCAAAATGCGAGAGCCGGAACGACCAGCCCGCGATCAGCCAGGAAATCAGGATGACGATGAGCGCCCACGCCGCGCCGATCCACGGATTGACGAAGGAGGTGCCGACGACGCTGGCGAGAATGGTGGTGCGAAATGCTTTGAGCGCTGCATCCACGGTTGTGAACGGGCTCAGCAGAATCAGGATGTTTATGGCGTTGGACGCGAGAAACACGATGAAGAATGCGGCCATTGCGACGGGCGTCATCAAGATGTCATAAAGCCAGTTCGGCAGGGTGATGGCGGCGAATCCGAGCGAACTCAACGTCGCGCTCGGCGCGGTGGCATTAACCTCGTGCATCATATTGACGATGATTGGCACAAACGCGCCGGTGGCGACGAGGCCGGAAATTTTGTGCTCGATGGTTTCAGCGACGTCGAACGGTTTTTTCAAGACGACCGGCAGCGCGATGCCGGCGGTGTCTTTCAAAAAACACGCGCCGACGAGCAGCATCGCCGGAATCCAGAACAGCGGGTTGGCGAACCACGGCAGCTTCGCCTTGGCCTCCGGCGTTTTGGCCTTGAAATAATCATACGCGCCGACACCGCTGACGCCCATCAGCGGCGAGATGGCGACGCCGGTGATCATGGAGATGGTCTCGCAAACTTTTTTGGCGGCGGGATTCGGGTCGGCGGGTTTGGCGCTGGAAGTTTGCGCCGAGGCAGCCAGCGGCTGCGACAGCAGTCCGGTCAGCACGAGCAGAAAAAAGATTCTCTTCATGCAAATAATCATTTGCCCAACCACCGCCGGCTGTAAAGCCCAATCCAATTAGTTGAAATCGAGGGTTGACTTCAACCGCGCGTTTGATAGTTTCCACGTCCCTTTGTATTGGAATTTAGATGAAAACGCATTTGCCGAAAGTTAATTTGGACCAGCGCAAGTGGCATGTCATTGATGCCGACGGCGCCGTGCTTGGCCGACTGGCCGTGCAGGTGGCTGACATTCTGCGCGGTAAAAACAAGCCTGTTTACACCGCGCACCTCGATGCCGGCGACTTTGTCATCGTCGTCAACGCCGAGAAAGTCCGCGTCACCGGCAAAAAAGAGACCGCCAAGGAATACATGAGCTATTCCGGTTGGAAGGGCGGCGAAAAATACGCCACCGTCGAACAAGTGCGCGCCAAAAAACCGGAGTTTCTCATCGAACACGCCGTCAAAGGCATGATTCCGAAGAACCGCCTCGGTCGCGTGCTCCTCACGAAATTGAAAGTGTTCAAAGGCCCGAAGCACGACCACGCCGCACAGATGCCCACCGTGCTCGCCGCCGCCAAATAATTTTTGTTATGGCTAAAACAGCAACCATCGAATTCCTCGGCACCGGCCGTCGTAAAACCGCGATTGCCCGCGTCCGTCTCGCGACCGGCAGCGGCAAAATCACCGTCAACGGCCGCGCGTTTGACAACTATTTCCCGCTGGACACCCAGCGCGCCACGGTTTCCTCGCCGCTCGCCATCACCAACACGGCCGACAAGCTCGACGTGCGCGTGAATGTGGTCGGCGGCGGTCCGCTCGGCCAGGCCGGCGCGACGCGCCACGGCATTTCCCGCGCCCTTTTGAAATTCGACGCCACACTGCGCCCCGCGCTGAAGGCGGAGGGTTTTCTCACGCGCGACCCACGCGAACGCGAGCGCAAAAAATACGGCCAGCCCGGCGCGCGCAAACGCTTCCAGTTCTCGAAGCGTTGATCGCAACGGAAAGTTTCCAAAACCCGCTGGCCTCTGCCGGCGGGTTTTTTATTTTCGTGTAGTTCGTGTGTTTCGCGGTTAAATTTTTTGAAGAATGAAATCGAAAAAAGTCGCCATCGTCGGTGCGTCCGGATATTCCGGCGAAGTCCTCGTGCAGTTGCTGCTCAACCATCCGCACGCGGAACTCGTCGCCGTGACCTCGCGTCAGAACGCCGGCCAGAAGCTCGCGCAGGTTTTCCCCAAATTCGCCAGTCACCCGAAATCCAAGACGCTCCGCTTCGTCGAGCCGAACGCCGAAGTTTTGGCCAAGCAGGCCGGCGTGGTTTTTCTCGCGCTGCCGCACGGCGTCGCCGCCGAATACGCCGTGCCGCTGATTGCCGCCGGCGTGGTGGTCATTGATTTGAGCGCGGACTTCCGGCTCAAGAGCGCGGAAGTTTACAAAGAATTTTACGCGCATGACCATCCCGCGCCGGAGCTGTTGCAGAAATCAGTTTACGGCTTGCCGGAAATTTACCGGGACGAGATCAGGCAATCTTCGCTCATCGCCTCGCCCGGCTGTTACCCGACGAGCATTTTGCTGCCGTTGATTCCGCTGCTGAAAGCCGGACTCATCAAGCCCGCCGGCATCATTGCGGATTCCATGAGCGGCGTCAGCGGCGCGGGGCGGAAGGCGGAAATTGATTATCTTTTTTGCGAATGCAACGAAAGCGTGCGCCCCTACGGCGTGCCGAAGCACCGGCATTTGTCGGAGATTGAGGAACAGCTTTCGCTCGCAGCCAAAGCGCCGGTCACGATCCAGTTTACGCCGCATTTGATTCCCGTGAATCGCGGCATTTTGACGACGCTTTATCTCGCGCCGGAAAAGCATTTTTCCACGCCGGATGAAATGGCCGCGCTCGCCGAAAAAATTTCCGCGTGCTACGCGCAGGCTTACGGCAACGAGCCGTTTGTGCGCCTGCTCGAAGGCAAGGCGTTGCCGGACACCAAAAATGTCGTCGGCACGAACGTCTGCGAAATCGCGTGGCGGCTCGACCCGCGCACCGGCCGGCTCATCGTGATGAGCGCCGAGGACAATCTGGTCAAGGGGGCGAGCGGCCAGGCCGTGCAAAGCCTGAACATCCTGGGCGGCTGGCCGGAAACCGCCGGCTTGGTTTGAATTTGAAATCTCAAATTTCAGATTTGAAATCGCCCCGCCACCAGGCTCCAGTTGCAACTTGGAACGCCGCTGATTACGCGGCGAACTCCGCCGTCCAGCAAATCTGGGCGCGCGAACTCATTGCGAAACTCAACCTGCGCGGGGACGAGCACATTCTTGATGTCGGCTGCGGCGACGGCAAGGTGACGGCGGAACTTGCCCGCGCCGTGCCGCGCGGTTCCGTGACCGGCACCGACGCTTCGGCGGAAATGATTGCCTTCGCCAAAAAAAAATTTCCATCAGCCAAGGTTTCAAATCTTAAATTTGGAATCACCGACGCGCGGAAAATCAGTTCCAAAACCAAGTTCGACCTGGTTTTTTCCAACGCGGCTTTGCATTGGGTCGATGACCACGAGGCGATTTTGAGTGGTGCGGCGAGCGTGCTCAAACCGGGCGGACGGCTCGTCGTCTCGTGCGGTGGCAAAGGTAACGCTCACGACGTTTTTCTTGCGCTCCGGCCGGAGATGCGGTTGAAGCGTTGGCGCGAATTTTTCCGCCGGATGGCGATGCCGTATTTTTTTTACGCGCCGTCCGATTACGAAAAATGGCTGCCGAAATTCGGTTTCCAAATCCATGCGCTGAAACTTGCGCCCAAGGACGCGGCTTACGCCGGCGCGGACGGCTTGGCGACGTGGCTGCGCACGACGTGGCTGCCGTTCGTCCAGCGCGTGCCGGAAAATCTGCGCGAGGAATTCATCGCTGCCGTCGCCGCGCGTTACGTTGCCAAACATCCGGCGGACGCTGCCGGCAAAATTCCCGTCCGCATGGTGCGGCTGGAGATTGAAGCGGTGAAGATTTAACAATCAAGAAACCAAGTGACAAAGACTGGAAAAGACTTTGTTCCTGGGTTCCTTTGTTGTTCAATTTTTGAAAATGAAAATGCAGTTCAAAGAAATCCGCGGCTCCATCGTTGCGCCCACCGGCTTCATGGCCAGCGGCGTGTTTTGCGACATTAAAAAACTCGGCACGGGCAAAGGCTCTAACAAAGGCCAGAAGCGCGACCTTGCGCTCATCGTTTCCGAGACGCCGGCGACCGTGGCCGGTATGTTCACGACCAACCAGGTTTGTGCCGCGCCGGTGAAAGTCTGTGTCGAGCGCATGAAAAAAGGCACGGCACAGGTCGTCGTCGTCAATTCCGGCAACGCCAACGCCTGCACCGGCAAACAGGGCATGGCGGATGCGCGCGAAATGGTGGTGTTCACCGAAAAAACTCTGGCGCTGTCCGCCGGCCGCGCGCTGGTCGGCTCGACCGGACGCATCGGCGTGACGATGCCGATGGACAACATCCGCGCCGGCATCATGGAAGCCGCGATGGAACTGGGTGCCACTGCCGCACACGCCGACAATGCAGTCGAAGCCATCATGACCAGCGACACCAAGCCGAAACAGGTCGCGGTGGAATTCAAGCTCGGCGGCAAGGCGGTGCGCATCGGCGGCATTTGCAAAGGCGCGGGCATGATCCAGCCCGGCATGAGCGCGACCGGCGCGCGACCGGCGGCTTTGCCGCACGGCGGCCTGCACGCGACGATGCTCGGCTTCATCACGACCGATGCGGCGGTGGAGCAAAGAGTTTTGCAGGCGGCGTTGCAGGAAGCGGTGGCGCAAAGTTTCAACCGCATCACCGTGGACGGCGACATGAGCACGAACGACACGGTCTTGGTTTTGGCAAATGGACTGGCGGGAAATAAAAAATTCGGAATTCGGAATTCGGAATTCGGAATTTTCCAAGCCGCTTTGAATCACGTCTGTCTTGAACTTGCGAAGAAAATTGTGCGCGACGGCGAAGGCGTTCACCGCGTCGTGACGGTGCGCGTGAACGGCGCGAAGACGGTTCAGGACGCCGATGCCGCCGCCCGCGCGGTGGCGAACAGTGCGCTCGTAAAAACGAGCTGGCACGGCGGCGACCCGAATTGGGGGCGCATCATTGATGCGATTGGCTATTCCGCCGCGACTGTGGTGGAGGGGAAAATTGACATCGGCTATTCTGCAACCGGTGGCAAAAAGATTTTGTGGAGCCTCAAGCGCGGGCAGCCGACGCCGGCGACGTTCAAACAGCTTTGCGCCGCCGTCGCGCCGAAGGAATTTGAACTGCACATCAACCTGAATCTCGGCCAGGCGAACGCGGTGATGTATGCCGCCGATCTGACCGAGGAATATGTGGACTTCAACAAAGGCGACGTGGGCGATCCGAGTTCGCTGGGCGGTTGATTTTTAGCCACAGATGGGCACAGATGGAACACAGATTCTGAAATAAAAAAGCCGCTGGAATTTTCCAGCGGCTTTTGTGTTTGAGAATCTAAATCAGTAAGCGGCTTGCGCACCTTTGATGTTCTTCTTGCCCATCCACGGCATGAGCGCGCGGAGCTTGGCGCCGGTTTTTTCAATCGGATGCTGTTCGCCTTTTTTGAGCAGCGCGTTGTAGCGTTTGTAGCCACCTTCGTATTCCTTGACCCAGTCTTTGGCAAACTTGCCGGACTGGATGTCTTTCAACGCCGCCGCCATACGTTTCTTCACGCTGGCATCAATGATCTTCGGGCCAACGCTCACGTCGCCCCACTTGGCGGTTTCGGAGATCGAGAAGCGCATGCCGCTGATGCCGGCTTCGTTCATCAAATCAGCGATGAGCTTGAGTTCATGCAGACATTCAAAGTAAGCCATCTCCGGCGAGTAGCCGGCTTCGACGAGCACTTCAAATCCGGCCTGCACCAGCGCGCTCGCGCCGCCGCAAAGCACAGTCTGTTCGCCAAACAAATCGGTTTCGGTCTCTTCCTTAAAATTGGTTTCGATGACACCGGCGCGCGTGCCGCCAATGCCTTTGGCCCAGGCGAGCGCGATTTTTTTCGCATCCTTGCCGGGGTTTTGATAAACGGCGATGAGCGAGGGAACGCCCTTGCCTTCGGTGTATTGGCGGCGGACGGTGTGGCCGGGACCTTTCGGCGCGACCATGATGACGTTCACGTTCTTCGGCGGAACGATGGTTTTGAAATGAATCGAAAAGCCGTGCGAGAAAACCAGCGTCTTGCCAGCCTTCAGGTTTGGCTCGATGTCTTTCTTGTAGCACTTGGCCTGCTTGGTGTCGGGCAACGCGACCATGATGACGTCGGCCAGCTTCACGGCTTCCGCAGTGGTGACAACCTTAAAACCTTTTTCCTTCGCGACCGGAATGGACTTGCTGCCTTCGTAAAGGCCGATGATGACCTTGAGGCCGCTGTCTTTGAGGTTGAGCGCGTGGGCGTGGCCCTGCGAGCCGAAGCCGAGGATTGCCAGCGTTTTGTTTTTGAACACGCCGAGGTCGGCGTCTTTGTCGGTATAGACTTTTGCCATAAAATTATTTTTTGGTTTGGTTAAAATTTATTTGCGCGGCATCGCGGCCTTGCCCGTGCGCGTCAATTCCAGGATGCCAAAGTTTTCCATCAGGCCGATAAACTTCTCCACCTTGCTTTCGTTGCCGGTGATTTCGATGGTCAGCGACTTCGGCTGCACGTCCACGATTTTCGCGCGGAAAATATCCGTGATCTGCATCACTTCGGCGCGCGCCTTGGAATCCACCGCGACTTTCACCAGCACCAGCTCGCGGTCAACGTATTCGCCTTCCGCGAAATTCTGCACCTTGAGCACGTCCGGCAATTTGTTGAGCTGCTTGACGATTTGTTCCAGCGTGGCCTCGTCGCCGTGCGTGACGATGGTCATGCGCGACGCGGTGGCGTCGTTGGTCGGCGCGACGTTGAGCGAATCAATGTTGTAGCCGCGGCCGCTGAACAAGCCGGCCACGCGCGTGAGCACGCCGAACTTGTTCTCGACCAAAACTGAAATGGTGTGTCGCATAAAAACCGTCTGGGACGGACGGAAATCCTAGCAATCACGCGGCCGCCGGTCAAACCGCAAAATCCGTCCCGTGCGGCCGTGCGGCGGACGCGGCCAGTCGGCCGTTCAAATGTTTTGGCTTTCGCACGGCCAAAAAATCGTGAACATTTCCCGTTCGCGTCTGTCAGAATGGACACAACAAAAATGCGGTTCACCTTGAAAACATTGGCGGCACTGTTGTCCGTCGCGCTGTTCACCGGCGCGGCGCTGGCAGCGTCGTTCACGGCGTCGCTCGACCGCGATACCATCGCGCTGGGCGAACAGGCGACGCTGTCGCTCAAGTTTGACGGCGTCCAGCCGCAGGATGCGCCGGGCATTCCGGGCATCGCCGGCCTCCAGTTTCAATACGTCGGGCCGTCGAGCGCGTTCAGCTTCATCAACGGCCAGACCAGTTCCAGCATCACCTACAATTATCTCGTGACCGCGCAGCACGACGGCGAATTCACCATTCCGGCCCTGCGGGCGGACATTGGCGGCCAGCAGCTTGCTTCCACGCCGCTCAAACTTATTGTGTCCAAGGTCGCCGCGCCGTCCGCCGCCGCCGTGAACTCCGGCAGCGAGGTCGCGTTCCTGAAATTTATTTTTCCGAAAAATAAACTCTACGTCGGCGAACCGGAGGTCGGGCGGCTGGAACTTTATTTGCGCGACGACGTGCAGAACCTAGGTAATTTTCAACTGACCGCTTCGCCCACGGACGGTTTCAGCGCCGGCAAAACCGTTGAACTGCAAAACCAGCGCCGCCGTGTGCAGATGGGCAACCGCATTTACACCGTAATTCCGTTGGCCATGCCGCTCACCGCCATCCGCACCGGATCGCTGGTGCTCGGACCGTTCACGGCGGGCGCCGTGGTGGTGCTGCCGTCGGAAAATCAGGGCGGCAACCCGCTGTTTCAGATGTTTAACCAGGGTGAACAAAAGCAGGTCACGCTCGCCACCGACCCGGTCAACGTGGAATCGCTGCCGCTGCCGGAAGCGAACCGGCCCGTGAATTTCACCGGTGCCGTCGGCAGTTTCACCATGAACGCCACCGCCGGGCCGACCACCGTCACCGTTGGCGATCCCATCACCGTGCGCGTGCAAATTTCCGGGCGTGGCGCGCTCGACACGGTCACGCTGCCGGCGCAGGACGCGTGGCAAAATTTCAAGACCTATCCGCCCACGACCAAGCTGGAGACCGGCGACCCGTTCGGTTTTCAAGGCACCAAGACCTTCGAGCAGATCATCTCCCCGCAAAATTCCGACGTGCATGAACTGCCGGCGCTGACGTTTTCTTTCTTCAATCCCGACGACGGCCAGTATCACACGCTGACGCAGCCCGCCGTGCCGCTGGTCGTCAAAGCCGCCGGCGCGACGCCGATGCCGGCGCTGACCGCGAATAAAAATTCGGCGGAAGAAAAGCCGGCGCAGGATATTTTGCCGATCAAGGAATACCTCGGCACACTCACGCAAAACAAAAAACCGCTCGTCGCGCAGCCGGCGTTTCTCGCCGCGCAAGCCGTGCCGGTGCTGGCGTTTCTCGCGGCGTTCATCTGGCGCCGGCGCACGGACAATCTGGCGAACAATCCGCGCCTCCGCCGCCAGCGCGCCGTGGCTGCGCTCGTCGCCAGCGGTCTGGACGACTTGAAACGGTATTCGCAGGCGAACAAGCCGGATGAATTTTTCGCCACGCTCTTCCGCCTGTTGCAGGAGCAGCTCGGCGAACGGCTCGACTGCCCGGCGTCAGCCATCACGGAAAACGTGATTGAGGAACATCCGGTATTGCGCAACGCACCCCAGGCAACCCTGGATGGCTTGCGCGAACAGTTTCAACTCTGCAATCAGGCGCGCTACGCACCGGTGCGCGGCACGAGCGAACTGAATTCCGTCGCCCAAAAATTTGAAAAGACCGTCGGCGAACTTCAGGAGGTGAAGGCATGAAAAATCTTTTTGCCAGCCTGTTCGTCCTGGCCTTCGCCGCAAAAGTCCTTGCCGCGGATATCGCCACGGATTTTTCGGCGGCCAACGAACTTTACGCCAAGGGAAATTTTTTTGACGCGGCGGACGCCTACGAGAAAATTCTCCAGGCCGGTGCGCAGTCGCCCGCGCTGCTCTTCAATGCCGCCAACGCGGAATTCAAGGCCGGCCACCTGGGCAAGGCAATCGCCGCGTATCGCCGGGCCGCGCAGCTCTCGCCGCGCGATGACGAGGTTCGCGCCAACCTCGCGTTCGTCCGCAACCAGGTGCAAGGCGCGACGTTCCGTGACAGCCGCTGGCAAAGCTGGTTCAGCACGCTGACGCTGAACGAAGGCGCGCTGCTGACGGCGGCTTTGTTCTGGGCGACCTTGGCGCTGCTCGTCGCGCGACAGCTTCGCCCCGCGCTGGTCCCAAAATTGAAAACCGCGACCCGGCTGTTTTCCGCCCTGACCATTTTTTCCGCAGCCGTGCTGGGCGTGCAGGCCGCGAATCATTTTTGGTCGGCCACTGCCGTGGTGGTTTCCGCCGGGGCGACCGCCCGCAGCGGACCGTTTGACGATGCGCAGAGCGCGTTCACCGTCCGCGACGGCGCGGAGCTTTCCGTTTTGGACCAGCGCGAAGGCTGGGTGCAGGTCGCGAACGGCACGGGGAAAATTGGCTGGCTGGCCATGAAACAGGCGATAGTTTTGCCCGGCATGTGAAGTTTTGAAGTCGCTCTGCAACCACGGATGCGGCTGGTTTGTTTGGATGTAAATTTTGCTTGAACACGGCAACAAACTTTTTGTCAGAATGTCGTCCACGGAAAAAACGAATTAAAATATGAGCGCTGGAATTAATGCCATCAACGAAGCGGTAAAAGAATCGAGTGCGTTCACGCATCCGCTGTTTAACGAACTCGGCAAGGTCATCGTCGGCCAGCAATATCTCACCGAGCGGCTGGTCATCGGCCTGCTGGCCAACGGCCACGTCCTGCTCGAAGGCGTGCCCGGACTGGCCAAGACGCTCGCCGTGAAATCCATGGCCGCGTGCATCAGCGTGAAATTTTCGCGCCTGCAGTTCACGCCGGACATGCTGCCCGCCGACGTCATCGGCACGCAGATTTACAATCCGCAGTCCGGCGGCTTCAGCACGCGCAAGGGCCCGGTCTTCGCCAACCTCGTCTTGGCCGACGAAATCAACCGCGCGCCCGCCAAGGTGCAGAGCGCGCTGCTCGAAGCCATGCAGGAAAAACAGGTCACCATCGGCGACCAGACTTACAAGCTCGACGAACCGTTTCTCGTGCTTGCCACGCAGAATCCCATCGAGCAGGAAGGCACTTATCCGCTGCCCGAAGCGCAGGTTGACCGCTTCATGCTCAAGCTCAAGATCGGCTATCCGTCGCGCGCGGATGAGCGGCAGATTCTGGAGACGATGGCGAAGACTTCCGGCCAGCCGACGTGCAATGCGGTCGTCACGCCGGCGCAAATTTTGAAAGCCCGCGAAATCATCAACGACATTTACGTGGACGACAAGGTGAAGGATTACATCGTGGACCTCGTCTGCGCCACGCGCGATCCGGACCATTACAAGATCGCGGTGAAGGATTTCATCCAGCTCGGCGCGTCGCCGCGCGCGACCATCGCGCTGACGCTGGCGGCCAAGGCTTATGCGTTCCTGAAAGGCCGCGGCTACGTGACGCCGCAGGACGTGAAGAGCATCGGCATGGACGTGTTGCGCCACCGCGTGGCCATCACCTACGAAGCCGAGGCCGAGGAAAAAACCAGCGAGACGGTCATCCAGAAAATCTTTGATGAACTGCCCGTGCCGTGAGCCGACAACAATTTTCTGGCATTAAGCAGCCAACCAGCAGCATGTTTAAATCAAAGCTTTCAACTTTTTGCTTTGGCCTTCTCATTTTCTCAATTTTTTTTGAGGCTGGCTGTGTTCCAATTCCTCTAACCTTAAAAAACACGAGCATTGTGTGGAGCGGCACGAATGAAAGAATTGAAGAAAGATCAAAACAGGGATACTTCCCAATACTGGTTTCACCGGAAGGTTCTGGAAGATCATTCCACGGCGATGTTCACATCTCCTATTTTCTCGTAAACCAACAGAGTAAAAAAACTGTTGAGTTGCCCTTTCTTAGATTTAACTCAAAAGGTAATTACGACTCGTGGAACTGGTTTAAGATGATTGATGGAAGCTCCGATTGGATGGCGATTCGTATTATTGACATACAAGCTCAAATCCATGTTACAGCTGAAATAGCGGTGTTTGATTCCAATTCTCTCAAGCATAAACATACGTTTAATTTTCAATGTTTTCCTTATCCGATGAATCTATGGAAAATAGATGGAATATGGGACTATGTAAGGTTTGATTCTAATTCCAAATCAATTACCTATTATGAATCAAGGGACGGGACTCAGCGATACAAGCTTTTGGAAGATGTTGAAGAAAGTTTGGATAACAAAGCTATCAAGTAGATGATTCCCCGCGAGATTCTAAAAAAAATCCGGCAGATCGAGTTGCGCACGAACCGCATCGTGACCGAAACGCTCGCGGGCCAGTATCATTCCGTTTTCAAGGGCCAGGGCATGAACTTCGACGAGGTGCGCGAATACCAGCCCGGCGACGACGTGCGCGCGATTGACTGGAACGTCACCGCGCGGATGAATCATCCTTTCATCAAGAAATTCGTCGAGGAACGCGAACTCACGCTCATGCTGGTCGTGGACGTGAGCGGCTCCGGCCTGTTCGGCTCGCGCGACCAGTCGAAACGCGAACTCGCGGCTGAAATTGCTTCGGTGCTGGCGTTCTCGGCGATTCGGAACAATGACAAGGTCGGGCTGATTCTTTTTTCCGACGAAGTGGAAAAATTTATTCCGCCGCGCAAAGGCCGCAGCCACGTTCTGCGCGTCATCCGTGAAGTTTTATTTTTCGAGCCGAAGCGGCGCGGGACGGATTTAAACGCGGCGTTGGAATTTCTGCTGCGCGTGCAGTCGCACAAGGCGATTGCGGTGGTGGTTTCGGATTTTATCGGTTCGCCCGCCGCACCGCGCCAACAAGGTGGAAAACGGGTGCGACCGCAAATGCTGCTGCTGGAATCGCTGGCGCAGGCGTCGTTCACGATGCTGCGGCAGGCGAACCGCAAGCACGACCTGGTGGCAGTGCAGGTGACCGACCCGCGTGAATTGGAATTGCCCGAACTGGGCCGGTTGGTGTTTCAGGACGCAGAAACGGGTGAAATCGTCGAGGTCAACACCGGCGACGCGCGCAAGCGGCAGGCGTTTGCCGACCGGCAGGCGAAGTCGCAGGAGCAACTGGCGCGGCTGTTCCGCAAGGCGGGCATTGACTCGATTCAATTGCGCACGGATCAAGCCTACGGCGTGGCGCTGGGAAGATTTTTTGAGACGCGGGAAAAACGGAGGCTGCGCGGATGATCACCAACGCCACACCTCAAAACGCGGCCACGGACATCCGCGACATCAAGCCGCCGATTGCTATTCCAAACGGGCTGGCGTGGCTGTGGTGGTTGCTGGCGATTCTGGCCATCATTATCGCTGCGGTTTTGATTTGGCGGTGGTGGCGGAAGCGCAAAGCTTTTGTTCCCATTGTGCCGCCGATTCCGGCGCACATTCGCGCAAAGCAAAAACTGGCAGAAGCGTTGGTGCTGATTTCGCAGCCAAAGCCATTCGTCACCGCAGTGTCGGACACGGCGCGGTTTTATCTGGAAGAGCGTTTTCAGTTTCGCGCGCCGGAGCGGACGACGGAAGAATTTTTACGCGAGCTGGGCGGAACAAAATTATTGCTGCCGGAGCAAAAGGAAAGCCTCGGCGATTTTTTGGCGAGCTGCGACCTCGTGAAGTTCGCCAGATATGAGCCGGGAGAAAATGAGCTGCGCGAATTGCATGGCTCGGCGGTGCGGCTGATTGAAGAAACGGAACCGGCGGAACCAGCCAACCCGGCAAACGGAAATGGACAACCGCAAGAAGTTGAAAATGTGAAATGACCTTTGCACATCCATATTTTCTATTGCTGCTGTTGTTGCTGCCGCTGCTGGCGTGGCTGAAGGGCAAACGCGGCGCGCCGCCGGCGTTTGTCTATTCATCCGTGCAGCTCGTGCGCGGAATGCAGAACATCAGCCGCTCGCGTTCCGGCGGATTTTTGAATTCGCTGCGCTGGCTCACGCTCGTAGTTTTCATCGTCGCGCTCGCGCAGCCGCGTTTGTCGAAAAGCACGACAGAGGTGAAGGCCAGCGGCATTGACATCGCGTGCGCGCTGGATTTGTCCGGCAGCATGAAGACCGGCGATTACATCGTCAACGGCCAGCAGGTCAGCCGCATTGACATCGCCAAGCCGGTGATTCAGAAATTCATCGAAGGCCGGCCGAACGACCGCATCGGCCTGGTCGTGTTCGCGGCACAGGCGTTCATCGCCACGCCGCTGACGCTCGACCACGAGTATCTGCTCGACAACATTGACCGGCTCGGCATCGGCACGATCAATTCCGACGCGACCGCGATTGGCGACGGCATCACGACGGCGCTAAACCGGCTGCGCGACTTGAAATCCAAAAGCAAAATCATCGTGCTGATGACCGACGGCGGAAATAATTCCGGCAAGATTGATCCGATTACGGCGGCGCACGCGGCGCAGGCGCTGGGCGTGAAGATTTACACCATCGGCCTGGGCAACCGCGAAATCGTCCAGCAGATGGGCCTGCCGCCGGGCTATTTGCCGGACGAGGAGACGTTGCAAAAAATCGCGGAGCTGACCGGCGGAAAATATTATCGCGCGGACAACGCGGAGAAGTTCGAGAAAATTTATGCGGAAATTGACAAGCTGGAAAAAACCGAGGCCGTCATCAACAAATACACGGAATATAAAGAGTTATTCGCATGGGCGGTCGCGGCCGGGCTGGCGCTGCTGCTGATTGAAATTGTGCTGGGACAAACCGCGTTTCGGAGGCTGCCGTGAAATTTACGATTTACGATTTACGATTTACGATTGGAAGATGAGATTCGAGCATTCCAATTTGTTGTGGCTGCTGCTGGTGGTCCCGCCGGTGCTGCTAGGATTTTTTTGGTGGTCGGCGCGGGTGCGGCAACGGCTTCTGACACAATTTGTCGAATCACGGTTGCTGGCGCAATTGATGGTGGGCATGTCACCGGCGCGGCGAAAATTCCGTTTTGCGCTGGTGATTTTGGCGGTGGTGTTTTTGCTTTTCACGGTCGCGCGACCGCAGCGCGGATTTGATCTGGAAGAAGTTCAGGTCAACGGCCTGGACATTGTGGTCGCAGTGGACACTTCAAAATCCATGCTCGCGACGGACATCGCGCCGAACCGGCTGACGCGCGCGAAGCTCGCCACGCTGGAGCTGATGCAGCGCGCGAGCGCCGACCGCATGGGTTTGGTGGCGTTTGCCGGTGACGCGTTTTTGGAGTGCCCGCTGACGATTGACAACACGGCGTTCCAGCAGAGCGTGCAGGCGCTGGATGTGAACTCAATTCCGCAGGGCGGCACGGCGATTGCCGAGGCGATCAACACGGCGCGGACGGCGTTCAAGGAAAAAACGCGGCATAAGGTCATCGTGCTGCTTACCGATGGCGAGGACAACGACAGCGAGCCGGGCGCGCTCGAAGCGGCGCAAACTGCGGCGAAGGCCGGCGTGAAAATTTTCACCATCGGCATCGGGTCGGCGGAAGGAACGCTGGTGACGGTGGCCGGCGCGGACGGCAACACTGATTACATCCGCGATGAAAAAGGTCAGGTTGTGAAATCGAAATTGAACGAGGCATTGCTCCAACAAATCGCCACGGCGACCGGTGGATTTTATCTGCCGCTGCGCGGCGCGAACACGATGGATACGCTTTACGAGCGCGGGCTCGCACCGCTGCCGAAATCGGAGAGCAGCGAAAAAATGGTGCGGCGTTATCACGAGCAGTATCACTGGCCGCTGGCACTGGCGATTTTGCTGCTGCTGGCCGAAATGTTTTTCCCGGAACGGTCTTGGCAAACGGCCACCAAGGCCAAAGGCAAAGTGGCGGCAATCACCGCGCTGCTCGCGATTTTATTTTTGCCGGTTGCCACCAACGCTTCACCGGCGGATGCGTTGCGCGAATACAACGTCGGAAAATTTCCAAACTTCACAAATGCGTTGCAGGAGTATGAGCGGTTGGCGGAAGTGCAGACGAACGATCTGCGATTGGTCTTTAACGCGGGCGACGCGGCGTATCGCGCGACGAATTTTGACCTCGCGCAAAATCTTTTCCAGCAGGTCACGCTGGCGCCGGATTTGAAATTGCAGCAGTCGGCGTATTACAACCTGGGCAATGTGCAGTTTCAAAAGGCTAAACAGGCAAAGGATTTGGACGGGCTGGAACAGGGCTTTGACGCGGCGGCGAAAATCTACGAGCGCGCAATCATGCTGAACACGAACGACGCGGACGCTATTTTTAATTTTCGGTTCGCCCAGGGCGCGGCGGAGCAGGTGCGCGCGATCAAGGCGGCGCTGCTCCGGGCGAAGAGCACCGCCGACACGGCGGTGCAACGCGCGGAGTTTCACACGGCGTATGGCATCATGCAGGAGCTGACCCAGAAATATAAAATCGCCGAGAAGCAGTTTGAAGAATTCACCAAGAAATTGAAGGACATTGATGACATCGCGACTCCTCATCAGCCTTAGCGTGCTGCTCATCGCCGCGCAGAAACTGTGCGCGCAGCTCGCGCCCGCCGATGATTTTTTCAACAGCGGGGCGCAGCTTTATATTTCCAACAACGTGCCGGCGGCGCTGGAGCGCGTGGAAATGGGATTGAAAACTTATCCCGATGACGAGAAGTTGAAAAAACTGGAGGAACTGCTGAAACAAAAAAAACAACAGCAACAGAATCAGCAGCAACAGCAACAACAGAATCAGTCGCAGCAGCAAAAATCGGACAGCCAGAAAGACCAGCAGCAAAAGCAAAATGCCCAGAACCAGCAGAAGCAGGATGAGCAGCAAAAACAGCAGGAGCAGCAAAAATCCGATGGCGAAAAGCCGGACAAGCCGGAGGCCCAAGCCCAGCCGGTCAAACCCGGCGAGTTGACGAAGGATGAGGCCAAGCGGCTGCTGGACGCGCAGAAAGACAACGAGCAGATTTTGCAGATGAAACCGCAGGCCAAGCCGCGCAATCCCGACCAGCCGGTTCGGGATTGGTAACCGGATTTGAAAATTTCAGCGGCAAGTTTTGTCCGCCCGACTTCATCCGCTCAAATGTCCCACTCACCGGTCTGGAGATACGGCTTCAATTTTTCCTTGAGCGTTTCGCGGCCGCGGTGGATGACGGATTTGGTCGCGGACAGCGAGCAGCCCAGAATTTCCGCAATTTCTTCGTAGCTGACTTCGTCCTGCCGGCATAGGAGAATCGCGGTGCGCTGGTTTTCCGGCAGTTCGTCCAGCGCCTCCTCGATTTTTTTGGCGAGTTCGCCGTGCAAAACATTTTCGGTGGGCAGAAATATTTTTTTATCCTCGTATTGTCGCGACGGCTGGTCGTCGTGTTCGGCGTGGGTTTCTTCGAGCGACTCGGCGGGATGGCGCGAGCGGCGGCGGATTTCATTGAGGCACAAATTCCGTGCGATGGTGAAGAGCCAGGTGGAAAATTTGGCGGTGCGCTCGTAGCGGGCGCGGGATTTCCAGACTTGGAGAAACGTGTTTTGCGCGACATCCTCGGTTTCGGTCTCATCGCGGAGCGTGCGAAAAACAAAATTGAAGAGCGGCTGCCGGTATTTTTCGACCAGCTCCGCAAAGGCCGCGCGGTCGCCACGCTTCACGCGCAGCATCAGGACGGCATCGGGATCGGCTTGGTCGGGCATCGTCGCCCCAAGTTTAATGCAAGCGCGGGCGGCGACAAGGTTTCGGTTTTAGAACAGCGCCTTGATCAGGCAATAGCCGCCCAGCAGAAATCCCAGGCAGGGCAGGATTTGGAGCGAATAAATTGTCCAGGCGGCCGGCCGGCGGTTGGAAATGGCCAGAAAGGTGCCGAGGCATTCGATGACCAGAAACAGGCCGAGGCTCAGCAGGATGATTTTACAACTGCACCAGGCGGCGGTCAGGTTCAACAGCCTGCCCCACGGTGCCGTCGCGGCGAGCTTGAAAAAGGAACCGGGCTGCTGGCCGCCGGCGTCAGGCGCAAAAAGGGCGAGGTTGATCAGGAGGATGCCGGCCAGCAGGAATTTGCGGCATCGGCTGATAACGCGTTCTCGGTTCATGTGGCTAGCCAGCTGGTTGGCGATGGTCATGCGGAGTTTTCATCAACCTGGCGGCGTCACGCGGTTGACCAGCCAGAGGATGGCGACCACCAGCAGCACCAGCAGCGTTCCCAAAAAGAAGGTCAAAAACCGGATCTGCTTCTGGTATGGCGACGGATTTCGTTTCATGCCCATGGGGTGTTTGGCGGACACACGGTGGTGTATTGGGAACGGCAGTCGTGTTCCATTTTGAACAGATCCAGGCAGGCCATACGCGGCAGGCTGTTGACCAGCGTCGTCAACGAGGCATGGGAAAGGGTTCCCATGATGTGAAAAGGACAGGCCAGATGGGCGGCGCTGGCGGGACAGGCCTGGGAAAATTGGATGATCAGCCGGCGGAGTTCATCCAGCGGTTCCTGGCCGGTGATCAGCGACACACATTGTCCCGCCGCGTCGCGGGCTGCCAGCCGCGCCGGCACCGTGTCCCCGATTTGTCCATTCGTTTGCAAA
>Ga0316224_1001089_pt1 | contig 32399 bp, 30 predicted proteins | sample TBH18013metaG_FD_206254 | JGI IMG/M metagenome (GOLD analysis project Ga0316224, IMG submission 206254) | Freshwater microbial communities from Trout Bog Lake, Wisconsin, USA - TBH18013 | ecosystem: Environmental > Aquatic > Freshwater > Lake > Hypolimnion/Profundal zone | place: USA: Wisconsin... | reverse complement strand
GCTATGTCAGTTGGTCACCCAAGGAACAAGCCGACAAAGCGTATCGTCCACTCAGCAGCGGATTGTCGTTCGGCCTGGCGCTGGAAGCCATGAAAAAGGGCCTGCGCGTCGCCCGCGCTGGTTGGAACGGCAAGGGGATGTTTGTGTTTCGCGTTCCTGGATCGGTCTTCAATGTCAATCGTCCGCCGCTCCTTGGTATTTACCCCGAAGGCACGACAATTGATTACCGCCCGCATTACGACATGAAAACAGCAGATGGCCAAGTGGTGCCATGGGTGGCCTCGCAATCCGATCTTGATGCCGATGACTGGACCATCGTCGAGGACGCGGACGCCGCCCAATTGAACGGCCGCGCATCATGACTCTACGTCAGATTCCGCATCTTCGCTTTCCGCTCACCTTCGAGCGGAGAGGACGTATTGACGATCAACTAAAGCAAGCGGCTGGCCGTTTTTCTGAACTGGGCTACGAGGATCTGGCCAGCGAGATGGACGCCGTCCGCGCACGGTTGGATAAAGCCTGGGACGCCATCACCCAAGCCGAACGGGACGGGAGATGACGATGCCTAAACCAAAAATGACCGAACAACAATTGGAGCGGGCGATCTCTCTTCGTCATCGCTCGTGGAGCTTGGCAGATATCGCCGACGATATCGGACTATCGGTCGGGTGCGTTGCCTATCAACTGTTGAAGGCCGCCGTTGAAGCGCCGAAGCATCGTCAAAGCCTGCCGTCGCCAAAGATCGCCACTGGATATTCACGCTGCGGGTTCGCGGTTCGACGTTTTACCGTCGCCGAAGATCAACTCCTTTTGGAACTGGAAGCCCGCGGTGCGACGGTCAAGGAAATTTCAACGGCGTTAGCTCGGCGTCATAATTCTATTCGCGGGAGGTTGATGACCTTAGCGCGGCGCGAAGCCCGCATCGAAGAGGCGCGAATAAATGACCGACTATAAATCCTGCCTTCTTTGCTTTTTCCTACACCGCGAACCATGGGGCGGATCAAGTTGCTGCTCGCCAAAGATTTGCGTCAAACGCTCTCAATTCAAACCTGCCGATTACGTGGACCTGTCCACAAACACTCTTGACGCTGTGCAGGACTCGGAGCGTAGTTCCACCACAACCGGAATGGGATAAACCATGGCCACCGTTTCTAAGCGCATCCGCAAAACTCCCAACGGCGACAAGGTGACGTGGCAACTGACCTATATGGATGCCAAGGGCCAGCGACACCGGCCGCAATTCTCCACCCGAGCGGCGGCCAACGAGGAACGTATCCGCGTCGAGGGATTGCTGGCCAGCGGCTTGCACGTTTCCGACAAGGCTGCTCTGACTGTGCTCGATGCTGCCCAGAACTTCCTGAAAGATTTCCAGGGCCTGGTCACGGCGGGCAAGCGCGAACGTTCAACGCTCGACGCCTATGAAACGCAGGTCGAATTGCACATCAAGCCGCATCCGATCGCCGCCAAAAAACTATCGCGTCTCAATGGACCAGACTGCAATTCCTTCGCCCGGATACTGGAACAGACCTTGTCAGACGCCATGGCAACCCGGGTATTCGCGTTGCTGCGCCAGATCCTCAAATTCGCCCAAAACGAAGGATGGATCGCCTCGCAACCGGCTTCGGCCGTGTCGATCCGCACGGCAGGCGACCGCACCAATGACGAAGACGTGGTCATACCGGCCAAGCAACAGCTGAAAGCCCTCTACGAAGCCGCGCAAGCTTACGACCAAACCGGACAAGCCGAAGCCATGGTCGGGATTATGATGTTCGGAGGACTCCGCGCCTCGGAACTGCGCGGACTGCCCCGCAAGGATTTGTTCCTTGCCGAAGGTAAAATCCGCGTCTCCCAGCGGGCCGACCGCTGGCAAACCATTGGAGCCGTCAAAACCAAGAACGCCCGCCGCACCATTAAAGTGCCGCCCATGGTTATCGACGCCATCAAGAAATGGCTGACCAACGCGCCCGTCTCAGAATTGAATCTGGTCTTCCCGAATGGCGCGGGCAACGTCGAAAGTTACGCCAACATCTACCATCGCATTTGGATTCCGTTGCTGGCCAGCGCCGGGCTGGTCGAACGCAGCCAAGACGGCGAAGATAAAGAACAGCGCCCATTCTTTGCGCTTCATACGTTGCGCCACGTCGCCGTAAGCTTGTGGATCGAACAGGGCGCCACGCCCAAACAAGTGACCACTTGGGCCGGACATTACAGCATCCAGTTCACGACGGACCGCTATGGACATCTGTGGAAAGACGACTTGGCCGACAGCGCGATTGCCAACGCCTCGCAAAAAAGCATCCTCGGATAACGTTTCCAATTATGGCGCCAGGATGGCACCAAATCAGGTTAAGCGTTTGATTTATTAGGTTATCGAACCGCATCATAATCCTGGGGTCGGGGGTTCAAGTCCCTCTCCCGCTACCAATGAAAACAAAGGCTTGGACCGAAAACGGTCTAAGCCTTTTTCGTTACCTGGGGCTTTAGGTAACATTTTAGGTAACAAATAATTTCAACGTTACATAGGCGAACATGGCGAAATGTCTCGACTCACGCCCATTCTGTGCCCAAAAAAATGTTACCCGCGCCCCATTTTGGGTAACAACCCCACTAAAAAATTGGAACCTATCGACTCCCAAATGGCGTAGCGATACCATTACGAGCCTACCGGTACAGCATTTTCCATCCGGGGCATCGCGATGCTCCCATTTTTAGGGAGTGTTTACGATGGCTCAGTTTGACAAAAGGCTCGTATCAAAAAAGGAGTTGAGGACAGTATGCGGTATCCCGTACACGCCTCAGCACATTGCACGACTTGAAACAGCCGGGAAATTTCCCAAGCGGATACAGCTCGGCTCTAATCGTGTCGCGTGGTTGCTGTCTGAGGTGAATACGTGGATTAGCGAACGTATCGCGGTTCGTGATGCGTCGTGATTAAACGACACTTCCTTTTCTTGGGGCATGGGGTGGCGGAGGTGCACACTTCGCCACCCCTTTATATTTGGGAAATTGAAAATGCACCTTTCTGATATGACAACCCCATACTCACAGATGGGACTAACCTGATTATGGCAGACCCACGAAAATGGAAAAAATTTGAACGGCTAGTAGCCGCTATTCATGTGGCTGCTGATGAAGGTGCCCAAGTGACATGGGACGAGCGGATCGGCTCCAGACAATTTGACGTAACGATACGTTTTGAGCGTGGTCTATACAAATATCTGACGGTCATCGAATGTAAAGATTACTCACGGCCCGTTTCGGTTGATAAGGTTGATGCGTTCGTTACGAAATGCCACGATGTCGGAGCAAATTTTGGCGTATTAGCCAGCTCATCTGGATTTCAAGAGGGCGCAGAAACCGTTGCTAAAAAGCATAACATCACACTGCTTCACATTATTGATACTGGCAAAATTAGTTCATTACCATTTGGTGCAAAGATAGATGGAGAGACTGACGCGCTTCATATAGATATGGTATCAATTGAATATAGTGATGGCGAACAGATCACACTTCCAGGTGAAAGTAATGCGCTTAGATACTATGTGAATCACACCATTATTAACATTGGTGACGTTCAAAAATCACTTCAAAATATGATTTGCGAACATATTGCCAATATTCCTATAGAGGAATACGAAACTTTCTCGATAGATTGCCCAGACGGCGCTAGCGTTGTTGCTCCAAATGACGGAGAGGTTCGCCTTGAAGCGATAAAATCAATACATTTTCGGGCGGGCATGATTAAGGCAAAAATGATGCATGGCCCCGCAATATTCGATCCATACTTGCTATCTCCAGATATAAAGATCGTTAATATTAGCTCCGGTGATGAACGTATTATCCCTCAGGCAGGATTACCATTTGGGTTCGATACTACGCCGGAAATTGGCAAGTTTTATGAGAATAAAAATCTGTCAATTTTTTACTATTGCGCGAATATAAATGGCGACCTTATAACATGGTACTTAATTGAGTCTTATCAGCACGGACAAATCATTCAGGGCAACTTCACTCAGCTAAAGCAATATTCTAAATACTATGTGGAAGTCACGGATACGATAACACTTCAACGACTTAGAGGGCGGCTCAATGCCCTCCTAGATAAAATGAAAAGGTCGGGAAAATAGTCCAAGCCTCCCGGACTTATTATCAAAGCCCCTCGACATCCACATACCCAATGTCCATATCAAACAAGGCGTTGATCAATTCCGGATACACATACAGGTCGTAGTGGCTACCGAACGACGTGATACCTACCCATGTGCCGTACTCGCTGGTCAGAACGGGAATGCCCGCCGTGCTGAGTTTTTCAAAGTCGCCATAACCGAAGTTCGGGAAGACCAGCCATTGATAGATTTCCCGGTATTCCTCGGTTTCAGGATCAAAGGCGTTTGAAATTTCGGAATAATCGAGAAGCCCCGTGGTCAACAGCGCATCGACCAGCATGGTTTGGTTGGTATGACATGAAACATGGTCATAATGGAAACGAGTAAGTGGTGCCGTATTCATATTGAAAAAGTTAAAAAATAGAGCGAACACCAGAAAACAGGGCTTTCGCAATTAAAAAACAAGGTGGAGACTTGTACGACCTTGTTTTTTAATGAAGCCCTGTATGGTTCGCGGATAACTATTTGTTTGGCTTTTTTGATTATCGGCACGCCCTGCCCTTTCCGATTATCGTGTGAGCGCCTTATATTCCCCCTCCAATGCGTTGAAGTCCTCCACCCCGTTCCGGCTGGCAAATTCCGCTATGGAAACAAGGGGAAAATCCGGGCGATGGGCTGGAAGATACACTGTGGCCTCTGCCCGTATCCACGGGTTGGAATACCAGGACGCCCCACCGTCAAACTGATTTGTGGCAAGGCCATTGCTGTATTTTGCGTCCAAATGTTCGCGGAATGCTTGGTTAAGGGTCTGTCGGTCATCCTCCGCCAATCCGTCAAGATATTGGGTGATGGTTTTGATGGTATAGGCTTTATGCGCCGCACGGACCTTTTCCACGACCACCGACAACTCCGCCTTTCGGGCGTCCAGCTTTTTGGCGTCTTCCATCCTTTCGGCCCGCTCGATGTCGAACAGTGTCTTTTGTGGTCGCCAGTCTTCCTCTATGGCACGGCACAGCCATCCTGCCGGGTTGTCGATTTTTTCCTTTTTGGATTTTAGACGGCGGGTGATTTCCTCGGTTGCCCATTCGATAAGGTCAGAGGGATAGTCCCGAACATACGACACGGCTTTATCCTCGGTCATGCCGTGAGCTGTAAGGCGCGAGATAAGGCGGGAAAGCTTGGGATCGTCCCGTAGGTTGTCCGCCTGGGTATCCCGCCGATTCTTGGTGATAACGAACCGCAGGGCTGTGACCTTCCGCCCTTCCTTGATTTGCTCGTACTCAAAGGCAATATCGGTTTTGCCGTTGATTTCCCGTTTGGCGATTTCGACCACGCGCACCCGGAAGTCTTTGAAAAACTGGTAGTCGGTTGGAGCAGTTCAACAAAACTCCCGCAACTCGGCAACGGATATGGTCCGGTGTCCGATGCCCACATATTGTTGGAGAAGCTCGTAAATCCTGATGGCATGAACGCTTTTAAGGCTGATGGCGTATTTGAGGGCTATCTTGGTGAAGTTGTTCTTGAGGTCCAAAAGGTAGGGCATCAAAACCGGGGCAAGGCAAATCTCGACAACGCCCTCATTCCACCGGTATTCGGCGGACGCAATCCATGTGGCCTGTACGGTCACGTTGCATTCCAAATCCTCTATATCAATCTCTCGCTTGCGAAGCCGTCCGGTCACATCGGCAATCTCCCGGTACAGCTTGCCCCCGCCGTCCGAAATTCCCACAAAGTGGGCAAGATCGGCAATCCGCACCCGGTACTTTTTAAAATCCTTATCCCCCGGCTGGATTTCCGAAAACAGCCAAAGGACAATGCGCATTTCTTGAAGGGTAAGGCGGTATTTCGCCTCAATCAGCTTGTTGTGCTTCACAACCAGGGCTGTCTCGGATGGCACGGCATAAACAAAATTATTCATACAATATCGTTATATTTCAAAGCATTGTATTCAAAATAGGACGCGAGTCAAATCAATGTCCTATTTTGCACGGGGATTATGTCCCACTTCGAGAACATGGGCAGATTGTAACCATTTTATAACCCGTTAGATTTCACGGGGAATCCGTCCTAGTTGACGGGGGAAAAGTCCTTTTTAAGGGGGATTATGTCCTATTTTGACGGGGAAAAAGTCCCACTTCACGGGGATTAAGTCCTAATTCGATAGAAACAATGGCTTGTATATGCGGTGTTTGGATGGCGTAAAACAATATAAAATGCTATAAAATAAAACAACAACGTAAGTATTTGCTGTTTCTGATTTTTTAAAAATATTTTTATAAATAATTTTCTACACTAAGTTCTGACGTGAACACATTAAAATAATGTGGAATTTACGCATTATACAGTACTAAGGAAGCGTGGAAAATGTCTTTAGGTAGTCGGGGGGCTTTTGACGTATCAAGCAGCACACACGGTAACATTACTCAGGATGCTTCAACCAAGTTTTCCCTGCTTTCTCAAATGCAAGTTCGATAAACGAGTCGACCCTTCTAACGTCAGGCTCGTGTCGCTTTACCGGAATAACATATTCCCAAGTAGCTATTTCACACGGATATTTACTTAATACAAGGCCAACTCCTAAACGTACACACTCAAACTTAATTTCACTTAGAATGGAACCATAGTCTGGGCCATAAATATCAATTGTCGGGTCATAATAAAAATACAATATACTATAATTAGATGCCCTCGTGTGAGCAAGTGCTTCATAAACACCTAAAACATCGAACTGATTCTTAACATGCTTAACCTCAAAAGTTACAACATCAAACACTCTTTTATCAGTGTGAAGTAAATTATGAACACATATGAACGAAAGATCCGGACTACTCCACCTCCAATCAAGTTTAACCGGCATTTTTGGATTCGAATATATCTTTGTTTTTACATGGTCGCTAAATATATTTCCACAAATCCATTTATCCGCACATTTAGCAATGTGCTTATATATGTGAACCTCCTTACTAATTTTATTGTTAATGCTGTGCCCGCCACGCTGTACCGTTTCTACTTTATATATTTCGTCATCATTAATTTCTTTTATTATTCCTGATAAAATGGCAGCACCAATATCAAGCTCACTTTCAATGCGCTCCAGTGTTGGCCTTGAACCTGATCTTGCCTCACAAAGATACTTTATCACTTTAATCTTAGGCATTATTACCCCCCCAACAATCGCCACAATTCTTAATGACCGCATAGCCAACAAAACACAACCACGATAAATTATGAAAACTCGATTGTCCAAAAATATATTGCCTATCCCACAAACAGCCGCCCCAACCATCCGCCCCGCTTCGCGGAAGCCGGTGCAGGAAGAAGCCTTGTCACAAGCTCGTCATTCTTTATCCGCAGTTCATCCCGTTCCTGTTCGTATCGGTTGGCTCGTTCCCGTTCGGAATCGGCAAGCCGTTCCGCCCGTTCTGCCCTCTCTCGAAGTTCCCCGATAAGGTCGGCCCCGTCCGTCACCTCCAAGGCCGTCGGTGCGGTGGCCCGCATTCCCGCCTTGTCTGTTTCCGGGCGGTTCCTTGGCTCACCAAAAACCCGGATAAGTTCGCCAAGATAGATATAACGCTTACCGTCCCGGACCTCGGTTTGGGATTTGCTTATGGTTCCATCCGCAAGTCTGCGTTCGATGGTTCGCTTGCTAATGCCGAAGTCTTTGGATGCGTCACCCAACGACAAGGCGTGTCATTTGTCATACGACATACTGTGCCAAAATTAAAAAATACGATGCCAAACGGCGGTGCCATTTCCGCCATTTTACGGATTATTGCGAAAAATCAAGTGTGACACGTCTTGCCAAAGTCGGTTTTGTCGGTGCGACTGTCACGCCACGTCAAAACACCGTGGCCGGTTTCCCGTCGTAGTGCGTCCAACCGGTTTCAAATCCCTCCCGCATAATGGTTTGCAGGTCGTTGAACAGGAAGACCGGCGCAAATTTCTCGATACCGGAAACGGTTGCCATCCGCTTTTGAACCAGCTTGCAATCACCCGGCGCGGTGGTGACGGACAGGATAAAAGGCGATTTGTCGTGGTTAAGGTGCCGCTCAATCACGCCCGAAGACAAAGCGTGCATGTGTATGACCAACTGTTCCACAATCCTCTTGGTGTCAGTCTTGTGATGCAGCTCAATCGCCAAAGCCCGCCGCTTGGTTTCGGTATCCACCAGGGCAAGCCCATCAGGAATAACGACGCCTTTTGCCGTCGTCATATCCAAGCGATTGACTGACCGCATGGGCTTGCCGCTTCGGTTCGCCCCCGTCTTGTCGAAATAGTGGGTGAGCGTCCGGCAATAGCGGTCTTGGTGTTTGGCTATCCAAGCATCCATGGCGATGCAGAAATCTATGTAAGCTTCCCGATGCTCGAAGTCGTTGACGAACTGGATACCACCGACCGGATACGACACGGCGGAAGCATCCACCTTAAGCAACTCTGCCACGACCGCCGCACCATATGCCGTAAGGGCATAAATATAGGAAAACCGCCCCTTGGTCATGGCAAGAGGCCGGTACATTTCCACCTGTACAAGATTGTGCCCCGCCAACTGTGACAGGCGCGGTAAAACGCCCTGTCTGATGGTCACGGCGTTTTTCGCCACTCCGCACGCCACCAATTGCCGCACGGTCATGTAGCGATACCGCGCCAACAAAAGGAGCGCCTTTTGCTGAGAGTCCGTCAGGATGTCGAGCGGTCGCGTAATATCACGTTGTTTGTAGACGCGCTTCTTTTTTTCCGGGGTAGGTGAGTGAGAGTTTTCCATAGCTGGTGTTTAATAATCTATCGGGCTGTCCGGCCCGTGTTCGGGGGCTTTCAATGGCGCTTTGGCTGGTCGTGCATTGTTAAGTGCCGAAGCGATAGCTTCGTCAGCCATAACCTGTTCCAATGTCTCATACTGGTGTGCGCCACGGTCACGACGGGCATAGAACCGCTTGATTTGGTCGGCAAACACTTGCTCCCATACCTCTTTGGGCACCGCCCGTTTGTCACGCAAACGGTGTCCGGGAACTTTCACGACAACGGGAAGACGTGCACCGGAACGGATACAGAATAACCCCGTGCCCTTTTCCAGCCGTTCCAAGTCTTCCATGGTGGCTCCGGTTTCGGCGGCAAAGGCTTTGCGGTTGGCTTCCGAGTTTTTCCCGGTGGCTTTAACGGCGGTATTGGTGAGAACCGTGTCGGTAAGCTCCCGACTCATTCCCTTGCCGATGCTTTGTTGAATCAAGGTCAGATACACGCGGTATTTCCGGGCTTCGGCAAGGATCACCTCGATGCTTTCGGTGATAAATTCTTGGCATTCGTCCACGAACACATGCACGGGCACACGCTTGTGTTCGGGTGTTTCATCCCGTCCCTGTTTGAACGCGAACGCCCGAAGATGGGCGAGAACGAATTTGCCGAAAATCCGGCTTTCCCGTGTCCCTATATCCGACTTGGACAGGTTGAAGATGATGACCGCCCGGTCACGGATAAGCCGCTCTAACTGGAACGTGCTTTTACCTACCAGGAAAGAGTAAAAAAAATGACGGGACAGTATAGAGGTAAACCGCATTTTTACGGCGTTTCGGGTCGGTCCCAACGCTTCGCTAAGGAGGTCATGGCGAATGAACCTGAGAAGCGGTGAGTGAGCCGGAAACACCCGCTCCCCCATTTCGAGCAAATCCCTGTTGTCGGATTTGTCCACGAACCTGAGAACGTCCGCGAAGGTAGAACCCGGACGATAAAACAATATGGTGAGGCACGCCCGCATAAGCGTTTCCATATTGGTGGTGAAATCCTTCTCCAAAAGCTCTTGGATGATTTCTATCGTGTCGTCCACCAGGATCGACACAGATTGTTCGGTGCGCTCCTCATCGGGAATATCGAAGGGATTGAAAACTGGCGTATATTCCCGACCGATACCGGGAGCGATGTACGCTAACCTTTTACCGTCTGCCAACTCAGGCCATTTTGCCACTTGCCGCGCAAGATCGCCGTGCGGGTCGATGATGACCAGGGCGGGAGCGGTGTTGCGGTTGAGGTAATGATACACGAACCATTTTGCGAGTTCGGTTTTGCCGGAACCGCTCCCGCCTACAATATAGGTGTGCCTCTCCCTGTCGGACTCGGACACGGGAAGCATCCGGTACTCTTCAAAAAAAAAGCGAGAAAGTTCCGGGTTTTTCTCACAAAGAAGCCGGATATATGACTGGACATCCGGCTGGTAAATTGACTGAAAATGTTCTTTTTCCTTGGTCTTTGCCTCATAGGCTCGTAGGTTATTAAAGTATTGGGTGAATGCCTCTTTTTCAAAGGCTTGCCGGAAGTACGGCGTATGCTCCTGGTTGTCCGGTGGGTTGCGACGGATAATATCGTCTATCTCGTCACTACTGGGTTTGGTCGGCTTCGTTTCAGGCCCGCCCTCAAATTTCTTCAAGAACTCCCCAAAGCGGAGTTCTCCCGTTTTCTTAGCCCATTCGTCGGCTATGCACTGCGCGAGAGTCGGAGTCTGATAGAGGAGAAATCGACCGATGCGGGACTCCGCATCGGTCGAACCGCCCATTTTTTCAAGCAAAATGGCTTCCAAATCCGATTGCGTCACCACACCCTCAAGCACGAGAAGAACGGAGCATACTGAGTTATCTTTTGAGCATTATATTGAGTTACGTAGTAAAGTCAAAAAAATCGCAGAAATAAAGGAGTTTTGCATCATTAGTCAATTCAACTCCCCTACAACCTTGTCGTTTGTCGGTGCGTTGTATCACTCGCTCCGTCCCCTTCGCTCTTTCCACTCCGCCCCGCCTCACGTCTTCGGTTCCACGGGGACCGGGGCACACGCACCGCCCCATACAATTCTTACCTATTATTTGTAGTGATAACGCGCGATTATCGCGTCACCTCTGGAATCAATCGGCTTATGATATGAAGCTTGTTGTGCGCCTCTTCGGTCGCCATCCGTGCCGCCGTGGTGGCAAGGAGTTTGCGTTTGAGCAAACGGCGTTTGCCCGTGAAACGGTCAAGGGTGGTGGCACGATTGAAAGCCTGACGGGCACGGCGTTCTTTTGCTAATGCTTCGGCGCACGCTTTGGCACGGTCTGTCACCGCCTTTTTGTACCCCTTCGTAGCGATTTCCCCGATGATTTGGGCGGTTTCATCCTCCCAATTTTTGCGGTCGCCATAGCCCGAAATGCCGACGTGCTCCGCCTTGATTCCCTTCACGGGATGGAGTCGCCCGAACACGTGCATTTGTAGTGATAATGCGAACCGTGAATGCTCGCCCCCACCCGCAAGAGCGGTGAGCAAAAGGCGGTTGGTGGTGCGGAATGTCGGCTCAAGATTTTGGGCAAGAACTTGGTGAGCGTGCGGATTGGATTTTTTGACGCTATCCAAGAAAGCGTGCCCCAGTGCGTCACCGAACGCCGTCCGCATTACCTTCCGCCCTGCGTCTTTGGGCACCGTCACCACACGATCAAGCCCAAACCAAACGCGACGGCTCCGAGCGGTTTTCCCTTTGCGAAGGACGACCAGGGGGAAGTCTTTAATTGGCACGCCCAACCCTTCTGCCCACTCCCCCACTTTGCCGTACTCACGCTTCAACCGGTTAGGGTCGATATGGTTTGCCTTTGGGTCAAACCGCAAAAGGATGCCACCGCCCTTTTCTATCACTACAAATCTTTTGGGGTGTGTTGGCGGAGATATGTCGTTGTTGGCAGCGGGTGGAAAATAACCCGCCGCTGTAGCGTCATGGGGAATGTTTGCGGAAGTGTCACCGGCAGAACCAACCGGACCTAAATACTTGCTTTCGGTACGGACAGAGCCACCGACTCGATACGAGCGTTGCAGGTACGCATACGACCTACCTTTTACGGTTTTGATGATGCGATACCAGGGCATTTTTCACTCGGAGTAGGATTTAACTTACCATTCCCAACGGGGTTAATTGGCATTACTCCTTTGCCGTCAAGCTCAATCCTTATGCCATCTCGCCCTGTTGATTTAATGAGAACGTAAGCAGTATCTCCAATGCCACGCCATAAAATATCCATATTAGTTACGATCCGCCCAATACCCCCACTTAACGCACATCCATCAATAGGATAATCAACGGCACTGGCAATTCCGTTAACCCTCTTAAAGTTATCGTCGCTAATAAGAACAGGAACACTCTCAGAACGAATTCCAATTTTATCCATCGCAGCATTAACAAGCAGCAACGGAGAACCAAATAATACTGGCGTAAGTACGATTATAATAACCAAGGCAATATTCTGATATACAGGCGATAATGTCTTGTTTTTTATGTCATCATTAATGCTGTCGCTTATATGTTTTGCATTTCTTGCGCGCATTAATGCACAAATCAAAAATCCTGACATCAACAATGCCAGTAACATGCTTATTTTCCTTGAGTCGTCATCGCCACCTCTTTCATACAAATCCACAATCAATAACACAATTCTAATGAATATTAGAATAGAAGCAATATTAATAAATGAATTTAATAAATAAACATCAAAAACATTAAATAACACACCATACTTGCTTTTGTTATTGGCGCGCAACGAATCATTCATATTCTCAGATTTGTTTTTCCGCGATTTTATAAAATTTATTAACGATGCGATCCAATATGTAGAGTACCCCCCAACAATTAAACAGGCTGAATAAACAAACGAAAACGAGAAAAGAGCAAATATAAAAACAAACACATCCCCGAATGACACGCCTCTTGGGTAATAGCTAATACTAAGACAGTATGTTAAAACAATAAAAACACCAATCAAAAGCCCTATTTTATAGAATAACCCACACCACCTTTCTACAATTTCTGTTATATATTTAATATCTATATCACTTTTTCCGCAGTCTCTTTCATCGCACATAACACTTTCCTTTCCCGCACCAGAACGTATAACGTACAAACAAGAGGTGCTTTCAATATTTTTGGCCTTGCGCCACTCGCTCCAACCACGCCTCCAACTCCGCCTTTGTCGGTGGCTTGGAACTGGTATTGCTAACATTTGACACACCTTGCTGTCGGAGTTTCTCCAGCTCTATGTCATGGGAAAATTGGCGCTCGTCTCGTTCGGCATCATAGGTGCCGGTGATTTCCGATTTCGCGGCGAACTCCACCACGGAAAACAAGGCGCGTATGCCCACTTCGTGTTGTAGTTCGTCCCGCACCATTTCGGAATGGATGGCCTCAAACTCTGATTCTATGGCAAGCCGTCCGGGAAGTTGCTCGTGCTGCAAGCGGGCAAGGTCCAAATCGAACTGTCCAGTGATCCGCGCCACGTCGGTACGGGCGGTTAGCTTTTCCTGTTCAAGCCCGCGCTGGTGGTCAAACCGCTGGCTTTGCAGTGCTACGCTTCGTTCGCTTCTTTCTTGTGCGAGGCTTACTTGAGTCCGCATCCGGTCCCGTGCTATCGCCTCCTGGGTGCGGAGTTTCTCCTGTTCCCTCAGATACCGGGATTGCGGGTCTTCCGTCATGGCTCCTCCTAAATTTTTCCTGTACCGAAGCGATGGTATTAATCATGCCGTCCAATTCGCCTTTACGCCGTGCCACGCCCTCTTGGGCTATTTCCTCGGCACGCGAACGAACGGCAAGCATCCGGTGGGCATGTTGCAATTCCAATTGCCGCGCTTCCTCTGTCATTTCAATGACCGCCTTATGGTTTCCAACTTCACGGGCATAGGCTTGTTCCTGGGCATGGCGAACCTCTATGGCGCGTCTACGGCTGTCGGCTTCCGCCTGTGCCTCCCGCTCCCGCCTCTGACGGTCTTCCCACTCCCTGGCCGCACGTTCGGCACGGGCTTTTCCATAGGTGTGCCACAGGATCAACCGGCCAAAAGCTTTCAGTCCGTCAACGGAACGGGAAACAAGTTGCAAGCCCAATCTTTACCCTTTCCCTAGATCAGAAAAGAATCCACATCACCAAAAGGTAGCCCTGGTACGCCAAAAACATCATGGCAAAGATTTGCACCGCCATAGGAAACGTAGCGGGCAGTAATGGCACGTCAAATGGAAGCCATGACGGATTGCCGTAACGGACGAAAACCACGGCAAGACTGAGAAGCCAGCACGCGGCAATAAGGAGCTTTCGCCCCTGGTCGTAAAACAACCAATGGCGGACGTACTGCTTGTTTTCGTCAATCCAGTAAATGGCACCGCCAATGCCGACAAAGACCAAGAAGTTGGTGAGGGAATCCGCTGAAGGAAGACCGCCAACATGGGCGTAATGGTCGATGACCAACCACACGACATAGCCGACAACGGACCAAACAAGAGCCTTCCATATCTTCCCGGTCAGGTTCATTCCGGCACCTCTTCTCGGTTTTCTATTCCGTTAGGAATAGCATATCAAAACGTGCGATAGAGTCAAAGCCAGCCCAAGGGATGGGCTGGCCTGTGCGGGCTAATATTTCTCGGCAAACCACACTGTGAGGACGCGGTAGGTTGCCTCGTCTGATGAGTGCGCGGGAAACGGTAAATCGTAGCAGTCGATTTTCCAAAACAGCTTTTCGCCGTGGCACTCAAAGAATGCCATATCGTGTTCGCTGTATGGGTCGTTATCGTCAGTGAAAAAGTCTGCATTCCTGATGGCGTCAACGATTTCGTGCCACAGGTCGTCGTCTTCCGCCTCGTGTTCGCGGATGGCGCTGGAGATAACGATTTTTCCGTTACCGGAAGAATAAGGGAAGCCTGAGCGCAATGCGTTGTTCAGTTCCCGAATACGAAGAGTTCGCGTATCAAAGGTTCGCGTGTCCATATGCCTAAAAGTTAAGAAATAAGGCGATGGCGAAAAACACGGAAGAGACAGAGAATAGTCAAATATTTTTTGTTTCCGTAAAAATAGGATAACTCAAAATATATTTTACTATTCGCGCTTCCGGGTATGGTCATTGTCCTTATTTAGGCTTTTGGGCGTGTGGGTATGCGGGCTTTTGCGAAACAGCCGTACCGGAATGGACGGACTTATTGCACCGGAAAATTTTGAAAATCGGGAGATATGGATATAATGGCGAGGTATCCATTTAACCTTGAGCCGCCATGAACACGAACGACCACACAGTGACAATCGAGACTTCCGTTGACGGTATCTATGATGCGGTGGTGAAGGCTGGTTTTCTTCCTGGTCGTCAAGTGACAATCCAGGTTCGATATGTAAGTGACGATGACGCATACGAGCCGGAACACGAACGCATTGCCACTCTGTTACGGCATTATCCGGTTGATCCCGCCAAATATGCCGGTATGACCGAAGGAGAGGCGATAGACTTTGCCTTAGGCGCACTGGTTGAAGATATAAAAAAGAGCGGGCCGAAGGAAGGTAAGAGGAAAATTGGGGCATTTGATGCGACAATTGAAACACTGCCAATAGCCATAAAAGAGCTTGGCATTGGAATAGATGACAAGTTTGACCTAATTATACATGCAATGACAGAATAAGTTGGATTTTATAGGTCAGCAATCAGAACGACAGGAAGTCTATCCATAGATTTTATCCCCGTGTCGTTTGTTATGAAAACATCGCACCCGAATTCAAGAGCCGAGGCGACATGTATTGCATCAACGAATTTCAACCTTTGTTTCGCCCCAATTCTGGCGGTTGTCTCCAATATTTCTCGCTCCACTGGTAAAAGGCGAACAGCCGCAATTTCATAAAAGAATTTCTCATATTGCTTCACTAATTGATCGCTTCCCATTTTGTGTGCCCCAAACAAGCACTCAGCCATTCCAATCTCGCTCGTTATAAACGTGATTCCATGATCTTCGCCAAACTCAAATAGATTTAGAGTTTTTTCACCAAACTCTTCGTTGTGCTCCAACAAATAAATGATAACATTTGCGTCAACATATGCCGTTTTGGCATTTCGTATATGTTTATTCATCCCCACGGAACTCACGGATACGAGCGTCGATTTCTTCTGTTGTTTGTGGACCAACAAGGCGCACCCCTACCCCAGCGATTTCGCGCAAAGCGGCAATTCGGCTTTTTGCCTTGCCACCCTGCTCTTGGGTAATATCATTCAAATGCCGCTCTAAGGCTTCCTTAACAAGGTAAGACCGCGAACGGTGAGTGCTCTTAGCCGCTCGGTCGAGAAGGCTACGAGTTGCGTCCGGCAAACGGACGGTTAAAGTGGGGGCTGCTGGCATTTTCATAACCTTATAAAATTAAAAAGTAAGGCTTCGTCTTACATTGTAAGACTTTTTGCTTTTAAAGCAAACCGATTTGCAAAAATCTGCCTTTTCCATACACTTTCAAAGTCTTAAACGAACCTAACCACTTTGAAATATGACCGCTCCAACGCATTGGGTTGCCTATTACCGGGTGTCCACCGACAAGCAATGACGCTCCGGGTTCGGGTTGGAAGCACAGCACACCGCCGTCACCGACTATCTTGCCCGCACAGGCGGTACGCTTATGGCATCGTTTACCGAGGTGGAAAGCGGGAAGAAGTCCAACCGCCCGGAACTGCAAAAAGCCCTGGATTTATGCCGCCGCAAACGCCTTCCGCTGTTGGTCGCCAAGCTCGACCGGCTATCGCGTAACGTCGCCTTTATCTCGAACCTTATGGAAAGCCGGGTGGAGTTTCGGGCGTGCGATATGCCGGACGCTTCCCGCTTCACCATCCATATTTTAGCAGCGGTCGCGGAACACGAACGCAATATGATTTCCGAACGGACCAGCGCCGCCCTGAAAGCCGCCAAAGCAAGAGGCGTGAAGATCGGCAACCCGAACCTTGCCGAAGCCGGAAAGAAAGGACGCCAAGCGGCAATAGCCGCCGCAGACCGGTTTGCGGAAAGCGTTTGGCCGATAATAGAAAGCCTGACGGATGAATGAAAGAACCTGTCGGAGGTGGCGAGGGAATTGAACGAGCGAGGGATAAGGACAAGGACGGGGAGATGGTGGAGGGCGCAGACGGTGAAGAATGCGATGGTTTTTAGTAATAAAACGAACGAATAGGTTTAATAACCAATGTAACCATTATATCACGAACCCACACTTATCGTTGCTGTAACCGTGTTCGTTGAAGGATTTATCACCGATACAGTTCCATTAGCTGTTACCACATACACCATATTTGTGATCGGGTCGTAAATAGCTCTGCTATTCGCACCGCCAACACCGCCTATTGTTGCTGTAACCGTATTGGTTGATGCATTCATAGCATATAAAGTGTCATTTGCTTCATTTACTCAATACACTGTGTCGGTATTTGGATCGAAGACAAAGTAAAGACCGTTACCACCAGCGTTTCCAAAATTGTTTAACGTTGCCGTGACCGTGTTGGATGAACCATCTATAACCGATACAGTTCCATAGGCACTCGCCACATACACTGTGTTGGTGGTTGGATTGACGACAACACTATCAGGTAATGCGCCAACACTTATCGTTGCCGTAACGGTGTTTGTTGGAATATTAACAACCGATACGGCGCTACTATTGAAATTCGGCACATACAACGTATTTGTGGTCGGATTTATGCCTCATGTCCCTGTTCCTACCCCAATTGGGGCATTTCCAAAGCCGGATATTCCCGAAACCGCGTTGGTGGAAAGATTAATAGCATAAACTTCTCCATAATAACTACCCACATATAATGTATTTGCGGCCGGGCTGATAACTATATCTCATAGAGCCGCCCCATTTTGTACATTTATTGTTGATGTAATCGTGTTGGTAAAACCGTCTATAACCGACATAGTTCCTCCCGCATTCACCACATACACTGTGTTTGTGGCATGATTGACAACAACTCAATTTGGGTTGTTAAAACCGCTTATCGTTGCCGTAACCGTGTTTGTCGCAGTGTTAATAACCGATACGGTTCATGCACTATAATTCGTCACGTATATATTGTTCACGCAGTTTCATCCGCTATACATATAGCCACTACTACAACTATACTGACAGGTATTTGCGGTTGGTGTGGCGTTATAACTGGCTGTAAAACTGGTTCCGTAGGGAGCGTTGGTGATGGAATAACTGTTTGAGGAATTAAAGAATACAGTGTTTGCTGGAGGCGTATTACAAGCTCAACTTACTACTACACTGCCCGTACAACTCGTCGTAGTACCACCATAAAGTCACGTACAAGACCAAAGCCAACTGTTGGCACTTTGTGTTACACTGGAAGGAGTGGTGGAATTACCACAAAGATTTGTGGTGGGTGCAGAAGAATAGCTTTGTCCGTTGGAAATTCCACAACTTCCATTAACGGGAGCTACGTATATTGCCGCACTACAACTCGCCGCACTTCCTCCATTCATTCCCGCACAAGTCCAACTCCAAGGCCCACTTCCTCCGGCTACCGTTCATGAAAGAGTACCATAGAGACAGAGGTTGGTTGTGGGAGTAACCGTGAATCACGAACCGTTGGCACTTCCGCAACTTCCGTTAACGGCAAGATTCGGATCATAGTTGGTGGGAACCGTTCCGGTTCCGGTAGTGATGAATCCGGCGTTGGTGAGTCAACCAGTATTGGTGGAAATAATCGCTTGATAGGGAGAGATGGCACCGGAATTGGAAACGTCAATCGTTCCTCTGTTTCCTATAAGTACCTGAAGCGGAGTGTTGTCGGTACTTCCTGTATTATTTGCTATAATAATTCAAAGTGTATCTCCCTTTACGAAAGGATAGAGTGAAGCATAGTTTGGAGTACCTGCAGCAAAGGCAGTTTGAACAAAGAGATTTTCATCGTTGAACGCATAATTGTTGATATTTTCTAAATACCCCATAATTTGCGCACTGGTTTGAGTGGCATTAGTGTTGTAAGTAAATGAGGTGCCGGTAAGAGGATCTAACATGTTTCCGGCAACGTGCGCTTGTGGAAGCACGTTTTGCCCCGCATATCCTTGCCAACCGATAGTGGTTCCCATGTATGCAATAGTCACGAAAGGTCCGTCTGGTAACGGATATTTATTCTTTGACGCAAACGTCGCTTGAAGCCCTTTCATAAGGCTTTCCGCCATATAGAGTCTGGTGGAATCTCGGGCGGATTGGGCGATTCCCTGATACGACATAATTCACACTGTTCCGAGAATAGCGAGTATCACTATAGCAACAATAAGCTCAACCAGTGTAAATCATTCGAAATTTATTCGCATTTTCATATTTATAATATTTAAAACATGCACCACTAATTATATTTAATATTTATCAATGTCAAATTATTATTCAATATTTTTCCCATTATCTTTCCCTGTTAAAACAACAACATACTCCGCCCAAGCCTCAAACGCTTCTTTCCGCCCATCCATGTACATAGCCTTGTTGTACACCCCGGCAATTCCAGCTTTGGCTCCACCCGAGATATGATTGACGCACGCCTCAACAATATGCGGGGCGATATTTAGGCGGTCGTTCATCATCGTTACCATCGTGCGGCGCAAGTCGTGCAAATCCCAATCGGGCATGGGTCGTTGTTCTTCTTTTTCCAACTTAGCCTTAATCCAGGCGTCAACGTGCTTCTTCGCCTTGCTGAAACCGGTTACGCCCGTGTTGCCCGTGGTGGTGAGGAGCAAACCCTCTTCGCCAATTGTCGGGCTGTTTTTCAGGATTTCCACAACGGGTTTTGATAGGGACACAACGTGAGGGCGTCCGTTTTTGGTGCGACTACTTGGGATTTGCCATGTGGGTTTTTCGCCATCCAAATCCGTGAGTTCGCTTTGACGAATGCCCGCCACCTCGGAACGCCGTTGTCCGGTTAAGAGGAGGAGTTTGAACAAATCCCCAAACACGTCGCCTTCCGCCTCGAATGCAGCCCACACCAGCTTGATTTCCGCTTCGTTCAAAGTCCGTTCGCCAACCACCTTTGGGGCTGGTGGCTTGATACGATCCGTTGGGACGTGTTCGAGCAAATCCCGCTCAGCACACCAGTTAAAGAACTTGCTGAGATAGGCCCGCATTTTGTTGGCACTTGACGGCCTACCACTGTCCAGTATGGCGTCCAATATTTCCCGCACGTCGGGACGGGTGATGGTATCCACGGGACGATTTTGCAGTTTGGCAACGTCCTTTCCGAACAAAGCCCACTTGTATTCCAGCTTAGTACCGGAGGATAGGTGGAGGTCTACGTGTTGAACCATGAAGCGTTCGGCTACCGTTTTAAAGGTATTGGCCGCTTTTTCCGCTACGACCAGCTTTTCCGCATTTTTTACCCGTTTCTTAGTTTCTATGGCGTGGCGAGGGTCTATCCCCCGCTCCGCTTGTTCGGTCAGTTGTCCAGCTTTTTCCCGTGCGTCTTTGAGCGACACACCAAGATCGTCGTCATCTATCTTCGCCCTGCCGATACTGAAACGCGCCAGCTTGCCGGAAATACGGGTCATTACGAAGTAGGTTCGTGCCCCAGCTTTGGAAAGACGCACGCCAAATCCGGGAAGGGTGGAATCAAAATAATCCACCTGTCCCTTTTCCGGGGGTGTCAGTTTGGCGACGGTAAGTGCGGTGAGTTTTATCTTTGGCACAGCGAAGGTTTCCTTTGGCGATTTTTTAGGTAACGCTTAGGTAACACAAACGCCCCCATTAGGGACGTTTTAGCAAGATACGCCATGTTCACATTTCAGGCAATATATTAAGTAATTTCAGTAACTTATTTTTACTTCATGTTCCAATATGCTCAGCTATTTACAACTATAAGTTAAGAATCATAATCCTGGGGTCGGGGGTTCAAGTCCCTCTCCCGCTACCACAAAAAACCCCTGTTAGGTCAACGACTTAACAGGGGTTTCTTGTTATGTCCCCCGCGTTACCCGGTTATGGCCGGGACGGCGATCAATTCGCGCTTCAACGCCTTGTCCATGATGACGGCCATATTGCGGCCGACGATGGCCTTGAACGCCCGCTGTTCCAACGCTTCGCGCAGGGGCGCGTCGGCGGCCAAACGAAGGCATGCCGTAAGCACATGTTCGAGCGGAACGAACATCACCCCGTGGGCGATATCCTGCTCGATGGTGATGTTCTCGTAGACGTCGGCGACGATCGCCTTGCTGTTGGCCATCAGAAACGAGGCCCGGACGATTTCGAAGGTCCGGTCATATTGACCGATGTTCAAGATCACCTTGGAACGGGCGATCAAATAATCGCGCAGTTCGCCGTAAAACCCGTACAGAAACATGACGCGCAACCCCTCGGCGCACAGCTTCCTGAACATCAGCACCCTCGGCTCGGTGGGAACGCCGTAGATCAGCACGTCGATTTCCTGCTCGGCCTGCTTGGGGATCCGGGTCATGATCGGCGCATACCCGACCGGAACGATGGAAACGGGATAGACCGGACCGTACAATTGCCAAAGAACGAGATTGTCGGCGCTGTAATCCCAGATTTCGAAATTCTTGACGAAGTATTCGAAAATGTCCTTGCCATAACCGCTGGCGGCGTGACGGGCGAATTGTTCAAGATTGTAGACGATCGATCCGCGAGGAATAGCCTGGATGATTTCCCACGACGCCACATGAATGGAGAAAATGATATTCTGGCAATCGACCGCAAACTTATTCTCGGAATAGCTAACGGTATGCCCGGCTGCCCGCAACCCCCACGACACGGCCTGGATGATGTCGGTGAAACCCTGGCCGTTATGCCCGACTTCACGCGTATAAAGGACAAGATTATAATGAGTCATGGGGATTTCAAAAGGCTGGCGACATCGCGGGCATTATGTATATTCCCCCATCGAGACACAAGGGGAATCCCCCGTTGCCCTTTTTGACGATTGCCATTGCCGTCTCGTTTCCCGGTTGATATCGCCCGACCGGTCACCGGAAAGGATTCTACCCGATGAGCCAAAAACGCGTCGGTTTCGTCATCGCCCACTACCATCCGCAAGGACGCCTGTCCGAAAGCTTGGCCGCGGTTTTGACCTGTCTTGCCGAACGCGCCATCCCCGCCGTTCTGGTTTCGACCAATCTTGCCGAGGAGGAACGCGCCCTTGTTCCGCCCGCGACCATCGTTTTGAAGCGCGACAACGTCGGTTACGATTTCTATTCCTATCGTGTTGGCCTTGACGCCATCGCCGCGATGGGCGATTTCGATTTCATATGCATCCTCAACACTTCGATCATCGTGGTCGACGCGCCGAAATTCGTCGACGCGTTCCTGCGTTGTCTGGACGGTTCCAGCGATGCCGTCGGAATGACCCTAAGCCGAGAATGCGCTTTTCACCTTCAATCCTATCTGATCGGCTTTTCCAGAAAAATCTTGCAAGACCCGGCCTTCCGGCAATGGTGGGCCGACATGACTCCGATTTCGGAACGGGGATTGGTGATCGTTCAATACGAGCTTGGTCTGTCCCGTTTCCTGCTGAACGCTGGATACACCCTGGGTTCGGCCTTTCACCCCAGCAACCAAGCCCGATTGCGCGCCCTTTGCCGCGCCATCGCCATCGGATTCCGAAACAAGGAAAGCGACGACGGCGATACGGTCACGCTTCATCTGAGCGAAGCCGAGACCGTGAACCCCACTCATTTCATGTGGGACGAATTGCTGGACAAGTTCGCCTTCGTCAAGCGGGAGCTGGTGGAAAAGAATCCGTTCCGGCTTGATCTGTCCTCGTTACACGCCGCTTACGGCCCGCGTCTGACCACCCTTTAGGCTTGCGATTTCCTGACGCTTCTTAGCTTTCCGCTGAACACCATGTCCAAGATCGCCGTGATATGACGGTTCTTGATGGTCTCAAGGGCGCGTTGTTCAAGTTCGACGCGATCGCCGTCGTTTTCCAGCAAATGAAGACAGGCGAACACCAGTTGATCGAAACCGGCGAACAGCACACCGGCGGCGATATCCCGCTCGACGGTGATGTCCGGATAAAGATCGGCGACCACCGCCTTGCTATTGGCCATTAAATAGGACACCCGGACGATTTCGAACGTGCGGTCGTATTGACCGATATTGAGGACGATCTTCGACCTGGCGATCATGGAATCCCTGGCTTCTCCGTAAAAACCGTACAGGAACATCACCCGCAACCCCATGTTGCAAAGCCTCCGTATGGTTTCAAGGCGGTTGTCGCTGGGACTGCCGTATATCAACACATCGATATCCTGGGTCTCGGCCTTGGGAATGCGGGTCAGGATGGGCGCATAGCCGATGGGAACCCTGGTCACGGGATAGACCGGATCGTACTTGTTCCAAAGCAAGATATTGTCGTCGCTGTAATCCCAGATTTCGAATTTGCGGGTCATGAACCCGTACACCTCTTTGCCCTCGTCGCTGAGCGAGTGTTTGTAATATTGCTCCAAATTGTACAGGATCGTCCCTTCCGGCAAGGCGTTCAGAATCTCCCACCCCGCCATCTGCATGCCGAACACGATGTTCTTGGCATCGGTCATGAAACGATTTTTCGCATATGTCACGGTGTGGCCGAGACTTTCCAGTCCCCAGCTCAATGTCTGGATCACCTCGTTATAGCCGTAAAGTCCGTGGTGACGCTCGGTTGGGACGAAGTGCGCGATATGATAGTGGGTCATGATTCCTTGGGATTGCCTGTTTCGACGGCGGCTTGCCCCACTATAAAGCGGAATCGTTATGTCCGGATTAACCCGTCGGGACGCTCCATGGGGTATCCCGCATTGCCCAGGATTTGCAAAAACTCCATGGTGTATTGCGCGTAGCCCTCGTAATCCAAACTGATCATCCGCAAGGCCAGATCGTCATTTTTCACGCCATTGATCGTCAACCAGAAATCATCGGGTTTCGGCCCGTGAAAATGAACGATGACGGCTTCGCCGCTAACGCCCCAATAGGGCTTCCAATTATATTCCAGCGGCAAACGGTCCCAATTGTCGAAATAGAAGGAATTCAGATCGTTTTGATCGTGCCCCACGCCAAATCCGCTTCGAAACCGGGCGATGGTCGCAATCAGCAATTCCGTCGAGGTTCTTCTCATTTCCTCGATATTCATCACCATCACGCCCGAGTTGAAATAGCCCCAGTAATCCTTGACGAATTCCGGCGCGGCGGCAAAGAACCTGGGTTTCAGACCGGATAAGTCCACATCCGACATGAACATGACGTCGCAATCCGTATAAAGAACGTACTGGTCCTGTTTCTCGATCAACGGAATATCGAATCGCAAGAAGATGCCCGACGTGAAATGAGTCACGTCAATGGCTTGCTGCAATGCCGTCCGATAGACGCGGGCTTCGTGATGAATAAGCTTGACGTCGTATTTGTTGAAAAAACCGGCGATGTCTTCCGGAATGTCTTTATTTCGGTCATACCATAAGCATATGGGGGTCAGCGTCGTTCTTTCGCGGCACGAAATAACGGCCGCTCTTATGTAGGGCAGGTATTTCTTACAGCCGACGCTTTCCATGGCGAAATACCACTTCATCCCACCATATCCATTTCATTCGCCAAGAAAATAAGGCCGGACCGCCAGGGTCATGCCAAAACGCGTTAACGGAAACCGATCTTCGCTTGCCGCCTTTCCCCCCTCGCCCACCTCGCATGCGCAAGGTTTCCCTCTCCCTTGGGGAGAGGGCCTGGGTGTGGGAATTTGCTCGTGGCTTGACCCCCCGAGTGTCGCGAACTACCTGCGGAACACCGTCCTGCCGGCGTAGCGGGCGGCGGGACCCAGATCTTCCTCGATGCGGATCAACTGGTTGTACTTGGCCAAGCGGTCCGTTCGCGACAAAGAACCGGTCTTGATCTGTCCGCAATTGGTGGCAACCGCCAAATCGGCGATGGTGGAATCCTCGGTTTCGCCCGAACGATGCGACAGGATCGCGGTATAGCCGGACTTGTGGGCGATATCGACCGCCTCCAAGGTTTCGGTCAGGGTGCCGATCTGGTTGACCTTGACCAGGATGGAGTTGGCCAGCCCCTTGTCGATGCCCATGGACAGACGTTCCGGATTGGTGACGAACAGATCGTCGCCGACCAATTGCACCTTGCCGCCCAGCGCGTCGGTGATCAGCGCCCAGCCTTCGAAATCGTCCTCGGCGAAACCGTCTTCGATGGACAGGATCGGATAGCTGGCGACCAGCTTGGCGTAGAACTTGACCAAGCCCTTGGCATCGTAAGTCTTCTTCGCCCCTTCCATCTCGTACTTGCCGTTCTTGTAGAATTCGGTGGCGGCGGAATCCAAGGCCAGCATCACGTCATCGCCGGGACGATAGCCCGCGTCTTCGATAGACTTTACTATAAAATCAAGAGCTTGTTCGGCACTTTTAAGGTTTGGGGCAAACCCGCCCTCGTCGCCCACATTGGTGTTGTGACCGGCGGCCTTAAGACCCTTTTTCAGCGCCTGAAACACTTCCGAGCCCATGCGCACCGCATCGGCGACGGTGGGAGCGCCCACCGGCATGATCATGAATTCCTGAATGTCGATGGGATTATCGGCATGGGCGCCGCCGTTGATGATGTTCATCATCGGCACCGGCAACAGGCTGGCGAACGAACCGCCCACATAGCGGTACAGGGATAGCCCCGCTTCTTCCGCCGAAGCCTTGGCCACCGCCAGCGATACGCCCAGAATGGCGTTGGCCCCAAGCCGCGCCTTGTTGGGCGTGCCGTCCAGATCGATCATGGTGCGGTCGATCACCACCTGCTCGTCGGCTTCCATGCCGGTCAACACGTCGTAAAGTTCGGTATTGACCGCTTCCACCGCTTTCAGGACGCCCTTGCCGCCGTAACGGCTCTTGTCGCCGTCGCGCAGTTCCACGGCCTCGTGCGCGCCGGTGGACGCGCCGGACGGAACGGCGGCCCGCCCGAAGGCGCCGCTTTCCAGCACGACATCGACCTCGACGGTGGGATTGCCGCGAGAATCAAGAATTTCTCGGGCATGGACATCGGTAATGGCGCTCATGGTATCCTCGCTTGTTCAGGTTATGGTTATGGGATGGGTTTTAGCCAAACCGTCGAACGCCATCAAGCTGGCGATCAATTCCGGCATATCGGCCAAGGCGATCATGTTGGGGCCGTCGGACGGCGCGCGGTCGGGATCGGGATGGGTTTCGATGAACACGCCCGCCACCCCGACGGCGACGGCGGCGCGCGCCAACACGGGAGCGAAGCGGCGATCTCCCCCCGAGGCGCCGCCCTGCCCGCCCGGCGCCTGCACCGCATGGGTGGCGTCCATGATCACCGGCCAACCGGTCTTGGCCATGATCGGCAACGAGCGGAAATCGGTGACCAGGGTATTGTAGCCGAACGACACGCCGCGCTCGGTCAGCATGATCCGCCGGTTGCCGGTGCTGGCGACCTTGTCGGCGACATTGGCCATATCCCAAGGGGCCAGGAATTGACCCTTCTTGACGTTGATCGCGGCGCCGGTCTTGCCCGCCGCCAGCAGCAAATCGGTCTGGCGGCACAGGAACGCCGGGATTTGCAGGACGTCGACCACCTCGGCCGCGGGCACGCACTGGCCTTCGTCGTGAATATCGGTCAAGACGGGAAGTCCCAAGCTTTCCTTGATCTCGGCGAATACCGGCAACGCCTCGGTCAAACCGATGCCGCGCTTGCCGCCCAACGAGGTGCGGTTGGCCTTGTCGAACGAGGATTTGTAAATCAGCCCGATTCCCGCCGCCTGGGCGAATTGTTTCAATGCCGACGCGCATTCCAGGGCGTGGTCGCGGCTTTCCATCTGGCATGGCCCGGCGATCAAGACCAGCGGCAAATCGTTGCCGAGGGTGACTTGACCGACTGTGACCGCTTGGTTAGCCATGGAAATCCTATACTAAACGCGACTGCCGGACGGCAGCGGCGATAAAGCTGGTGAATAACGGATGGGGGTCGAACGGCTTGGACTTGAGTTCGGGGTGGAACTGCACGCCCACGAACCAGGGATGGTTGGGAATCTCGACGATCTCGGGCAGCACGCCATCGGGCGACATGCCGGAAAAACGCATGCCGGTCGTTTCCAAAGCCTGTCGGTAGCGCAGATTGACCTCGTAGCGGTGGCGATGCCGTTCGGAAATACGGTCGGTTCCGTAAATTTCGCGAACCTGACTGCCGGGCGCAAGCAGGCAGTCATACGCGCCCAACCGCATGGTGCCGCCCAAATCGCCGGCGGCGGAGCGGCGCTCCAGCTCGTTGCCCTTGGTCCATTCGGTCATCAGCCCGACCACGGGATCGTCGCAAGGTCCGAACTCGGTGGACGAGGCCCCGGGCAAATCGGCCAAGTTGCGGGCGGACTCGATCACCGCCATCTGCATGCCGAAACAGATGCCGAAATAGGGAACGCCGCGCTCGCGGGCGAAACGAACCGCCTGAATCTTGCCCGACGCGCCCCGCTCGCCGAAACCGCCCGGCACCAGGATGCCGTGGCACGGTTCAAGGTGATGAACGGTATCCTCGCTTTCGAAAATCTCGCTGTCGATCCAGTTCAGGCGCACCTTGACGTTGTTGCCGATACCGCCGTGAGCCAGTGCCTCGGCCAGCGATTTATAGCTGTCCAGCAAGCTGATGTATTTGCCGACCACGGCGATCACCACCTCGCCTTCCGGCTGGCGGATGCGATCGACGATCGACCGCCACCGTCCCAGATCGGGGGGCGGCGAATCGATGCGGAAATGACGGCACACTTGACGGTCCAAGCCCTGGTCGTGGTAGCTGACCGGCACCTGATAGATGGTATCCACGTCCAGGGCGGGAATCACCGACTCATACTGCACATTGCAGAACAAGGCGATCTTGCGGCGCTCGCCGTCGGGGATTTCCCGGTCGGACCGGCACATCAGCAAATCGGGCTGAATTCCCACCGACAGCAATTCCTTGACCGAATGCTGGGTGGGCTTGGTCTTAAGCTCGCCCGCCGAGGGAATGTAAGGCAGCAAGGTCAAATGCACGAACATCGCCCGGTCGCGGCCCAATTCGTTGCCCAATTGACGAATGGCTTCCAGGAACGGCAGGCTTTCGATGTCGCCGACGGTGCCGCCGATCTCGCACAGGCAGAAATCCTCGTCGCGCAAATCCGAGCGGACGAATTCCTTGATGGCGTCGGTCACATGGGGAATCACCTGCACGGTGGCGCCCAGATAGTCGCCGCGCCGTTCCTTGCCGATCACGTCGGAATAGATGCGCCCGGTGGTGATGTTGTCGCCCCGGCGCGACGCCACGCCGGTGAACCGTTCGTAATGGCCCAGATCCAAATCGGTTTCGGCCCCGTCGTCGGTCACATAGACCTCGCCGTGCTGATAGGGACTCATGGTGCCGGGATCGACGTTGAGATAGGGGTCCAGCTTGCGCAGCCGAACCTTGAAGCCGCGCGCTTGCAGGCACGCGCCCAAGGCCGCCGAAGCCAACCCCTTGCCCAACGACGAAACCACCCCGCCGGTGATGAAAATGAACCGCGTCATGGTCTGGCTTCCCCCCACGGCCAAGCCCCCCTATTTTCCGAGAGGTGCGGCTGGTTGCGCGGGCTGAGAGGGAGCTTCCGGCTGAGGAAACGCGGTGGCGGGCGCCTGAACCGGCAAGGAATCGAATGGCGTCTCGGTCTTCTTGTTGTGTCCGTTGGCCAGGATGGCCAGAACCAGCGAGGTGACGAAGAACGACCCGGCTAGGACCGCCGTGGTCCTGGTCAACAGATTTCCCGCCGCCCGTCCGGTCAGAACGCCGCCGCCGCCGCCGATGCCAAGCGCCCCGCCTTCGGAGCGTTGAAGCAGAACCACCCCGACAAGACCGATGGCCAGCAACAGATGGATGGTCAAAACGATAGGAAACAGGTCCATGATAATCCTCGGGGATTCCCAAAAGTGAGATGAGCTTGGGCACGTTTTAGTCCCACCCGCGCAGGAACGCTAGAACAAACTTTCAACGACCGGGGGTCAAGACGCCGGTCCCGGCCTTGGCTGGCCAGCTTATCTAGGAAACCACGGATATTTGGTTTCTCGAATCAGTTATGGTATTGAATGACCGGTTACTAAAGACATCGCCTTGTGCGTCCACGGAGACTTTAAATGTATATCGATGATGTTCGAATAAGCAAAAAGATCGTTTCGGGCGTACTGGCGCTTGGCATGGTGGTTTTGGCCGGAACAGTTTTCTCCTCATTTCAAATGAAGAGAATTGACCGGAACTATTCTTCGTTATCGGTCCACGAATCCAACGCAGTTCGAGAAATTTCCCGTCTAAATCAGTATATCTTCCTGTATAGCCGGTACAGTTATAGAACCTTGACGCAATCGGACGATCAGGCGAAAGCCGTCAGCCTTGCCGACCTGGAAAAAACGGCGGTGAATTTCCACGACCACGCCCGCCAAGCCGCCGATTTGGTTCCCTCGATAGCCGCGCAAATTCAGGGGTTCGAAGCCCGTTTCGACTCCGTCGCCGGATCGTGTCGTGAGGCTCACCGACTGAGCCAAGAGCATCAGGATCAAGAAGCCTTGAAAGTCATGGCGGAAAAATGCGACCCCGCCTTGGACAGCCTGAAAAAAGACATATCGACGCAAAACGACGGCTTGGTCAAACAGGTCAACGATCGCATCGAATCGCTGAGCAACGACACCCGAAACAGCATCGTCATAAGCCTGTCCAGCATCGGCGTGGGCGTCCTGCTGGCCGGCGCGTTCGCGCTGTGGGTCGGCAAATATGGCATCGCCCTGCCATTGGCTTCGTTGTGCGGGGTGATGCAGCGTTTGGCCCATAACGATCTGAATGTTACCGTGGTCGGCACGAATCGTAAGGACGAACTGGGCGAAATGGCCCAAACCGTCGAAGTGTTCAAGGCCAATGCGATCGAACGCCGAACCTTGGAGGAAAAGGAACGCCAGGAGCTTGCCGGGCGGGAGAAACGGGCCGCCGCCATTTCGGAAATGACAAAGAATTTCGAAGGGGTCGTAAAAGGCATGCTGCAATCGGTGGGCGGCGCCACCGGCCAATTGCGGGAACCCGCGCAATCCATGAGCGCCAACGCCGAACAGACCTTGCGGCAAGCCGAAGCGGTTGCTTCGGCGACGGAAAGGTCGGGGTCCAACGTTGAAGCGGTGGCCAGCGCGTCGGAACAACTATCCGCCTCGATTCGCGAAATCGGCTCTCAAATGGAACAATCCGCCAGTTTGTCCCGCGCCGCCGCCGATGAGGCGCAATCCACCAATTTGACGGTGCAGGGTCTGGCGGAAAGCTCGACCCGGATCGGGGATGTGGTCAATATGATCACCGACATCGCCAGCCAGACCAATCTGCTGGCTTTGAACGCCACCATCGAAGCCGCCAGGGCCGGAGAAGCCGGCAAGGGATTCGCCGTGGTCGCCAACGAGGTGAAGTCGCTGGCCAATCAGACCGCCAAGGCGACCGATGAAATAAGCCAGCAAATCGGCGCGGTGCAAGACGCGACGGCGAAGGCCGTAACGGCCATTGCCGGAATTGTCAGCCGCATCGATTCCATCAACCGCATTTCCTCGGCCATGGCCGCATCGGTGGAGGAACAGTCGGCGGCAACGTCCGAGATCGCGAAGAACGCCGCCATGGCGGCGCAAAGCACGCAGGAAGTCACGGATGCCATCAGCGGAGTGAAGGGCGCATCGGCGGAGACGGGAACCGCCGCCCGCCAAGTGATGGGAGCGTCCGAAAGCTTGTCGTCCCATTCCAATTCGCTTGAAACGGAAGTGGTGTCGTTTCTCAACCGCGTCCGCGACGCGTAACGTCGAACGGTTTCAGAGGTCGCCCCTCAGACGATACCCGGTAACGTCCCGTTCGGCGATTTCAATACGATTGCGCCCCTTGGATTTGGCGCGGTAGAGCATTTCGTCCGCCAACCTGAGCATCGTTTCAAGACTTTCCTCGGCGCCGCAGCAAATGCCGAAACTCGCGGTGACGCTGACTTCGACGCCGCCGCGGGCGGTTCGTTCGCTTTCGATGGCGGTCCTTAGATTATTGAAGAACGAAGGGATGCAGCCCGGTTCCATGTTCACGGTAAGAATGACGAACTCCTCGCCGCCGAACCGCACGACGATGTCCGACTGCCGACTCAACCGGCGCAAAAGGCTCCCCACCGACTTCAGGACGGCATCCCCGGTCGCGTGGCCGTAAGTATCGTTGACGGACTTGAAGTGGTCGATATCGACCATGGCCACGGTCAGATGCAAACTGTTGCGGGCGGCATTATGGAACAACGACTCGCCCACCTCGAACAGGAAGCGGCGATTGTGGATGCCGGTCAAGGGGTCCTTGGTCGCCAGATCGCTTAGACTGTGCACCAAGTCCAGCATGCGGACATTCTGCATGACGCGGCAGAAGAATTCCTCGCGGATAAACGGCTTGATGATGAAGTCGTTGGCGCCGTATCGGATGAATTTCGCCGATAACGCCGTACCGCCGCCGGAGGAAATGCCGATAATGGCCAATCGGTCGTGATCGTAAATTTGGCGTATCTTCTGGACCATTTCCACGCCATTCATCTCCGGCATGTAATAGTCCGTTATGATCAGGCGAATATCGGGGTCAGAAGCCAGCGCTTCCAACCCTTCCCTGCCGGTTGAAGCGTTCGTTACCTGAAACTGATAGCTGGTCAGCAAATCGCCGACATAACTGCGGGCGGCTTTGGAATCGTCGACCAGCAGAACCTTGAAGCCGCGATTGCGATGCAGCCGTTCCACCAAGCCGGTCAGGTACTCCACGCTCGATGCGCTTCCCTTGACCACATGGTCGATAATTTTCTGGGAGGGCTGCCTTTCGTACAAATCGTCGGAAAACTCATCGCCGAACTGGATACAGGGGATGCCGTTTTCGTACAGCCAGTCCTCGGCCTCTCCTTCCTTGCAATCTGGGAGAACCGAATCGACAACGGCGAAATGGTACGGATCGGACTGTTCGACCGCGAATTTGGCGGCGGCCAACGAATGGGTGACCACGACGGTCGCGCCCGTGCGCGCGACGATGGATTCCTTAGCCAAACGACTGAAGGCTTCGGAGTGAATTACAAACAGAATGCGCGTATCGGCGTCGACCGCACGAGCATCGGATGATTTCACAACCGAATGCGATAAGCCATTCGTATAGTTATCCATCAAACGAACATCCTCCGCCAAGGGCGAACAGCCCTGTGTTACAAAGCATTTTAGATCGCGGACGATACAAGGCCTTGAATTTCAGACACAGCTCTCTAACGTATAGACATCGACTGACTAACGTATAAGCGGTGTCTGACCTTCGTCTCGGCGGTGCCAAGCACGTTAGGAATATAACGGGGACCCGTGGAACGGGAGCGGCGCGGACCAGACCGCGGCCCACCCGGGGATGAGCGAGAAGCCCCTTAGAGCATTATGAGATATGGTTGATATCATAATGCTCTCGATTCATTTTCGCCCTCGCCGGGCGGGCGCTTCCGCGCCCTTGGCCGCCGCCTCAATGGCGGCAATCGCGGGAT
>Ga0316224_1001082_pt1 | contig 32615 bp, 19 predicted proteins | sample TBH18013metaG_FD_206254 | JGI IMG/M metagenome (GOLD analysis project Ga0316224, IMG submission 206254) | Freshwater microbial communities from Trout Bog Lake, Wisconsin, USA - TBH18013 | ecosystem: Environmental > Aquatic > Freshwater > Lake > Hypolimnion/Profundal zone | place: USA: Wisconsin... | reverse complement strand
CTTGCTGTAATGCATCTCGCCTCTAATCCAATGACGATACCCTGTTGAGACCAACATCAACAGGTGGCTCATACAGGCGGCCTTGCTCGTTGGTATTTTCATGAATGCCTCATTCTCATGTCCGCTTCCCATTTGCCTTTTGCTGGGCTTGCTGACGCTCTCTGACACGGGCGATAGAAAAGTATTCTGTGCCCTTTGCCAAAGCAACCTGATCGATGACCAGATCGTGCTTTTTTTGGCCTAGCTGTGGCACGGTGCGCGGCTGCTTGCTGGCGCGCCAAGCTTTCAGCGCTAGCGCATCTTCCACACTCGCCCCGCTAGTCAGTATTCGTTTTCTGACAGCAGCCCGAAAACCTGGCGGGTTGCTGATTATTTTTCCGCCTCGCCCCGCCGCCCAAATCGCCGCTTCCACCAACTCATCAATTTTTTCCACCACCACCGAACCGGTGGTGGTGGTTAATGACGGTTCCATGGTGGTTCCGTGTCCCGTTTTTGGGACTGTTTGCGCGAAAAAACGGGACTCTTTGGAGGGAAAAACGGAACTGTTCCGTTTTTGGGACGCTTCGCCGGAGGCCGCGCAAATCAAAGAAAAATTAAGTTCCAAAATTTTTACCTGGCTTGTGCGACCGGTTCGTTTTCCCGTATCGCGTAAGAATTTTTTTTCGTGCAGCTTGGTAAGGCAAGCCAAAACAGTTTTCCGATCAAGTTCGGTTCGATCGACCAAGTCCGCCACAGATGGAAAGCAAAACCCAGTTTTGTCATCTGCCCTATCCGCCAAAGCTACCAAGACGGACTTTTGCGATGCGCTCCCAATTTTCGCTGCGAACGCGGCCGTCAAAAATGCGACGCTCATTCTGCACGCCCGGCGGCGCGCAGTTGCTTGACGGTCAAGCCACGGGCGGCGGCATCAAGGCATTCCCGTTTGCTGGGCCTGCCTGCTTGAACGCGGCATGCCCTGCGAATTGGTGGCACAGACAGCTCGGCTTGGCTAACTCCATTATTTATGTAGTCGATGAGATCGGCCGTGCAACAAATTAACCGCCCTCCTTGTTTACGTACGCGAACTGGAAATAAGTGACGTGACCTGGCTACGTAGCATGCTGCAGGGGTGTAATTGATAATTTTTCCGCAATCCAAAAAGTCGAGCTGGACTGGGTGCTTCGCGAGAATATTGCTGATGACTAGGTTGACGCCGGTCAATGGTGTTGCTGGTGTTGTTTGCATTGTGTTACCTCGCATCAAAAGCGAGGCGCGGACATGCTTGCTTTGGTAAGCGCCGCCCCCCGCCTGATTTCTTTAAATATCTCCCCTAAATAAGAAGACGAACGAATATCAGGCGAGGTTTGGGCGAGGGGGTTTTATTTCTACGGCGAGGGGGACTGCGATGATTGTTGCTGCGAATTCTTTGATTGTTTCTACCAGTTGGCTGCTATGTAGGCGCACGTTGCCGCTGCCGCAGAATTTGCGCATAAACGGATTAACGAACAAAGACTCAATTAGTTCAGCGCATGCGGGGATCAGAATCAGTACTATCATCAGCGTTTCTTGGCTAACGTGAAGCAAGGCGGCGAACACTAGCACCAAAAATCCAAAGCCAACGGTGATGCTAAAACACAACAAAAGTTTTAGCGGCCCAGTCCCACTACAATCGCGCTCGACCCAACCCAGACTAGGTAGTCTGGTTGAGTTTCTTATGGGGGCGTGGCTCGGCTGGTTCATTTATGTTCTGTTGTTAATTACGATACTGTTGCATTGATGTGTAATGACATTATGCATTATCGTTTTCATAACGCAAGCACTTTTCATTTAAATATTCATTTATTTTCAATAGATTGGCGTAAATATTTAGGGTATGCTGGGTTTAATGTAGTCGTGGCAACGGTTTCCCGAGATAAGGCGAGCATAAAAAAACCACCCCGAAGGGTGGTATTTTTGTTGTTGCAGAAGGCACACCTCTTACCGACTATTTCTGAGCTGAATTGTAATTACGCTTATACATACATACTGGTTAACTGCTGAATAACGGGGGTGGCTGTAAGATTTAGACAGAGTTTGGCAGTTGAGCCGAAAAAGTGAGGGCGGGGATATTTTTGACGCACTCTTGACGCACTGAATACCAAATACTGGGGTAATTTGAGGTTATTTTATGAAATATGCAGTAAAGAAAAAACCCCGTAACCTAATGATTACGGGGCTTTTTTGTGGTGCCGCTTATCGGATTCGAACTGATGACCTACCGCTTACAAGTCTATAGATAAATACATTTATCAGTGTTGATTGGTATTCTAATAAATCTAATATTTTATATATATCATGCAGTTAATTAATTATACCACTGTATGCTGTATTGATATATATTCAGCAAAATACTAAAATTTCAGCTACAAATCAGCTACAAATTTCTTACTAAATTTAAAGGTAATTATGGCCAAGGTCAAATTAACCGCTGGGCGCATTGCTGACTTCCATTGCACAAAAGATAAGGCACAAGCATTTTTATGGTGCGCCGAGGTTCAGGGATTAGCAGTCCGCGCTACAACTGGCTCTACACGCAAACGTTACATATTTGAATCAAAAATTAACGGTCAAACTATTCGCAAGACTATCGGTGAGGTTGGAATATGGAGCATTTCCGATGCCCAAGCTGAATCGCGCCGCCTGCAAACTTTAATAGACCAAGGGAAAGATCCACGGCAGGTTGAAGCTGAAATTGCCGAATCACGCGTTGCTGAAAAACTAGCAAAGGAGGCTGAAGCTGCTGAACAGCAGAAAATAAAAGCTCGCGAAGCCATTATAGTTGCCGATGCTTGGAAAGATTACGTTGCTGATAGAAGCTCTTCAATTCTTAATGGCAAACCTGAATGGGGTGAAAAACACAAAGCACATCATGCGTATTTTGTTCAAGTTGGTGGGGTAAAGCGCACACGTGGTCGCCGTCCTAATGAACCGGATGCTACACGCCCTGGAATCCTTCTGCCGTTAATGTCTATGCGCCTTGCCGATCTTGATGCAAAGGCTATTTCGGCATGGTTAGAAAAAGAGTCCGCTCAGGCTCCCACAACAACGGCTCAAGCTTTTCGTGCTTTGCGTGCTTTCTTAACTTGGTGTTCCAAGCATGAGATATACAGTGTTGTTGCTCATTCTGATGCTTGCCAATCAGACAATGTAAAAAAGAAAGTACCTGCGCCACAAGTTAAAAAAAACGATAGTCTTAGACGTGCACAAATAAAGCCATGGTTTGAAGCTGTACAACGAATTGGTAATCCAATTATTTGCGCATATTTGCAATGCTTGTTATTGACAGGAGCCAGGCGAAACGAATTGGCTACCCTGCGGTGGACAGATGTGGATTTTCAGTGGAAGAGCATGACTATACGCGACAAGGTCGAAGGGGAACGCACTATACCGCTAACGCCATTCGTGGAACAGTTGATAGCAAGCTTACCTCGCCGGAATCTGTCTGTTAGACAGATTGGAGAAAATACTGGCGGCCAAAAGAAGGATATTCCCAATCCGTTTGTTTTCAGTAGCCCAACTGCGAAGTCTGGAAGGCTTGAAGAGCCGAGAAATCTTCACAACAAGGCATTAATCGCTGCCGCGCTTCCATCGTTATCTTTGCATGGCTTACGTCGTTCTTTTGGCACATTATCTGAGTGGGTGGAAGTCCCTGCAGGTATCGTAGCACAAATTATGGGGCACAAACCTAGTACAATCGCTGAGAAGCACTACATACAGCGAGAACTCGATTTACTGCATTTGTGGCACGTTAAAATTGAAAAGTGGATACTGGATCAAGCCGGAATTAAATTTCCCCCTAAAAAGCAAGTTTTCGAGTTCAGAAACATTAATCGTCCAAATGAAAAATAACGAGTTAGAATTCAACCCAATCCGGGAGCATGGTAGAGTGCCATTATGCGAGTGTTAGCTATCAGCACATTGCGAGAGTTTTGGGTGAAACACCACAGGCAGAAATACCGCTACGTGCGTGGTTCGCTGATGCAAGCCGAGCAACATGGAAAACTCCAGCGGACATCAAGGCAGCTCTCCGCAATGCAAGCTTCGTCGGCAGCAACCGCGTAGTATTCAATATCAACGGCAATGATTACCGTTTGATTGTAACAGCGCATTATAACCGTGGAATGATGTATATCCGTTTTGTCGGAACGCATAAAGAATATGATGCGATAGATGCAGGAAAGGTATAGATATAGAACTTAAACCAATTAAAACCAGAGCCGAGTACAAGGCTGCCTTGTGTGAAATCGAGGTACTGTTTGATGTACCTGACAAAACACCTGAATCGGACAAACTGGAAGTCTTAGTCATGCTGGTGGAGAAATACGAAGCACGGCACCACCCTATTCCCGCCCCCGACCCCATAGACTTTTTGAGCTACGTCATGGAAACCCGTGGGTTGACCCGAAAGGATTTAGAGCCCTACATTGGAAGTCGAGGTCGCGTGGCCGAGATTTTGAACCGCGCCCGCCCCCTCACCTTGTCAATGATTCGGCGGTTGTCCGAAGGACTCAAGTTGCCTGCCGATGTACTAATAGCGGATTATAAGCTACGCCATGCAGCATAACAATTATGCGCGAGAAACTAATTAGAATTAGCAAAATTGCTAATATTAAAATTGTGGTTTCATCTTGTCATGATTAGCGCGAATCTAGTAGAAATATAGTGGATGGAAATTGGAGCATATTATGGACAACCTGCACAACTTGGCAACCAAACGTTTCAAGTTATTAAACGGCCTACTTTCAATATCTGATGAAGCTAAAAGAGGCCAAACATACGAATCAAGGCAAAAGGCGGGACGATATACAATTGAAGAAGCCTCAGTCTTTGCTGAAATCCATGCGGGAGCAAATGCGCAATCTATATGTAAAAGGCTGACTGTCGCAGCTTCGGCTAAAGAAATTAACATTTATCGTCCGGGGGAAAATAGTGTTTTCACTGAACCCATGATGTCTCGGCCATGGAGTGATGAACTTCATTATAAGGATTTAAATGATTGGTTTGAGAAAAATGAGCCTCTTATAGGCCGTATTTTCCCTGAGCCTAACACATTAAATTTAAGCTCGGATGGTGAAGTTTTATCGGACATCGATCAAGCACCTGTACCTAATATCCATAAAATGGAATCACGAAACCGTCTATTGGATGCTGAAATCAACAGAGCAATTGAGAATTCTCTAGATAAATCCATCACACAATCGATATGGGATGCTCTTGTCAAAATGGCTGTCAATCGTGAAGGTTGCCTACTTGGGCTGGGTGAAGACAATGAGATCAAATATGGCACGAATGCAGATATAAAAATCTTAACAAAAGATAATCTTCGCGACCGATTGTACCGAAAAAAAAAACGCGGTAAACCGCGCTAATCCGCTCTAAGCCGTCTTAATCCGCACATCTATAGGAGATAACAATAACAAGTAATTAAATGTGAACCATCTTCAACAACGCCGAGAGGCAAAAGGTGGTTCAAAATGGAAACAGACGCAGATCAACCAACCCAAATACGCGCAACTTCAGCGATCGTTTCGCAATACTTTCCCCCGATTGAGCAAATTTCACGCCCGACGCTAACAACTGAGGAAGCAGCTTACTACCTGAATCTTCGTCCGCAGACAATGCGTGCGCATGCAAGTAAGGAAGACTTCCCCATCCGTCCAACACGCATTTGTGGTCGCTTGCACTGGAGCACTAAGGCAATTCGCACTTTGCTGAATGGAGGAAGACATGATTAAAAAAACCATTCATCGAACAACTTCAACATCAGAGTCAAAAATCTGTATCTCACAATCCATTGGAGGAGTTGCCAATACTACTTTGACCAATTGGTCATTGAGTTATTCTAAACTGCTTTACGCGCTATCCAATCCAACTGTTGGAAAAAAGGATGGAAGCTATTTTGTTCGAGGCCCAGTAAGCAAGGTTGGCACACGTGCAAGCAATAATATTGCTGAAGCCAGCATCGTGGTATTAGATGGTGACAGCAGCATCGATCCAGATACTGGTGAAATTATTGAGGGTGCGCCTCTACCCAAGAAAGTGCATATCGCACTTTGTGATTTGGAAATTAATCATATTCTTTATACATCGTATAGTCACGGCATCAAAGGCAATCGCTATCGCGTCATTATTTTCCTCGATCGCCACATGCTAAATAGCAAGGAGTTAAAATCCTGTGTAGATTGGGTGGTTCAAAAACTCTATGCGGCTGGGATTTATATAAACTCAGTTAAGGAAAACTACACTTGGGCTCAACCTTGGTATTTTCCGCGTATCCGCAGTGAAGATGCTTCATTCATGTGCCTAAAGCACAATTCTGGAAATGCTCTGGATGTTGAAAATTGCCTGGAATGGGCAAAAAACAATACGGTTGTTGCACGGAAAGCAGCAGTGAAGTCCTGTGCCCCAACGCTGCCCACTGGTGTTAACACATCAAATTCTCCGATTAGCGGCTACAACGCCAAATATGGGAATGTCAAGGAGATGCTCAAGCTGTTGGCATTACATGGATATCAAGTTATGGGCCAAACACCTTTGAATAATGAAATAGCTTACCGCTTACTTCCACCTAAGTCGTCCAGCAAGAATCCCGGGGTAATCCTATTCAAAAGTACCAAGGGTGATTATCGTGTCTGCTCTCATCACAATGGTACTAGCGACCTTCTTGCAACAGCAGGCCCTGATGGAAATTCATTAGCTCACGATGCATTTGACCTTTTCCGCATTCTTGAACACAAAGGTGACTATAAAGAAGCTATTAAGGCAATCATACCAAAAAAAGAAGTCATTGAAATTACAAGTGGATCATTGAAAGACAATGTCACACAGGCTATCAACCTGATCGCGGTCATTGAGCCACCGATAATTTTCCAAAGAGGACCTTCATTGGTTCGTATTGCGCATTTTCAACAAGGCATGTCAGTAGAAGGTTGCGAAATCCCCATTGGGACAGCAGTCATTATTCCATTAAACGCTACAGACTTAACAATCAGGCTTCACAGTGTGGCAACCTGGAAGCGGGCATCTCACAAGGGAGATGAAGTTGTATTGACTGAAGTGAATCCGCCTTCAAATGTTGCAAATGGAATTCTATCAGTACAGGGTGATTGGGGAGACATACCTCCATTGAAAGGTATTTCAGAAGTGCCGATTCTCAGGAAGGATGGATCCCTTCATGACTCTGTGGGCTACGACCCAAATTCCAACTTATATTACGAAGGAGAATGTCCCCCCCTTGCTGTTCCCAATAAACCAACGAGAGAGGATGCAAAGAACGCTGCAAAGGTCTTGCTAAAAGTTTTCAGTGAATTCCCGTTTGTTGACCGCGGATTGGGATATGCGGTAATTCTAGCCTATATCTTTACCATGATTTTGCGCGGTCAAATTTCATTAGCTCCGTTATTTGCAGTTACTGCCACAACACCAGGAACTGGAAAGGGATTGCTACTTGAAATCGCAAACCTTATCGTGCGTGCCAGAGATGCTGCAATCATGCCTCCGGTCTCGTCTGATGAAGAAATGCGAAAGCGAATTACAGCACTTCTTATGCAAGGTGTTACATCAGTTAACATGGACAACTGGGCCACGCCTGTTGGAGGAGAAGCGATAAATGCCTTCCTTACTGCAAGAGTATGGACTGATAGAGTGCTTGGAGCATCCAAAACCGTGATGCTCCCTAATCAGGTAACATGGTCTGCAACTGGGAATAATTTAACCGTTCGCGGTGACATGGTGCGAAGAACTTTGCTGATTGAGCTTGATGCTGGAGTTGAGCGCCCTGAGCTGCGTAAATTCAAAGTTCAGAATATCGCTCATTACGTGTTTCAGCACAGGTCTGAATTACTTACGGCAGCATTCACAGTTCTACGCGCATATCAGGTTGCTGGATGCCCAGAAGTTAATGGAACTCCATTGGGACGATTTGAGGAATGGTGGAGTGCTGTGTGCGCTCCCATCATCTGGGTCGGGCTTCCAGACCCAGTCAAGTCACAGGACCAGTTACGTCAGGATGATCCGGAAATAGCCAAGTTGTCTCGGCTGTTGAACGCATGGTACGGTGTATATGGAAACGATGCTGCGTCTGTCCCTGACGCCATCAATGTGGCAATGGAAGCTAAAGCTAACAGCCCAGAAGATGATTTGAAAGAAGCCCTGATGGAATGCGCCAGCGAACGTGGCTTCATTAATTCCAAAATGTTGGGGTGGTACTTGAAGAAATTCGCCGGCCGGATTGTTAAATCATTGCAATTGCAGCGTGGCAATAGCGGGACTAAACCAAAGTATCGAGTGAAAAAGCAAAAGTAGCTGTGATGTTTTGTATGTTTCTGCGGTTTTTTATTGTTACAAAATATAGTCAAGATGAGTCATTTGACTAGCTTATTTCTAAGTTCAAAAAACATAAAAAACCGTAGAAACCTTTCACAACAACGAAAGACTGGCTTAAATATGACCGAGGTACCTAAGGCTTGTATAGTGGGAATCATTCAGCTTCTTTCAATAACCTTCACAAGATTACTAATGTCAGATTAGACAGAAAAATTCTCGACTAGTCATAATCAGTATTATCGTTAGTAAGGATTGGCAATTGCAGTCCCTTGGGATCTTATGAATTAGCCTTCAAAAAATTCTCAACTTTCATTCATCGTTCGACAAACAAATAGGTTGGAAAAGCTTGTCCTGCTAAATCCACCGTAGACTTTGCAATCGTCTGACCTTGCTCGTTCGGTTCACCGGAAAATGGAAAGCGCAATTTCTGGCGATAAGGCGACTGAGCTTGCCAATATGAGAAACCCTGATCCAGCCAAATTTTGGTCAGGTGACCGTCATCGGTTTCCAGCTCCAAAAGACGTGCGTGCATCGAGTCACGTTTATCCAGGCTACGAATGACGCTGTCCATACCACTATATTCAAATGCGGCACGGATTGCTGAAGCGCGGTCTACTACATTTGGCCAATTGTGGTACAAATACATGGGGCGATTAAAACCGCCATTTTCTGTTTGAAAAGGGGCAACCACCAACTCGATTGCCTGAACAGACCACCGATCTTTATATTCAATTTTAAGCGCTGAAATAAAATCAAGAAGTAACGTGGCAGGAAGTGGAGCGTTCAAATAGCGGTCATGGTAAGTAACACGAATCACTTCCCCTGAACCTCCTATTAGCTCTGCTCCGAGATCTTCCTCAAGCTTCTCCAGTAACCGTCGTCCAAATCCATCTGACAAGCCATCGAGCTCATCTTTAATTTCAAATCGATGAACTTTACCCTTCATATCAGCAGGCGCATTGGCAACCATGGAAATTTGTTCATATAAATTTCCATGCATTTGTGGCAAGCCACGAACCAACAAGTCAGTACCCAAGGCCCATTTTGAGTTAGGGCATGCTGCGTTTTTAGAATGATATGCCCATGCTGAGGAAGCTCTATCCGTAGATATTATTTCTGCAATTACTTGACCGCCAGCCCGACATGGAGGGGGGCTGCCAGTCCACACAGAAACACCGCCAAGACTCGATAAAATAGACAGAACAAAACGATCCGCATGGGACATGGAATTGGCAGCGTCGGGAGAAATTACAAGCTTAATGGCGCAACTTGAGGATGCCCATTTCTGCACCCACATTCTCAACGGTGATGCTGCAATATCCCATTCAGAAGTGTTGCCAGATAAATATAATCGCAACTCCTCTACGCCCGGACGCACCAGCTCCCTAGTAATGGCTTCTGGTAGGCTTTGGAATTCGGCATAAGTTTCATGTCCAAATTGTGAGTCCTCTTCCCTAAGCTGAAATTCGTCCATCCAGAGATCAGATAGAAATTCTAAGGCGGCATGGCGATTCAGTTCATCCATGCGGAAACGAGTATCGAAATGCAGCAGACAATGCTGACAAGCTCCTTCACAGTTGGCAGTACAACTTAAAATTCCCTTTGCCTTGGACAATACCTCACGCAATCGATCTGACACCGAAGAACAATAGCCGGATGCATTACGATCAAAAAGAACTATCGCCTGTCCGATTACTCCATTCCCCCAGCGAATAGGTTTTGTATCGCAACCTAGCTCAGCAACTTCAATTCCTAACATTGCTGCCATTGCGCTACGCATTGCCACCGCGAGCGAAAACGCTGCCTGTCGATCTGCCAATGGCTTACCATCCAGATCATGAAGCATTAGTTCAAGGACATCGGTTGTCGCTTCATGACCTAAGCGCATACCCGGCTTGATGGAAAAGCTACTTCCCTCACATGTCGCCGTTTCACCTCCTTGAGCTCCCCTGAGCCGACGATGTGGAATGCGAAAAACTTTTGGTAATGCAACACCATGTTCAAGCTCATCATCATCAGATGCACTGATCATTGGTTCTGACCGACCGCATGCCAGACAAATGGCATAACCCAAACCATTTGTTCCTGCTGAATGGTTAAACACCGTACCTATCGGGCTCGACCTGTAAGCCCCCAATTTTGGGTTTGTTAAGGGTAGCCATTCACCATTGGCATTTATCCATGGTGATTCTACGGGGACGAATGTCTGCGTAGAAACATCGTTATGTGGAGATTCGTAGATATCAACGGAAAACCCTGCTGGTTCCAGATAGGTAAAGCGGCAATCTGGAACAGGTGGCAATGCTGCGCCGCAATCCAGGCAGTGAGTAAGCTGGTTTGCCATACCTGTCGTGCCGCTGGAGCCACAGGAGCGGCAGCGCCACGCTTCCCGAATATTTTGTATTTCGCTGACCGCCTGTACTGAAGCTGGGACGTGCCAATTGAGAGTAATTCCGGCTGAGCGATACACTAGACCATCAATCACTACTTCTGCGCCAGGCGCATATTCCCTCAACGCAGTTACGGTATCGCGGCTCGGCAATTCTCTGTGACGCATCAGGTTGTCTTCGCGTTCATCTTTCTTGCGTGTTTCGTTGCGCTTAATCTCATCGAGTGTCAGTGTTTCAAAGGAAGAAATATCCGTCGGGAAACCATAACCCGGCAGAAATCCACCAGCGGCCAGCTCCCGCAACAGATACTCGTCAGTTAACCGCCTTCGCTGTATTTGCAACGCTTTGTAAGCAGGATCCTTCTCCTTTGATGTTCCTTGAAATCTCTTGATTTGAAAGTCAACGGCATCAAATTCTCCGAACCACTTGGTACGAAATGCATCGAGCATCTTTGCAGACTCCGCAATTAGCCCGTGTAGCGACACGATGCCATCGAAGCATGTATAACGCAGTAACGACCGCAGACCAGTTGTTAAGTTACCACCTTGCTTTTCACCAAAGCACTTTGCCCAAGCAATAAACCGATCTGAACGTGCGTCTTCTTTTGGCAGCATCCACCATTCCATATTGAGCTTGTCCAAGTCGCTCTTGTTGGTCAATTGAGTACGCAAGAAATTTGCCAGCAACATTGAGTTAAGGTGCCGTTGCACAATAATCGCACTTTCTAGTTTAATGCTTGGAGCTGGTAACTGGGTTTCGAATGCCCAGCGCGTATTAGCAAAAACATATTGGTCGTGGGGATTGTTTTTACAAACCGTTAGCGCGACAGAGCGCGTTTCCGAGCGACGCCCGGCGCGCCCAGCACGTTGCAAGTAATTTGCGGGATGGGGCGGTACGTTGTTCATGGCAACAACTGTAATGCCGCCAATATCAACACCCATTTCCATGGTTGTCGAGCAACTCAGCAGGTTGATACGTCCAGATTTGAAGTCACTTTCATATTGTTGCAAGCGGCTGCCGGGTTGCTGAGCTGAATGCTCAACAGCACGGAAATAGCCACCTCCCTCGACAATACGGTCACTTAAATCAGACCACAGTCCTTCGGCTCTTAGAGATATTACAGTCGCATCTTCCGACAACCAATGGCGTATCGTGGATAACCGTTCTTCAGAAGAGGGGAAATCTTTATCCAGTAAAGAGCACTTCGGTAATTCAATAACTCTGCACAAAGCAACTTTATCTGTTGGCTCGGTTCTGGGGAGATACGGAGTCACACCTTTCAAGGTAACGTCTAGCACCCGTCGTGTTACCGGGCATACCCACCCCTTATTGATGGGAGCAAAAGCCATATCTTCCAGGGCAAAATAGCGGCCAGTGCTCCCACCCTGTAATAATCCCACGCGAGTCAAGTCATCCCATGCGCATCTTAAAATACCATCAATTGCATCTCGACCATGTGATGAGGTAGGATCAAGTTTCAACACGTAACCCAACAAGCGCACCAACCGATTTTGCAAACCAGCAGGATTACATTGTGGCCATTTTTTTATTCGGTTGGTTTGTTTCTCTTTTGATTCTGGTGGGAGTAACAGTTTACCCGACAGGCGCTGCCCGCCCCATTTTCGCCAACTATCGGGGAGATTGACGAACGTATTCTCACGAATATAAAAATCCAGAGCGATCTTTAGGAAGTCCAGCCACTCTGGCAAAGTCAATCTAGCAGTTCCATCTGGAAATTTTGGAAGTTGAGTAACCGATTCCAGCTTTGGATAACGAACAGCCACCAATCCCATCGTTTCCGGGCTGTTTGCTCTCTTTGGACGGCGAGCAAACTCACGCATAACAAGAATACACGCAAGTTTTTCCTTGCCCGCTCCTCCATTAAATTCTGCGGGATCAAGATCGGAATAATATTGATGTATCCAGTCTTTGGTATCTGCTTCGACGCTGCTCAAATAGTCCGCTGTCTTAGCAAAAGTGATGGGTTTCGGCTGTAGTGCTGCAAGTGTACTTTCTTTGTCGGAAATCAATTGCGACAAGGCAGGGCTGTTGGCACTCTTGAGTACCGAAATTTCATCCTGAAGCGCAGTGGCAGCCTGATTGCTTCCCACTTGAGTTGCCCGCACAACGTGTTGGTATATCAGGCTTCGTACACGGTTGCGTTCAGAGTCCTGCTGAAGTTTTGCGGCAATACGTGCCGTGCCTTGTCGACTGTCGGTAAAGGTAATCATGCGACGACCACGCAAAGGCCTTTCCAAAGGACTGATATTTTTTTCGGAAATGTCAGGACAATATTCCAGCAAAGTTGGAATAATTTCGCCCAGCAGGAAAGGTGCCCCCAGAATGGCTTTGCGGAACATTTGATGCCCATGCCCGTGATGTCCACCGCAATCTGGACAAACCATTGCACCGTCATGCTCATCCTTCAATCGCAATTTGATAGCGTCCGTTATTTCAGGCGGATCAAATTCCAAACTCTTGCGCTCAATCAGAGCTTCTCCTGTGCCAATCAAATATCCATTGGCAATTAAAACAGGTTTTTTCTGAGATGAAATTGCAGAACTTTCTGATTCTTCCTGCTCATCCTCCGGGACTTCAACATCAAGCGAAAATTCGTCATCTGAATCCTCCTGAACCTGCCACAGTCGATACTTGCCATCATGGTCAGGACCGATGCGCTGCGCCCACAAGAAAGTGCTGTTGCAATCATTACAAGAGCGCAGCTCATAAACGGGCGAACCACACTCACAGTGGCGGCGTTCCTCAGTGTATATTTTTCCGTAGTGCCATTCTGGAGAATCAAGTGCAGTGCCACTTTTATGCGTACATGCGGAATCGGAACATGCCCACAAGCCAGCCAGCACGTTGTGGAATGCATGAAGACGCAACGGCAGAAAAGGGTGAATATTTTCCCCAGTAGATTTTGCACTGGTGAGCAAGTCGAGCCAGCGCAAAGTAATTTCGGTAGCGCTTGGTTGCAGCTGCCAGTTATTTCCAAAAATGGCAGCTGCAATATCTGAAAGTGAGTTTGCCGATTTTCCACCCGCATCGGGAATAAACATCTGGCGGACCTTGAGTGCCGTACGATTCACACTTAATGCGTTATAGCGATTGCCACCTTCCAGCGTGATATCTTCCAGTTCATCGAGGGACGCATTTTGATATTGCGCGTTGCTAGCTAATAGATCAGGAATTTTGCGCTTCCCGGTAACAACGTGTACGCGGTCTTCATCTACACCGGCCAAGCCAGCCAGAAATGTGCGTAGCTGTTGGCCAGCCTCGCCTTGAGTATCTCCTATGGTTGCCGAGGTCGCGACAAAGCGAACCTGGTTACTGGAAACGCCAAAGGCATGCAGCACTCTACGCAATAACAAGGCCAGTTCTGCTGCCTGAGAACCAATATAGGTATGCGCTTCGTCCAGCACAATCCACTGAAGCTTACCCTTCGAGGTATCAAGAATGGGGGCGTCCTGTGTGCGCACCAACATATATTCCAACATGGTAGCATTGGTCACCAGCATGGGAGGTGGCGCAGCTCTCAATGCCTCACGGTCGATTACCTGATTAGGAGTTCTGTCTCGTGCATGCTGTGGTTCCTTTTGCGGGGTCAGTCCGTTGTACAGACAGAACCTGACGCCATCTCCAAACTCTCCTGTCCATGCATGCAACCGCTCACGCTGGCTTTGAATGAGCGCGTTTAGAGGATACAGAAACAACGCACGGACACCAACAAGTTTGGTATTAGTCGCCTTATGCTCGCGAACTAGTGAGTCGAGTATTGGCACCATAAAGCACTCGGTCTTGCCAGACCCCGTTCCGCTCGTTACGACGACTGACTGCGGTTTTTCGCGTGCCAACAATTCCCATGCTTCGAGTTGATGTTTGTAGGGAGCGATATCGCGCGGAAAACGATAATCGCTTGCCTCGTTCCCTAATGGCTTGTCCATTGCAGCAATTAGACTGGGAGATAGCAATGCGGGCGACAAAGAAGCCATAGTCAAGTTAGCCGGTTCCCAGCCAAATGTAGCCTCAAAAACCGGGTCGCCAAGAAAACTTCCCGGCTCACCAAACCCTCTTGAAAATAGCTCGCTTAAATAAGCTCTTAACGCTGGGCTTGAAAATCCCAAACGGCTTACAGTTGCACGCGACGCACGGGTCGAGAGTTCAGGAAGCAAGGAAGAAAAATATTGTTTTTTCATAAGAACCAATTCAGTCTGATATCAAGATGGGCATTAATTTGTCTCGGAAATAATGGATTTAGTGACTATCCTCTCGCCCGGCACGAGGATTCCAAACGAGAGACAGCTTGCAACAGCCTTGTCAAAAGCTTGTTCAAACCAGATGGGATCAAATGATTTAATCTTGCGAAGGGCCAGTCTACACTCCGGTTTCTCCCACCAGTCATGGCAGGTTCCGGTGACTGCCCAAAGAGCGCAAAGTACCGGGATATTTGCCACCGACACCTTAAAATCATTTGGCGATACCATCCAAAACATCTTTCTGACAATATCGGGATTCAATTTTTTCTTTACTGAATCAGCAACGACTTCGAGAAAGCCTGTAAAGGCTGCTTCAAACAGAGGGCGTTCAGGCCAATTAGCGTCATTTGCATGCCCACGAAACAAAAGGTTTTGCGCCAGTGAATCGTGGCCGCGCCAAAGCTGATTGGAAAAAGCCAAGTGGTCACCTTTAGAAACGCGTATAACCTCTAATAGCGCACTACTCGGATGATTGGTAAATTCTAGCAATAGCACATCCAGCATCAATTGCAGGGGCGGATGTTCAGTTATCATCCTCTCCAGACGAGTTTTAAGAATAATAGGGAAGCTGGCCTTTGCATTATCTTCGCCGAGCGTTGTAACCCAATATTGATACAAGTTATCAGCAGCGGCTCGCCAGATGTTTATAGAAGTAAGTTCCCACACTAGGCCCAATTCGTCACCTAGTTTGCGTGCAAATTCAAACAGTCCATCTTCTGAAAATTGGCTGCGCAGTAGCAAAGATACCGCGACACTGGCATTCACACTGATCAAACGGAATACATCCAGGCTGCTTAGCGGCAAATGATGAAATGTTTCCAGCATGTATTCAAGCAATAGCCACGATGGATGGTTGAAATCTGACGACATCGCATCGAGTACAGCCGCAATTTCTTCCATCCGAACTTCCGCATCCATGATGGAAATCGCATGAGCGAGCGGACACTTTGAACCTGTGCCAATCTCAGTAGAATCAATTTCACTAACCCATAACGTTGGTCTGAAATAAACACTTGACGTGTCATCAGGAAAAATTAGCCACGGTTCTTGAGATGGATCAAGCATTTCGACTTGCCAGCGTGCCGCTGGCACTCCCTCCGAACGTTCCTGACTCAGTTGCACACACTTTTCGCCCATACTGGTCAACGGAGCCGCATTCACAATAATTTGCTCCAGTGTGGCAATGTCTAGTTGCTCAATGGCCTCGGGTAGGAAACTTACAGCATAAAAATCCCGTTCAAGCTTGGCCTCATAGCGAGAAACCCGCACTGATGTAGTCGGCCTACCACTCACGAGCACCGCCACATTCACTGATGCATCCAACTCGTCCGAGAAACTCATCAATTTCTCGATATCCCTTCGCAGGTCAATCATTCTGACCTCTGCCGAACCATTAGGCAGCAATGTAACTGGATGTTCAATTTTTAAATCAACGGCATGCATTTCCCGTTTTGTACGTCCCAACGTCAGTAGAACTTCATAGCGTTTAGGAGCTTGCGGATTGCGGTCAAAGATACGCAGACGTGCACCGGTTAAATGGCGAAGTGCAATTTCAGATCCCTCGCGCAGTAAATTTTCTTTGGCATCGAAAAAACGACCGCCTGCACTGGGGAAGGAAAGCTTTAATCGCAACTCCTGCGCACAGCGCTGCCAACGCATAGTGACAATTACCGATTCGGGAGGAATATCACCTCCCTGTAAAAGCAGTTTTATGCCGCGCCCAGCCTGTTCAATTTTGCAATGAAGCCCAAGTTGATCCTCAACCGAAACATCCGAGCAACCCCAACCATTCAAGCTAATAATTCCTTCGCTGGCTGTTGCTCCGGATAAGAAATCGGTACGCGCTAAACTGTCCAGCACTACAAAGCGGAAACGAGCCAGTCGCTCGCCGTCGCGTACCAAAAAAACATCAAGTGGGCCATGGACAGTGTTTGCATCTTCAAACTGGATATTCGTTCCTGCCGCGAACCAGTCTAGCTCTGCTAATGCCACGCGGCTTCGCTCACCGTCTGGGGAATAGCGGAAAAGTTTTGGAACTCCAACAAACACCGGCTGCGGGTTGGAGGAATATGCCACCCGGCTTCCTTCCCATACATATGAATCAGACGCACCCGTTGCCTGATTGGTGCGAACCCGATAATGCTGTTCCGGCCCCCTCAATGTCACGTCTCCACGTATGGAATATAGAGGTATTTTTTGATCGCCCAATTGGCAATATCCGGTCACGTCGGCGATTGACTCTTGATTCGCCGTTTCAATTGCCCATCCATCAGGTAGCGCAATGACTAGCTCATCCTCCGGTACTCGCGCACTGCCTGCGGCTACCAACCTTAACTTTCCATCGCGCAAAACGAAAACCCATGGTTCATCTTGAGAAAGCTCAGCTCCTCCTGGAATCGGTAGAGGGTTTTCCCTCAATCCGCGCAAATAAAGTAAATGATCTGCGCAAGCATTAACGCCATGCCAAACACATTTATTTCCAGCTAAAGAAACGGTAGCTGTCTCAACTCCCAGAATCTGACGACCTTCGCAAAATGGTTTTCTTTCATCAACCTGAACATCAATTGAGAAGTAGCGAGGCAATTCATTCAGGGCAAACAACCTCGCCAGTGAGTCGGCAGTTAAAGTATTTGGGCATGCCAGTATGGAAGACAACTCATACTTACCTTCCGCTGTTTTTCGCAACAGCCGCTCAACAGTGAATACGCTGGAGGAAGCCAGTACGGTCTGCTTTGCCGCCTCTTTCACCAAGCCTGACAATAATGCTTGCGCAGCAGCATCCTCTAAGGAAAGCGGGAAGCGTAGTTGCCAGTTTGGATCTTGCGCGTATAAAACTGCCAAGGGGTCTGCAATTCCCGCAAGACGGAATTCCTGTTTCAGCTCCAGCACCGTTGCAACCATTTTTGCAATTAACTGGTAGATTTCCGGGCGGCGTAAGCTATCGGCCGGAAATTCATCTGCTCTTTCCTCAATCGCATTGACGATCTGCAATGTGTCCCACTGGTAACGCGCTGCGAGGCGCAACGTGTAATCCATGATCGAAGCTAACTTGCCGCCACCTTGACCAATTAGTTTTAGCGGTAGCCCGCCATGCGCGACGATTGCACCAAAGAATTTCTTGCCCTCACCATCGGGACGGTGTCCCCAGAATGCGAAGCCGCTAATTACACACTTCGTTCTTGCAACAGCATCAAGTTCCTTCGCATTACCGCCAAAGGCGTTAATGATTGATGTCCATCTCCACGCACCACCTTGGTATTCGCGCCGCCACCATTCCGCAGCATAGAGGACAAACAATGCCGAAAATCCGCGAATTCGCCTTGATACCTCGTCCAGATCCCCAAAGTCCACAGTGTAAGCCAGCGTCTCGCGTAAAGTTTTGTACTCTTCATTATTTAACCGATAGTCATAGAGCATTCGCCCATCAGGACGTTCAAGATTTCTGCTGCTTAATAACTCTTTGATCCATTTATCTGGGGTCATTATTAGCCTCTAAATATTCTCTTTTCAGATAAAGAAGAAAACACAGCGCGTAGCCGTGCGAAGCATAACAAAGCTAAAATTACAGCAGGAGATACCAAAGGTTGATGCTGAGGTATTCTGCCCACGATTAGTGGCAACAGCCTCATCGTACTTGTCATGACTTGTCACTTCCTGACGATTCGACATATAGGTTGAATAGGAATAAGTGGACAGTAACTTCATGTCCATCGTCTTCAGGAGATCGAAATAGCATTCGCCATTCCCCTTTATCTGAATTACTCACCAAATCTTGCAAAAATAGCTTGTCTGCATTTCTGAGAGCCGCAGGTGCCTTTTCCAGCAGTTCAATAAATTTTGCACGATCTTTGTTAAAGACAATCAATGCAGACTTGCAGTGCCGCCATGTTAAATAACTCAATAACTGTTGCAACCCTCTTTGAAGCTCCTTTTCCCCTGACCAAACTTTGCATTCACCAATAAAAGCAGCGCGGTCTTCCTCTGTGATATGTATGTCAGTCTTGCCTCTTCTACAAAATGTTTCACCTGTCGCACGATCCACGAAATGCGTGTTGAGATTCGCGAGAATGACATCGCGTAACTCTTCTTCATCGAATTTTTGGAATGTGCCGGGCGCACGTTCAAATGTTCGCCCCTGACTTCGGATGGCATTCAGGATTAGTTCATAGGATTCATCTGTAATTCCAGGCTGTGCTTTGAATTGCGTGCTTGTTGATGGTGGTAACGGAACAATCAAGCGACGTTCTACTTTGATAGGTGAAACTACTGGAGTGCCATCCTTCTGGTTCAAGGGAAGGTTGAGTTTTTGCGCTAGGCCGAACATCAATTCTGCGCGAGAGCGCCTCTCGCGAATGGCATCAGCAACAAGTCTACTAAGCTCGGTACGAAATTGTTGAATATTGCTAATTTGATTGCCAATCATGCTCTGAACATTTATCAGCTGAGAATTCAGATCATTTTCTAATCTTCCGGCGTCAGCCTGATGTTGACTTGATGAAACGCTAATGGTGAGGTAACCAATACCATCACGCCCAAGAGGTACGATTTGACCTCTTGGATGATTCAGCGAGTACATACTGGGTGTTATTTCCCAGAGATTGGCATCGCCTGAAAATGGGATACGGAGTGTGAGTTTGACCCCCGGAATTGTTAGTGAACCACCTCTTGGGATGTCATAGGTAAATGAGTCGCGCGTTTCGATGGACACTTCCTCAAATTTCTTTTCTGATTTATCGAGATATAATGTGAGTGGATCAAGATCGAACTTCCCTAGGAAGTGTTCTTGCAGTCGCTCGTCAGAAGCCTCCATTACTTGATTGGCCGACATTGCTCGGATCGCCTCCATCGCTTGCCGTTTGCGATACTCAAGCAAGTCGAGGATCGAACCTTTCGCAAACAATGAAATGATCATGTCTCTTCCCATCATGGATATACCAGAAACGCCGTCGGACTTGAGTATGTATCCCATTCCTTAGCAAGTATGTCGGATGCAAGTAACGACACCAAATCCGTAGGTGTGGAATTTCCGTCCTCGTTATCGTCCAGTCCAGTGTGATATGAAGCACCACCTAGGTGAGTAAGAATGAAACGGTTATGCATCGACGTTTCTGGGTGAAGAAAGACATGAACTGTGATCCCGGCTGGACGAATTCCAGGAATGCTCGAATTGAAATAGTTTTTTATATTTCCGGGTAATGCATTATCTGCACGATGAATTTCAAGCGTTACGTCGGCCTGTCCGTTACTAGATAATGCCGATAAAACGAGTTCAAGCATTCTTCTCCATCGTTTTTTGGATGGATCAAAATGCGGGTCTATCAATTTAACAATTTTTGCCGAGCCAAGAAGCAGTTCCACGCAATCAACAATCTCGACTGCCGTGCGCGTAATATGTTTTTGGTCTGTTGCTTTAAAACGTACTACCGAATCATCAAGTTCTGAAGCAACAAGTACTTCAGTGTTTGCGGTAGGATTACTGCTGGCAATGATTGCTGAGAAAGGTCGGTTTGCATGTTCATTTAGGGCTTGATCAATCCATGCAATGTTCCCATCCAAACATTTTCGACCGGAATTAAATACGACCTCTTTTCCAAGCATTTTTAGTCGCTCTATAATCCGCGAACATTCCACGCTTCCCTTGTGTGTTGCTAATGCTGAGTCACACACCTTCCTTTTCCATTTAGATGGAAATTCTGATATCACCCGACCTTGGCTTACACCAAACTTTTCGGTGAAGTAGCAGAAATCCCTATATGACGTGGTAATTGCCTCGGGTTCAAACGCGAATTCCTTAATCATCAGAATAACTCCTCGGCTCGTTCGTCGAAGAATCCCTTGGGCCACCGCGTAGTAAATTCGCCCGTTTCATCAATTGGCAACGGAACCAGTTTGACGCCTCCCTCTCCGGGTTGCACATACACCACACAGACATCTTCCGGATTAAGCGTAATCGCTCCCGGTGGTAACTCACCTTCCGCCGTTTCGCGAATTCGCCGTAGCAGTCGAAGAATGAGATGTTCGCTGTGCGTCTCGATCAGGAAGCTGATTCCTTTTTCCTTAGCGCCCTTGATCAGCAAATCTCCGAGTCCAACCTGCACAGCCGGATGAATATGCAACTCCGGCTGTTCGATGGCAACCAGTGAGGCAGAGGGTTCCAGAGCAGCCACCACCACCGGCAACACTTGGGAAATACCGATACCAACATCACGAGGCTGAACGTGCATTCCTGTTTTGGTATCGATCAGGTCAAGGCGTTGCTTCTCGGGAGTCATCTCCAGTTGATGCAACAGTTCTGGATCGCTGCGGACTCCGGCATCCGGGTCGGCAGCGCGTATCAGCCAGTTCAGTGTTCTGACATCGATCTCCTTGAGGGCATGTCGCTCTACCTCGTAGCCTGTGGCAAGCTTGTCTTCATTGGCCATCCATGCGCTTACCTCATCCACAAGGGATGCATCGCCGGTGAGTAATTTTTCCCATGCGGCGGTGCCGTCAGCCCAGCGTGCTTCGTCGGGAGTAAGCGATGCTTCGAAATCGCGTGGCGGCACGTTGCGAATGGGGCCGACGTAGCGCAATTTGCGGAGTTGATTACGGATTAACACTCCAGGGCCAACAACGACCGTCGAAAGAAAGGAGGTAAATTCCCGTGCGATGTAAACCGCATCTGCTCCTTTCGCCCCTCCGGTCGGCACGTAGAGCAAAGGCTCAAGTTTGGGCAGAGCCCCTTCCACAGTGGTCAACCATTGGCGAAATCCTTGTGCTGCCCCCGTGATCTCCACTTCGTTGAGGGCGTTTTTGATTCCAGGCCATAGTGAATATGCATGGTTATCAGAGTCATCAATTTCATCATCCGAACTTTTGCCTGCATCCGGTTCGATGTCGGCAAGAAATGCCCGGTCTGAGTCTATCTGATCCTGAGTGCGGTAGCGCATCAGCACTGGGTTCTGTGTATTGACTATGATTTCTGCATCACGTCCATCTTCACCGCTTTTAATACTCACCAGCCTTTCGCCATTGAGCCCGGCTTCATAACCAATCACAAGAGCAGCTTGCCTGACCGAACTCCATCCAATCTTTAGTTCTATACTAACGGTCTTGGTACGATCCTTGGTTTCCTGCAAAAGATTGGAAAACTCCCATACGGAATCGTCGCTTGTCTGCCACTCGTCAAAAGCATCTGGTACCAAATCTGGCAGGCTGGCGCGGTTGAGCTCCATTTCCAGTTTGATGCCAATGGTACGCGAGAGGTCGCGCTGATGGACAAGATTACGAAAACCGCCGAGGTCAACGAACTCACCACCGTGAATGGTGCGATCTGGGTTGGCGTTGCGACGTTCAAGCACCTCGCGCATGTATTGCAGGGCTTGAAGGATGGTGCTTTTGCCAGCACTGTTGGCACCGAAAAGCAGAGTAATGGGAGCCAGTTCAACTCGAATGCGTTCGCCCACGCCTTTGAAATTTTCAAGTTCGATTGCAATCAATCGTGGTGGAAGTTCGGCACCTTCAAGCGTACTGCCGGCGGGGGTATCAAAGAATTGGAGGAAGCGAGCCAAGGCTTCCAATGAATCGATTTCCAGGGCTCGACCATAGTGGGCTTTGTCTCCTCCACGATGCTGACGCTTGGGAAATTGTCGCATGTTGCTATGGTGATAAAACTTTTCAGCCCCCTTGGTACTGACACCGGGCAACTCAAGAAAAGAATCTATGCTTAGTCCAGGATCAATCACTATCTGAATCGTCGCCCGATCCTTGTTGAGATATAGAAACTGAGCATTGATCGGAGACTGATACTCCTGTAGCTTGGCAGTGTCGTGTGTCGGAACGTAACCCTGCGCGGTAAAAACTTCCCTGATTGAATTGATGTCTATCGCCATTTTTTTGTCCTTATAACTTCCCTTGAAAGGCACGTTGTGCGAGTGAGCCATAGAGTGCATTGGCTTCTCTGGCCGATCGTTCAAGCTTCTCTGTTAACGCCATGACCTTGCGAAAAATAACAGCGAATTTCTCGCGCTGGTCTTGTGGTGGAAGAATGAAACGAACCTGCTCCAATGCCCCTTTACTTACCATCCCCTTCATTCCGTTCGTGGAAGCGGCTTGAATGCGTGGTTTGGAAAACAGTGTTGCCGCGTAGATAAATTCAGGCTCAATACCAGGTTTTGGTGTCAGCGCATTGATTTGCTGGTTGAATGACACTTCACGATCTGCGAGCGCGGCATTGCCAATACAGGATGGGCTTCCCGCAATGCAGGTGATAAGGGTCGAACCTGCTGGAACCGAGCGTGCAACGCGCAAACCCGCCTCGGACAGCCCCTCAGTGGCCTTGGTCAGAAAATGGAAAGGCGTATTAAGGTTGTCCGACTTTATCCACTCGATGTGATTGCCAAAGTAAGCGGCAATCTCCCGCGATGGTGTATTGCCAGTTGTCACCTTGGCTAGTTCGGCTATAGGTTTTTCGGGTAATCCTTTTGAATTTGCAACTGGATCGCCGAATAAATCGAAGAATGCCGAGCGCAGGTATTTGCCCGCATCTAGTAGCACCGTAGCACGTTTTCTGGAAATAGTATCAGCCTTGTCGAGGATTGCGGCAATGCGGCGTTGCTCGGGGAGGGATGGGAGGCAGAGTTTCGTTGAAAGAAACTCACCACGATTCACGTGCATCATAGTCGCTCCATGTAAGTGCTTCTGCATATCCAGCAAAGCCACCTCTAGGGCATATCTTAAGTATCGCTTATCAACCTTTTGCTCATCTGGAAGAACGCGAAATATGTGCTGGTTTAGGAGCCCTACATCAGGCCCTTGCCATTCAAAAACTCCGAGACTGGCTGACCAGGAAACCAACAAGTCTCCAGGCTGAACATATAGTTTCTCCGGGATTCTCCTCGTTGTTCTGTTAAATGGCTTGGTTGGATCGGTAAGATTTTGAATCCGGATAATCTGCAATCCCGTTTCAGTCCAGTCTTCCGGTTTGAATGCCGCACCATTGATGAATTCGGCAACATCGCCAAGCATAGATAAATTCTCGTTCACTTCAGCATCTCCGCTAACTCATTCATATCCGCTTGAATCTCGGCTTCCAATGCCTTCATCCTTTCAAGGATCACTTCAGGAGGATAAAATTTCTCTTCTTTCCGCTCTGCTTCCTTATAGCGGTTAACCGATAGGTCGTACTTGTTACTACGAATTTCGGCCACCGGCACCGAGAACGCCTTGGCGGTGCGGTCACGAAGGTCAGCGCTGGCGGTACGATGTTGCTGAAACTTGGCAAGCACGTCGGGCAGATCGTTCTCGGCAATCTCCTGCTGTTTGTCGTCAAGCGACAAACCAACGGCCTGCACGTCATAGAACAGGACATCATCCGTCCGTCCGCCCTTGGTGAAAATCAAGATGCCCGTAGAGACACCTGCATACGGCTTGAATACGCCTGATGGCAACGAGATCACTGCTTCCAGTTGGTTCTCATCAATCAAATACTGGCGCAATGCCACATGAGCCTTGCTGGATCCGAACAGCACACCGTCCGGAACGATGGTGGCCGAACGTCCTCCATTCTTGAGCATGCGCAGGATAAGGACAACGAACAATAGTTCGGTTTTCCTGGTCTTGGCCTTCTTCAGCAACGAAGGATGCACGTCCTCTTCGTCCAGTGTGCCCTTGAAGGGTGGATTAGCCGCGATGACATCGAATCCGCCTTCGGCTTGCTGCCTGAATTTCTCTGGAAAATTTTTGGAGAGGGTGTCCTGATAATGGATATCCGGATTCTCGACACCGTGGAGCATCAAATTCATGGCAGCGATGCGCAGCATGGTTACGTCGAAGTCGAAACCGTGAAACATTTCGTTCTGGATATGTTCACGGTAAGGCTCCAGCCGGTCGCCGGGATAACTCTTGCTGCCATCCTCGAAAGTTTCCACCAGTTCCGGCGACGAATACTGTTGGCACAGATATTCCATGATGCCGACGAGAAAGCCCGCTGTACCGCAGGCCGGGTCGCCCACCACCTCGGTGGGCTTGGGGTCGAGCAGTTCGACCATCAGCTTGATGATATGCCGGGGAGTACGGAACTGGCCGTTGATGCCAGCCGTGCTCAGCTTGCTCAACATGAATTCGTAGAGGTCACCCTTAATGTCGCTGTTGCCGAGCGGTAACAAGTTAATCTGGGTAACGGCGGACACCAGCAGACTCGCCTTGGAAACCATGCAGGTGGCATCCTTCATGTATTCGCCGAACGTCGTGTTCTTGCCGCCCAGGTCGCGCAGGTGAGGAAAAACCTGATCGCGTACATGGCGCAGCATTTCCTCGCCGCCGTATTCGCTCCAGTTCTTCCAGCGCAGGTTTTGCTGGTCGGGGCTGAAATTTTTGTGCGGCGATTTTCCTGTGCGGCCTGCCATTTTCTCGAAGCGCGTTTCTTCGATATCCAGCAGGCGAGCGAACATCAGAAAAGAAATCTGCTCGATAACGGTGAGCGGATTGGTGATGCCCCCCGTATGGAATTCCAGCCACAGGCGGTCGATGTCGCTTTTGAGTTGATTGGTGATCATAGATTGCTTTCTTAAGGGGTAGTAATGCAGCGTTCGATCAATTCGGTGCGGAGTAGTGCTTTGGCCTGCTGAAACAAGCGACGGTTATCGGGACTATTAAGCCAGCGAGAAGCACCGGAGGTATGAGGAAAGAAGATGACGGTGCGCCCATTCCATTTTTCCTGATGGCCGACGAAGTTTTCCAGACGCGCTTCACTTGTCTTGCGCCCTGTAAGCTTTAAATATGCCTTGAGTGGTAGTCCCCCAAGAGTGACAATAATTTGCGGGTCGGCAAGCTTAATTTGCCCTTCGAAGAACGGCTGGCAATTGCTAATCATTTCAGCGGAAGGCAACACATCCTCGCGCACCTTGCCTCCCCGTAATGCAAGCTTGCTCCCAGGGAAACATTTGATTACAGCGGACGAATACACGAGCTCATCAAACCGCGAGCGAGGAAGGCCAAGCTCATCAAAAATACTTCGAATTCCTTGGCCGGCATCACCTTGAAAGGGCTTGCCAGTTTCATATTCAGTTAGCCCAGGTGCCTGGCCGATCAACATGACCGGTCTGGGGCGAACCCCAGAGACGATTGGGCGCGGCACTGTGTGAACAGAGACCTTACGCGGATCGACAGGATATTGTGAGAATAAAGTTGCGCATTTGTTGCAGTTGCGCATTTGTTCATCGAAGGTTTTGTACTGATTGTTCATAGCTTCTTTCGTTCTTATTGTTATTGGTTGATACGTTGGTTGCCGGCTGGGCGGAAGCCGTCAATTACTGCGATCAGCTCTTCGACTTCAGCATCATCAAAGACACCATCAGGGCCATCCACGCTGACTTGGGTAAAGGGTGCCTCGTAGAGCTTGTCCAGGGTGACGACGCCAAACTTGGCGATATGGTTTTGCAGCAATGCCATGAAGCGCTGCTGCTTCGCAGAAAGCTGCGGATGGCGAGCGAAGAATTCGCCGAAGCGCTCGGCCACAACTTCAGGCTCCAAGCCGACGATGGTGCGGATTGCCGTCGCCAAATCGCCAGCGGTATCCGGGTAGAACTCGGTCAGCCAGGTTAGATTCACGTCAGGATGTTGGGTGAGTACCAGGCTGACCAACGTCGCAAGGTCTGACTCGGCAACAGATTCGCCACGCCGAATTTTGCGCAGCGTCGGGTTGGTGTCGAACAGGCCCGCGAGCACCTGCTCAACGCGTTGCCGGTACGCCACCAATTCAGTCCCTTCAAGTTTTGGCATGTGGCGACCGAACTCGATTTTGCTGGCATCTTCTGTAATATCCAAAACACGCGGTTTGCCGCCGACGGTAGGCCCGTCCACGCGATGCCGCATGATTCCGCGCAATTCCTCTCTTAGCGATTCAAGTGCAGCCACATCGGTTTGATCAGTGATCAGTTTCCAGAAGTCACCACTGCGTACTTTTTCTATGGTTGCCAGCTTTTCGCGAACGACATTGACGTTAATGGGTAGCTGCGCAACGAGGCCTATTAGTTCGTCCCGCAGATTACTGAACTCGGCTGATTTTTTCAGCAGTTCGCTCTGCATCCGACCAATCAGCAGGTCAAGCCGGTAGGCCGCTTCCCAGTTTCGTGTATCACGCCACTGCATAAGAGGAGCAATATCCTTAAATAGGGATGAGCGCGTTGCGGCACTCAACGCCCGTAACACTCCAGCACGCTGTACTTCACGCACCTCGCGCCACTTCTCGCGGACTGCGATGGTGGTTTCGGGTAGTGCAGCAATGTCAGCCTGAAGCAGCTTGATCGCTAGGTCGAAGGCATCTACTTTCGCAACTGCAAGCGCGGTATCAGCCAATTGTAGGCGGGTCTCAAAAAGCTTTTGCAGCAACGATTTGCTGATCGCAGGATTGACTTCGCGATAACTCTCTTCGAAATAGGCGAAGTTGCCCCAGTGGTCAAAAATGTGGAACTTGGTTTTGTCCTGGCCTGGCCCATTCAGATTTTCACATAGCCGAGTTCCCCGTCCGATCATTTGCCAGAACTTGACATAGGATTTGACCGGCTTCGCAAACACAAGATTAACAACTTCGGGCACATCAATGCCGGTATCCAGCATATCCACAGAGATGGCGATGGTGAGCGCATTTTTAGGATCCTTGAAGTCGTCGATCAACTGCTCGGCGCGACTATCGTAGTTATCGATTACCCGACAAAATTCGCCACCATACTGGGGATACATTTCATCGAATATTCCTGCCAGAAATATTGCATGGTTGTGATTGCGGGCGAAAACGATACTTTTTCCGGGATGAGATCCGCTTGCGTCACGAAGTCCATTTTCCATCAGATTGCGCAAGATGGCGCGATTGGTGTCCTTGTTGAATACAGCACGATCCACATCGGTATCGTCAAAAGCTATTGACTCTGCATCAGTTTCGTCATTCTCCAGTTGCTCACGCTGCTCCCTGGAAAGCTGCGCGTACTTGATTCCCTTCCGAAGGAACTCAGTGGTATGGGTATAGACTTCGAAAGGAACAAGATATGGAGGTACATGGCTAATGGCCTCCTCATACCCAAAATATGATGTTGGATCGCCATCTTCGCAGGCAAAGAGTTTGAAAGTATTGCGGGCTATAAACTTAACAGGTGTAGCTGTGAGTCCAACTTCGAGCGCATCAAAATAAACAAACAGATCACGGTAGCGGTTATAAATGCTGCGGTGAGACTCATCCGCAATGATCAGGTCGAAATAGCCGACATCGAACATTTCGTAGCATTGCATCATGGCAGGATAGGTAGCTAGATAAATGCGGTTGGTAATGTCTCCAGCGGTTTTTGAGTTGATGTGAATACGAGGTTCGCCGGGCAAGAATTCCTTGAATACATCATCCGCCTGCTTGCGCAGTTCGCGCCGGTCGCACAAAAAGAGGATGCGCTTAGCCCAACGGGCACGCGATAACAACTCGCACAGAGAAACAGCAACACGAGTTTTGCCGGTGCCTGTAGCCAAAACAACAAGGGACTTGCGATAGCCTAGGCTAAAACGCTCGCAAATGCGCTTAAGGGTTTCGATCTGATACATCCGACCTGCAATTTCGGATTTAGGAGCGAGTGTGTCGAGCGCAAGTTTTTCTGTGCGTTGAAAGATCAAGTATTTCAGACTTGCTTTTGAGTAGAAACCAAAAAGCCGTCGAGGAGTTTGCTTCTGAGCATCATCCCAAATGTAGATGTCAAAACCATTGGTATAGAAAATAACAGGACGCTGACCGAATTTTTGCTCTAGCCCATCAGCGTAAAGTTTGGCTTGCGTGCGCCCTTCATCCGCATCCTTTGAAGTGCGCTTGGCTTCGACTACACCAAGAGGTTTATTATTTTCTTCGTCCCACAGTACATAATCGGCATAGCCAATGCCGGTCTTATTTTGAGATTGTGGAATCTCGATTTCTTGACCTACATCATCAGTTGACGTGCCACTCTGTCCGACTTTCCATCCAACAGAAACAAGCATGGCGTCAATCAACCGCTGGCGGGTAGTTTCTTCATCAAAAGCAAGCTGACTTGCAGCCGCACTTCCACCGTCCACCAACTGCTGTAATTCGTCGCTAGTCCGCTCAACAGTTACTTGCTGGGCTTTTGCATCTTCTAGTTGTTGCAGTATCGCCTGCATCTGCTGCTCTTGTTCAGCAATTTGGGCGAGTAGGCGCTGCCGGTCTTTTTCCAATTTCTTTGCATCAGCTGGTGGCTCGGGAGGTTCAAAAGCGTGAATGGCTGAAGCCATACCACCGTCAAAAGTTACGAACACCCAACGGGCAATGTCGAATGCTTCTCGTACCATGGCAACTGCCGTAGGTGTTGTTCCTTGATTTGCATGAACAGCTTTGTTGCCATGAATCCTCAGAGCATGGAGTTTGGTTTGTACAACGGATGGAACTCGGGTTCGAAATGCATCTTCATTAAGAAGATCATTCAGGTTGGGTTGGTATGGTTTGGGCAATCGAAAGGCGTCATAGACTAAATCTACAACACGTTCGGTAAACAATCGAAGCTTTGATAGTGCCCCAGCTGGATCGTTGAAAGCGTAATGTTCAGCAAATCCACCAAGCGCAGCGAGATCGGCACGCACACTACGCAGAAATTCAAAATTCTTAGATTGCACGCGTCCCCCTTCGACCAAGGAGGTCGATTGCAATAGCGTGTGTGTTAGGGGCATGAGCATAATATTTCTTGCGTAAAATTACTGAATGCATACATCTCAGCAATCTACGTGCCAGCTTGTCGGATTCTTCAATTTTCATCGTTCTACACCGTAGCGATTCATCCAATTAGTAAAGGTCTGATAGTTGCCGAAACCCAGCAGTTTAGAGGCTTGTGTTTTGTTGTTACGGGCATGGTCGAGAGCTCGTTCGATGTAATGCCGTGCTACCTCAGTCATCAATGCTTCCAGCTCAAGGCCTGACTCCACTGAGCGATTCAATATGCCATCATCACCTCGCAATGCCTTGGGTGACAGCAATATTGCGTCCTTGATTGCTTCCACGTTAATGGATTCGTCGTCTGACCAGACGGCAGCTCGCTGCAAGGTGTTGAGCAGTTCACGAATATTGCCCGGCCAAGCATGCTGAAGCATAAGGTTTCTTGCGGATACAGAAACTTTCTTATGCTTAATACCTATGTCCTTGCTTGCATCGTTGACCTGTTGCATGAGCACGTCGATCAGCAATGAGATGTCACCTGCACGTTCACGCAGTGGCGGCAATTTTATAATGGCTACCGCCAAGCGATAAAAGAGGTCTTCACGGAAATTGCCTTCGGCAACCTCGTTGATCAAAGTGCGGTTAGTGGCTGCGACCACACGGACATCTATTTTCCTGGGCTCGCTGGAACCGACAGCAGTGACTTCGCTTTCTTGAAGGGTTCGCAGCAACTTGACTTGGATCGCCTTGGGCAACTCGCCGATTTCATCCAAAAAAATGGTTCCGCCATCGGCGCGCTCGAAATGCCCCTTGCGGTCGGCCACGGCACCAGTGAAGGAGCCCTTCTTGTGGCCGAAGAATTCGGACTCAACCAGTTCGGGCGGGATTGCGCCGCAGTTGACTGCGATGAATGCTTTGTCAGCTCGCGGACTTGCCTTGTGGATAGCGCGAGCCATCAACTCCTTGCCCGTGCCGCTCTCGCCCTCGATCAAAACCGGGATTGAGCGAATTGCCACGCGCTTAGCCTGTGATATTACTCGCTTCATGATTGCGCTACGATGGATGATACTGCTGAATTCCGCACTCTCTTCTGGCGTACCTTGCGCCAAAGAAGTTAGCCTCTCATCAGACTGTTGCAGAAGCTTGGGGATAAATTCGGCGGCAATATCGAAGGGTATGTCGGCTTCTTGAACTCCTGATTGTGGGGACGACTGTATTAGCCTGGCCGGGTGGGTCGTTTTCGCCAACAGAATCCAGACCGAGGCCATGGCTGGGGTGCCGGGACTAAGGTGATAGGTTAGTTGCACCCCATGCTGGTCGATTGTCTCCAGCACCTCTAATACGCGCTCATATATCTCACCAAAGTTGATGGGCGAGGTCAGTTTAGCAGCGTGGAGGTGAATTGCCGCATCTGTCTTGGGTGTCAGCCACTTGATATAGATTCCTGATTCAGCAGTCGAAAAATCACTGAGAAGATAGATTGCGTCGTATTTACCTGCCTGCACTCCCTGTGCAATAGGACCTAGGCCAGCTTCGGCCTCACCCGCAGCGGCTCTTAGATCGGTTCGGCCCATCCAGGCGACAAGGAAATTGCTCGGCATATAAGTATTTTTGTGATTAGTAAGCTATTTTATGCCTGACATTCATTAATAACAATCACCGTTATGAAATCGTGTTACTGAAATGTATTGGAATGCCTAAGGTCATCAATATCTGCGCTAATCAATGAGAAAACTGATGCCAATGCTACGTGACTAATACAGCCTTAGCGAATATCATGCGCTCCAACATTAGAGATGGCCTAGCTACGCCACCTCTCAATTTATCTCGCGTTAGACAAACAGAAGAAAAGGTTAGTATGGAATACAGTCCGGTTCGAGTAAGTGACATCATTCGCCAAGTTAATTGCGACATCTACTTGCCTGCTATTCAGAGGGAGTTTGTATGGGGCACAGACCGTATCGAGCGGCTATTTGACTCAATCATGGCCGACTTCCCCATCGGATCGTTTCTCTATTGGAGATTAGAGCAGAAGAACAAAGACGAGTGGCCGATTTACGAGTTCATACGAGATCTTGACAGTGAATCCCCGCACAATCAGTCTGCAAATATGGCTGGGATTACGAAGGACATCACCCTCGTCTTGGACGGCCAACAACGCATCACATCGTTGTTCATTGGCCTGCGGGGGTCTTATCGCTATTTCTACTATCGATGGAGGAAGACCCACCTTTACTTGAACCTGCTGAAACCTCCCATTCCAAATGACGATAACCCTGAGGAACTGACTTACGGTTTTTCATTTCGGGAAAGTGCCGAGTCTGATGGAAATACGGCGCAGCTTTGGTACAAGGTTGGGCGCATTCTGGATTTTGAAGATGCGGAAGATGCAAAGTCGGATATGGAACCTCAGCTTGCCGCGTTATCAGATGATCAAAAGGGAAATGCCAACAGGTTAATTGGTCGCTTGCACAATCGCATCCATACTACGCTCGTCGGAAATTACTACCAAGAGCGATCCCAAGACTACGATAAAGTGTTGCAGGTTTTTGTGAGGGCAAACTCTGCCGGCCAGCCGCTTGAGTATTCAGACCTTCTGCTCGCTACCGCAACGGCGAAGTGGGAGACGCTCGATGCTAGAAGTGAAATCCATGATTTCACTGACTCTCTCAATGAAATCGGCAATGGATACAGTTTCGGCAAAGACTTCGTGCTGAAGGCGTCCCTGTACCTAAGCGAGAGCCTTCCTATTCAATATAAGGTGAAAAATTTTACTAAAGCGAACCTTCGTACTATCGAAGCAAATTGGGAAAAGATTAAAGCGTGCTTATCGGGTTGTCACACACAGCCACTAGATGTAGTAGGACGTGATTTAGCGGCGTAGAGTTCGTCATAAGTTGGGGCAGTAACATCGCCCGCGATGCCGAGTAGAGAACGGAAAGAGTTGAA
>Ga0316224_1001081_pt1 | contig 32667 bp, 28 predicted proteins | sample TBH18013metaG_FD_206254 | JGI IMG/M metagenome (GOLD analysis project Ga0316224, IMG submission 206254) | Freshwater microbial communities from Trout Bog Lake, Wisconsin, USA - TBH18013 | ecosystem: Environmental > Aquatic > Freshwater > Lake > Hypolimnion/Profundal zone | place: USA: Wisconsin... | reverse complement strand
GAAGAATCTGAGTCAGTGCATTTAGACGAGAAATGGTTATATTCACAAATTCCATCTGACAATCTTTAAAACCACCCGACTGTCAGATCAAGTTGTGGCTATTACAATTGATATGTATCTGTGCACTGCAAATGCACAGATATCTTGAAATAGCAATTAACCGCGCGGTTTTATTCTTCGCCAGACTCATCTAATAACAAATCGTCAAAGCCTAACTCCTTAATTTCTTTAACTGAAGAACCTGCTATTCCTTTTACAGAGCCATAAATATCAATAGTATTTTGCGTCATCATTTCAATTTGCTTTTGCCGTACTTTCCAATTTTTCATTGTAACCTTTTTTTCTTTATCAAGTGTTTCTTGCATTGCGCGATAACCACTCAAGACAAACTCAATTTGATGCGCAAATTCATGGCTCGTCAAATAATCGTACAACATTTGTTGCTTATCACCCTTATTTTCGCCAGCAACCTTTTGGTCATATAAGCTAAGAAGGGAGTGCCTTAAAACAGTCACTAGGGCAACTGCCTCATGGTATGAACATATCCATACACCGTCTTTTAAACCGAATTGCTTCATCTCCGGTGGGAAGACTTCAGTAACCAAAACAGGTATTTGTCCTTTATGTAGTCTATTGTCCGCTTTAAGTTTTTCAATCCAAGCCAGCGAAAAACTTTTGGTGCGTTTGCTTTCAAAAATAATTGTACCGCAATCAGCCCTCTGGTGATTTCTAACTTTGTGTAAAATATCAGCCCCATACTCGCCTTTACCAACAGGCGTAATTTCATCGTATGGGAACGTTTGAGCTAACAACTTCTCTAATTCTACTTCCATAACTTCACCCTGAACCTGCATAGAACCCTGCTCCATCTTCCTCTGCATATTTTCTAGTTGTTGCTTTAGGGAACTTATGAGGTGCTCATTTTCCTGGGATTTCAAAAAATTAGCTTCCTTTTCCTTTTCTCTAGCCTTTTCCTCAATCGCCTTCCGTTCGGTAGCAAGTGTTCTTTCAACCTGTAATTCCAATGCTTCACGCTCTTCAACTATTTGTTTTTGTTGTCTCAACAAATCCAATTCGCGCTTCTGCATATTCTTGATAGCGTCCTGTTTCTCCTGATTTTCACGTTTCAAGCTTTCCAGTTCCACGGAATTCTTTTCGGTTAACTCCTTTTCTATTGTGATTCTTTGTGCACTTTCTGCTTGTTTGAGTTTATCCGAAATAATTCTGTCCTGGCGTTCTTTTTCTTGAGCAAGTAATGTTTCTTTTTGTTGGAAAGCTTGTTCTCTTTCGTTGAACTCTTTTTCTAATGCTGTTTTTTTCTGAGTAAAATCCGCATTAAAATCTCTTTCTAACTGTTCTTTGATTGCCTGTTCTACATATAATGTAGTTTGGCATTTTGGGCATGTGATAATGTTTTTCATATGCCAAAGGTGAGAACTGCTTGTGCAGTACATCTGCACACATCACTTGTATTTATTTAATATTGCTAAAGCCTTTTCTGCCATCGTTTTTGCTAAATGTTGGGGCTCTAAAACCTTTATACCGTCGCCAAATGAAAAAAGCTTGGCAACTAACTCATAGTTTATAATTAAATTGAGTTCGATAGTCATTCCTTCAGGAGTTACCTTAGCATTTTTCTGAGAGCCATGAATCGGCTTGGTTTCCAAATAAGGTAATAGGTCTACTGACACTGATAAAACAATTTTTTCAACTTTTGCGTTCATGGGAATTGATACCCCAATTATATCGTCAAAATATTCATTAAAGTTTATGTCTTTGTTGTCTATATAATTTTCTGGAGTTTCAACAACTGATAAAATGCGATCAAGGGCTAAATTGGTGATCTGTGTTGCTGAACCAGTGAAACCAAATACAAACCAGCGTAAGTTGAACTGTTTTAAATAATAGGGATGAAAAATATATGTGATTTCTTTTTTTACTTTAAAAGGAGCATATACAATTTTTAAAACACGCTTATTGTATATCGCGTTAAACAATGGCGAAATAAAGTTTAATCCTTTTAGAAACTGATTTTGCTCGAAATCTATTACATTATCAACATCTTGAAAACCGCCTTTACTCAAATTTTGTAAACGAGAAGTTATCTCTTCTATCCATTCAAATTGAGGCAATCCCCTAAACCTTGACAAGGTTAATAACACTTCTTTAATCTGCGATATTTCTACTTGATTTAAAGGGCTTTTATTGATAGTGAAATTTTTGTCAGAATATCTATGGTAGACGTTTTTGCCATCTTTTATCCTATCAAGCTCAATCGACCAACCATGAATACTTTCCATAAATTTTATATCATCATAAACCTGACGCTTTTTTACACCTTCATGCTTTCCGGTAAAATCATAAATCGCTTCATTGCAAGCCTCAATCAAGTCTCCTATAAAAAATTTTCTTCCGAAATTATTAAAGCAGCGATCGAGTGCATGATATCGAATTTGCGCATGTTTATTAGTGCCCATTGTTTAGTAAATTACAAGATTTAATAACCTATTTGAACCCAATTTGAATTAAAATTTTTAATTTCTCAATTTTAATTTTTAGAGATTGTAACATTTCACAAGATAAAAAAATCAGTGTGCATCTGTACTGCACACATCAGTAATAAATTTGAAGTTAGGGGAGAATAGTATAAATTACACTTAAATAACCCTATACTTTATAATGAACCTTATAGACAAAAAAGAATTTTTAAGAAGTTTTGCTATCCGTCCGGACGGAGCATTTAACTTCTTTTTGGGTGCTGGTGCTTCAGTTCAGGCCAACATTCCAGCTGCAGGAACGCTTATTTGGCAATTCAAACGAAAACTTTATTGCGATGCTTTAAATTTTAAAGAAGAAAAGTTTAAAGACTTAGAATCGGAAAGAAACCGTTCAACCTTGCAAAGTTATTTTGAATTAAAAGGCGGTTACCCCAAGTTATATTCAGGTGAGGAATATTCTTTCTATTTCGAAAAATGCTATCCGAAATCTATTGATAGAAAAGCATTTATACAACGAATTATTCAAGGTAAAAATCCTTCAATCGGACATAAATGTTTAGGTGTTCTTTTTGATGGTGGTAAAACCAGTCATATCTGGACAACCAATTTTGATGAATTGATAGAAAACGGGATTAAGAGCGTGAATAATATCTGTCAATTTGAAATTATTTCTCCTGATAACAATCATCAAGTTAATAATTTGAATAAATATCCAAGGATCCTTAAATTACACGGTGACTACCGATATGATGCTTTACAAAATACCACAGATGAGCTCCAAGCCCTGGAAAATTCTCTTCATCATTACTTCGCGCAGGTCCAGTCGGGCTGCGGCTTGATTGTACTAGGTTACAGTGGAAACGATACTTCAGTTTTGGCTGCTTTTGAAGAAACGCTTAAACTAAATCTTCCCTTTCCTTATGGCCTTTATTGGTGCATCCGGAAAGGATCTAAGCCCAATCCTTTAGTTGAAAGTCTTATTGATCGTATAAATGAAAAGAGTGTTGAAAAGTTATCGGGTTTTATAGAAATCGACAACTTTGACGAATTTCTTTTTGATTTATATACAGCTCATCGGAAACCTAATGATGAAATCGAAAATATTGCAAAGGTAAGATTTGAAACTCGAAAGCCATTCGCCTCCCCACAAGTAAGTAATACATTTACCCCGATCAAATTAAATGGTCTTAAAGCAAAGGTGTTTCCGAAAAGTGTGCTGGCTTTTAAATCGGATATGGAAGGTTGGAGTGAACTTAGAAACATCTTGGCAAGTCAACCCTTAGTTGGTGCGCTATCAAAGGGAAATACGCTTATTTTTGGAGAGGTTAACATGGTTAACTCCGTATTTAAAAACCGTATTCAATCTGAAATATTAACGCTGGACATTGATGATCACGTTACCTACCACCAAAACTCCTTTTACCTAGGTTTGTTGTACGACCTGATCGGTTTTAATCTCACTAATGATTTCAACCTTAAAAATGATCCACACCGTCGGCATAAGTATTATTCGGAAATTCACCAACTTACGGTGGACGAATTGGACAGATACAAAGCTAGTACTACTGTGCCTGTTTATGAGGCTGTAGAAATCCAATTGGAGTTCCATAATAAAGAGCTGTTTCTAACCCTCTTACCCGCAATTTATATTGATGATAAGGACTCGTTGACCAAATTCAGAAAGCAAGCTATTGCCAACGCAATTTTTTCAAATAGAAGAAACAATTTGGTAAACGATAAGGAAAAACTTTGGGTGAGAATACTTAAAAAGGATGCGGATCACATTTCCTTTGAATTAGCCGATTATAAACTCGTTTTTGAAACCAACTATGCCAGTGCAGGAATTCCAGTATCCAAAACACACACATTCAAAGGTGCTTTTCATACAGTTGAACCATACTTGAACTTTAATCTAACAGACAGAAATCAAAGATCAACGCATCCATTAAAAGGACTTAAGGCTTTTGGTCCACTTGATCATTCTTATGAAAATGGTCAGTTAAATCCACAATCTATAAAACTCGCTATTATATCTCCTGCTAATGGACTTACCAAATTATTGACGCACCTAACAGGGCTCAACCAGGAAATTGCTCGTAAATCGGAAAAAGACTATCTCATCGATTATTTGCCATTTTCGACAATATATAAACGTTACCTTGACATTCCCTTAAATGCTGAAAATAAGCTACTTCAAGTGATAAAGGAAGCTGACATCAGCCGCAATACGCCAATGCAGTTTTATGACTTCCTAAAAAGGAAAATAGATTATTTCTACACCATACGAGGCGAGTTCGATGTACTAATTATTTATATTCCAACCACATGGTCGAGCTTTCGCGAGCTAAAGAACGATAATGTTTATTTTGACCTGCATGATTCTATCAAATTGTATTGCGCCAAAAAGAATGTTAAGGTTCAATTTGTTGAAGACAAATCCATCGCTTACTTTGATCCTGCCAAAGTAAGGTGGTGGTTATCGCTAGGATTATATGTAAAAGCAAACGGTACGCCTTGGCGAAATGAAACAATTACTGACTCGACAGCATTTATTGGGTTGGACTTTTCGATCAACCGAATCAACAATAATGCTAAGTTTGTGCTAGGCAGCAGTCATATTTTTGATTCCTCGGGCCAGGGATTACGTTTTTTACTTCAACCTATTGATAACCCGGTATTTTTTGGAAAAAATCCGTTTATGAGCAAAGAAGATGCACGTAAACTCATTCTTAAATTAAAAGAGGCCTATTTTAGATTGGATGGAAATTCAAAACTTGAGAAGCTAGTGATTCATAAAGTCCTACATTATACTCATGATGAAATGCAAGGTATTGCCGAAGCGCTAGATGGTATTGATAACGTGGAGTTATTACAAATCCAAAAATTTTCAAATTGGCGAGCTATCCGCGGATTTAAAGACTTGAATTCAAAGATTACTATTGCGGATTACCCTGTGCAGAGAGGTACTGTGATTCAATTGGATGATTTTAGTTTTTTATTGTGGACTCATGGTTCAGTAATGGACAAAGATGTAGCTGGCGTAAATAAAGACTATTACCAAAGTACGAGAGGAATACCTGCCCCCTTACTTATCAGGCGATTCCGTGGTACCGATCCAATAGAGACAACGGTAAAGGAAATCCTTGCTTTAACCAAGATGAATTGGAATGGTGGAGAATTATATAAAACATTACCAGTTACGTTGGACTTCTCCAAAAGGTTGGCTCGGTATGCCAAACAAGCGGAGACTTTACAAGCTATACCTTACGATTTCAGGTTCTTCATGTAACGTATACGAGCAATAAAGAAAAAAGCTGGTAGTCTCCGGCTTTTTTCTTTATTAAATAATTTCTTGATATCCGATAAAAAGTGATTTACCTAGCTAGTTTCAGCTTAAGAGCTTGCATATCCTCTCTTAACTTTCGCTCAACTACCTTAGCATAAATCTGTGTAGTAGTAATTTTAGTATGCCCTAATATCTTACTCACTGTTTCAATCGGTACACCGTTGGAAAGTGTCACAGTCGTCGCGAAAGTGTGCCTTGCTATGTGAAAGGTCACATTTTTAGTGATTCCGCATAAATCGGCAATCTCCTTTAAGTAACTATTGACCTTTTGATTGGAAACGGTTGGAAAAACTCTACCATCTGATAATGACCGTATATTGTCTTTGTATTTATCCAAAATATTCAAAGCTTGCGGCAGCAATGGTACATTAACAGGTATCAAAGTTTTTTCCCGGCAGGATCGTATCCAGCGTTCACCATCAATACCGGCGATGATGTGCTCAGGTGTCAAATTGATCATATCAACGTAGGACAGACCAGTATAACAACAAAACACAAACATATCCCTGACCATATCCAAGCGTTCAATAGCCAGTTTCTTTTTTTCCATATCTGCTAATTCCTTGTCTGAAAGCTGCTCGCGATTAACTTTAAGGATCTTTAACTTATAAGTAGCAAAGGGATCAACATCTATCCATTGAAGATTTAATGCCAGGTTAACCATTTTCTTCAACCGGATGATGTGTTTCATTACGCCGTTATTAGCAAGTGGCTTTTGGTGGTCTTTTGGTTTATGGTTGCGGAGATAAACCTCAAAATCTTTAACAAATTTATAATTTAACTCACGGAGATAAATATCGGAAGTTTTGTAATGGTCTTCCAGAAACTTCACTAAATAGCGCTGGGTGACATAATAATGTTTCAAAGTACTCCATTTCAGATCAGTGGTCGATGTTTCATTGTGATAGGCAATAAGCCGGCTTAACGTATAAACTTCTTCTTTCTCACCGAGGAATAAATTTTTGATCGCAGTCGTATTGATCAACTTTCCTTTCAATTGTAGTTCTTTATAACAGTTACCTAATTTTAAACGCATCTCATCGAGGTAGGCATTTAACTCCCGGGTTTCTTCTTTTGTGCCCTTCAAAGCACCTTTGCCAAAATCCCATATTCTTGTTTCAACCATTTTTTGCTTTAGCGCGATAAAGCATTTCTCCTTGTTGATGGTAATTACCACATAAAGTGGTGCTTTGCCGTCTTTTTCCTTATCACTCTTGATGGTGAAATAAATGCGGAATGACTGTGATGTTTTCATACAATAACATTTTTTAAGTGATTATTTAATTAATACATCCTGTTTTAGCTTCGTTTCCAGGTGTCCAAGAGGTGTTCGGATTTTCTGATTTTTAGATGTTTTTAACCTATCTAATAAATTACATATCAGCTCGTTACATCACTTTTGAACACCTAAGTTAAAAACTAATCTCAGGTAGTCAGTTAGGTGTTCAGAAGTTTGGCTTTCTTAAGGGTTGTTGAGGGGGTAATTAATGAGAAAACCCTCTAAATAAGCTATTTAGAGGGTTTTTAACTCTCTGAAAAGAGAGGTTTGTGCGCCCACCTGGGCTCGAACCAGGGACCAAAAGATTATGAGTCTCCGGCAGAGGGTGAAACGCTAAATATTTTTAAGGACCGAAAACTTCGTTTCTGACTTACAGAGGCCAATTTACAACAAAATTTTTCAATTTGCAAAGGTTTCTAATAAATCATCCCGACGAAATCCCGACACTTTTTTTGTTCAATTCGACAGAAAATCGTGAATAATTCATTAATGCTTTATCAAGTATAAAACGAATTTCACAATCAATATGATTTGGTTTACAATCTTAACCCATTCTGTTATTTCGCTTTTATAGCCATTTATGTTTTTGCAAACCGTTTTTAATTTTCTTTTAGCATTGACTGTCAATCCAAAAGCTTTGATAAAAATATTCATACACCAGGTTTTTAAACTGATGTAAATTTGAGCAGGAATGAAAAGCGGTAATCGGTTATAACGGGTTACAAGTTTTATTCAGATTTGCCGATAGCGCCTTTTAGGATCGCAATATCTGCCATAATTTGTTTTTTTGCACTCTCATTTCCATTTAGATAGGTAAGCACGCTTTCAAACAACTCAACTTTATTGTCGTTTTTCTTTTTGGTATCTTCTACTCCGGTACGATTGGCTTTACTTCTGTAATAAGTGAAGTGATTAAATAGTGCATCACCGGAGTTATGTTGATATTCTTTTGCAATTGCTTTTCCTGTTTCCCGTGTAACCGCCCGGTCAGTATAATGACAAATTAGGGCTATTTGCCGTAATGTTGGTTTTGAAATGTTTGGTATGCCTCCGGTTGGTGGAACTGGATTACCAGTATTCTTATAATCCAAAAATTCAGCGAAAACATTTTGAGTTAAAAATGTTATATATTGGTCTTCGTTCCTGTACTCCCAGCTTTTGCAGGTCTGCAGCCAAACATTAAATTCATAATTGTAGGCGCTCTCCGCGATCAGGAATGATTTCTGATCACCAAAACTGCCTATATTCCCTTTGCTTACAAAATCGGAAAATAGGCTATTAAAATTACGATAGACCGTTTTCCTGGGTTCGTTAATTTCCATCGCCGCCAAAATTTCGTTGACATCAATATGGTGGTTGATGGCTGTGGTGAAAGCAATCCCGTATTTTTCAAATTTATTCCGCACAGCCTGGTCTGCCTTACAAAATTGCTTTTCGGGGCTATCTCCTTCAAAACTCAAAAATTCTTTCTGCACGAGTTTTAATGTCTTATCGAAATCCTCATTTAAATTATTAACCGGATACCCGCCAAACCATTTAAGTATAAAGCCATATAGTGTGTGCCTTTCGCGGGGCGGCAATGGTAAATTTTTTAAATGTTCTACTACTAAATCCGCTTTTTGGAAGTTAAGTTTGACAAACTCATTTTGCTTATCTAAAAGATTTAGAAAATCTAAAGGCTGAAATAACTCGGCACCTTCTCCACTTTTGAAGTAATTAATGGTATCGTTTACCAATTCTTGATTAGGTATATTTTTTTCATTTGTGTAGTGATCTAAGGTATAATTTGATGAAATACTTTTTAAAGACGGCGTAGTGAAGTCCATGTCATGATCGTCAATAAGCAATACAGTTTCATTTCTCAAGATTTTGATTAAACTTTTCAAATCAAACATTCCTTTTCTCCATTCCCGCCTTACATGCTCACGATCTGTAGTAACGATTTTGATAGGCCCAATTTTAGTGTCAAAATCAATGTCGTTCCAGGCTCTAACATGTCTTTCGCACCCCGGGAATTTTATATTTATAAATGCGGCCACCTCTTTCAGAATATCATCAAGTTTTAAATAGGTGTCAAGCAACAACTTTTTGTCGTCTTCAGAAAATTGATAACCAGCTTCTGCTGCACGCAGGTGCAAAATATCAGGAAGATTTTCGGTGCGCAGCATCAAGTCATCCAGTATTTGCACATCTTTCTTATTCATTATAATTTCTGTTCATTATTAAATATTTCTTCTTTAAAACAATTAGTGCAGAATAAATCAAAGTAATCCCGCGAATATGCCATATAATCATTCCAATGCCGGTTACTTTTCCCAGATAATGCTGACCGTGTAATTAAAAGATTTGGCGTGTAAACAATATTCAAAAAAGCGCGTGTCGGGGTCGTCATCATTTCTCATTCGGAACCAATCCGATTTCCAGATATCCTGTTTTCGTTCGTCTCCGGTATATACTTTATTTGTGGTAAACAATTCATAGGCAACTGAGCCTGTCGGTGGATTGCGGTCATATTCAAACTCGACGAAATAAGGAAAACCCTCACTGGATTTAAACCATTTCATTTTATTGTTTTTACAAAAAACGATACATACAGGATGGTTCCCGGCCTTTACGAATTTTAGAATCGCCGCGGTCTTACTGACCTGAAACCTTTTTGAAAGGTGTTCGATCACTTCAGGCCCAAACTTTTTTCGCTCACATTCTTTATAGAAGGTTACACATGGCATTAAAAATTCGGCCGCAAATTCATTGGCCTCCATTTCATGCGGGCCGGCCCTGAACCAGTTAGCCAGATCATAGTCCGTATCAGAAAACATCGGCTTGATGCCCTGGTGCAATTCGTGATGACCGAGCTCATGTGCCGCTGCAAAACGCCTCCGGCTTTCAAAAGCTATATCGGCGTTCACCGTGATCATGGACTTACCGCCAACCGCGATGATCTCACCGTCCTTACCGGCCAGCGGTTTTTCTTCGTAAAAGGCGTTACGGCCGAGAATAATATCGGCTATGGGCAATTCTGTAGGATCGTCAAGGCCGCATTCTTCGAGGACCTTTTTCGCCTTCATTTCCGGTTTTGAAAGTTTAAACGTTTTGGGCGCCGGTATCATCATCCTCGTTCATTAGTTTCAATGTGTAATGCTTCACCAATATCGCCTTGACGTCCTCCGGCGAATTAGCTTCAAAATTGCTATAACTCACCAGCAATCCTTCTTTTTGCATAAAAGCATGAAGAGAGAAGGATGCGTCAGACAGGAGTTGTTCCACCATAGCGAGCGCTTTCGCTGCCACCTTAGATGCTTTTTTCATATCGGCCTTCGTACGTTCGGCAGCTAACATCAGCTGCATTTTTTTGATGCGCTTTAATCCTTCGGCTTGCATACTGGCGATGTTAACGCCTTCGCTTTCCAAAAATTCTTTGGAAAGCTCAGCATCGGTACTGACTGCCTGTATATCAGACATGATCAAACGGACAAAGTCCGTTTTTCGATTCTTTGCATTACCACTCATGGCTTTTATCTTTTTATATCAAATTGGGTGATAGCCTGTTTCTTTACCGTTTTATAACGCCGGTAAGCGTTCATATAATCTTTTTCGGACATATTAAATTCTTCTAAAATACTTTCGCGCCTCATACCCAAACTATAGCCGTAAAACAACTTTTCGACGTCCGGATCATCTTTTACCTTTTCTTCCAGAAACTTCATTACCTGGTCATAATCCATTTGCTGGTCAAAAAACGCTTCCGCGTAAGGGAGAACAGCATCCAGGTAGTTGCCGGCGTCTTCATTTGCTTCCGCCAATTGATCAGCTTTACCAAAGACATCAGCGGAGGTTTTATTCTCGGCATTCCGGATATCATTGGCCACCAGGCTACGGATGACGTTCAATTGCAGATACTCGATCAGCGAGCCCTTAGCCGCATCGAATTTTTCGGGGTGCTGTAATAACCTGCCGATCGCTTCATACACATAATCATTAATTTCTTTTCCTTTAAGGTAAACTTCTGTTTGTTTTCCCCTGAACCACTGCTTGCCCTGAGCGAGTTGGCGTGTATAGGTCTGGAGCGCATCGATGATGGGCATCCATTCTGGATCGGTCTGTGGAATCAGATTTTTGGGCATGACGACAAGGGTGTCTTTAGGTATAACTGTTGGCGATGCATTATTTTTTGCAGCCACCTGCAAAAAATAGTTACTCGTTAACAGATACTAATATAACAATAATATTTAGCTCATGACATTATTACAATCTATTCAACAGTTCATCGACAATATATCGGTGACTGACCGCCAGGAAGAAGGCATTAAAAAATCGCTGAACAATATTTACGGCTATTTAACGGATAAGGATAATGGCTTATCGGTAGTGAGTACCTTCACCAACGGCTCGTATGACCGGGACACCATCATCAGGCCGTTAAACGACATCGATATTTTTGCCGTGTTAAAAAAAGAAGACTGGCAGGATGAGTATCAACAGCTGCCAAAACCCCAGGCAGTTTTAACCAGACTCAAAAACTTCCTGAATAATACCGCTGACTACGAAGACAAGGTCGTACAGGACCGGCCGTGCGTCACCATCCAGTTGACAGATAAGCACTTTGACATACTGCCTTGTTTTGAAATGATGGGCGGCGGTTACCAGATACCGAACTTTAACCTAAGCGGCTGGACCTACAGTTACCCGGAGCAATTATATAATAGCCTGGAGGCCGTCCATAAACAGCGGGACTACAAGGTAAAACAAATTATCAGGGCCGTGAAATATTGGAACCGTGATCTGGATAAACTGATCCCTTCCTACCACATTGAAGAAGCAGCCATCAATATATTCATCTTAAACGGGTTTAAAAATCACCGCGAAGGAATCGAAACCTGGTTCAAGAATGCAGAATTATATTTACAATCCTATAAGTTCAAGTCCAATGATGATTACCTGAAAGCCATCGAAAAAATTAAGGCGGTCATCAAAAAAATCGGCGAAGCCAGCGATAAGTGCGCTGAAAACAAAGAAGGCGAAGCCATACAAATCTGGAAAGGTATTTTTGGCCGTGATTTTCCAACCATTGAACCGGAAGAGGCAAAAAACTTCGCAAGGTACATTGGTGAAGGAACACTGAAGGTCGGGAGCACCGGGTTGTTATCAGCTACTGCTGGCAATTCAATAGGCGCATCAAAAGGCTACCATGGCGGCATATCAGCAAGCTAAATACTACCCGCCGCTTATCCAGGTGAATGCGATGCGGGCTAAATACCCGCAGTTTAAAGCAAAATACGATAGGAATGGTGATATTGTTTTTACAGGTGAACTGCAGGTAAAACCCGAACTGCCGGTCTATACCGTGAAGATCATTTACCGGGGTGACCGCAACCCGCGGATTTATATACTGAACCCTGTACCGGTTCATGGGGAGCCGCACATCTATACAGATACAGAATCGCTTTGTTTATACCACCCGAAGAATTTTAAGTGGAATGGCAGTAAACTGATCGCAGATGACATCATGGGCTGGACGGCAGGCTGGATTTACTTTTACGAATATTGGCTGCAAACGGGCGACTGGATCGGCCCCGAAGTACCACATAATATTTAATATCTTTGTTTATGACCAGGATCGTTCCGCACGAACAGATATTTACGAGAGCAAAAATGTTTACCAAAGCGTCGGATGTCTTTATATACCTGTCGTCGGCCGTTTCGATCTCGCTTATATTCTTAAACCCGCCATACGATAAACTCATATCGGTGCTTAATGCTGTCAATTGTGTTTTTATCGTAATAGCAGTATTTTTTGACCAAGTGTATAATTACATTTTCTTTGAGGCAGGAAAAGCCAAGCGGCTGGATTTTATTGATAACTCTTTCAATACCGATTTTTCCGGCGCCAAATCGCAGGGCTATTTTAGTAACGAAAATATCAGCACCGGCTTTTACAAAATGGCGGTTAACTGCTTCGAAAACTCCTTTTTTTCGTCGCAGGTCAGCAGCCGTATGATTGCCTGGAGCTGGGTGAAAGTCGTACTGATCGTTTTGATCTTTGTATTTAATGCTGCAATGGGAGAAAAAGGCGTGGTAAACCTGTTGTTTCAGTTATCCCTGCCTATTTTATTATTACAGCAAGCCATCAGGATCACCTTGTTTTATACCCGGATAAACGCGATATATCAAAGCTTTTTGCGGCTGTTTAATGACTTTAAGCAAAATGGTACCAACAAAAATGAAGATCCTGAAATATTAAAAATCGTACTTGACTACCAGACCACGCTAAGCTGGGGTGCCATACCGTTAAGTGATAAGATCTTCAAGAAAAACAATGCGCAGCTTTCGCGCAAATGGAATGAGCTGAAGGCTAATTATAATATTCAATAGTCAGCGGGAAGGAAACTGGTTATTAAAAAACATTTTCCACCAATAAAATGAGGTGTCCAGATTTGTACTTCGGGCATCGTACGCCTTTATAGCCCTCGTATACCCGGTCGCCAATTTGGACAAGGCGATATTCTTTTTCGCAGTTGTCTTGCATGCCCTTATCAGCCCGGATATACCCATGGGGTCCTGTATGCCGGGTAAATCATTGTCATAAAGGAATTTAATAATATTTTTAAGGTCGATGTCATATATGATCTCCGTTTGCGACTCCGCGTATTTGGTAACCCGTAACTCCAGGTAAAATGAATAGATAGGAACCTGGTTGTAAAATTTCCAGGCCTTTACCAAGCGGATCAGCGGTTTTAATTTACCATTTAACCTTCGGTCTTCCCTGTTCACATACTCGGTATGCGCCCCGGGGCTCGACTGCATCCATCCGCCATCGTAATTGGGTATATTGTAACAATTTTTGTTGCCAACCGGCGTATTGATTATTCCGCCATGATATACAGGTGTCAGTTCTAAACGTTCCGATGCATAGGACCCAAAAGGTATCCGCACTGCGGGGTTTTTGACAGCTATGTCCGGCGTGGTAGAAAAGGTCTTTTGAAGTGCCTCTTTCACTAAACGCAGGGTGTAAGTGGCGTCGGTGTAAAAATTACCGGCCGGGCACCGCGCAAAGTAATCCGTATCGCTGAAATGCCTTACACCTGTCCCGTTACTGAATGAGCCGGTCTCAAAAAAAAGGTTGCAACCAAAATTATTGACCATACAGCTCTTAACTGACTCTTTGTGAGAGGCAGCTTTATTATGTTCAGTGGTCAAGGGCACTAGCCAGCTTATAAAAGTATCAAAGCCTTGTTGTATAGTTTTTGCCATTTCAGGTTAGGTTTATGCTGTAGCTTATAATAATATATGTTTAATCAAGTCAGCAAAATTATTAAAATTTGTTACCTTTTCTTAAATAATAGGTAACATTTGCAAATAGCATTTGTTACCTTTGCTTCGATAAAAAGTAACAAAATGGCAACGACACATTCGGATATCGAAAGTAATATAAGAAAACTTCCCGGCGGAGAATTGCTGTTTCCAACTGATTTCAGAGGGAAGGGAACCGAGGCTGCTATAAAAATGACCTTATCCAGGCTTAACAAGGAAGGGATCATTAACCGCATAGGTCATGGTATTTACATGATACCTAAAAACGATCCGCTGTTTGGAAAGGTACTTCCCTCGCCAGAAGAAATAGCCATGTCTCTTGCCGAAAGAGAACATCTCCGCATTAAACCGGCCGGTGCTAACGCATTGCACAAATTAGGATTGACCACACAGGTACCCATGAAGCTTGTATACCTGACCGATGGCACCGCACGGGAAATCAAACTTGGGAAAACAACTGTTAAATTCAAGCCGACAACTCCTAAAAAATTATCGTTAAAAGGGCAATTTAGCAGTTTGATCATCCAGGCACTGGAAGAATTAGGAACCAAAGATCTGGGAGAGGATATTGAAAAAAAAATAAAAGCGCTGCTTCAAAAAGAGAATCCCGACGACCTGCAGCATGATTTGAAATTAGCTACTGCTCCCATATACGACTATCTTTTAAAAATAGCTGACGAATGACTAACTGGCTGAATCTAACTGACGAACAAAGAAGAACCAGCTTAGTGCAAGCCGGTATAAACAGTGGTATTCCAGCGAAATCGCTTGAGAAAGATTGGTGGGTCACCCTTACGCTTAAAGCACTTTTCCAAACCCAATATGCAGACGCGCTGATATTCAAAGGTGGTACGTCTTTAAGCAAGTGCTGGAAACTCATACAACGTTTTTCTGAGGACATTGATATCGCTCTTGATCCCAAAGTTGTCGGCATGGAGTATGCCGACCATCCAAGCCGGGGCTACTTATCCAGGTTGAAAAAGCGCGGCTGCGATTTTACGACGAACGCGCTTAAAGGTGCACTGGCAGGGCAGTTTTTGGCATTGGGTATTCCAGACGGGACGCTGACCATTGAAGCTGAAGCCATTGAGCCGACAATGACCGACAAAGACCCGCAGACGTTATTCATCAAATATACTTCCCTGTTTGAACCGAACCCCTATCTTCCCGATGAGGTGAAAGTAGAAGTGGGCATCCGGTCAAAATTGGAGCCTTACAGCAAAATCGCCATACAATCCTTATTGAATGAATTTTTTCCTAATCCGGCCTACGCTGAGGAACCTTTCGAAGTACAGGCAGTAGAAGCTCACAAAACCTTTTTGGAAAAAGCATTCCTTTTACATGAAGAGTTTAAAAAGCCCGATCCCGCCAAGATAAGGACCGAGCGTATGTCCAGGCATTTTTATGATCTTGAAAGTATGATGGACACACCGGCAGCGGAAAAGGCGCTGGCTGATGGTAACTTATACAGCGCCATCATCGCCCATAGGGAAAGCTATAACACTATGAGGGGGCTTGATTATGCCACATTGGAAACCAAAACGATCAACTTTATTCCACCTCCCGATTTAATGGCGGCGTATCATAGCGACTATGCAGTCATGCGGGAGCAAATGATTTATGGCGAGCCTTTAACGCCTGCGGCATTATTTGACAGGATCAAAACATTGAACGAACGGTTCCGTAAAACGGAATTTTGATACACCCGTAACGATTTACAAGGGCAATGGCGAAGATTTCATATCCCGTTTGTTACGTGAAAAATCACAAAACAGATATGAAATATAACAAACCTACCAGATCCCTACTTAATCTTCGTCTATTTTATTCATTTCAAAACTCTTGGATTCCAGCTTGGAATTGATGATCATCGTTACCGCGAATGATATGATTTCCGTTTGTGAGACAAGCATGACATGATCATTCCAATCAAAATCAATAACGCCATAGCTTACTTCGGATGCGGAATAATAATCAGACTTATCCACGAAAAATTCCAGCTCCGTTTCTATGTCAATGTTCAGGTCGACCACAAACTCATCGGCATTCAGTTTCTTGACAGATAAATTTTTGATGTCGAAATCTTCGTGATAACCCGTAATCTCGCGCTCATCTTCGGCAAAATCACCGGGAGCAACAAATTCAAAGTCACTCAGATTATGGCCGGAATAGTTTTCGTCCAGGTATTCAGTAATGATATTCTTTAATTTAAAGTCCCAAAATTCATCATTCTTTAACCGTCCTTTGAATATATCCTCCTGCGTCAAATACAACTTCATCACCCGGTCACCGAAATCCTGGAGATTACGGTAAACCGCGATCGTCTCCGTTTGCAAATCTGCCTGGTCCAATTCCTCTATCAGATCTTCATGCAGGCCCTCGCCGGACATAAAATCAGTATGATTATCTGTAATAAAAATCAATTCAGGACTGGAAGCAATTTCTTCGCCTGCCCCGGAAATCAAGCTTTTCACGTTTTCCCAGATAAGGCAGTCGCGGTAACCTTTCTCATTGGTATTGAAAGGTTTTTTCTTTAGCATGGCTTTTTTTGCCAGAAATTTATGTTTTGTTTTAGGATAGGGCATTATCCTGATGTTATGATCTGCAAATAATTGTTCTATACGCTTCCGGTACTTTTTAACTGAACAGGCGACAAATTCCTCAGTTACCGGCGTCCTCATTTCCTCGTCGTTCAAATAAGCGATGATTTCAATCTCTCCCGTAATGTCGCGATGCGCTTTCTCCAGGCGCTGACTAAACTTGTTTTCCACTTCGTCCAACACCACTTCCGGTACAAAAACTTCCAGCATCCCGATCTTGGCCTGTTGAAGTAAGATCAATGCGGCCGGCTTTTTAAAATTGAAGTCGGCGACAATAATATTGGTATCCAAAACGACTTTCATAATCCTGATGCGTTTTTCCTTCTGCCATTAATCAACCAGCCCGGCAAATCTTTCACGGACAGTACTGTAATCATGCTTGATATGACTGCGGTTTAAAGTAATGTAAAATGGCGGAATAAATTTGGCTTTCCAAAATCCATTGGTCAATAATTGCCAAATACGCCCAGGTTCCTTTTTCAGGGTGATGTGCATCTGTTCAACGTCACCGACATGCATGATGGTTAAGGGGTAAACATATACCTCCGGCATTTTTTTATTTCCCAACAATTCTTTGAACCGTTTATTGAAGACAGGCGCCATCATTGGCGTCTGAAACGCCTTCTCATTAAAAATAATAACCGGCCAAACCCTGATCTTCTTTTGTTCAATTAATCCCGGATCAATTTCCGTTAAATCCGATTTCAAGTTCCTGATATAAGATACGAGCTGGTCGACACCGAACTTTTTAAAGAATTTATCACGGTCATTACGGTAAAGTGCTTCGATATTCCGGCCATATTTTTCATCATCATAAATAGAGGTGGACTTTATTTCGCCAACAAGTACTTTACCATCTTGCCTGATATACAAATCAGCAAAATCAGACTGCTGTTTTTTTATCCTGACCTTTAATTGATCTAAAGTTTTCAGGACAAATCCGCTCTGGCCTGCGAATGATTTTCGGAGCAACCCCTCTACGTAGCCTTCAAAAAACCGCCCGATGATGGCTTTATAATCCTGAAATGAAAATGATTTTTGATTGGAATTATCTTCTACGGCCAAATGATCGTACCAAAAATCGTTGATAAATTGCTGATAAATTTTATCCAGCAATAAAATATTGTCCGTCAAAATGTAATGGCCGGTTCCGTTTTTATAAAACGGGTATTTTTTGATGTCTAAAAGGGTGATGACCTCCTTTATACTCATCCTTTGAGACAGGATATCAAAAACATATTTATGCGGATCATTATCTGACACCATGTAATAAAAATTCAGGTTGGCGTCTTTATGATCATTGGAGAAATACAAACGGTATAACATTTTGATAAACTCCTCATAGTTCGTTCTATACGTTTGGCTAATGTAGGTGCTTAACGCAATCTTAGTATCGTTGTGCGCAGCCAGGTAATTCATAAGCATCAGTCCCCTGTGAAGTGTATATAGCGGGTCCGGGACCAGCAGCATTTCCGAAATCGGAATCAAATGTGGATTAAGGGACTCGAAAGTTACCTCGGAATTGAATTGTCGCTCGTATTTGGTAATATGTTCATTTACCGCTAAGATGTATTGAAGTATTGCTTCCCATTCCGATATTTTTGAAAGCGTAAAGCCCTCTATCTCCGGTATATCCGACTGGATAATTTCTTCAATGGCAAAAGTGCAGGACGGCCTGCTGAATAAATTTGTTTTATTACCATTGGTGAACCTGTTTGCGGCAGCGACGTATTTGTTGTACAGGGTAGGATTTTTAGCGCAAAAATAAAACAGTTCCGCTTGTTGCGTCGAGGGGTCAGATTTGATCTCCTTTGCAAATTTACCTCTCAGCCGAAAATTCAGCCCGGAAAGCTCAAGCAACAGGCTATTTTTTGAAATACCGCGTATCAGGCTCAAGCGGTCGGCAGGCGGTGAAACTCCCAACAAGTTGGCGAATCCTAATACAGTATTTGATATGGGTAGTGTGTCTCGCATAAACTTTTATAAATTTCGCGATTTTCTTTTGCTACTTTTCTTTACTCATAAAGAAAAGTAGTCCGGGCATAAAAAAGGGGCGTACGCCCCTCCTGTTGCGGTATTAACCAATACAGACCACGATTCCGTACTGGCAGTCATCGGCTTCCATTTGCGCTTCATCTTCCGTATCAAAAACCTTGTTATTCCCGTCCTCGTCGGTTACGATGATGGCGTATTCGGGGCCACCATGCCTTTCTATTACAATATAGTTCATGTTTTTTTGTATTTAAAGGGGCTTTCGCCCCTTTGATTAATTGATGATAAAATCGGCGATACCCTGTTTTTCAAATTGCCGGCAAAGGTTAAATGCTGCCTGTGTTTTATTCAGGCCGTTGCCGAAAAGTATAGATTTTAGTTTGGCTTCGTTGTCCTTGAATGACTGCACGTTTTGAAAATAGCCGGTGATGGCATTGTATGCACCAAACAAAGTTCCTTTGGTGGTCGGCATTTGCTGTGTTTCGTTGCTGAATGCATAATCACAAACCCGCTCAACGGTGTTGAGGAAACGGGCGGAATATTCGTCCATATTTTCGTCGTTCAATACTTTTTCCAAAACTTCCTTGCTGGGCGCCATTGCCTGCTGAACCAATTTTAACACTTCTTTATCTGTTATGCGGACACGCGCCCAACGATTAAAGGTTTCGGTTAATGCGCTTGACATCGTGTTGGATATGCCCATAACCTCGTGCGCCTGTAATAAGCGTTCCTTTGCGCTTTGGGTATGGCGTATCTTTACCGAATTGCTCATATTGCTTAAAGCAGCGTTTAAGGTATTGTTACACACAATGCGAATAGGCGTAAATGCTGCAATGATGCTACCGAAACCATCGTGCGAAGTGGTCAGGAAAATATATTTCTCGATAAGGTCGTGATTACCAACCTGTATATAGCCGGGCAATTTAGCGGTTATGAATATCCGCTCTCCGTTACCCAAAGCCCCGCAGGTTTCATAGATAATGCCGTCCGCACCGCCTACGATAGCATCAAAAAAGCTGAAAGCGTCCCGGTTTTGCACGACCTCGTAATCGTTGCCGACCACGCCCAAAACCTGCTCTGTGTCTGCCCTGACTGTGGCGAAATAGTTAGGGACTTCAATTTCCGGGATGATTATATCCGTTTCCGGGTCGCCCGTGTGGTTTTCGGTATCGTAGGTAAAAAGCGGGCGTTTTTCTACTATATAGTCCAGTCCGGCAAATTGTATTGCTTCGCTGCTGGTTGGGTAACGGTCAACGACTTGTCCCAAACCGTGCCAGGCTTTTTCCTTTACGCTCATAAAGCTGTGTTTGCCTGTCTTTTCGTTGAAATTTATATTATGTGCCATAGTCTTATGCTTTTAGTTTGTAATCCATAAATTTTAGTTCGTGTATTTTTACCTTTTTGGTGTCGCTAATGGTGCAGGTTGCCTTCTGCTGTATTTCACTTATGGCTTCATGCACTGTTTTGTGACTGGTCTGTATCGTCGCCTTGACCAGTAAATAAATCGTATCATACATGGTTTAAGCGTTATAATTGTTAATGAATTCCGACAGTTCCATCTGGAATACGGCGGGGTTATTTTGCGCCAACTGTTCTGCGTAGCCTTCCCAAAAGAGTTGGTCTAACAGTTCGATAAATAGTTCGTACATCTTAATTCCTGTTTAATGGTGTGAAACAAAAAATGCCCCTGCACAAGGCAGGGGCGTTAATTCTTAGGCATTTGGAAACACGATTTCGGATTCGATTTCGGCCAATTTGTCGTTACAAGCGTCAAAAATGAACTGCGCTACCAATTGGATAAGGTTCGGGGTATTGGTTAAAAATTCCCTACCCTTGTCGTCCTTTATAATCAGTTTGCAGCCGGAATACGGGTTGCGTTCCAATTCGTCGCTTTCCTCAATCAATTTTACTTCAAACGCTTCCAGTGTTTTGATGCGGGCAATCAGCGCCAAACGCTGTATGTTTTTGCGGTGCAAGCCTTCCACTGCCTTAACGGTCTGCTCCAAATTGAGGGCGGGTTTGATGTAGCGCACCTCTGCTTTTGGTTCTTCCTTTGGTTCGGCTTTTACTTCTTCGCCTTTAGGCTGTTCCACCGCTCCCGGCTGCTGCTCATTTGCGGGGGTTTTAGTTTCTGCTGACGGGCCGGCCGCAGCTTCCGCACCTTTTTCAGGTTCAGTTTTGGCTGGTTCATCGGTTTTGTTTTTGTCCTTGCCGGGGATGCTTGGACGGTTTGCGGTTTGTGTTGCTTTGGCATTGTTTTTTGCTGCGGTGGCAGTACCTTGTGCTGCGCCGTTGCTTTTTTCAGATGTGTTCATCTTTTTTGTGTTTAAATGATTAAAAATTTGTTTGTTACTCATTTCCGGCTCATTCGGCTATCGCCTCATTTGCCTTTTGTTGAGCACCAACTCATTTGCGCGGGGGGAAAAGAGACAAGGCTGACGTAAAAAAATACGCTGCCAACACAACGCCGGCGCAGCCGGCAGCCATTGAAATTGCAGGAAGATTTTTTTAACGGCACTCCGCATGGCCTTGGCTCGCGAGCGGGGATTTCTTCGCGACAACAAAAGGCAAATGAGGCGATAGCCTAAGTAAACAATTTCGCTGAATGCCCGGCGCAAGCGCCTGACGGTTACCGTTACCGTCCATAGTGCGCAGCGCCGGGCATTCATCCGACTATGTCTGGCTTTGCCATAGCATTGGCTTTGCCGCGACGAAAAACATTTGCTGATAGCTGTAGATCAATATTAAGGGAAAGGCAACTGGCGTCGCTGCGGGTATTCAGCATTTGGAACGCAGCGGCAGCAGAGTGAGAAAGGATGTAATACAGGGAAACGGCCGCAGTGATGCCTGTTGCCGTGTGAGCGAAGCGGGTGAGCAATGAAGTGAAACGGAATGCGAACCTGCTGCAGCGATGGCCGCACCACGGGGTTGCAGCGGCATCCTCTGCAGGAGATATAGCGGAAGACCCGGTTCCGGCGTAGCCGGGAGGTGCCCCGTTATCTACCACCACTATTGTATTTACTCCTTATATTTGTTGTAAACGTTTTTTAAACCTATGGGATTAGTCAACCTGTTAAGCCGGATTTTCCGGCCAAAATGGAACGGTACGCCTGAAATGTTCCTGGCGGTTGTGATGGAAATGCAATTGCGTAATGATGGGGAATATAACGAGCGGGCGCTGCCGCAATGGGGCGAAATGTTGCAGAAAGTGATGAGGGTTAAACTTCATCCTTACAGCGATTTCGCGGACCTGGCAGATCGTGGTACGCCGGATTTTTCGATCGTGGAGAAGTTAAAGGAAGGTGAGCGGAAAGTGCATGAGCGGAGAGATTTAAAACAAGGCATCTACGGTCCGAATGCGGACCTGGGAGATGATGATGTGCTGAAAAGCAATGCAGAGGGTGCGGTCTTTGCCCGGAAGATGATTAAAGATATGTCGCAGCATGTACGCTTTTCTGACGAGGAGCAGCGGAAGATCGATGAATTTGATTAATCACTTACCAAGTGTATTCCAGAAGTTTTTGATTTCATCGGGCGGCTCTTCCATGATAACTGGTGTATAATTTTTATGAAGACGGATGTTGAGCGTACCTGACCAGGTGGTGCTGTCACCCCACTCCAGCGAAAGGCTCAGCGGCGCAAACCCGTTTTCTTCGGGGCCTACGCTTACTTCGAGCACCCTGTTAATAAAATTTAGCTCAGGTGGGTCTATGACCGGGTCAAATTGGTAAACAGGTATGGTGATGAGGCGTGTGATTTCGATCTTGATAAACCTGTTAAGCAGCGTTTTGTCTTCGATGGCATAAAAGTAGCGGGAGAAGAACGAGCCTACAAGCGGGTTGGCGAGCCAGGTGCCAAACGGATAACTCAGTATCCGCCTGATGATCTGTAAGGCAAGTTCCTTTCCTGAGATTCGCTTAAAATCACCGTCTGCTATCAGGATATCGCCATCGTCGGTATCTGCGAGGTCAGAGCCGATACTAATGGGGTCTATCCTGGCGACCTTTGGAAACACAGCAACTTTTATTTCATAATCGTTGTCCGTGTTGAGAGACCAGGTGAACCCCTCCCGCAGCAGCCGGCCATCCCCCTGTGACTCGATGATTATGTAGCGACGCATGCCTGTGCTGCGATCAAATGGTGCGAAATCGCGTAATTCTTCTATGCTGCCGCTAATGAAATGTTTAACGACGATCGTCCAGCTATGGTCATCGGCGGTCTTCCATATGCCTTCAAAAATCAATTGGGCGTCGAGCCAAACCAATGTTGTCGGGTAGTGAATGGTTCGTTTGTCCAGGTTCATGAGCAGGCGATGCGCTTCTTTTTCCGCATATTCCTTCCAGAGGCGGAGCGTTTCGGCGGCGTAATTCGTATAATCGGCATCAATCATATCTGCGTGGGTGGGACACATCCAAATACCGTTGGCGAGGCTGATGCGTTCTTCCTTGCTCATTTCAGGGATATACCGCGGGCCGCCCGGGGAGGCCGCGTGAATGTGCGCGGCTTTACCCAGGTTAGTAACGCGATTGCTGGCGGTAGATGGGCCTATGGTGACATGATTACAACCCGGATAGCAGCATTTATAGGCTGCCCTTCCGGCCAAAATACGCTTCGTCGCTGGGGTAAAATTGTCTCTCATGCCATTAGGAAGCTAAATTAAGTAATTAATGGTCTTGTAAAGCCTTTTGCATTTCCTACGCCCTGGCCATACCAGCAATATTGCTGATCTGACTGCCTGTCCTTTTCAAATATCCGCCATGGTTTTGAATAACAATCATTGGCGTCGGTCAGTCTGCGTCCAAATTCACAACAATAATAAAAGGGGCAACAATGGTTCGTTTGCTCGACCTGCTGCGTGGTATAGAACTGGTGCGCGTTAAAATAGTGATCAAGGGCGGCTAAAGATTTCATGGGTTGGGATATTTCTTCAGGCATGACTGTTCCTAAAAAATCTCGGCGGTAATCCATCGCATCTGTGAACTGGTACATATAATCGCATAGCGGGCTGATATCGAGAATTTTGATAAAGTTGCCGTCGAACACCAGATCGACCTCGAAGCTCGGGTTGTTGATCCTTTCTCCAAAATTTTTCTTGATGACGGAGGCCAGGTAGCTATAACCTTCATGTAATTGCTGCCTTCCGGTAAAATAATCGGCGATACCGTCCTGGTTGTCGTTAAAATCTGCCTGAATGGCTTTGAATTGCGCCGAGGTAGCGTCTTTCAATTCGATGACAAATGCTTGCTGACTTTTACCCTTTGCTTCGGCATCCCGGCAATCAAATAATAGCCGGATAAAAGCCTCCCCGCAGGCTCTTGCCTGCAATGCAACTACGGCTAAAGTCAGGAAAGTGCGCTTTTCAACGCCAGGATAAATATGGTTCGCCAGCAGGCGCAAAACCGTATATTCAGAATCTTTAGCGATGTCATTGATCCCGGCCAACTGGAGCGTTTGACGGTCAATTTCACGGTCCAGTTCGTAGGCCAGTCCTTCATAGAGGGAAAAGCGGCCTAAGCGCAGCTCATCTTCCTGTAAGAGTCCGTTGTCGGTATTGATGAATTCGAACCGGATAACGGGTATCTTCAGGTCGTGCACATCAGGCGTGTTTGCCGGCGAGGGAAATGTCGTCCGCTGCATTTGGTAGGTATACTTCAGTATCTTTTTTATTTTCCGGCGATAGGCTACCTCCGGTCCTGAACCATCGATCACGTCAATTAGCGCTTTTGCCTCTGCAAAATGCTGTGCCATACTAGTATTTGCTGCCATGCCGAGCGATTCCGCCGAGTTTAGGTCAGGACTAAGCCAATGTAGAAAGGCGCTTTTCATGCGTACGTTGGCTAACATACACGCTATACCGGCCATCGTGCTTGTTTCCTGTATAAAATGGATATATTCATGGAACAAAACCGGCAGATTTTCGGCCTGCAAACGACGTTGTTCGGTAACATCAATTCCCGCTTGCCCAATGGATATTCCGGCTTGCCGGCGCGTTTTTTTGGTGTTGACCTTAAAAAAGAATTGGTTTTTAATGTAGGCGCCCCAGTAATCAAGCGCTTCCAGCTTTTGGAACAGGGCGTTGTGATCTGGTGTTAGGTTCGTTGCTGACATAAGGATATCAAAACTGAAATTTATAAAAATTCCTTGAAAATCCGGTACGCAGAGCGGTTTATTGTTTAATTTCGTTGTTTATCCTTGCCTTAGGTTATGCTGACGATCGAACTGATAGAATCTAAACTGAAGATCATGAACCCGGATGCTTTCCACCGGCTTTGTGATAATTATCTTTTTTTTGAGGGCGGGGATGAATTTGACAGTATTGTGCCGGTCGGCCAGGTCGAAGGCAAACAAAAGGCAAAAAAAGGTACGCCGGATACCCGGATCAGGCGCGCGGACGGTTCCTATATTTTTATCCAGTATACGACCCAGGAGCAATACCCCAAAAGCGATGCGCTGCTTAAAAAACTGGCGGAAGACCTGACGAACTGTTTTGACGCGCGAAAAACCAAAGTTGGGCTGGCGCACCTCGGACTGGTTATCCTGTGCTTTAACAGCAATATTGGTAACGCGGAGGAGCAACAGCTGATGGATATCGCCTGGGCCAAAAGAAAAAGGCTGCAACTGATCAATTTATCGACCTTGGCACATAAGATCGTCAAAGACTACCCTTTCCTGGCCAAGGAATATTTAGGAATTGAGATCGACACCTTTCAATTGTTGCCGGTCAAAAAGTTTATCGCTGAATATGAAAGAGGCGGGATCGCTACCCCGCTTTCCAATCCTTTTTTGTTCCGGGAGAATGAAGTCAAAGAGATTGAAGCCTCATTGGAAACGAATCTCATTACGGTGGTGGCGGGCAAGGCAGGCGTGGGCAAAACCAAGCTGGTGATAGAGAACCTGCGGGCTTTTACCAAAAAGCATCGCAGTTACCAGGCCTTTTGCATAAGGAACAAGGACCAGCCGCTGCTGGTCGATCTCCGCCGCCAGCTTTCAAACAGGAAAAAGAAATATCTCGTTTTCATTGATGATGCCAATAAAAGTATCGCACAACTGCGTGATGTGCTGACCTTTTACCAGGAGAACCAGGCGGGTTTTAAACTGATCCTGACGGTGCGGGATTATGTGCTGGCAGATATCCGGCCGTTTTTGCAGGGCTATCCCAATGCCATCATCAGTATCAGGCCTTTCGACGGCCAGCAGATCAAGGCAATTGTTAAAGCGAAACCCTTTTTGATCAGGCATCCGCTATTTTTGGAGCGCATCCGCGAGGTGGCGCACGGCAATCCGCGGCTGGCCATCATGACAGCGATTGCCGCCCAGGACCGGACGCTGGAAGAACTAAACAATGTAGCCGATATCTATAAGGCCTATTTCGAAAGGATCAGCGGCGACAATCCCCTGCTGGCTTCGCCGGATTATTTGCGGGTACTGGGCGTACTGGCATTTTTCCGGGTCATCGACCGCGACGATAGCCGGGTGTCGGAAAACATCCTCCCGGCATTTGGGCTTAACGAGAACGATTTCTGGACAAAGCTTTATGAACTGGAGCGTCATGAGATCGTTGATGTGTTCACCGACAAATCGTCTGCACGCTTTTCCGACCAGATATTAGAGGGCTACCTTTTTTTTCGCGTGTTTTTCGATGAAAAATTGCTGGACTATGCAGTGGTACTGGACCGCTTTTACCCGGATTATTCGGGCCGTGTGAAATATACGGCCATTGACGCCAACAATACGTTCGGCTTCGGTGACTTCGGCAACCTGATCAAGCCTTTTATTTTTAACAAATATCAGCAGGTATCCGAAAGCAGCGGTGCAGCGGCCTTCCTGTCGATCTTCTGGTACTACCTCCAGGACGAGACGCTGCTGTTTGTCAAGCAACAGACCGACGACCTGCCTGCGCCTGAAGCGCTGGTGCTGGAGGACCGCATCATCACAGCCAGGTTCAACGAAAAGACCTTTGCCTTTGCCGGGGATATTACCCTGGATAAAGATGCAAAGGACGAGTTATTCGAGCTCGCGGCACCTTTTGTGCATCATTTGACCAGTGATTTTGACCTGGCCGCGGGCCTGCTGTTCGGACTGATCGAAAAAAAACCGCAGCTGGCAGAAACATTGGTACGGGAAATTAAGGGAAGCTTCAATTTTACTGAACGGGATGGCATTTATCATTATTACCGGGAGGAGCGCTTTGTGCGGTTGCTGGTTGAAAAGACGAAGGAAGGCAAACCTATTTTCACTTATATCTATTTGAAGCTGCTGCCGCACTTCCTGAAAACGCGTTTCGATAACTCGACTATGGAAGGCCGCAGTATCAGTATGAGTTTTATCGAACCCTTTGCCACGCCAAAGTTCCTGGAAATACGCGGGGTAATGTGGGAGCGTTTCAACGCCCTTTACGGAGATTATCCCTTGCTGTCGCTCCACAGCTTCAAGGCAATACTGGATACTTTCGGGCCTGACTTTCAAAAGGATGTGCGGTCAGCGGACTGGGTATATATCGAGGCGATCTTTGAGCGGCACTTTGACTATCATAATTTCCGGGATGTCTTTGCTATCAATGAATTCGTTAGCAAAGGGGCACGGATGGGATTGGATAAAAAACTTTACGCGGCAACACAAAAAAAAGCATTTACGGCCGATTATAAGCGGTTCCTGGCGCTGGACTGGAACCTTTTGCGCAACCGCGAGCGGTATCCCCGGGATAATCAGCAATACAATGACTGGTACCGCTGGTTCGAAGAAGAAAAGAAAAAAGAGATCCTGAAAACGTTCAACCATAAAAATATTACGGGTTACCGGCAAACTTTTTCATTTATCGACCACTGCACAGCATTGCAGGTATGGGAGTTTCACACGGTGAGTAATGCGGCGCAGATCCTTTTTAATGCAGCAGTCAATAAAGGGATCAGTGCGCTCGATTTGATGGCCTATCTTATTCATTTGCCGGAGTTCAACCGAATCTTCAGCTTCGAGCGGCTGTTCAACTATATCCGCGACCTGGCACCGGGAGCCATCGTCCCATTGGGCGAATTACTGCACACCCAGGACTACCCAAATAAGCCCTACGTGTTACTGGCCTATTACAATACACTGGAGGCAGCCTATATCGATAACACCCGGGCTGCAGACTATTTGAAGCTATTGAGCGGGTTTACCGGGCGCTTCTATCTCTATTTTAGCAATGTTGGCTCTTATATCCAAGTTGACCGCTTGTTTCTGGTCAAAGCGTTAAAAGTTCTGGTTAACCGTGATTTTATCCTGGGCGAAGACTTTTTCGCGCGGCATGCAGGCGATATCCGTAACACGGGGCTGATGGAGCAGGCCTACCTTCAAATGATACGCAAGGAGGATCATTACGACCATGACGGCAGCGAGCTGCTGGTTATTTTAAGCCGGCGATCGTCCTTTTACCTGAAGTTATTGGAGCAGCTGGCCGACGAACGGCAGATCAATCGTACCGATCACCAAAAGATCGGCAAGGTCTGGGCTTTAGCTGACCCTACCGCCCTGCTGGAAAAAGCGGTGAACTTTTTGACGGCGCACCAGCGATATCATTTTCATGTTGAAGAACTGCTGTCCGATCTTTTTGAAAATACGGCTGCTGTAAACCAGTTCGAGGAAAAGCGGCTGGCTTTTTTGACCGCCTATATCAAAAAAAATGCAGGTAACCAGAAACGAATGCAGGCAATCTTTAAAACCGTCGGCAGCAAGATGCAACAGTATTTCGCCGGGCTGGTGCAGACCTACCTCTTTGCGAACAAACGCTTTGACCATTTTGCAAGGATCCGCTGGGATGAGCATGGCCTGCGGTTGCTCAGCGGCGACACTATTGCCGCCGAGCTCAATGAGCGAGCGTGGAACCGGGTGAAAGAAGTGCTGGAAGCGATGCAACCTGCGGCGGACTACCTGGAGCACAGGGTGTTCGTCGGCAAGCAGATCGCCTATAGCCAGCGGGCCGCCATTCGGGAACGTAAGCACCACTTCCTGCGGCAGGACTACTAAATTATTGAACTGCTTCAGCTAATCAATTTTCCTGTTTTTCAGCAGCCATTGAACAATGGCAAGTTTACTCAAGATGATAATTTCCAGTTGGGTAATAAATTCTTTGTCCCGGTGTTCCTGCCCGACATCAGTGAAAAGCAATTCGGTCTTTAAGCGCTCGCCCGTGTGCACGATCCGGGACCGAAAGCTATAATAGTCATTAAATTTCTTTTTATTTGCCTTGGAGTCGCCAAGGTACTTCAACAGGTAATCGCGGTATTTCCTGGCGACCTTAAACTGTACCTGCCCGCACTTGTCACATTGTTCAGGCACCATTTCCCTAAACTCAAAATTTACCATCGTCTCCACTGCGGTAAAAGCCGCTACCACAGACATTGTTTTTTTAAGTTGCCTGAATTCTACTGCGGACACGGAATACGAAATGGCAGTATCGATGATCTTCCGGGCCGCTTCATCTTGCGCAAAATAACTGTCTAAATCCAGCCAGATCGTGTGCGGAAATGTAATTTCACGTTTAATATCCAGATCGAGGTTTGGATCATCCTGATAGTAGGGAAAATGTTTAATAAGCTGAACAGTTTCATATTGCTGTTCGGTAAAGGACTCAATTTTTAGCTGTTGCGCCAAAGATGGGGCATGGAACATGGTTAAGTTCCATTGTGAAGACCATTTGTTCATTTCCTCTTTTGGCACGTCAGGGCCTGGTACAGGAATTCCCCATGATCCACTTAAATCCGTGTAGCGAAAGAACAGGTGATTGGTGAAGCAACTCAGCAGCGAAAGGATCATGTCTTGCTTTAAAATCTGCCTGGTTAGCGGTTCAAAAAAGTCTTTCAAATCGCTGAATACATCCATTACCGGCGCAGGTTCATCATCATCAACCCAGTATTCCAAAACGGCCGGGTAATGTCTTTGCAAATCCGAATGCGGCAGATCTTTAAGATGATTCGCAGGAAAAACCTGAAACATATCCCGGTACCGGAAATGTTTTTTAAGAGGCGTTTTCGTAAGTACAATTGTACTATGGTAAGTTTTCATTTTTTGGTAGTTAACACAGCCCATAATATTTGGCAATGGCAGTTGCCAAAAATCCCCCCGCTGCCGAGATGCCGATTTCCCAACTGCCATCCAGCGATTTGGCGATCATTTTGGCGATCCAGTTATTTACTTTTTCGCCAAAACGTGTGCCTGACTCCGGTTGCTCACTGTCAATCACTTGCAGCAATTCACCAGCGTCTTCGGCGCTTACCTGCTGTCCCAGAAGCGCATCGCGCAACTGCGTTTTATCGCCTTTGGAAATAGTGATCTCCGCGTTTACCTGCGCGTTGTCCCCGGTATTGATGACGTTGCCATCCCCGGTATTATGAATAGTGGTTTGCATATATTGATGAATGATTTGTGAATTTGATTTTAAAGTGCGGAGGTCCGCCTGTAGTCCGAACTGCGCCTCCAGTTCGAGCATAAAATCCAGCAAACGCTGGCGAATGGCCGACAAGGCGCCGGTTACAGCGGTCGGCGGCAGGCTGATCCCTGCAGAAGTTAACTGGTAATATGAGCCATTGGCCCGTTGAAACATTTGTTGTAAAACATGCCTTTGAGTAGAGTTAAATTCATACCGTATCCCTTTGGTATGATCGCCTATCAACTGTTCTAATTGCTGCACACCCTGACCCAGCTGCGCGGTTTCAAAAGCAAGTAAAGTTTCCTGGTCAAAGTCGAGTGTAAGGGGAAATCGGGACACATGATTAAACCCGTCCACATAATTCACCGTAATTGATCCCCGGAATTTACGGTAGGCAGGCAAATCCTCGGAATTACTATAGCCTTTCAACTCATTATTAGCCCATGTTAGCAGTTCCTGCTGCCCGATTCTTGAGGCAAGTACTTTGGTTTTTGTCAATGCGCTGGCCAATGATAATTGATCATTAACCAAGTCATTCGTAATCTCTTCAACCAGGTGCATTCTGTAAATATCGGTATAAATCGCTATTTCATATAAAGGATTCTGCTTTATCAATTATCGCACTTGGTTGGTGAAGTGATAATTTGTTTGGAAGTAAGTACATTAGCTTTTCTTATTCCTGACCATGACGATAACCAGAAAATATTATGAAGCACTTATCGATGCATTTGATTTACTAAGCAAAATCGACGACCATGAGGTGCTCCAATATCTATCGGTTAAAAAAGACCTCCTCCATTTGATTAATCGAATTCAAAAATTCAATCTTTTTGAGCTTACTTTCTCAGATGATTTTATGAACGCTATAACGAGTGATGTTATTCGCGATTTTACAACAGAGAAATTATCGCTGATAAATGAGCTGCATTATGAATTGTACACTTGTTTGCACACCAAACGGTTGCGTTACGGTGGTGAGTTAATGCAGTATATGTTAAAATTGAAACAAATTCTTTTGCAACTCCCGGCAATAGAGATCGCTTTGTTTAACACGTTTATAAAAACACCGGAGGATTATTACTACGGCCATCCTACTGACATCGTAAACGAACAACAAAAGGAAGCGGAATTAGAAAGGATCAACAGCGAGATAAAAAAATGGCCGCTTAAAAAAAGCGGCACCAAGGTTAAGAAGAGCTATTATTTTGGTCTCGAAAACAGCCTCAAAAAAGTAATCGGTTATTACCAAAACTATATCTTTTACAATTATCCTGAAATAGTAAACGAATTTTCCTTCTATCATAAAAAAATCCGAGGTTATGTAACTCAAGCGATGGCTAAAGACGCTTACGAGTTCCGCCTGTATGCATACCAAGCTACTGATGGCGATCAAGGTGTACAGGTAATTCAACAATATTATGATTTTTGCCCATCCTATTTTTATAACCTGGAGGAAACCGCCGACATTCAAGTTTCTGCAATGGTTGTCGGAATGCAAAAGAACAACACTGATTTCAAAGCATTGCTTGACGTTCCATTTATACATCGCGAATTATTGCAGATATTTTTACGTATTGCGGAGGAAACTGAAATTGCCAAGTTCGTTGAATTCCTGCTAAAATGTGACAACTATTATATACAGGATCTGCCTATTTCCGAGGGATACCGCTTCGACCTCCAGGGACGTCTAAATGATCAATGGAATTTTTTTGAAATATTTCACAGGCATCCTCGGTCGACCAGTGTCATTAATGAAAAGATTAAAAATATGAAAGCCACTCAGCCTCACGGAAAGATGGTATTTGTGTTCACTTCGAGGCCAGAGGAAGATGTTCTCAGGATGCTTGATTGCAATGATGTCGACGCTATCATTCTACATGATCTTTTCAACCGCCACTTTAACCAGCAAAATAGCCAACTGATCCACTGGTATATCCGGTCGGTTCTACCGGAAATTAAAAAATCGGAACCCCAACCGGGTTTGTTTTTTGAAGGTACCCAGCTGATAACCCGTATGCAGCAATGTCCTACCGGCGACCAGGGCTGGACTGCTTTTGAGCAAATTGGAGCACAGCTTTTTAAATTTCTATTCGGAGATAATTTCAGGACCTATCTTGCAGAGATGCAGTCGGAGAATAACTTGAAAAATCACCGCCGCGACCTGATCGTCAACAACAATTACCGTAACCCTGGCTCGTATTGGGCGGAGATGAAAGACCTTTTCAAATGCTCAGCCA
>Ga0316224_1001078_pt1 | contig 32713 bp, 23 predicted proteins | sample TBH18013metaG_FD_206254 | JGI IMG/M metagenome (GOLD analysis project Ga0316224, IMG submission 206254) | Freshwater microbial communities from Trout Bog Lake, Wisconsin, USA - TBH18013 | ecosystem: Environmental > Aquatic > Freshwater > Lake > Hypolimnion/Profundal zone | place: USA: Wisconsin... | reverse complement strand
CCACTCAACTAGCCAAATAAGAAATCTCCATGCCGCGTCATTTAACATGATTTATTCTTAATGTTATCGCTGAACGCGAGTAGCTTATGGTGCGCCCGGCGCGATTCGAACGCGCGACCTTTGCTTCGGAATCTAACCAGGTACAAATACCTCGCATCATTTAATTCAACTTTAACCCACTTAAACCCAGTGGCTAATTGGGTTTCAATAATAAATTAATTTTATAAATTTGAGATTAGTGTTTAATAAAGTCTATTATTGACTGTGTTAATGGGAATTTATAAAAAAACTATTTTGACCCTTAGTGTTAACTTGGCACTGATTTTATAAGCCAAAAATTGAAATCTAGGTAATTATATATAGCCTAATTCATGCTCAAGTTTGTTGATAGATTTTGTATCAACAACATCTTTTTTTACATCTTTTATTTAGCTAATACGCCTTTAAAAAATCATCATAACTCATCGGTTGTATAAATAGTTATGCAATTGATTTTAAATAACTTTTTTATTTAATAAGGCGTACACTTACCGGCTTGTAGTCCTTAAATATAAAAGATACCACTTGCCAGAATCTATCATTTTTGATGCACCGATTTCAGCGAATAGTCAGCAAAGTAGGTTAGTCGAAATTATAGTAAAAGCGGGCTTCGATGGTGCGGTACTTAGAAAATTATTTTGGCTGATCAACGCGCATTTTCATCTCACTTCTTTTCCGACGATTTGTGAAAACATCTTAGCCATTTTTGAGTTGACCGAAAAGCATTGGGGTCTGGGAGAGGATGATCTCGAACTTCAAGGTATTGGAAAAATCTTAGAATATATTGTTAGTGAACGACTTCCTATAGCTGAAACCTTATCTAAAAACGTTACTCAGGAAATTCGTGAAGAGTTTGATCGCCGTTCAACAAAGAGTGTTAAACACCCAATTTTAAAGCATAAATCGAAACGACATCCACTTTACACTTTACTTTGGAGCATTTCGGAAGACGCTAATCTTGACCGGTTTCGATTGCTGCAAGGACAGTTGCTCTTCGCTTATGCGAAGAGTCTGTTAGCAACAGACAACAGAGCCGAGTACGGGGTTTATGAAGGCGAAAATGAATGGACGGGCACGATCAACTCACCATATCAAGTTGCGTTAAGTCTTCGCAGATTGAGTGAAACAAAATACGCAGTGATATTAAAACTTCTAAGATCGGAAACGTCACCTAATATATTTAAAGATTTTTATAAAGATCTTACGATAATATCGGACAAGTATTGGATAGATAAATTAAGTAAACTGAGTCAGTTTCTGCAAAAATGTTCTGGTGATATTAAATCTATCACAAGGTCGAGAGGTAACGGAACTGGCACTGGGAATGGTGGCGGTAAATTTGTCCTTGGATTTATTCCTGAGCATAATGGGCTTAGTCACAATTTCACGCAGGCATTTAATAATGACGACCCTGACAGTATTAATTTTTCTCAGAATATCTATTCAGACTTTGAATCACCCGAGTCTATAAATCATTCGATTGATCTTGATCTAAATCCACTAGAAGATGAGTCGTCCACCCTTGTTTTAACTGATCCTTACGACGCCAATGACCCTTCTGGTTCTTGGCAAGCCGTGGGTCAGGAGCAGCTTAGACATATCGTAATGGCAAATCAGCGCTTGCCATGGAGTTATGAGCTGCTAAATATTGAAGAGCTCGCAAATCTCTTTAAAGGTTTACATGCTCGCACTATTGCCCTAGGAAATAAAAGAGATAAGATTGCTTTGATAGAGTTGTCAGCGATTGTGCTACTTCGCATTGTGATATTTTCCGGGGCAACCATAGAAAAAGCCTGCGAAATTGCCTGCCTTGATCAAGATCAGGTAAATTCTATTGAGGTTTTTTCGATTATTAGCTCGAAAGAGGGTGCTATTTATTGGAGAATCGAATCTATCCAACCAGAATATGCGCTTAACACAGCTGTTGAAGATGGCACTGAGCGGTTGCGGTCAGACTATATTTATTTGCTAGAAGAGTCTGATACTTTTTTTTACATAAACAAATTGATTGAATTGCGAAAAGCCCGAGATCCCAACTGTTTCGCTAATTCAACAAAATTGTTTAATTTGGATTATGCGACCTTAGTTTCAGCGGTTAAAAACTTAATTAAACACCTAACCAAAAACAGTCGCATCACTATTGGCAGCCTCGAAAAACACCTCTACAACAAATTGATTCAGTCCTCAAATGGCAATGAATTAATTGCATCTATGATTACGGGGCAGCAAAATTCCAGTACAAAGGTACGACTTCATTATTCAACGATATTTATTCCAGATCTAAAAAGAATCTATTCAAAAGTTATCAAGCAGATGAGGTTGGAGTTGATGGATAAAGCGGGTAGGCATTCTACTGAGAATAAGTTAGTAACAGGCAAGACCATAATAGATCAAGCAACCGATAGTAAATACGCCGGCGCAAAAAATTGCCCGAGAACTAGATTCTTTGAATCAATGGTGAATAAACTCAAAAATGACATCATTTCTCCAACGCCAATCTCTGATTTTGATCAACACAACCAATTCACTTTATACACATTACTGATGTTTGGATGTGCAACAGGGATACGCGCAATTAATATACCCTACATACATTTGTCAGAAATTGACCAGGATAGTGGTTATACGACGTTCACTGATAAAGATTCAGGGTTTGGCTATAAAACAAGATTAGCGATGCTGCCTAAGATTGTTATTAATCAAATGAACTTCTATGCCAATCATCTTCAATTAATGAATAAAAAATATCTCATACCTAATAGCAATTCCCCTTGTTATTTTTTAAGTGAGAGTAAATCAGGCAAAGTAGAGTTAATCGAGGTGACACCAAGTTCGATGATGAACTACGGGAAGGGTTATTCAGAATACAGTGCCAATGTTCATCGTAGACTAATGCGATCTATTTTGATGGAAAGAAACTTTCCAATTGAATTAATTGATATGTACATGGGGCATTGGTCGGTTGGCACTGAGCCATGGGGATTGCATTCTACTCTGGGTATTGATGCTGCATTAACAAAAATATCACGAGAGGTTTTAGAAATCATGTTGATTAAACTCGACATGTATCCTATAGAGCAACCAGGCGTGCCTGTTAAAAAACCTAAATCTGGCCGACCTAGGACTAAAGATAGGGTTAAGCCATGAGTCTTCTATTGGAATGGCAGGCTCTCCCAATTTCATTGACGGATAACCAAGTTTTGATTGCTGCAGATTTGTACCCTTTCTTGACACGACAAGCCGCAAGAAATCCTTTAGTGCTACATATTATTAATAAGACAAAACTAGCAGCTTTCATTGAGCAAGATAAGATCGATTTGCAAAATCAAGTGATCAGTCAATTCAAACCATTAAAGCATGCCTATGAAGCGCTTCAGGTGCTTTCTAAAATAATGATTGGTTTAAATGCGGAACATGATCTTGGTTTGCCGCAATTAAGCGTGCCATCGTTTGCACCTCCAAGTCACAATCCGTTTAGTTCTAGTGGTCCAGAAAAAAGTTTAGTTGAATGTTTGCGCTTGAGGCAGCAGATCGAGCAATGCTTTAGTTACCGACTAACGCTAGAGACTGATTATTTGACTAGATTGGGCGCATTAATCACCTCGTCTATCGTCTTTGGTGCGTTGTTGCATCAGGACCTAGTGGAGGCGCTCATTAAAGACTTAATTAACAGGCCTAATTGTTTTTTGAAAGTAGGGGAGCAGTTTGCGATTCAACTCTCGCTAGCTTGGCGTGGTGAGCCTGCATCCGAATGGCGATTGTTTTATCCAGATGCACTGACTGAGGTTTTATTCCTTACATTTCCAAGCGCAGGCATTCAAGTTATTCCAACAAATGACCAAGCCTTGAAGCCCTTCATTTGGAAAGCTGTGAAGCATTTTTTAAGGAATGGAGGACTCTCTAAAGATCAAATGCCAAGTAGCTTGAATGCCTTGATTCAAGATTCGCGTCCTGTCTTTGATTTGAAGTTGCTACCCGTGTTGTCTTCCTATGCCTCCCGTACGATCATCTCTCATTCACTCAAACCCCATGTGCTAGCAAGAATGTTTGGAGGGGTTGTTAAAGTAGGACTTGAGGAGCTCACCAATCAGACAGAAAGCTATCCTTCTAACAAGGATCTGTTGAACAATGTGCGTGATCTTTCTGATGTTGAGCCTATTTGGCTTTGCCAACTGAGGAAAGCGCTTCATGGAAGCGATCTTAAAGTTATTTTACAGAATCTGAATGCGTGTACATCACAGATGGCACTTGAGCATGATTTTTCAAAAGCCTATTTTTACTTTGCTTTGTTTTTACTAAAAAACTCATCGGCACATGGCAATAAACTTTCCCTTGAAACTGTAAAAATGTATGTCATGTCTGTGGCTCGAAGGCTCGGTTGTAGACTAGGGCACCTCGACCCAATCACTTTAAGCGTACCGGCATTAGAAGCTCTTTATTTAGAAATTCTAGAAGATGACGCTGGTAGTCAAAAGCTTGGATTGAGGCGCAGTATTGCTCGATCCTTGAGAGAGTTTCACCATTTTTTGAACAAAGAGTATGACAAGCCCTCAATCAACGCTAACGCCATATTAGGCATCGGTCGAGGCTTAATGCCTGTAGACGCTAACATCATGACCTATGATGAGTTCCATCAGTTTGAAGTGAAGTTGCCCGAAGTAGCGCGTCGGCAGTTTTCACATATTACCCAGCAACAGGAATTGGTTGAGGCGGCTTATCTGATTGCGCTCTTAGGTCACCGATGTGGCCTACGTCGTAGCGAAGCGCTAATGCTTCAGAAAATAGATTTTTGTGACAGTGTCTTCCCTGAAATGCTAATTAGGCCTACCGAGTTTCGGCGCTTAAAGTCCAAAAGTTCAAGGCGTAAGATCCCTTTGTATGCGTTGTTGGAGACAAGTGAAATTGACCGACTCCGAATGTGGATCAATGAGCGCAAGAAGCATGTTGATGAATTATTTATATTTGCCATTCCAGAACTTGGCCAAGACGTATTGGGACAAGATTTAATTTTCAATCTCATTCATCAGGCCATGCGACAAGCAACCGGAGATGAGAGCTTGCGCTTTCATCATTTGCGCCATAGTTTCGCATGTTGGACTGCGATGCGTTTACTGTTATCTGATCTACCAGCAATTACACATCCTTTTAAGCACATGCCAATGACCTCTATGGTGCTTGATCAGTCGAAAGATTTCAGAAAGCAACTTTATGGAAGCCTAGACCCGACCAGGCGCAGTTTATATGCGGTAGCATCGCTGTTAGGACACTCAGGTCCAGATATGAGTGAGGAACATTACATCCATATTTTTGATTGGTTACTGAGGACTTTTATTGATCAGGATTCATCTCTTATGCCAAGACCTCAGGATGTCATGGCCTGGACATTGATCGCTCAGACAACTAAATATAAGTACGTTCAAACTCCAGAAAATTTTAGGGCATTGATTTATAAGCATAACTATCCTGTTTGGGTTAAGAGTCTTAAGCCTAATAAGTCAGACGTTAGCTTAACCTCAGAACCGCTTAGGTTGCTTGATTTAACCGAACGCGCTGATATTTTCGATTTAATGCATACTTTTTTATTCATGCGCTTTGTCAGTGAAGAATCAATGGAACAATGTCTTGAAGTTGTCAAATTCCAACCATTACAGGCATCAGCGCTAGTCAATGCGTCTACCTATGTATTTTCACTAATAACAAACAATGGCGGTGGTGCTGGGTTGCGTCATCGTGCTGTCAATGTAAAAAGAAATAAAGTGTCTAGGCGTGGAGAGACAGTTCCAATGCTTAGAGAGCCTAACTTTATAAAGGATAAGCATGTGATGGCGCAGCTCACGCCAAAATTTATTGAGTTGATTCGCACGCAACGATCACAACTAGAGAAGATCTGTACTTTTTACATTGAGAATCAGTGGAAGACAAAAAAAGAAGCCATTTTTGAATTGGGTGGAGAAACTTCGTATGCAAAAGATTTTTATCAATTTCTAATAGACTTAGGCATTCCTAAGCAAGACATTATATTCATCAAATACGACCTAAAGGAAAGGTCTGCTTATCGCAGTGCTTGGAAAAAAGCACTTGGTTTACCTAATGCAGTTTTTACTTATAAAGCGCCACCTAATATTGAAAATAGAAAATGTGATGCTTGGTTGGGAATTAAGCCGGTATTTGAAGTTGCACATGGCAGTGAAAAAAAGAAAGGATCAATAAGTGTTAGATACTTAATGGTCATGAGTTATCTGCTTATTCAAATGGGTTGCTTTTGACCTTATAACTTAGTTGCCCCTGCAAAGACTCTACCTACATGCTGTCTGTTTCAATAAGTAAAGTGAAGCTACCTCAAAAGCAGACATTGGATTTTGTCACTTCCGACCCGAAGAGGACTGTCGCCAAGGTGGCGAATAAGTTAATTCAGATTAATGCTATTCATTACAGCTCACCTAACTAAGCCATGACCATTTTTTACCGACCATTTATAGAATAATTGTTTCGCAATTTGAACAATAACAAGATAACTAATAACCATTCCCCCAAGAATAAAATAAAATTTAGCTGGTGGCGGCACAAAACCAAAATGCAAGCCTATTGATGTAAAAGGTAGCAATATCGCTATAGCTACCGTGGCTAAGGATGTAATAGTTAATAATGGATGCGCACGACTTTTTAATGGGTTGCCTTGTGTCCGAATAATAAAAATCACTAACACTTGCGTGCACAGTGACTCTACAAACCAACCTGTCTGGAATAACTTTTCGTCAGCGTTTAAAACTACCAACATGATGTAAAAGGTTAGGAAGTCGAACAGCGAGCTAATAGGACCAATCACCAACATAAAATTACGAATAAAGTTAAGATCAATTACGCGCGGCTTAGCAATTTCTGTAGCATCTACTTCATCAAGCGGAATTGGCAACTCTGATATGTCATAGAGTATGTTGTTCAGCAATATCTGCGTAGGCATCATCGGTAAAAATGGTAGAAATAATGCAGCACCTGCCATACTAAACATATTGCCGAAGTTTGAACTAGTACCCATCATGATGTATTTCATGATATTGCCAAAGGTACGCCGCCCCTCTAAAACCCCTAAGTATATGACTTTTAAATCGTGCTCAAGAAGGATCATATTCGCGGCTTCTTTTGCGACGTCAACAGCAGAGTCAACTGACAATCCTACGTCTGAAGTATGAAGTGATGGGGCATCATTGATACCGTCACCCAAATAACCAACCACATGACCGCGTGCTTTCAGTGCACGAATAACGCGCTCTTTTTGTGCTGGATTAACCCTACAAAAGAGATTAACTTCTTCAACGCGTGCTTGCAGCGCATATTCATCCATTTGGGCAATTTCTTTTCCCATCAGAAGACCTGTCACAGGGATATTTAACTGTGTGCAAACATGCTGCGTCACCAACTCGCTGTCCCCAGTTACTATTTTAATACTAATACCAACCTGTTGAAGGGAAGCCAGTGCAGAGCCTGCGCTGGCTTTAGGTGGGTCTAAAAAACCAGCAAAGCCAGCTAGAACCAACTCAATTTCATCACTTACTACTGCATGAGGATGATCCCTTGAGACTTGACGCCAAGCAATTCCAAGCACTCGGAATCCATCCTGCTCTAAAGCACTATACTGTTGATCAATTGTCGAGTTTGCGACTTTATCAATAGGCAGTTGCTTCGATGCATTTCCTGTTTCATAGTGCGTGCATAATCCAGTAATTTCCTCTGGAGCGCCTTTTACAACCAACCAACGTGTTTGACCATTGTCAATGAGTACAGAGACTCGACGACGTTCAAAATCAAATGGAACCTCATCCACTTTCGTCCATTGCCCCACGTCAATATGCTTATGCTCAAGAATGGCCTCATCGAGTGGACTTTTTAATCCAGTTTCAAAAAAACTATTTAAGTAAGCGAGTTCAAGCACACGATCACTAGGAGTGCCTTCAATGTCTACATGACGCTCTAATCGAATTTTTGCTTCAGTGAGTGTGCCTGTCTTGTCCGTACATAGAATATCCATCGATCCTAAGTCTTGGATGGCAGACAGGCGTTTTACGATCATTTTGTTCTTTGCCATGCGGAGGGCACCCCGTGACAATGTCACAGAAACTACCATCGGCAGTAATTCTGGAGTTAACCCTACTGCGAGTGCTACAGCAAATAAAAATGATTCTAGCCACGGCTTATGGAACATTGTGTTTACAAGAAGTACGAACATCACCATTAATACGGTAAGCCGCATAATTAGCATACCGAAGCGACGTGTACCAATTTCAAAAGAAGTTGGTACAGATGGTTTGCCAATGCTGTCAGCAATTGATCCCAGCTCAGTTTCTGCTCCAGTCTTCATTGCGACAGCTCTTGCACTGCCACTGACTACCGATGTCCCCATAAAAACTGCATTCGTCGCGTCTTGAATATCCGTGGCTGTATCAGGTAATACCCCCGGTCTCTTTTCCACCGGATAAGTTTCCCCAGTTAGAAGCGCCTGTTTAACAAAAAAATCAAAAGCTTCAACGATTACACAGTCAGCCGGGATTAAGTCTCCAGCAGAAAGCGTAATAAGATCACCTGGTACTATTTCGCTAATAGCGACATCCACAGCCTTGCCATCACGAATCACGGTGGCTCGCACAGAAACCGATAGTCTTAATTTTTCTGCTGCAGCATTAGCTCGGTATTCTTGGACAAAATCTAAGGTGACACTCATAAGAACAATGCAAGAGATGATAATGAAGTTGGTTATCTCGCCCGTAAATGCTGAAACCATACTAGCAACTAATAAGATAATAACTAGAGGATTCTTAAATCGCGTTATGTATTGAACTAGTAGAGGCTTATTTTTACGATCATGAAATAAGTTGGGGCCGAATTTAGCAAGTAGCACCCTAGCTTCTGAGCTAGTCAAGCCTTTGGCGGCAGATGGTGCACCAAGCCACCACGATTGTTCTTTTGTATCAATCGGCATATTAATAACACTTTCAGCTTGGCATTTAAGAAATGGCAGTGAGAAAATCAAGTATAGAACCATCTCGGCAATCCCAACAGCAAAAGATTATGTTGGCAAGTGAAAAGTTAGGAGCTAAGTTATATTTAGGCACAAGCACTCATATGCCTGCAAAAAAGGCCGGCTTACATATGGTTATGGGGGTAAATGAATTGAAACAATCTCACAGCAGACGTTGGGTTTCGAAGCTACCGACCCGTAGCAGTCATTCATTTGTAGTGGGGTTATTAATATCACCCATTAATATACAACTATAAAATTATCCATATCTCAGCTAAATACAGTAAATCGTGTGGTTGTTGTATAGCTTAGCTATACGGTGCTATAATTTTGCATGATTAAAAACTTTCGTCATAAAGGCTTGGAGCAGTTTTTTAACAAAGGCAACAAGTCAGGCATTCAGCCACATCATGCTATGAAGCTTAAAGTGCAACTCACCGCCATGCATGCGGCAGAATCCCCAGACGATTTAAGAGCACCTGTTTCATGGCGACTTCACCAGTTAACAGGCAATCTTGCTGGCTTTTGGTCGCTCACAGTCAATGGTAACTGGCGTGTAATTTTTAAGTTTGATGATAATGATATTGAACTAGTGGATTATTTGGACTATCACTAATAAATAGTGATGAAACTAAGATTAGGAAAAAAAATGGAAATGCATACACCCGCACACCCTGGTGAGGTATTAAGAGAATACCTACCAGAAAATTTAACTATTACAGACGCATCGAAGCACCTTGGTGTTACTCGCGTAGCTTTATCACGCATATTGAATTGCAAGGCAGGCATTAGCGCAGAAATGGATTTACTTTTGTCAGATGCGCTAGGCACATCAGCAGGTTTTTGGTCACGTCTACAAGTGCAATATGATATTTGGCAAGCGAAACAGAGATACCACCACATTGCAAGATTTCCACAGACCGCTTAAATGAGTACGCATACACAACTTATTAAAGCGCCAATCTAAAAGTAATCAGTAACAACGATATTTTTGCATCGCCTAATAGCAGACGTATGCAGATGGTGCTTCCGACCCATTGCAGTCATTAGCAATCTCAGAGATTAATCTTAAATCACTTGTATCAGAACAGAAATAATCCTGTCATAGTCTTCAGTTAATATAGCTTATTAAATACATTCAAAAAAATCTCACGATGCAAATCCGGATAATTCTCACTGTAGCTTTATTATTTCTCGGCATTCAAAGCGCTTACGCACTTCCTTCATTTTCTCGTCAAACGGGACAAGCCTGCTCAGCGTGCCATGTGAGCTACGGGGAATTAACTCCAGCAGGTCGTCAATTCAAGTTAATGGGATACTCGGCAGGCAATTACGTAATCCCTCTATCGGTGACTGGCGTAGCTTCTTTATCCAAAATTAACAACACCTCTAGCAGCATAGACCCAACCATAACCATGGCAAAAAATGGCTCAGTGATTCCTGAAGAGGCTAGTGCGTATATTGCAGGAAAGTTTTATGAGAATTTAGGTGGGTATATAAAACTTACGCTTAATGCTTCTAACACCAATCCGGTGTTTAACTCTCAGGGCATTCAAACGGGCACGAAAGTTGGTGGAGATACTTATCTTGATGCCTCTGAAATACGCTACGCAATGAGCTTATTAAATGATTCTCACAATATAGTAGTGGGCGCCTCTTTAAATAACGCACCCACAGTTCAAGACTTGTGGAAAATATCACCCGTTAACGGCTTCCCGTATAGGTCATCTAATTTAATAAATGCTTGGGGAATTGGGCAATTCGGACCGACAACAATGATTGATGGAAGCCTGAATTCCCAAGTGGCAGGAATTAGCTTATACACAATGATTGATGAAAGTATCTATGCAGAATTTGCTGGATACCGTCACTTCTCTACCCCCCTAAATGTCATTTCAATATCCGGAGATTTAAACACTGTCTCTTCATCAATTAACCCATACTGGCGTTTGGCTTATAACCACGTTCAAGGTCCAGACTCTTATATGTTCGGTACCTTTGGTATGATTACTGATTTGAAGGGCGATGCAAACATTGCAGGATCTTCTGGAGGCAAATACACAGACATCGGTTTAGATTTTGAATATCAGCACATCACCGAACTACATTCATGGTCGACTCGCATGACTTATATTAATGAGCAAGTAGATTGGGATGCTCAGGCAGTTAGCAATATGAACCACGACGCAAGTCACGGTAGACTAAGTACATTAAAAGCTCAAATAGGTTACAACTACAAGCGACTGTTAGGTAGTCAAATTTTTAGTTTTTATACTAATGGCAGTACCGACAATAATTACTGGACTTATAGTCAAAATGTTACAGCCGGAGCGTGTAATCAAAGCAGTTCGGACCTTGCTTTTTGTTCAGCAAATGGCAGCCCAAAGACAAGTGGTTATGGATTTGAGCTTTACTATGAACCAATCCCCTTTGTCCATATTGCCTTACAACAAACCTTCTACAACAATTTCCTTGGCGGCAGCACTTTCTACGACAACAGTTCAGGTGTATTACGTGAAGCTAAAGATAATAACTTGACCTATATATACGCAACTCTTTCCTACTAGGCAGATAGGTTTCAATACTACATATTAGCCTGCAGGCCATCAGCGTCCGCAATTTGCTACAAGCCCAATTTAAATCTGTCTGCTTTATAGCAAACTATTTTGCAGGTAAAGGGATAAGTCAATTTAATCTGTCTCAAAGCTGTCGTTGAGTTTTGGTGCTACCGACCCAATCCGGAAGTTCACCAATTTTTAACAGGTGGCAGAAAAATCCCCTTAACTGCCTGTCAGCATCAACATGCCACCGATAGCCATCGCCCCGACTTACATTTTCAAAACAACCTGCATTACCAATATCATTAAATCGGACACTTCTTGGTGACCTGTGCTACTGTTAGATTTCTATTATTTGCTGGTATTATTAAAAAAATCGGCATAGTGCTGTAGGCGATAATTGAGGTGCATCTTAGTCGCAATCTATTGTGATCTAGGAATACTGCAAAGATAGTGTGCGTCCAAAGTGGATTTAAAACAAAAATAAGGGCAATAGAAGATGTTGGGATTAACATTACGTGAAGAGTTTCGAGGAAAACGCCTCAAAGGGACAGCAATCGAGCTGTCTAACGAATCCAATACTGGCGCAACACAAATTGCTGCGCGAGAGTTTCTGGAGATTACCTACCCAACCCACGACCTGCTAAAGGGTATCGAGGCTGTCGGTCCTAATCAAGGGCGTCCGGTAGTCGTAATCGGCGAACGCGGTCTTGGTAAGTCGCACTTGATGGCTGCGCTTTACCATGCAGTCAGTGACCCAGTCTCAACTGGAGATTGGCTTAAGTCATGGGCATCCACGCTTGGTGACCCTAAAGTAGGTGAAATAGCTCTCCGCAATGGGATGCAGGTTATTGGTGATAGTCTGCACAAGCAGCGTTATAAATTCCTTTGGGATTTGCTATTTGAACGTCACCCCCACGGCACCTACATCAAGGGTAAATGGGAGGGCATGGGGGAATCAAAGACAGATGTACCTTCAGACCAACTCATAATTGAACTGCTTCGCAATAGCCCCACGATGTTGTTGCTGGACGAATTTCAAACTTGGTTCGACGGGCTGACCAACACGAAGCAGTACCCGTGGAAGCAATGGGCGTTCAACTTTATTCAGATTCTTTCTGAAATCGCCAAGGATCACCCAGATCTATTAGTACTCGTAATTTCGGTTCGTAATGGCAGCAGTGATGCCTATCAACAGGTGCATCGTGTTAATCCTATCGCCATTGACTTCAAGGCGGGTGGCAATGCAGAACGTATCCAGCTCGATCGTCGACGTATGCTGCTGCATCGTTTGTTCGATAACCGCTTACAGATACATTCTTCCAGCATTGATTCGCTAGTGAACCAACACGTTGCTGAATTCTTCCGTTTATTGGAAGTGCCCGCATCGGAGCAGGAACGTAAGCGCAAAGAATTTAGTGAGTCTTGGCCTTTTGCTCCACATTTGTTGCGTCTACTGGAAGAGCAAGTATTGATTGCAACCGATGCACAAGATACCCGGGACATGATTCGTATCTTGGCAAACTTGTTCAAGAGTCGTGGTGATATTGCTCCAATTTTAACCGCCGCTGATTTCCGGTTAGATGACGATACCTCTGGCATTGGCGCATTGCTCGACTCGGTATCTAACGAGCACCACCGTACCCTGCGCGAAAAAGCGCAACACAACATTATTTCAGTCGTTGATGCGGTTCCTCATGCCAACGAAATAGTTCCACACCTTCAAGAGATCATCGGCGCACTATGGTTACGCTCTATCGCTGTTGGCAACCAAGCAGGTGCAGAACCTGCCACCCTGCAAGCCGACATTACTCGCGACAAAGCGATTGATGACAACGGCTTTCAGGTTGAACTTGCCACAATCATCGAGAACAGCTTCAATATCCATCAAGACGGAAACAGGCTAGTGTTCCGCGAAGAGGAAAACCCACAAGCAAAACTCATGGCGTGTGCGCGTAACGACAGACTTTTTTCTGATGGATCCGACTTGGTTCAGCTTGCTAAAGAAACTCGCTACGTTATCGGAGGTACAGAAGAAGTAGCTAAGACAACCCGCATCATTGCACTTCCAAAAAACTGGCTAACCGATCCTTGGACCTCGCTAGATGAAGCCGAACATCCAGACAACTGGGATGACCGCTTGCCTATTCTGGTGTTGCCTGAAGAACCGGACAGACTCAATGAGCGGCTTGGGGTATGGCTAAAAGATAATTTGCAGAAACGTCGCAACACAGTGCGCTTCCTGTTGCCGCGTGCAGATTCATCAAATGCTTTCCAAGACCGCGACCTACTTATTCTTGCCCGTGCCGCAATGAAGGCTAATGAGTGGAGCAGTCAAAGCCCTGAATACAAGAAGCTGCACACTAAATATCAAGGTGAGCTGCGCGACATATTGAAAAAACGGTTTGATCGTTTTACCGTGCTCTATCGCTGGAACTTTACCGATCCTAAACAGTGCCAATTCAATGTAGAGAGTCTAAAAAAACAAGGCGCACAAATCCCAGAGGATATCGAAGAGGCATTGTTAAACGACCTGTTCGTGCCAGAAGACTTTGAGGAACTGGTGCTCGCAGCCGCTACGGAAAGCACGTCAGTAGGGAAGTTATTAAAAGAGTTGCAAGAACCTCGTCCAGTAGGTCAAGACTGCATTCCTTGGTTGGGTGAAACCTCGATGAAGGAGCGTATTCTGCGTCTGTGTGCCCGCGGAAAAATTGCCATCAACTCACGTGGGTTGGAATACCTGCAAGCACAAGCGGGTGAGGATGAGGAATCCGCTTGGCGTCGCCTTCGCCCCAAACTTTCAGATACTGGGCGCAGACTAGATGAAGTGTTTTTGTTGCAACCATCTGCCGTGCCCGCCACGGGTGGCAGTACAACAAGCCCATTAGATTCAGGTGGGCCATTATTCCCTCCAACCAGCCCACCGCATCAGCCTACGCCTCCAATTGGCGAGCAGTCAGCTGACTTTGGCACAGCCACACCCGGCAGCATATTTGACACTGGCAGCACGACAAACGCAAAGCCGCGCAAGGCGTTGAACAATCCACCGACATCGCCGCTCAACCTTATCGGCAAGCTGGAAGGCTGGGGAATCGGTCCAGCCACACCTGTTACAGAAGTCTCGATCAAGGTATCAGCTGCAACAGGGGCGCAACTTAAAGAGTTGATAAAAAAGCTGCCAGACGGGATGACCTTCGAGCTCAGTCTTGAAAAGGAAGATAACTGATGAGTCTTGACGCCGAGGTTCTTCAAAGCCTAACCACGGGCACACACGAAGACGCATGGCGCGTCATCATCAAGAAAGCCTTGGAGATCGCCTCAAGGCCACTAGCAGCAGGAAATGCTCCAAGCGAAGTTACCAAACGCGACCGAGAAATCGGAGAAATGGATTTATTCCTATCCTCCAGCGGTTGGGATTTGTGGCAGTCATTCGGCAGCACTGTTGAGCGCAACTCGGATCGTCTCGTGCGCTGGTGGAATGAACCCTACAGTTCCAAAGCCGTATTGATATTGGATGGATTATCACTGCGTGAACTGCCTTGGCTCATTCAGGGTGCGGATCAACGCGGCTTCAAGTTGCTTGGTGTAACCGCCAACGCCTCCGAACTACCCCCAGAAACGAATGAATTCGCCCGAGCCCTAGGTTTTAACAGTCGCAGCCAACTACAAAATAACGGTGGCGGCTTAGTTCACAAGCTGCAACCTACCTACACCGAATGCGTAGACATGCCTTGGAAGGATTGTGAAGGCTTAGTCACCGCTGCACCCAACTGCGTGTTTTGGCATCACTGGCCTGACACCAAGTTGCACCAAGGTTCAGGTGCTGGTCAGGGGTTGGATACGCTAACACGCGATGTAGCGGGACAACTAGGTAGCGATGACTTCTGGTCGTTTGTTGAAAAACTCGCAACAGGTAGAAGGCTTGTCATTACCTCTGACCACGGTTACGCCGCCACAGGTTTTTTCCATGATGCAGATGGCGATGTTGGGCGTTACCTCAAACAAACCTTTGCCAGCGGGCGAAGTAAATCAGGAGATTTGGATGCCGGTCCATTCGTGCCCCCCGTAGCTCTGCAGGTCAACAGTCCGCACGGCAAATACCTCCTTGCGATGGGGCGCAGAAAATGGGCAAGCCAAGGAGGATACCCAACTCTGACGCACGGAGGTCTCTCGCTACTTGAAGTGTTGACGCCCTTCGTGGAAATAACGAAATAAGGAATTTGCATCATGGCAACTAAAAAAGAACTATTAGCGATAGAAGTCGCCAAGGCAGTGGGAGCTGGTAAAGCGGTTGCGATGGAAACCGTGGATTTTAACGACCCCAACCGCCCTAAAACCTGTCTGGAAGTGGATTTCCCGATATTACCCGTCAATCAGGTGGCAATCATCGAAGGCAATGCCGGTAAGCCAATCTATCAAATGTCAAAGTGGTGGGCACGACGCCGCTCCAGTGTGTTTCGCTCGATGCTGATTGCTGCCGCCACAAAAGCTCCCGATGATAAATCCCATGCAGCCAAACTTGTGTGGGACAACTACTACGCCAATCATCAGAAGAAAGGGGCATTCAAGCACCTCAAGGTGGCTGACATTTTCATGGGTGGCGGCACCACGCTTGTGGAAGGTTCTCGGCTTGGAATGCAGATGGTCGGCAACGACCTGAACCCTGTTGCATGGTTTGTGGTGAAACAGGAATTGGCTAATGTTGATCTCGATGAAGTTAAACGGTTGCTGGCTGATATTGAGGCAGAGGTTAAGCCGCAGATCATGCCGTATTACTACTGTGATGGCCCAAATGGCGAAAAGGGAAAGTGGACACACCTCTCGACTAAGAAAATAATGAAGGAGGATTTCGATCCGCTTCAATTAACTCAGGAGCAGCGCAAAGAATATAGCTACGAAGGCCCTGAGATTATTTATACATTCTGGGCTAAACATGGTCCGTGTCAGGTTACGGGCTGTGGGCATCGCACGCCGATCATGACTAGTCCAGTGATGGCGATCAAAACGCTCAGCGTGAAATATTGGGAACATACTTGTGGCAAGTGTGGTGAGGATTTTCACGTAGAAGATGTACCCGCACGTATGGCACCTGATGTGGCGCTATATGTTGCGCCTGATGAGTATCCATACTCAGTGCTTGATCCAAAACGTGGCGTTGTTTGCCCGCATTGTCAGCACACCGCGATGGTCAAATTGGGCAAAGGGAAAAATAAGAAGGTAGAGATGTCTCTACTAGTACACCCTCAGTGGCTAAATGGCAGCTCAAAGATAGATTCTGCTGGGCAGGCTTATGGGGGATCAGCTCAAGATGACGCAACTTCAACTTCACGTTGGAATCAGGAGCGTGCCGAAAAAATACGTCTGCTGGAAGTGCGAGGTGTATTGCCCGAGTCAGTAACTTGCCCTGAAACGAAGATCACGTTCAATACAGGCAAGGATGGAGGTACGGTCCCGAAAAATTCCCACTATATATGCAGTGCCTGCGGAACTGTCCAAGATGTACTTACTACGGTTAAAGCTACAGGTAAGACAGCCCCAATGGCTGGCAATGCAATTCAAGGCTATGCTCCGAAAGCAGCTGAGCGTGGCGACGCTTACAACGGTCGCTTCTTTGCTGCGTTCGATGAGAAATTCGCCACACAGTATGATGCCGCCCAAGTGGAATGGATTGCGAGGAAAGATACCGATTTATCACCGTACTGGCCCAAGAGCGAATTACCTTATGCCTTTATGACTCATCACCTCCAAGGTGGAGTGCCGAATCATGGCTTTACGCATTGGTGGACGATGTTTAATCCGCGTCAATTGCTTGTACACACACAGCTGCTTAAGTCTATAGCAACTGTTGGGCAATATTCATGGGAGACACGCGAGTATGTACTGGGTGCATTTCAGAATTTTTTACGCAATCAATCAATGTTTTCTTTCTGGCATACGAAGCTAGATAAGCTCGCGCCAGCAATGTCGAATAGCAATTTTCACCCGAAATCAAACGTTGTTGAAGTAGGCGTTTTTTCTCCAATGGGCTATGGCCCTTGGTCATCGACCATCGCCGTACTGAGTAAAGGTAGAGAATGGGCAACAGCTCCTTGGGAGGCTGTAAGTGTTGAGACACTTAAGCGCACGAATCCTGATCTTGGTGCCGAATGCTCGGGCAAAAGTGAAAAGGTAATGCCTAATGACCCACTACTTCCTGCAACAGTTTATCAAGGCTCTTCAACCGAGCTAACTCAGATAAAGGATGGCAGTATAGACCTAGTGATAACAGACCCACCTTTTGGTGGATTGCTTCATTACTCAGAGCTTTCAGACTACTTCTATGTTTGGCTTCGTCTTGTCCTGAAATCAAAATATCCCGAAATATTTGGTGCAGAATTCACCCCAAAGGCGATGGAGGTCGTTGCAAACAGAGCACGTGAACCTGAAGATGCAGATGGTTTTTACCAACGCTTACTCACACAGTGCTGGCGAGAAGCTCACCGCATTCTAAAACCGAGTGGCATTCTCGCCTTTACCTTCCACCACAGTGAAGATGAGCCTTGGGTGGCTGTGTTGGAATCATTGTTTGATGCGGGCTACTACCTCGAAGCAACCTACCCCATCCGCTCTGATGAAACCAAGGGTGAAGGCGAGTTTGGCTCTAAGACTATTGAGTACGATATCATTCACGTATGCCGTAAACGTACCGAAGAACCCAAGGCGGTGAGCTGGGGGCGTATGCGCCGTGAAGTGATGGCTGATGTGCGCCAACTGCAAACGATGCTGGAGAACCATGCCAAGGAAGGGTTGCCCGCAGCGGATATTCAAGTGATACGGCGTGGCAAGGCATTGGAGTATTTCTCGCGTCACTACGGTAAGGTTTATGTGGATGAGGGGCGCACAATTTCAGTAAGAGATGCGCTGGTTGGTATTAATCAACTGATCGACGAGGACGCCGACAAAGGTAAAGAGCCTCCCCCAGTTAATGCTGAGCCGATGTCTCGCATTTTCCTGCGTACATTCAGCGGTAAAAATGAAATTGCGCGTGACCAATTGCAAAAGTTCCTTAAAGGGTCAATCACCACACCTGATGATTTCGTGCAACGGGGCTGGTGCGCTGAAAGGAACAAGATATTCACACTGGTTAATCCGCTCGACTTTGCGCGTGATTGGCAAGGTAAACACAAGAATAAACTCACTGCCGATTTAGATCAGGCGTTAGTACTTGTCGGTGCATGTTTTGATGGCAGTGGTATCAATGCCGCAGATACGCTAAAGAATGATAACTTTAAGCCGCACGTTGCTTTGAAATCGCTGCTGGAATGGTTGCATAAACAAGGTGCAGACCAGATCACGCGCAATGCTGCTTCGCGTGCTGTCTCTATCTACAATAATTGGGCTGCTACGCAAAAAGCGAAACCACTGCAAACCTCACTGTTTGAGGACTATGACGTATGAAGCAATTACGCGATTCGGTTTGGCAGCGGCAAGGTACGAGTTGGATATGGGACGCTGATGCACTGTCACAGGTTTGCGCCCCCTCGGAGGTGTGGAGCTTGCGTCAGTTTTTGCAAGCCAAGGGTAATTGGTCGGAAAACTTGCCCAGCAACAATGGCAGGACGTTAGTGGTGGCCGGATTAGATGGCGTTCTGGATTTGCTTACACCGGAAGATGCAGAAACATGGCTTAGGGAAGAATTGAAACTCGCTGTTTTGTCCTATCAGGAGTTCTGGGGGAGCGATGCTTCGTTAATCTTTTGGTTGCCCAATGGCGCAGGCCGCATATCCACCAAGCCAGCTACCGATGCGGTGGTTTGGCGATGTGCCGCCCCGCACACCGGGCAACAGCTCGATTTCGGTCGCTTGCTATGGGGCGAAGCACGAGAGTATCCACAAGAGATTTTGCTACGCGAAGGTGCTAAAGCCGCTGGGCTGTATCACTTAAGGATTACTTGAGGCTGATGCGTGAATACTGAGTTTCGATTTCAGCCCGGGGAGCGGATTACCCATAGCGAGTTTGGTCAAGGTGTTGTTCTTGATGCACAGCTTGAAGGGTATCTGCGAGTATTTTTTGGCGTAGGTGAACTCCGCGTCCCTGTCACCTCAATTCGCCGCCAGCAATCTCGCACTGAACGCATTTTGCGTACTGTTGAAGGTAGTGCCGACCGAGCACGCAAAGCATGGCTTTCATACGAAGCACATGCACTGCCCGTGATGGAAAGTGCTTCGGCACTGACCTCAGCCAAGATTGATTTACTTCCGCACCAAGTGGTGCTGACACACCGAATCGCAACCGCCTCACCTCGCCGCTATTTGATTGCCGATGAGGTCGGGCTGGGCAAAACTATCGAGACCGCGCTAATCTTGCGTGAGCTTGCCAGTCGTGGTGAATTAAACCGTGCACTGATGGTCGTACCAGCAGGCTTGGTGAACAATTGGCATCGTGAATTGAACGAGGTGTTCAACCTCAATTTTGAGGTGTTTGGTTCTGAGGGGGACATTACCGACCGCAAGACCAATGCCTTCGCCAAGCACGACAGACTGATTGCTAGCATTGATACCTTAAAACGTCCAGCGCGCATCAAGCGGCTACTAGATGCCCCTCGTTGGGATTTGGTGGTGTTTGATGAGGCGCAACATTTAACCGCCTACCGCACCGGCGGTAAGGTTAGAAAAACCGAGAACTACAAGCTGGTCGAAGCAATGAAAGACCATGCGCGTGATCTACTGCTTTTGTCCGCCACACCGCACCAAGGTAATCACTTCCAGTTTTGGATGTTGATTCAGCTATTAAACCCCACGCTGTTTGGCAGCCCAGAAGAAATGCTGGAACACCGCCACCGCCTAAATACGGTGATGTTCCGCCGCACCAAGGCTGACGCTTGCCAGCCAGATGGTTCTGCTTTATTCGCTCGCCGTTGGGTGCATACCGAATCCTTCTTGATGGGTGATGTAGAACGTAAGTTTTATGAAAAGCTGCGCGAGTATTTAGAAGATGGTTTTGATCTGGCACGCCGCCAAGGTGGTCAAGGCCGTGCACTAGGCTTCTTAATGGCAATTTTTCAGAAAATTGCAGCATCGAGTTTTGCGGCTGTGCGTCGGACACTTAAACGCCGCCTGCTGATGCTAACCCTGCATGAGGCTTTTCTACGCGATAAAGACCTCGACATCGAAGGACGTGAGCGACTGACAGAAGAGGCGCGAGAGCTCATACACGAAGAGTTCAAATTATCCCGCGATAGTATCGGGCGTAGTGAGGTAGATAGAGTGCTTGCCGACCTAAAATATAGGTTGGTGAAGAAGCTGGACGATGAAGCCTTGGAGATGGCTTCTGACCCCTATGGCAGCGAATATTCGGCGAGCCATGCGGAAGAGGCTGCGTCGGCAGTGGTGGAACTTCATCTACCCGAAGAGCGTATGCGTATTGGTGAGCTGCTTGCGGTATTTCCACAACAACGTGAAACGAAAGCGCAGAAGTTGCTGGATGGCCTAGGTATTTTGTGGCGACAAAACCCGAACGAAAAAATCGTCATCTTTGCTACTTACCTTGGCACGGTAGATTTAATCGCCCGCGAAATTGAGCAAGTTTTCCCGGGACAAGGGGTGGCGGTTTTACGTGGGGGTGATCACGGCGCGAAGTTAGCTGCTGAACGCCGCTTCCGTCAAAAAGATGGACCGCGTGTGTTGGTATGTACAGCGGCTGGGCGTGAAGGGATTAACCTGCAATTCGCTCGAATCTTGTTTAATTTTGATCTGCCGTGGAATCCGATGGATATGGAACAACGCATCGGGCGCATACATCGCTACGGGCAGAGCCACACGGCGCAGGTTTATAACCTCGTGCTATCAGACACCATTGAGGGGCGCATTTTTCTACTACTAGATGAGAAATTGACAGAGATTGCGCGGACAGTCGGCAAGGTTGATGAGCAAGGTAATGTGGCTGAAGATTTGCGCGCACAGATTCTGGGGCAATTATCTGAGAGGCTGAACTACGACCGTCTATATCAAGAGGCATTGTCTGATCCAGAATTAAAGCGCACTAAGGTTGAGTTGGAGGCTGCACTATCTAATTCACGCGAAGCTAGGCAAGTGGTATTCGACCTGTTCCAAGATCTCGAAGGCTTTAGCCTAGATGACTACAAGCCCTTCTCAGACGTGACTTCAAGCATGGATAGGTTGGTGCGTTTCATGACTGATGCCGTAACAGACCGCCAGCAACGCATGGTGAAGGTGGATGAGGCGACCTACGATCTCACCACTGCCGAAGGGGTGAACCGAACACGTTTTACCTTGAACCGGGACAACGCCACCAGTGATGACAAGCTCGCATTGATGGGTTTGGATCACCCTCTCGTACAGGAAGAACTAGGTCGCTGGCGGAGTGTGCCACCGGAAGAGCTTGGTGTCGCGGTAACAGGTGATGTAGAAGAGCCCGTGCTGTTGTCCTTCTGGTTGGTTGAGGCATCGGGTAGTAATGGTGAGAGGCGTGTCGTGGTGCAGCCCATTGCAGTTAAACAAGACGGCACGCGAGTACCCGCAGTTGAGCGACAAAGTGATCGTTATCTACACGCCCCGACAACCAAGCCGGCATTTTCGTCTGAACAACGCCTAGAGATTTTCGCGCGCGTAGTAGAGCCTACTTTGCAACGGGAGCTAAAGCATAAGGGGGCTGCAAATGGTGATGGGAGCTACTCTGCGGAGTTGATTGGGTATGTGGAAATTTTGGGGACATGATGCGGGACGAATATTCAATCGAACAACGTGCGACTCAAATCTTTGATACTCGAACAAAGGAGTATTTTTCTGAAGTGTTGAGCTGCTACGTAGCAGGAAGTTATCGCTCTGCGGTTGTGATGCTCTGGTCAGTTGCAGTTTGTGACCTTCTGTTCAAATTGCAGAATCTTGTCGAACTATACGGTGATGAGAAGGCCAAGGACATCCTGTCCGTCATCGGCAAGCAGCAAGAAGACAACGAGCGATCACCAATATGGGAAACGAAACTGGTTGAGTTAGTCGCAGAACAGACTCAGTTGCTCGACATTGCCGAGAGGGAAAATCTGCTGCATCTGCAAAAGCAGCGGCATCTTGCAGCGCACCCTGTGATCACCTCAAGCTTTCAATTACATAGACCGAACCGTGAAACTGCAAGAGCACTTATCCGCAACACTCTTGATGGCTTGCTGACAAAAGCTCCAATACTTTCCAAGAAAATTGTCAGCGAATTAGTTGAGGATATAGAAATAGAATCTGAAATCCTGATTGATGACAAAAAACTGAAGGCTTACCTAGAAAGCAAGTACTTTAGCCGCTTCAATGCCGAAGTTGAGAAGGCCGTATTTAAGGCACTTTGGAAGTTCGTATTTAAAAACATAGATGAGCGTAGCGAGAAAAATCGCCCTATCAATTACAGGACATTGCGTATTTTGTTCTTAAGGAATCCCGATCAATTTAGGGGGCTGGTGGGGGCAGAAAAAGACTATTTCAGTACTATTGCATCCATTGGTGATCCAGTCGTATGCTTAGTTCAATTTTTATCAAGTGAATCTAAACTCTACGATTTTCTTGCCGAGCATGCAAAGACTTCTATTCAGCATGTGGCAGAAAATTCCCCAATCGCTAAGTGCCTCGCATGGTTCATTTTGGGTGATCTGAATGCACATGCTTCGATGCTTGAGGCATGGATTCTAACGGAACGATTAACTAAGCTAGACCATGCTACATGGGACGCTATCTTCGCCATTTCCGACTCGATTGAATGGACCAAGATGGTAGTTCATTTAGCGAATACATACTATGTTTCTAGTCCAAATTACGATTATGCAGATTGGCGATTTAGTGAGGTGGTTAGACCATTATTGAAATACTACGATACTGCTGATTGCCACGAACTCATTGAAGGGATACAGGGTAACGGGCAGACTTGGGAACGAGGTCGGGCATATACAGACCATCGAGATTTGCGTTCAAGGCTGCTAGAGCTTGATCCAACCGCAGATTTGACTAGTTACAAAGTGTTTATCCGACATTTGGATCGTGAAGCATAAAAGGCAATGAAGCGAGTGCTGAACGGCAATCAAATCAACACTTACCCTAAAGCTGAGAAGGTAATCGCCCCCAGAGACTAATAAGGAGCCTATGAGGTACGCAAAGCCACTACCTGACTCATTCACATGCACCATTGAAATCGATGAATGTAGAATCGCTACCAAAATTTACTAAGCCAGCGGCAAAGCTCTGGACTGAAATTCCGCCTTATGTGAGGAGACTGCTTATTCCAAACGTTTGGTGCGGGAAGTGTCTCCGGGATGTGACGGTCACAAACTCCATCGGGGCAGAAAGATGTGGTGAGCTGTTGTTGTGGCAATCCAAGTCACGCTTAGCTACCATTTTATCCTAATTGATGAATAGCGGATTAGTGCTGGAAGAGCTCATTGATGTTGTAAACCCATGCGACTGCTTAGTCCCCCCTAAGCAGAAGTTCACCCTTAATTAGCGAATGTCTCAAATTGGCCCCAAGCCGCCTGATAACCATCAAATCAAGCTTCTACAAAGCTGACATTCATAAAGATTAAATTTAGTTGCAGTGAATGACTGCTTTAAAGAGATGTAATTAAGCTGTAGTTAGGCAGCAACGGGCCATAAGCAGACACCTATTAATAAATTAAAGTTGACTATTAGTATGGTCCCATACTAAAATTGTAGACAATATGCTACTACTTAAAGACTTGCCTTCTAAAACTTCGTTACTTAAGCTTGCAGCAAGGTACCCTGGTGCCGATGTCAAAGCGATACAAGAATTTGCAACGATACTAAGAGTTTCTTCTGACTTGTCAGCGGCACTCGATAAACTTTTAAATGGTCATGGTTTGATGCAGGGGCGTTGGTGGGTTTTAGTTCTACTACTTAGGGAGGAAAATTTAACATCATCCCCCTCAGCGCTTGCTGAAAAAGTTGGTGTTACAAAGGCAACTATGACTGGTTTTATTAATGGCTTGGAGCGAGAAGGATTAGTAAGCAGGCTCATACACGGTGAGGATGGACGAATGTTAAAGATTCAACTGACACCACTTGGACAAGAGAAGTTAGATCAAGTTGTTCCAGACTACTATCGAAAAGTTGGAGCTCTTATGAGTGCACTTAGTGATTCTCAAAGAGAATCTATTATTGAGGCAATGAAAATTCTGGGTTCAAATATTAGCGTAATGAAAGTGTAGTTTTTTTTACCATAACAGTTAGGGGCCAAACAACTTTCAGTATGCACGTCTAGTTTTAAGCAGAATTTAGGAGGGTAAAAGTAAATAAAAAAATGAAGAATTACATGAACATTAGAGTGATATTCACTCTTACTTTATCAATGTTGCTTTTAACAAGCTGCATTAATATGTCTGGTATTTTCCCTGTCTCACAGACAAAAAATGCAAATGCGCTTAAGGCAGAAAAAGCTTTTTCTAGCGCGGAAAAGAATGTTACGTGGCCTGAAGAATCTTGGTGGGAAAGCTACAATGATCCGCAGTTAGATCAATTAATCAGACAAACCATATCTGGCAATCCAAGTTTACGCATCGCTGAGAATAGAGCCACGCTAGCACAAGCTTACATTGTCGGTGCTCATGCTGCATTACTTCCTAGTGTCGGTGTAGATGCATCCACTGGACTAGAGCGATTTACAGCAAGGCAATTTGTTCCAGCTCCATGGGCGGGCCACGCTGACTGGAACAACCAGATTACAACAAACCTGGCTTATGATCTCGATCTTTGGGGTAGTAAGCAAAGTGTTTGGAAGGGATACATTGATGAAGCTAAAGCAAGTCAAGCTGAAGTCCAGCAAGTTAAACTTTCACTCATCACATCTGTAGTCCGTAATTATATTGAATTGTCTATTGCTTATGAACTCCGTGACATTGCTAACGAAAGACTTTCATTAAGAGAAAAAAATTTCGATATTGCACACCGCGCACTAACAGGAGGTATCGGCACAGAAATTAACATGATAGAAGCTGAGATACCTTTATCTACAATTCGTGGCCAAGTTGAAATAATTAATAAGCGTATCGTATTAATTGGAAATCAAATTTCCGCGATATCAGGACAAGGGCCAGATGCAGGTCTCGAAATTACAAGACCAAAAATGATATTCAATGCTTCTATCGGCTTGCCTAGTCTGCTTCCAGCAAACCTTATTGGACGTCGACCAGATCTGCTAGCAAATCGCTGGCGTATAAAAGCAGCAGCAAATGATATTGAGAGCGCTAAAGCAGATTTCTATCCCAACATTAATTTGCTTGCATTCGTTGGATTTCAAGCATTAGGATTTAGTCAAGTTATCGGAAATTCATCGTTAATTGCAGGAGTTGGCCCTGCGATTTCACTTCCAATTTTCGATGGTGGTAGGCGCCGTGGAAACCTATCAGTCAAAACAGCTGAGTATGATATCGCTGTAGAAAAATACAATGCCACACTCATTAACGCCTTACAGGAGGTAAGCAGCCAGTTGGTAATTTTTCAATCAAACGCCAAACAGATTAGTGAAGTGGAAATTGGGCTAGCATTATTAAAGAAGTCCTGTGCTTTAGCTGAGAAAAGTTATCAAGCTGGTCTTGAAAATTATCAAAAAGTAATTGATGCTAAAGTAAATTTATTAGCTCAGCGGGAGTTGGAAGCTTATCTGCAGGGGGAAAGGTTAGGCGTATATGCAGAGTTAATGCAATCTCTAGGTGGTGGTATATTTGATGAGGAAAGTAATCGTAGATTACATGAGCGAGCTAAATCGGTAATAAATGTAGATTTAGGTACCCACTCGTGAACCTAGGCCAGTTCCGTGTAAGCAGGACTTTATCTATCTTAAAATTAGCCCAACGAGACTGGCTAAGAGAAGATGCACCGACTATGATTTATATCATAAAGGTCCTTATAGCTTGTCTAATTGCAATGTGGGTATCGCTTCGCTTTGAATTAGACCAGCCCAGAACTGCAATGATGACAGTTGCTATCGTAATGCAGTCTCGAACTGGCATGGTGTTTGCTAAAAGCTACTATCGCTTAGTAGGGAGCATTATAGGCATTATAGTCTCCTTCGTGCTGGTGGCAATGTTTGCGCAGGAGCGAGTCCTATTTTTGGCTTCTATGGCAATCTGGATAGGGTTATGCACAGCTGGTTCGATGATGTTCCGCAATCATCAATCTTATGCTTTTGTTTTAGCTGGATACACAATCTGTATTGTTGGACTACCTGCTACTATTTATCCAGAATTAACTTTTAGTATCGGCGTAACGCGAATATCTGAAATCATTATAGGACTCATATCGGCTAGCCTCATTAGTGATCTTATTTTTCCTCAACGCATTGGTGAGGTAATGACTGCTAAAATTAGACGGCGTTTTAGTGATTTCTTAGATATGCTTCACGTGATGTCTATAGATAATATAGGCAACACATCATCACAATCTGCCGCATTAAGAATTGTGAGTGACGTCTTTGAACTGGAAACATTTCGAGCTTCATCTGGATTGGAAAATGACGCATCACGGACTTACCGACTTCGTCTAAGCATGCTTAATGCAGAGTTTATGGCAGTATCAACTAGCTTCCATACTTTAGAACAATTGCTCCGTCGTCAGAACGTCACCGGGCATCCAGAAATAGTTAAGGCGTTATTTAACTTATACCAACTACTAAAAAATGTCATTGACTTTGATAATCGTAGCGTTAGGGATGAAATTGAGGCAAGGCAGCTCGCAGATGAACTTAAATATTTCCGGGCATCATTGCAAGAAAAAATAGATCTGATACGTAAAGATTTACCTAATAACTTAGTTGGAAATGAACAACTCGATTTTGAAGTCGGTGTAGAGTTATTCAAGCGGTTCGTTGATGAGTTCTATGTTTACACCTCAACTTATGCATCATTAGGAAGCAAGGCAGCTATTGCAAGTAAAGATTCTATTGCTGAACATCCTCCGCAATTAGGTATACATTTTGATTCGCTAGCCGTGACTTTGGCAGGCATTCGAGGCGCACTATCTCTTATTGCTATGGCTTGTATATGGATTTTTGCCGACTGGCGCTCTGGCATTGAAGCTATAACTATTGGCATAATCACAAGCACCCTTTTTGCCTCATCACCTAATCCTAGAAAAACCGTTAATCAGTTCATTATCGGCGCTCTTTTAGGCTCCTTATTACTTTATATTTGTAATTTTCAGATGCTCCCACAAGCACATGGATTCTTGATGCTATCGTTAGCCGTTACTCCCGCAATTGTAATTGCGGCTTGGTTAACAACACGACCCGCTTATGCGACGATTGGCTCAGGAGTATTTATTATTTTTTTGATGCATATCGGTTTTAATAGTGCCTATAACGCAAATCCAATTACTTTTATGAATGATGTTATTGCAGACTTTTTGGCGATTGCAACCTCTGGTATTTTATATGCACTGATTGACCTCACCACCAGTCAATGGTCGCGGGTGCGTATATCAAAAAAATTACGCGAACTAGTTGTATTAGCTTGTATTCAAGATCTTCCACAACATCCATCTATTCTTGAAACTAGAGCACGTGATTTAGTGCAACGCTTAAACGGAGGCCATCGTGTAGCTAGCTCTCAAGATAAAGAAATGGTTGATTGGTTACTTTCAACATTAGAAATCGGTCGAGCAGTCATTGAGCTTAGAGATCAAGTAACTGAAGTCGGTGATAATGAGACTAAAATTCGGATAGCGGAATGTTTAGATCAAATTGCTAAGCTATATACTTCACCATCAATCCAGAATCAAATGGCTGCAATTGAAAGCATTAATCTCGCGGCTACTGCTCTGGATAATGTTATGGTTTTCTCAAGATTACCGCAGTTCATTCATCATCGATTACTTACGATGCTTCATTTTATCCGCTGTGCTTTACTCGACAAAGATTCAGTATTGTCACTTCATAATCAAAGTAAGGAATTAAAAAAGGAGTCGGCCTATGCCTCGTGAGATAGCAATCTTAGATGCACTAGTGCCAACGTTGCTCCTTGCTTTTATGGTGAGCGTAATTCTATCTTGGGCGATGGACTGGTTGTTCTCAAGTATTGAACTGTATCAATATGTCTGGTATCGATCGCTGTTTCGTTTTGCTACATTTATTTGCATGTTTTCATTATTAGGGCTATTAATTTATTAAAAGGTGTGTGGTATGAAAGATTTAAAGAAGCAACTGTTGCGGTTATTAATCACACTCACTATCGTTGTCATTGCACTATTTCTAGGCCGCATGCTTTGGGTCCGCTATATGGACTCTCCCTGGACACGAGATGGTCGTGTTCGTGCTGATATAGTGAATATCTCAAGTGATATTTCAGGTTTAGTCACAGAAGTTTTGGTCAAAGATAACCAGTTTGTGCATAAAGGCGACATGCTGTTCAAAATAGATAGCGAACGATATCGTCATACATTAGCGCAAATGCAAGCTCTGGTTGATCAACGCCGTGTAATGGTTGTGATGAAGAGAGGCCAATCGAAGCGTCGAGATGCCCTAGATAATGAGGTAATCTCACAAGAAAGTCGTGAAGATTCTGACCTATATACTGCTAGTGCTAGTGCAGAGTATGATCAAGCTATTGCGGAGCGAGATCATGCAAAACTTAACGTAGAACGCACCTTTGTACGTGCTCCCGTAGATGGTTGGGTTTCTAATCTATTGGTGCGTCCTGGAGATTATGCACAGGTAGGGGCAGCTAAACTTGCAATTATTGATCAAAACTCTTTCTGGGTTTATGGATATTTTGAAGAAAATAAATTAAGACTTATACATATTGGAGATTCTGCAGAAATAAAGCTACTAGGTTCAGATCTAATGTTGCATGGCCATGTAGAAAGTATTGCGAGAGGAATTACTGACCGTGATAATCCTACTGATGTTAGATTGCTAGCCAACGTCAATCCCAGTTTTAACTGGGTTAGGCTTGCGCAACGTGTTCCTGTTCGTATAAAACTAGACTCTATACCAAAAGAAATTATGCTTGTTGCAGGTATGACTTGCTCTGTTATTGTAAAGAAAGCGACTGAATGACGCTGGTGTCAATGGTCTTCAATATGGATAGGCAATATTCACTACCATATGACTGTACGCTTCGGGTCGGTAGTGAAAATTCTTTGTGTCGGCTTTGAGGCGGTTCAAGTGATAACAAAATGTTTAATCGAAGCCATCTTTTATGAAAATCCTAATTCAGCCAATTTAGCACCAATCTGGGTTTGGCAGCCGGCTAAAGACAGACCTGAGTCCATCTGACCAGCCTTGTCTAACCTGTAAATAATAGGGATCATTTTCTGTAATTCTTTGATTGCAATCAGCATGCAAGGTATCTGTTCTGTAGAGCAGCAAATCTATCGGTGCAGCTACTGAAACATTACTTCGAATTGTAGAATCAAATGAAATCAGCAAGCACTTTACTGCTTCCAGCATTTCAGTATTATATTTAACAACGCGGTCGATAATAGGTTTCCCATACTTAGTTTCACCTATTTGGAAATAAGGTGTTTCAATGCAAGTTTCTATAAAATTACCTGCTGCATAGATGTTAAATAAACGTGGCTTTTCATCTTTAATTTGACCGCCAAGTATAAAGCTCGCATTAAAATCGATATTGTGATTTTTGAGAGACTCTGCATCTCTCTCAAATGCAGCGCGTAATTCTAACCCGACTAAACCTGCAGCTTCAAATAAGCTATTTACATTATGCAAGTGCTTAGCACTCTCTTCATTATTTTTTATTGCTTCTCTTAAATGACCCACCACTGCCTGTGTAATCGCCAAATTTCCAGCGCTCATTAGAACAATGACTCGATCATTTTTAACTTCAAACACGTGCATTTTTGGAGAAATAGCAACTTGATCTACCCCTGCATTAGTTCGCGTATCAGATGCAAATACCAAACCTTCTTGAAGTAACATTCCTACACAATAAGTCATAATTAACTCTTAAATAATTTATCTTAAAATCATAGCATTCGCATGCTATGAGAAGCATATGTTCTATTAATATGAAATAGAACGTTAAAGTATGTCAGTTGGAGCGACGCTTGTTTGTCGACCATTTAAATCTTGACGATGACGTGTAATCACCTCTTGAGAAGCTAATATAATTTCTCTTAAAAAGCATAGCAGACCAAAAATTAATGAAAACATAGCAGTGATAAACGTCATTAAAACAAAAACGGATAAATGAATGTTGATTGCGACCCCAATGAAAATTGAAGCAATCGCTAAAGATACACATAAACCAGCGAATATAAACAGCCCTACAGACCATCTCATCCAAGAGGTTCTAACTACAATAATATCTAATTCTTCATAAAAATATTTTCGTTGATCTACACTTAATGCATTTAAATATCTAGCGCGATCAATAGCCCTTCCTAATCGCCCTACGAGTACTCCAAGAATCGATCCAATACCAGTCAATAGGAACACTGGTGCTACAGCATCATGAATTGCAAGAGAAACATTAAGTATGTCTGTAGGAGGAATAATTATCATAATTATTTTTATTTAGATTGTTGGTCTAGATTTGTCTGATATTTTTAAAGTAACAGTATTTAAATTTCTATTGTTGCATTTGCTGTGACTGCCTCATTAACTCAGCGTCTCTAATTAAAGCTGTTTTATCAATATGGCGTTGCTGCACCAATGGCTCACCTGCTTGATTGACAATAACGCTGCTTGCCATACCTTCAACGCCACCGCCAGATCGTATGCCACTAACAGGACTAGCACTTCTGTAATCTAATCCTGTAGCCAGTCTTACATGAGACTCGCCGGAGCGACAGCCATTAGAAACATCAAAACCTTGCCATCCAACATCGGTTAAGTAAACGTCAGCCCATGCATGGGTTTGTATTAAACTGCCGTCGCTTGTAAATAAATAGCCGCTTACATAACGGGCTGGCAAACCGATGCTACGGCAGCATGAAATAAAGATGTGTGCATGATCTTGGCATACGCCTTGACCAAGATTAAAAGCCTCAGCGGCTGAAGTTGTGACTTGCGTAGCGCCCGTAAGGTAATTGACGCGCTGAAGTAGCTTATGCATCATTGATTCTAATGCATCAATTTGACCGTATACATCTGTTTTAAACTGCGCTGCAAATGTGCGCATTTCTTCATTACTGTTAGTAAGTGGAGTATCACGCAGGTAGATGGGCAATGGTAAATTTTGATGTTGCGGTATTGCCTCTAAACCTGTTTCGATTTCACCTATTGCCACGATTGAAATTTCTTTATGCGGAGTGTCAATAACCAGAGTGTGGGTGCTGTTTCCGTACGCATCTTCTGTCGGGTGCAGTGCACCAACAACTTTAATTTCCCATCGCTTAACATGCTGACCAAACCCATTTTTAGGCGTTAAGCGCAGTTGCTGAATTGTATAATTGACCGACTCACTATAAACATAGCGTGTGTGATGCTCGATACTTAGTAACATATTAACTAGTCGCAATACTGAAAAATGTTTTATGCACTTCTGCACCAAGCTTGTTATTAGCCTTCACAAACTCTTCCAAGAACTCATGCAGACCCTGCTGAAAAATACTTCGCATTTTTCCGAAGCGTAATTTCGCGTGTAATTCCCCAGCTAAACGCTTGCATTCAGTCTGGCGAGCCCCTGACAGGTGCTCTAAAATTAACGTTATTTCGTCAAAGCATGCATGTAGTGAGCGCGGCATATCCCTTCTTAATACGAGTAATTCTGCTACCCGCCAAGGCTCAATGGAATCACTATAAATTTTCTGATAAGCCTGAAAAGCTGAGACTGAGCGAAGCACTGCGCTCCATTCGTAATAATCTACTGCGCCACCTATTTCTTCTTGTTCTGGCAATAGTAAGTGGTATTTCACATCTAATAGTCGCGCCGTATTGTCAGCTCGTTCAATAAACGTCCCTAAGCGCACGAAGCTAAAGGCATCATCACGCAACATGGTGCCAAAACAAACACCTCTAAATAAATGTGAGCGTGGAGGGTGTCCCGAATTTTGTGTAAATAGCGGTTAATCACTGCTGAGGCATCCTCTCCTCAAACTGAATAGTAAACCTATTTAACGCAGGTTTCCAATCACGCAGTGGCATCGTCCATTTTTTGCTA